>Ga0160419_100696_pt1 | contig 18754 bp, 16 predicted proteins | sample CelAP2metagpilot_2_FD_108196 | JGI IMG/M metagenome (GOLD analysis project Ga0160419, IMG submission 108196) | Phycosphere-associated microbial communities from Cellana algal ponds in Kailua-Kona, Hawaii, USA - Cellana AP2-4-25 metagenome pilot ... | reverse complement strand
CCATTGCTAGATTATAGATTACATAGTATCTAATAACTTTTCTAGTTTTAAGTATGTTTTTCATTAGCTTTCTGGCACTATCAGTAACCGAAATGTTTTTGTATGATTTATACAACAGATAAACAAATAGTAAAATTACAGCATAGGTAAAAATTGTAATACCAATAAATAGGCTGTCTTTATACATGTCTTGAAGCTGCTGCTTGTAACCATCTGAAGAAAACATAGGTATTGTATTAATTAGTATCCAAAACGCAAGTTCTGCAATACTAATGTAAAACAATGTTTTAACTATACTTGACGATTTTTTATGTAACATGGCATATAAATCACTACTTGATTTTTTTTCAAAAGTGTTATCACTTTTTTGCCAATCTTTCTTTAATAACTCTAATTCATCCATAGCTTACGGATTTAAAATGGTTTTTAGCTTTTTTTTCACTCTATTCATTTTCACTCTTGCATTAACTTCGCTAATTCCCAAGGTGTCGCTAATTTCTCTATAATCTTTATCCTCTAGATATAAAAATACCAGAGCTTTTTCAATGTCGTTTAATTGATGTACAGCTTGATACATTAACTTTAATTGTTCTTCTTCTGTACTATCATATTCTTCTGCACTAATTTTAAATTGTATGGCATCAAACTCTTGCGTTTTTATACGACGTTTTGATTTACGATACAAGGTAATGGCAGTGTTTAAGCCAACTCTGTACATCCAAGTTGTAAATTTACTATCGCCTCTAAACTTCGGGAACGCTTTCCATAATTGTATGGTAATCTCCTGAAATAAGTCGTTGTGTGCATCATAATTATCTGTATAAAGTCTACATACTTTATGCACAATATTTTGATGCTTTTCTAGTAATTCTACAAAATTATGTTCTGATGGTTTATCCAATATCTTTTAGTTAGTTGTACTTATTTGTAGCTTAAATAAAGAAGTTGTTACACAAATTTAGAATTATTTTTTGTGCAGCTACAATTCATCATAAAAAAATAACAGTTCAGTATTTCACTTTTTAAAAACATAAACTCTTGATAGATATTTGCCTTGTAATTAAAACACAAACCATGTTTAAACTAGTATTAATAATTGTAATGGCACTAACAGGACAGGTAAAAAGCTTAAACAAACCTTTAGTAGTAAAGGCAGATAAAACACCTATTTTTACTACCTTTAATCCATGTCAAAACACTAATATTTACAGCAAAAATAAATGCTTGTTAATTTTAGAAACTAACAAAAAGTAAGATGATTAAATTTTTAAGAGAAACCGCTAAAGCCTTTTCAATTGGTGTATTAGTCTTTTTAATTAGAGGCATATTTATGTTGGCTAATGGTACCACATTAGATTTTAACCAAGATTTAGCTTTAGAGTTTTTTTACAATCAATTATTTGCAGTGTGTTTATATCTAGCTAACGCCTATTTTGTGACGTATATGATGAATAAATACAAGCAAGATTTATTTAAACTTAATCACCTTTTAGTTGCTTTATTGTCTTCAATATCTATATCGTTAGCAACAATTTTTATACTTAGATTTTTAATAATAGTATATGGATATAACCAAGACGCTACATCGTTTTTACAAAACGAAAAAATGGTGTTTTATTGGATGTCTTTAACCATATCTGTTGTTGTAACAGCTATATTTTATACGGTTTATTATATAAAATCAAAACAAGACACAAAGGTAAAAGAACAAAAAGTAATAGCAGGAACTGCAAGTGCGAAGTTTGACGCTTTAAAAAATCAATTAGATCCTCATTTTTTATTTAACAGTTTAAATGTTTTAACCAGTTTAATTGAAGAAAACCCAGACAAAGCACAACAGTTTACAACCAGTTTATCAAAAGTATACAGATATGTTTTAGAGCAAAAAATAAAGAATTAGTGACAGTAGATGAAGAGCTAAAGTTTGCAAAAACCTACATGTCTTTATTAAAAAACAGGTTTGAAGATAGTATAGTTTTCGAAATACCGGAAAAAGCTCAAAATCCAGAAAGTAAAGTTGTACCACTTTCATTACAATTATTATTAGAAAACGCGGTAAAACACAATGTAGTAACCAGTAGCAAACCATTACACATCAAAATTTTTGAAACTAACGGTAGTTTGGTTGTAGAAAACAACCTTCAACCTAAACAAATATTAAAAAAGAGTAGTGGTGTTGGACTAGCAAACATAAGACAACGTTACCAGTTATTAACAAGCAAAAAAGTAATCATCAATCAAAAAGCAAACAGTTTTGCAGTAGCATTACCAATGCTTACAAAACAAGTATCAGTTATGAGACAATCACAATTAACACAATCAAAAATGCACGATAGTTATACACGTGCAAGACAACATGTAGAAGAACTTAAAGGCTTTTATTTTAGCCTAGCAGCTTACTGTATCGTTATACCAAGTTTGTATTTTATTTGGCATAAATTTACACCATTTACTATCCAATGGTTTTGGTTCCCAATGTTTGGTTGGGGATTTGGATTAACCGTTCAAGCCTTTAGAGTATTTGTAAATAATGGCAAATTTGGACGCAGTTGGGAAAAGCGTAAAATAGAACAGTATATGAGAGAAGAAGAACAAGAAAAACGTTGGAATTAATCAACCAAAAAACATAAAAAAATCATGAAAAACACAGATGTACAACCATACGAAGACAATTTTTCAAAACAAGAGTTTTTAAAAGAAGAAGCTTATTATAGAGCTAAAGAAAAAGTGAAAAAAATAGTTGGGTTTTACTGGCATTTAGCGGTTTACATTGTTATTAATATTCTAATTATTTTAGTTATAGTATTAAATGGCGGACCATTATGGCACTTTGGTACATTATCAACACCATTATTTTGGGGCGTAGGTTTACTATTTCACTTTCTTGGTGTATTTGGACCAAGAGTGTTCTTTGGAAAAGATTGGGAACAACGAAAAATTAAAGAATTTATGGATAAAGAAGAATCCATGTGGGAATAACATTTAACTTAAAAACATCGCTAACCATCAAAATAAAAACATGAAAGTTATAATTATAGAAGACGAAAAACCATCAGCAAGACGTCTGCAGCGTATGCTAACCAACCTAAATGTAGAAGCCGAAACACTTTTACATTCTGTAGAAGAGTCTATTAATTGGTTTAAAAATAACACACATCCAGATTTGATATTTTTAGACATTCAATTAAGTGATGGTTTATCGTTTGAAATTTTTGAAACCATAGAAATTAACTCAGCAATAATCTTTACAACAGCTTATGATGAGTATGCTTTGCAAGCTTTTAAGTTAAACAGTATTGACTATTTGTTAAAACCAATTGATGCTGAAGATTTAGAACAAGCGGTACAAAAATATAAGTCAAGATTACCACAAAAAACTAATATGTCTTTAGATTTTGAAGACATAAAAAAGTTATTGGTCAATCCAATTGACAGAGCGTATAAAAAGCGTTTTTCGATAAAAGTTGGACAACATATTAAGCTAGTTAATACTGATGAAATTGAATGTTTTTATAGCGAAAATAAAGGCACTTATTTACACACCACAGATAACAGAAATTATTTGCTAGAAAACACTTTAGAAGCATTAGAAGACGAGATAGATCCAACACAATTTTTTAGAGTAAATAGAAAGTTTTACGTCAATATAGAAGCTATCAAGGATATTATTAGTTACACTAACTCCAGGTTGCAAATAAAGTTAAAGACTTATAATGAAAGCGAAGTAATTGTAGCTAGAGAACGCGTAAAAGATTTTAAGGAATGGTTAAATTAACTATTCCTTTTTTTCTTCTTCTTCTTCAATACGATTGTCATCAAAAGCACTTGGCAATAACTTAGGTATAAACTTTACGACGATTGGTAATAACAATGCGCCGCCAGGTAATAAAAAGATAGCAAGGCTTGGTATGGATTTAAAAATATCTAATAGTTGATCTTGTACTTTTTTCTGTTCTTCTTTAGATAGGTCTCTTATTGTAGATTGAGATAGTAAAAGTAATAGTTCTTTACTTTCAACAAGTTCTTTAGTTAAACGCTTTCCGTTTCTTTTAATTAATTTTAAAACAAAGCTAGTTGAATTATCATAAAAGGTTTTTACAATATTTTTAGATCCTAATAAAGGTACATCTTCTTTAAACTTTTTATAGAAACTTTCAATGCTACTAGCAGCTTGATGTACGTGCAGCTCGCTTAAATCTAATCTACTTCCTAATTGAGATAAAAAGTTTTCTTCTTTACTATCTATTTTTGCATCTGTCCAAGTTGCCATAGCAGCCATATCTAAACAATATTTTGCAAAAATCTCAGTTTCTATTTTAGTGATCGCTTGGTCAAAATCTAATACTTTTTCGTGTTCATATCTTGCAGATTGTTCAAAAAGAGCAATTAAATTTTCGTCGTAATCAGATTTATTCTTTTTTGCGTTAAGCGTATTAATAACGATACTTTCAATAATAATTTCGTGATCTTTTAAAAAGTCATCACTAATGTTTTGGTTTTCTAAATAGACTCTAAATGCAATAACGTCTATAAATAAAAGTGCATTGGTTATAAAGTAGTTAAAGCTTTTGTCAATTAAGTTGTCGTCTATTTGTATGCGTTTATTAATAATTCTTTCAACGCTATCTTCTTTGTCTTTGTTTCCTATAAAAATATTAAGAAAAGAAGGTCTTTTTTTATTTAGTGCATTGTAAAAAGCATCAACATCTGTATAAAAATCATTGTCACTTTCACTATTAATATGAATGATAAGTAAGGCTATTACAAGATTTATTTTACAAAGTTCTTCGCTTTCGTAATCTCTGTTTTTTATTAGGTTTGCAACAATTTCTACATTGCTTCCATAGATAAAACCACAATGTCTAAACGCTTCGTAGTAGTTTTCAAGACTCGTGTTATTTAAGACTTTGTTAGGATTTAAGTCTTTAATTAATTTTTTTATCCAACCTGTTGCCGATGGGTTCATGCCTTAAAAATAAATAGGTCGTAAAGATATATTATTAATCTCATTTTATTGCCTGATTTCTTCTTTAACAAAATTTTAATAAAACCGACACTGTTTTTATTGCGTAGGTAGAACAGAGAACCAAAAATAATAATTAACAAAATCTCAAACATTATGAAAAATTTAAAACTAGTATTAGGAGTTAGCATTTTTGCAATAGCAGGCTACTTCTTTTTATCTGCAGACCATATTGATGCGCCTGCAGTTTCAGGTGGTACAAGTGATATCACAGATTTTTATGCCTTTCAAGGTCAAGACAATAACAATTTAGTTTTTGCAGCTAATGTGCAAGGATTATTAAGTCCTTCTGCGACATCAAGTGCTGCTTTTGACGAAAATGTTATGATAGAATTTAATATTGACAACACAGGAGACAATATTGAAGACTTAGTAATACAAGCGATACCAAGAGACGGAAAAATGTACTTTTTTGGACCATTTGCACCGTATTCAACTGGGTTAAACAGTATGATTAATACTTCTGCAGATGTAACAGTTGTAGATATTACTTCTTACGGAAGCAATGCAATTGTCGAAACTAACGGAAACATTAAAGCTTTTGCAGGACCAAGAGACGATCCTTTCTTTATGGATTTTGCGCAATACGGAGAAATTATTGCAGGAAATGCTTCAGGTTTTAACGATCCAGGTACAGATACTTTTGCAGGAACAAATGTAATGTCTGTAGTAATTGAAGTACCAAAATCTTCTATAGGAGGATCAGGAACTATCAATACTTGGGTAGAAACTAAAACTAAACAATAATTAACCTTTAAAACTAAAATATTATGAAAACTATATATAAAATATTTAGCATTGCAGTGTTTGCTTTAGCAGCCGTAAGTTGCTCTAATGATGATGATTTTACGCCAATACCAACACCGCAAGCTCCTGACTTTTCAGGAACCTATGCACAAAATGATCAAATGGGTAGACCAGCTGTAAATACAGTATTTGTGTCTTCTTCTTCAAAAGATATGTTTAACACAACTGTACCTAGCAATCAAAATGCTGCTTTTCAGTCTATGTTTCAAACTAACTTAATGGCATTAAGTCCTGCTTATGCAAATGCAGGTGACCAAAATGCTTTAGGTTTAGATGCAGCAATATTTACAGGATTATTAGCTACAGATGTACTTAATGTCTCTTTAGATGGAACCACTACATTTTACGATGGTACAAATGTATTAACTGGTCGTGCATTAGCAGACGATGTTATAACAGTAGAACTACTACTTATCTTTGGTGGTGAAGATTTTTCAGAAAATCCTTCACTTTCAGATGATCATGTAGATGCAAATGATAAGCCGTTTTTAACGTCTTTCCCATATTTAGCATCTCCGTGGTAGATTAAATAAACTAAGGAGTATAACCCAAAATGCTCCTTAGTTTTTCTTTTTTATTTCAACAAACAAAACAACAAACAACAAAAAGCTATGAAAACTAATATCTTATTACTTTTATTTACAATACTTCTTGTAAGTGGTTGTAAAGAAGAACAAACAAAAATAACTAAAACCTCAGATTACGAAATCTATCTTACAAATCCAGAAAACACTTCACTTAAAAAGATAGAAGACGATTATAATTTTTGGAAAAAGAAATATAACAATAGCCCAAATCAATATCCATATCTAGCAAAGTTAGCAAGTGCAGAAAGTAATTTATTTGCAGCAACAGGTAACATTGATTATTTAAAAAAAGCAGAGCAAAACCTGTTAAAAGTTAATAAAATTACCAACTATAATAATGCTGGTTTTTTACGCAGTTTAGCAAGAAATTATATCTCTCAACATAAATTTAAAGACGCTTTAGAAATTGTAAAAAAAGCAGAAATTAATGGTGAAAACCTTAAAGGAACTCAAAAAATGCTTTTTGATGTTCATATGGAACTTGGTAATTATACCGAAGCAAAAGAGTACTTAACAAAAGTTAAAGATTTAAGTGATTTTGGGTATTTAATTAGATTATCAAAATGGAGTGACTATAAAGGCAATTTAGCTTCTGCAATAAAATATTTAGAAAGAGCACAGACTATTGCTGAGTCTTCTCAATTAGATGAAATCAAACAATGGACATACACCAACTTAGCCGATTTTTATGGTCATGATGGTCAAATAGAAAACTCTTATAATAATTATTTAAAAGCATTACAATTAAACCCAGATAATGCTTACGCAAAAAAAGGAATAGCATGGATTGTTTACGCACATGAAAATAATCCAGAAGAAGCTAAAAGAATCTTAGAAAAGATTGAAAAACAGCATCAATCTCCAGATTACTATCTGTTTAAAGCAGAGTTAGCTGAATTTGAAGGTGATACATTACAAAAAGATAAATATTTAAAAATTTATTTAGATAGTGTAAACAATCCTAAATACGGAGATATGTATAATGTGTATACTTCTAAATTGTTGGCAGACAGCAACAATGAAAAAGCATTAGAATTAGCTAAAATAGAAGTGCAAAATAGACCAACACCTATGTCTTATGATTTATTAGCGTGGAGTTATTTTAACACAGGTAAAAAGCAAAAAGCTTTAGGAATTATTGATACTTTTGTGGCAAACAAAACCTTTGAACCAGAAGCGCAATACCATATGGCAAAAATCTATAAAGCAAACGGTCAATTTGACAAAGTAACAGCCTTAAAAGAAGAATTATTAAATAGTAGCTACGAGCTTGGACCTGTAACCTCAAAACAGGTGTCACAACTATAAACTACCAACAACTAAACTTATGAAAAAATTATTATTACTATTTGTAATGATAGGAACAACTATGTCCTTATCTGCACAAATTAAAGGAACAGTTGTAAGCAACAATCAACCTATTGAAGACGCTTACATTTACAACCAAACTTCAAAAAGTCATTCACATTCAAATCAGTTAGGTCAATTTGAAATTAGTAATACTAACGCAGGTGACGTATTATTAATAGGGCTTTTAGGTTACGAAAAACAAGAAGTAACCTTAACAGACAATTTAATTGATAATCTAGTTGTAGATTTAAAACCAAAAGCGTTTATGTTAGACGAGTTGGTATTATCACAACCAACAGATGTTTTAAGTAGCATTGTTCAAATAGATTTAGAAACCAATCCGATTAATTCTTCTCAAGAAATTTTAAGAAAAGTGCCAGGATTAATCATAGGTCAACATGCTGGTGGCGGTAAAGCAGAACAAATATTTTTACGTGGTTTTGATGTAGATCATGGTACAGATGTAGCATTATCTGTAGATGGTATGCCTGTAAATATGGTATCTCATGCACATGGACAAGGTTATAGTGATTTACACTTCTTAATACCAGAAACTATTGAGAAAATTAACTTTGGTAAAGGTCCGTATTACTCAGATCACGGAGATTTTAATACAGCTGGTTTTGTAGATTTTAGAACAAAAAGCAGCTTAGATAATAGTACTATTAGCTTTACAGCTGGACAATTTAATACGTTACGTACTTTAGGTATGTTCAATCTATTAGATAAAAAAGCATCGCAAAATGCTTATGTAGCTTTAGAATATATAGAAACCGATGGACCTTTTGAGTCGCCTCAAAATTTTGACAGACTTAATCTTATGGGTAAGTATAATGCGTATTTAAATGATAATTCTAAAATAGGGTTAACGGTTAGTCATTTTACAAGTAAATGGGATGCATCAGGTCAAATCCCAGTCAGAGAAGTCAATAACGGAAACATTTCCAACTTTGGAGCTATAGACGATACAGAAGGAGGATATACAAGTAGAAGCAATGCCAATGTACAGTTTAGCACCATATTAGATAATGATATTGCTATGCAAAGTAATGTGTTTTACTCTAAATATAATTTCGAATTATACTCAAATTTTACCTTCTTTTTAGAAGATCCAGTAAACGGTGATCAAATCAAACAAAAGGAAAATCGTGATATTTTTGGGTTAAATTCCCAATTTAGAAAGACCGTAGACTATAATTCTTTTGACGTAAACTATACAGCTGGTTTAGGATTACGTTTTGACGATATTAAAGACATAGAGTTATCACACACATTAAATAGAAAGACAACTTTAGATTACATCCAATTAGGAGATGTGTATCAACGTAATATGAATGCTTTTGTTAATGCTGAAATTGACTTAGGAAAATTTAGCATTACTCCAGGTTTACGAGTTGAATATTTCAACTTTCAATACAATAATAAATTAAGTGAAACTTATGATTTGCAAACAAATACAGAAGTTACTGTATTGCCAAAACTTAATTTTCAATTTAATCAAAATGAAAATTTACAATGGTTTTTAAAATCAGGAATAGGATTTCATTCCAACGATGCCAGAATTGTTTTAAATAACGAAGTAGATAAAGCGTTACCAAAAGCGTATGGTGTAGATTTTGGAAATATCTGGAAACCATCTCAAAAAATTGTACTTAATACAACATTATGGTATTTATTTTCTGAAGAAGAATTTGTTTACGTAGGTGATGCCGGAATTGTAGAACCTAGCGGAAAATCTGAACGTTACGGATTAGATTTAGGCGTAAGATTTCAGTTAAATGATTATTTCTATTTCAATACAGATGCAACGCTTACAAAAGCAAGAAGTCTTGAGGCAGAAGATGGCGAAGATTATATACCATTAGCGCCAGATTTTACTTTAGTTGGTGGATTATCGGTTAAAGATTTTCATAATTTTTCTGGTGCAATTAACTACAGATATATTGATGATAGACCAGCAAATGAAGATAATAGCGTGATTGCAGAAGGTTATTTTGTAACCGATTTTAACTTAAACTATAGTTTTGATAAACACTGGAAACTAGGTGTTATTATTGAAAACTTATTTGATACAGACTGGAAAGAAACTCAGTTTTTAACCGAGTCTAGATTACAAAATGAAGTTGCACCAGTAGAGGAAATTCACTTTACACCAGGTACACCTTTCAATTTTAAAACAACATTAAGTTATTCTTTTTAAAAAAAAGAGTAAAAAAGTAAAACCTTGCTCATAATTATTACGTATGTATGTTAGCTATCGATTTAAGGGAATTGATAATTACAACTAACAAATAGGTTAATGCTATGAAAAAGTAAGGTTTGTTTTTTGTTAGTTTGTAGGAAATGTCTAATTAGTAAATACTTTTTAGGCATTTCTTTTTTTATAAAATAAAAAAGCACTTCTATGTAGAAGTGCTTTTCTTTTTAGGTATGTTATAAAGTGTTAATTAGAAGCTAAAGCACCTAAAGTATATAGTTGCTCTAATGTTGGTGATTGACTACCACCAGCAGGTTCTAGCGTTATACCAAATGCTTGAGATTTATTAGCGTTTTCTAATTTAAATATTTTGTTGTCGTCTTGTAAAAAGTCGTCTATAGTACCTAAACTAGTTGGTGTAAGCGGATCTAATAATAAAGACCATACTTGATATACCTTACCTTCTGGTGGCTCTGGTAACCCTTGTAAATCTAAATAGACTTGATCGTTACTTTCATCCCAATATACTGTAGCGTAAGCATCAGGATAAGCTGCTTGTCCTTCTAAAGGAACTTTAATGATATTTCTATCTCTTATTACGTTAAGTAGATTTTTAGTTTCAGCTAACTTGTCTCTAGATTCTTCAATCTGAATTTCTAAAAACTCTTTTTCTGTATTTATCGTTGTAATTTCAGTTTCTAACTGTTGTTTTTGGTTTAAAGTCCAAAATAAACCAGCACCAACAATTACTGCTGCTGCCCAACCAGTATAAGTTACCCAATTTCTGTTTTTCTGTTTTGGTAAGCTTACTACTTTGTTATTATGGTCTAAATGCGCTTTAATAAGGTTAAAGTTTACGGCTTTTTCTGGCGCAAGACTGTTTGAAAGTTTTATAAAAGCAGCTTCAATTTCTAAAACTTCTTTTAAAACTTCAGGATGTTTTAGCATTAGGTTGTAAACTTCCTTATTTTCTTCTTCAGAAAGTTGACCTGCAACATAAAGCTCTAATATTCCGGACTGTATATATTCGTTAATATTCATTTTTTATAATACTGAATCTCTTAATTCTTGGATACAATTTCTATTTCTTGTTTTTATTGTTCCTATAGGCATATCAAGTTCTTTAGAGGCTTCTTTTTGTGTGTAACCTTTAAAGTAAAGTAGTTCGATAATTTTTATACACTTATCGGCTAACTTATCTACAAACTTCTTTATACCAATAGCATCAGTTTTACTTCCTAAGTTTTCTGATGAGTGTAATATATCTACGAAATAATCGGAGTTGAGGTTTTTACTAGTTTTTTTAAATGCTTTTGATCGGGTTTTATCAATAGCTGCATTACGAGAAATATTTAAAAGCCAAGTGAAAAATCTGCCTTTACTAGCGTTGTAAGTATCTGCTTTTTCCCACGCTTTAATAAAAACGTCTTGCATGACTTCTTCTGCTATTTCATGGTCTCTAACAATATTATAAATAACACCATGCATGCTCTTGTTATACATGTTGTATAGTTTTTCAAAAGCTTTTTCGTCTTTCTTTTGAAATTGTGACACTAAAAATTCTAATTGCATAGTTTGGTTTGAGGTTTCCTAAATATAATGATAAAAACAAAAAAAAATCGCCCGAAAGCGATTTTTTATTAATAACAATAATTTGATTTAAAATCTTGTAATTATTTTTCTCTTAAGTAAGTTTCAATTTCTATTGCAACATCTTCCCAAGTTTTACTAACTCCATCAGCACCTTTGTGTAGGTCAAAGCATACTTTATTTAATGCATTTAAGGCATCAATAGCATTCCAATTATTTAAATCCATTGTTCCTTTTAAAGTAACACGTCTTTCGTCTTTAATAGTAGCTTCTAAGGGTAAATCATGTGTTACACCATTCATAGTTAAGCTTGCTACATACATAGAATCTTTAGATGTTAATTTACCAGATATTAAATCTGTATCTATCATGGATCCAAAAAATGAATTTTTTATTTTAGCATCTCTTGTGTTTGTAGCATCATTTGTAAATAAACTGCTTACAGGAATAGAGAAGCTTAAATTGTTTAAAGCTTCTTCTGGTGTAGATCCAGATTTTTGGTCAAATTTTACGGTTGTAAATTCTCCATTAACTCCAACTTTATCGGTAGTTTTATAGGCTGTCCATTTAACAGAAGTTGCTTCTGGTTTAACTACAAACTGCTTTATTGTTTTAACTTGTTCGGTTGTAGTAGTTTCTTTTTTTTCTTCTTTACAACTAACAAAAACACTTAATGTTATAGCTAATAGTAAAATTGAAATTTTTCTCATTTGTTATATATTTATTTTAATTATCTAATTATTCCTCCACAGCTTACGCGTCCACCAGCAGCACCAGTAGGTTGAGTTGTAAAGTCGTCTGTTCCTGCGTGTACAATAATGGCTTTATCAACCACATTTTTAGTATCATCTTGGCAACCAATACACCATAAATCTGTTTTTACAGTTACGGTTGCGTTACCGTTTTCATCAGCAGTTAAATTTCCAATATCTCCTTTATGGAAACCGTCTGGGCTACCCCATTTTCCGTGTGGCGCGCCTGTAGGATTCCAGTGTCCACCAGTACTTTTTCCATCGTCTGAAGAGCAATCTGCTTTTTCGTGAATGTGAATGGCGTGTGTACCTTGCTCTAAACCACTTAGCATTGCAGTAAATTCTACAACACCGTTAGTTTCTGTAAATACTGCAGATCCAGAAACGTTACTTCCGCTTTTAGGCTCTAACTTTAGTTTTACTTTTTTAGAAGTTTCAGCCACCGTTTTTTCGGTATCCATTTTCTTTTTATCTTCTTTACATCCAACAATAACTACTAAAGTTAATATTAGTGTAATAAGGCTTATTTTTTTCATTATAAATATAAATTTTGGTTAGAAAAAGAAAGTTAAGTAGTAATAAAGGCTTATGCAAATATCAATAGTTAATAATTATTTAAAAATGAATTTTAGTCTAAATTAAAGCTTTTGATATTCTCTAAAGATTTTGTCATATTTATGGTTTGCATTTTTTGGTAGTAAGGTTTAAAGGTGTCTTCAAAGAATGAATTTGTTGTTTGTAAAGCTGCTTCTAAATCTGTTTTAACATGAGATATTAAAGTTTTTTCTGTATCTGTAACTCCTGTTTTTCTTGAACTTACGTACCATCTGGCAGTACTTAATCGATCTGTCACACTTACGTCTAATGTCATAGTTATACCTTGCCTTTTATCTTGCTTGCCTAGAAAAATGTCTAAAATTTCATCTATTTTTTTAATAATGTCTTTAGATGCTTTTATTTCTTTTTCATATTTATCTTTATCTAGATCAGTAAGTTCTTTTTTATATTTTTCGGCTAATGTTTTACTTTCAGCAAGTTGTTTTGTAGCGTCTGCAGCAATTTGTTGCATTTGTTCTAATTGCTTTAAAGTATTGTAAACTTCATTGATATGTGCTGTTGAAACCTCTAATCTAGGATCAGATTTTACGGTGATTGTTGTTTCTGAAATTTGATCACCATATTCTAATACAGCTTTGTAAGTTCCTGGTTTTACATCAACTCCGCTAGGTTCTCTCTTTCTTTTTCTTGTTGAACGTGAAGGTCTATCTACACCTTTTTCATCCATATACCACGTCCATTTGTGTAATCCTTTGTCTTTAGGCGCTTTTTGTTTTAAAGTCCTAATTAATTTGTTATTATCATAGATTTTAAGTGAAATTGAATCCCATTTAACGACTTCTTTATTTTCCGTTTCTTGACTGTCTTTTTCAGAATCTTCTTTGTTTTCATCCTCTTTAGTACTTTTCTCTTTCTTATCTTTTGGATTAATAAAGTAGCTAAAACGTGCGCCGCTACCACGATTTTCGCCATTAAACATAGCGTTTGCGCCAAAACGACTTCCTGTTGGTTGTTGGTATGACGCTTGATAAGCGGTTGGAGGATTAAAAAGAGTTAAGGTTTCTGTAAGTGTGTTTTTAATTTTTGCTATTGCTCTTAATGGTCTAATATCATCCAAAACCCAAGCAGCTCGACCAAAAGTACCAATAATTAAATCATGCTCACGTGGATGAATTACTAAGTCTTTAACAGACGTAGTAGGGAAGTTGTTAGTCCATTTAGTCCATTGGTTTCCTGCGTCTATCGAGATGTATAAACCATCGTCTGTACCTAAAAACATAAGGTTTGGTTCTTCTAAATCTTCAATGATAGCTAGTGCATAACTTTTTACATCGTTTTGGTCTACAATACGTTGCCAAGTTTTTCCGTAGTTTTTTGTTCTGTAAACATAAGGTGAAAAGTTAAAACGTCTGTAGTCGTTTGCTACTAGCAATGCTTCACCTTTATTTTTATTACTAGCTTTTATTTGAGCTATCCAACTTCCTTTTGGTAATCCTGGTAAATTACTAGACACGTCGTTATAAGTTTCTCCTCCGTTTATAGTAATATGCACTTTACCATCATCAGTACCAACCCAAAACACATCTTTTTCTACTGGAGATGGTTCTATAACTAGTATCGTACAATGGTTTTCTGCACCTGTTGCATCCATAGTTAACCCACCACTTTCGTGTTGTTTTAATTTTTCAGGATCATTAGTGGTTAGGTCTGGCGAAATTACTTCCCATGTTAAACCTTTGTCTGTGGATTTATGTACAAATTGACTACCAAAATAAATCGTGCTATTATCAAAAGGATCTATATTTATGGCAGCATTCCAATTAAAACGAAGTCTTACATCTTTATCTGGATGTGTTGGTTGTACGGTATAATTATTACCTGTTTTCCAGTCGTAACGACTTACATATCCTTGTTGACTCATGGTCCATCCATATTGTGAGTTATCTCTATCAGGGATAACATCAAAACCATCTCCAAAACTTATTTCTTGCCAATAACTGTTACGAATACCTTGTGCTTTCCATACATAAGCTGGTCCGCGCCATGATCCATTATCTTGCATTCCGCCATATACGTTATAAGGAAATTCGTTATCAACATTAATATGATAAAATTGCGCCACAGGTAAGTTGCCAATAAAGCGCCAATTTTTTCCGCCATCTTTAGTAATATTCAATCCTCCATCATTACCATCGATCATAAAATTACTATTATCTGGATGTATCCACCACGCATGATGATCAGGATGTACACCATTATCTACACCATATGCCGGCATTAATTGACTAAAGTTTTTACCGCCATCTTCACTTACATTTACATAGGTGAAAACAGAGTAAACACGGTTTTCATTTTCTGGATCTACATAAATTTCAGAATAGTAAAAAGGTCTGTTACCAATATCAGATTTGTCGTTTATTTTTTTCCATTTAAAACCACCATCTTCACTTTTATAAAGTGCATTTTTTTTAGCTTCGACTAAAGCATAAATAACGTTAGGTTTATTTTTAGCAATCGCAACACCAATACGACCTAATTCGCCTTTAGGGAAACCGTCTTCGTCGGTTATTTTTTTCCAAGTTTCTCCACCATCATGGGTAATATGTAAGCCAGAACCTTCACCACCAGATTTAAAGAACCAAGGATCGCGTTTATGTTCCCAAAGCGCAGCAATTAATTTGTTAGGATTTGATGGATCCATGACTAAATCTGCAACACCAGTTTTGTTATTTGCGAATAAAATTTTGTTCCATGTTTTTCCACCATCGGTAGTTTTAAAAACACCACGTTCTGGATGTTCTCCCCAAGGACTTCCAATCGCGCCAACATAAACCGTGTTAGGATTAGTTGGATCTACAATGACGCGATGGATATGTCTTGTTTTTTCTAATCCCATAAGTTGCCATGTTTTTCCAGCGTCTAAAGATTTGTAAATTCCATAACCGCCATTTAAACTATTTCTAGGATTTCCTTCACCAGTTCCAACCCAAATCACGCTAGGATTTGATTGTTGGATAGCCACAGCACCAATAGATGCAGTCGCTTCTTTTTCAAAAATAGGTTCCCAATTTATGCCACCAGAAGTAGATTTCCAAAGTCCACCAGACGCAGTTCCAACATACATTACATCTGGGTTTTTATGTACAACATCTATAGCAGTTACACGACCAGACATGCCACCAGGACCAATATTTCTAGGTTTCATGTTTTTAAGTAAATCCAAGTTTATTTCTTGCGAAAAACCTGAAAACGAAATCATTAAAAATAGTAAAAGGGAAAGTTTTTTCATTATTAGTTAATTTAGTTTGCCTAAAGTTAAGCAACAAATTATTAAAAAGGTGTTAATGGATAAATTTAGACTTTAAAAAGTCGTATTTTTATACTGCAATGAAAAACGAAAAAACACATAGAAAAGGCTTTGTTTTTAAACCTTACGAAGCACCTTCGCAAACACCTTTCGAAAAACTTTTTGAAATTTTTAAAGAGTTAATTACACATACTTCTGGCGATTTTGATGAAGCTATAGATTGGTTAAGACAACTTGATGACGAGTATAATTTAACCACAGCAGAATATACCATAGACGACTTTATTGAAGACCTTAAAAAGAAAGGTTACATAAGAGAAGAAATTAAACCTGACGGAAAAAAAGGTAACGCCATTACCGCTAAAACTGAAAGAGCTATTAGGCAATCTGCTTTAGAGCAAATTTTTGGAAATATTAAAAAGAGTGGTAGCGGTAACCATAAAAGCAAAAGTATTGGAGTAGGAGACGAGCATACTGGCGATTTTAGAGCTTACCAATTTGGAGACAATTTGGATAAAGTTTCAATGACCGAAAGCTTAAAAAATGCACAAATCAATAACGGTATTGGTAATTTTAATCTTACTGAAAATGATTTGGTTGTAGAGGAAACTAACCATAAATCACAAATGAGTACCGTATTAATGATAGACATTAGTCACAGTATGATTTTGTATGGTGAAGACCGAATCACACCAGCTAAAAAAGTAGCTATGGCGTTAGCCGAATTAATAACGACCAGATACCCAAAAGACACTTTAGATATTTTGGTTTTTGGTAACGATGCTTGGCCAATAAAAATCAAAGATTTACCTTATTTAAACGTTGGTCCGTATCACACAAATACAGTTGCTGGTTTGCAATTAGCAATGGATTTATTAAGACGAAAACGAAACACCAACAAGCAAATTTTTATGATTACAGATGGTAAACCAAGTTGCTTGCGTTTACCAGATGGTACTTATTATAAAGATAGTAACGGGCTAAATCCATACATTACCAACAAATGTTATGCTATGGCGCAACAAGCCAGAAAATTACATATCCCAATTACTACATTTATGATTGCTCAAGACCGTTATTTAATGCAATTTGTAAGAGAATTTACACAAGCCAATCAAGGAAAAGCATTTTATACAGGCTTAAAAGGTTTGGGCGAAATGATTTTTGAAGATTACGAAACCAACAGAAAAAAAAGAATTAGAAGATAAAAGCTATAATGAAAATAGAAAACATAACAACTTTAGGAGAATTAAAAAAATCTGGTTATCAATCTAAATCTATAAAAGACGAATTAAGAGATAATCTAATAGAAAAAATAAAAAATAAGGAAACCATTTTTAACGGTGTACACGGTTATGAAAACACAGTAATTCCAGAATTACAACGTGCCATTTTATCAAGACACAACATTAATTTATTAGGATTACGCGGTCAAGCAAAAACGCGACTTGCACGATTAATGCTGACTTTATTAGATGAATATATTCCTGTTGTTGAAGGTAGTGAGATTAATGACGATCCGTTACAACCCATTTCAAGATACGCTATTCAATTAGTTGAAGAAAAAGGAGACGATACGCCTATTAGTTGGTTACATAGAAGCGAGCGTTTTGCCGAAAAATTAGCAACGCCAGATGTTACTGTAGCAGATATTATTGGTGATGTTGATCCTATAAAAGCAGCCAATTTAAAATTAAGTTATGCAGATGATCGTGTTATTCACTACGGAATGATTCCACGTGCTAATCGTTGTATTTTCGTGATTAACGAGTTGCCAGATTTACAAGCCAGAATACAAGTGGCATTATTTAATATTTTGCAAGAAGGCGATATTCAAATTCGTGGTTTTAAACTAAGATTGCCATTAGATATGCAATTTGTGTTTACCGCAAATCCAGAAGATTATACAAATAGAGGTAGTATTGTTACGCCTTTAAAGGATAGAATTGGTTCGCAAATATTAACGCACTATCCTAATGATTTAGAAACCGCAAAAACCATTACACAGCAAGAAGCAAAATCAGATACAAGACAACAAGATGCTATTTACGTTCCAGAATTAGCAAAAGATGTTTTAGAACAAGTAGTTTTTGAAGCGAGACATAGCGATTTTATAGATGAAAAAAGTGGTGTGAGCGCACGTTTAAGTATCACAGCTTATGAAAACTTATTAAGTGCTGCCGAACTAAGAGCATTAAAAAATAATGATGAAAAAACTGCTGTACGGTTATCTGATTTTTTAGGAATTATCCCTGCAATAACAGGTAAAGTAGAGTTGGTTTATGAAGGCGAACAAGAAGGCGCAGCAAATGTGGCTTATAATTTAATTGGCGAAGCGGTAAAAACATTGTTTATTCAATACTTTCCTGAAATTGAAAAACTTAAAAAACCAGATGATGTAGGTCCGTATGATGATATTGTATCTTGGTTTTTTAACCAATCTGATGGTTTCGAATTGCTGGATGATTTAAGAGATAAAGAATATAAATCGTTACTAGAAGCTGTTTCGCCTTTAGATGATTTAATTGCAAAACACCAATCTAATTTAAGCAAAGAAGATAGCTACTTTATGAAAGAGTTTGT
>Ga0160419_100695_pt1 | contig 18786 bp, 12 predicted proteins | sample CelAP2metagpilot_2_FD_108196 | JGI IMG/M metagenome (GOLD analysis project Ga0160419, IMG submission 108196) | Phycosphere-associated microbial communities from Cellana algal ponds in Kailua-Kona, Hawaii, USA - Cellana AP2-4-25 metagenome pilot ... | reverse complement strand
TTTGTAAGCATCTGGACCAACAACAAGATCTACTATTTTTTCTTCTTCTAAAAATTTACTTTTTAAACGTTCTGCCATGCAGCCTAAAACACCAACCTTCATTTTAGGATTGATGCGTTTTACAGCATTATATTTTTCAAGGCGTTTTCTAACTGTTTGTTCTGCTTTGTCACGTATAGAGCAGGTGTTAACCAATACTAAATCGGCTTCTTCTAGATGAGGTGTTGTGTTAAAGCCTTCATTTTGAAGAATTGAAGCAACAATTTCGCTGTCGCTAAAATTCATAGAACAACCGTAACTCTCTATAAAAAGTTTCTTGCTATTTTCTGATTTAGAAGGTATAACTAATGTTTCGCCTTGTTTCTTTTCGTCTATTGTCTTTTCCATATATAATATTGAAATACTGCTACTCAATAAGCATGCAAAGGTACGATTAATTTAAAATTATGACAATCTGACAGCTAGTTAAATTTTGCTAAAAGTTATAAAATTAGGAAGATAAATTTTTTTTGATTTACCTTTGCACTCACAAAAATCAAAGAATGGCGAAGAATTTAGTAATAGTAGAGTCACCTGCAAAAGCAAAAACTATTGAAAAATTTCTAGGAAAAGATTTTAAAGTAGAATCTAGTTTTGGGCATATTGCAGACTTACCTTCAAAGGAATTAGGTGTTGATGTTGATGGCGATTTTGAGCCAAAATATCAAGTGTCTTCCGATAAAAAAGCGGTAGTAAAAAAATTAAAAGACTTAGCTAAAAAAGCCGAAACGGTTTGGTTAGCAAGTGATGAGGACCGCGAAGGAGAAGCTATTGCTTGGCATCTTGCTGAAACATTAGGTTTGGATAAAGAAAAAACCAAGCGTATTGTGTTTCATGAGATTACTAAATCTGCCATTATGAAAGCGGTTGAAAATCCGCGTAAAATAGATTACGATTTAGTAGATGCACAACAAGCAAGACGTGTTTTAGATAGAATTGTAGGTTACGAATTATCTCCAGTGTTATGGCGAAAAGTAAAAGGTGGTTTATCTGCTGGTCGTGTACAATCTGTTTCAGTACGTTTAATTGTAGAGCGTGAGCGAGAAATTCAAGAATTTCAACCTGAAGCATCTTATAGAATAGATGCCGAGTTTTCTAACGAGGAAGGACAATCTTTTAAAGCTAAATTGCCTAAAACTTTTTCGACTAAAGAAGAAGCTTTAGCCTTTTTAGAAAAAAATGCGACTGCTAATTTTAAAGTTGCTGACTTAACAAAAAAGCCAGCAAAAAAATCGCCTGCAGCACCATTTACGACATCTACATTACAGCAGGAAGCATCACGTAAATTATATTTTTCAGTAAGTAAAACCATGACTATGGCGCAACGTTTATACGAAGCCGGTTTGATTACTTATATGAGAACAGATAGTGTAAATTTATCTGATGAAGCTAGAAAAGGTGCTGAAAAAGAAATTATCGACGCTTACGGTAAAGAGTATAGTAAAGAAAGAAATTTTACAGGAAAAACTAAAGGCGCACAAGAAGCTCACGAGGCGATTCGTCCTACAGATTTTTCAAGACATAGCGTAAATATAGATCGTGATCAAGCGCGTTTATACGAGTTAATTTGGAAGCGTGCTATTGCCTCTCAAATGAGCGAAGCACAATTAGAGCGTACTAATGTAAAAATTGAAGCTAACACGCATAAAGAGACTTTTACTGCAAACGGAGAGGTCATTAAATTTGATGGTTTTCTAAAAGTATATTTAGAAGGGACAGATGATGAAGATGCAGAGCAAGACGGAATGTTACCTGCAATGAAGGTAAATGAAGACTTGTTAAATAATTACATTACTGCAACCGAGCGTTACACGCGTCCGCCATACCGTTATACAGAAGCGTCTTTAGTTAAAAAATTAGAAGAACTTGGTATTGGTCGTCCGTCTACTTATGCACCAACAATTTCAACTATTCAAAATAGAAATTATATTGAAAAAGGAACTGTTGAAGGTGTAGAAAGAGAATACACGCAATTAACTTTAGCTGAAGGAAAAGTTGAAGACAAAAAACTAACCGAAAAAGTAGGTTCTGATAAAGGAAAATTAGTACCAACAGATATAGGTATGATAGTTACCGACTTTTTGGTAAACCACTTCGAAAGTATTTTAGATTACAACTTCACAGCAAAAGTAGAAGATCAGTTTGATGATATTGCTGAAGGTAAAGAAGACTGGAAAGCTATGATGAAATCTTTCTATGAAAAATTTCATCCAGTTGTAGAAGATGTTCAAGAAAATGCAGACAGAGAATCTGGAGAGCGTATTCTTGGTGAAGATCCAAAAACAGGGAAACAAGTAAGTGTACGTTTAGGTAAATTTGGACCTATGGTACAAATGGGTACTGTAGATGACGAAGAAAAACCAACCTTTGCAAGTCTAGGACCAGATCAACAACTTAATACAATTACTTTTGAAGAGGCTATGGATTTATTCAAGCTTCCAAAAGAATTAGGTAAATATAAAGGAGAAGTTGTAGAGGTTAATAACGGACGTTACGGACCATATGTAAAGTTTGGTAAAAAGTACATTTCTTTAGCAGCAGGACAAGATCCTTTAAATGTAGAGTTAGAAGATGCTGTAGAATTAATTAAAGAAAAAGAAAAAGCAGACGCACCTATATATAATTATAAAGGTAAAGATGTAACAAAAGGAAAAGGGCGTTTTGGACCATTTATAAAATGGGACGGTATGTTTATAAACGTCAATAAAAAATACGATTGGGAAAATTTAACTACAGAAGATATCGAAACACTTATTGATGAGAAAATTCAAAAAGAAATTGATAAAGTAGTACATAATTGGGAAGACGAAGGAATACGTGTTGAAAAAGCACGTTGGGGCAGACACAATATTATTAAAGGTAAAACCAAAATAGAATTAGCAAAAACAGTAGATGCTGCTGCGCTAACTTTAGAAGAGGTAAAAGACTTAATAGAAAAGAATGCACCAAAGAAAAAAGCAACAAAAAAGAAAACTACCAAGAAAAAAACATCAGCAAAAAAGAAATAATATATAATGAATTTTAACTTTCTTTCTCCGGTTCCAGATACTGTTTTAGCGCACAATCAATTACTAGCGCCTCTTAGTTTAGGAAGGAAAATTAAAATTCACTCAGAGCAAAACGGAATTCCTGATTTAGAAAACATCAATATTGTAATACTTGGTGTTTTAGAAAACAGAAATGATGTTAATTATATAGGAGAAGATTTCAATTTAAATGAAATTAGAAAATCTCTATATTCACTCTTTCCTGGAAGTTGGTCTACAAATATTGCAGATTTAGGAGATATTCAAAAAGGCGAAAGTGTAGAAGATACTTACTTCGCACTAAAAGAAACACTCTCAATACTTATTCAAAAAAGAATCATACCTATAATAATAGGAGGAAGTCAAGATTTAACATACGCAAATTATCGTGCTTATGATAGTTTGATGCCAATGGTTAATGTGGTTAATGTAGATCGAGCGTTTGATTTAGGAGATTCAGCTAAGCCAATTAAAAATAATAGCTTTTTAGGTAAAGTAATAATAGACCAGCCATACAATTTATTTAATTATGCTGCTATAGGCTATCAAACCTATTTTAATAGTCAAGAAGAAATTGACTTGATGGAGCGTTTGCATTTTGAATCCTACCGATTAGGAGAAGTTTCAAATGATATTACATTGGTGGAGCCAGTGATGAGAGATGCTAACATAGTATCTGTAGACTTAGGAGTTTTAAAAGCTGCAGAAGTTAGCTTAAGACAAAAAGTGTCTCCAAATGGATTAGATGGCAAAGAGATATGTGCTGTTTCAAGATATGCAGGAATAAGTAATAAGGTAAGTAGTTTTGGAATTTATGAATATAAACCTTCTACAGATGACGAAATAACGTCAATGCTAATCTCTCAAATGATTTGGTATTTTATTGAAGGAGTTAATTGCAGAGTGCAAGATGATAACTTTGCAGATGATAAAAGTCATCAAAAATTTATTACCTTAGCGGACTCTCATGAGTTAATTTTTTATAAAAGTGTTAAAACTGGGCGATGGTGGATAGAAATTCCATTTTTATCAAATGTTAATAATAAATTAAAAAAGCATACGTTATTACCATGCACGCATCAAGATTATTTAGATGCTTGTAATGATAAAATTCCAGACCGTTGGTTCAAGGCTTATTATAAGAATAGCGTTTAAATGAGTAAAAAATCGGATTAAGTGCAATTTTATACCGTTCAAATGTTAAATTTTAACGATAAAACGTGATATTTTTACAGTAAAAAGTTGTTTTTTAAAAAATATATAAATATGTTTACGCTCTTAAAATTTTAAGAGTATAAAATTAACCTCGAGTTTTCTATGAATATGAAGAAGTTTGTATTATTAACAGCGGTTTTCGCACTATTAGCAAGTTGTGGATCTAAAGACCAAGGACAGCTAGTTGGTGTTAAAGGAAAAAAATGGCATCCAGAGAAGCCTTACGGTATGACTTTAATACCTGGTGGCGCTTTTATTATGGGTAAAGCCGATGATGATTTGGCAGGTATCCAAGATGCTCCTGCTAAAACTGTAACTGTTGCATCTTATTATATGGATGAAACAGAAATAACTAATAGTGAGTATCGCCAGTTCGTAGAATGGGTACGTGACTCGACTATCCGTACTAAATTGGCAATCTTAGCTGATGAGGTTGGTGCAACTCCAGGAGATGGAGGTATTGGTGATTTCGCTTTTAAAGACACAGAAGAAGGTGATATGACACCGTACGAACAATATATGTATGATAACTACAGTGGTTTAGGTGAAACTGGTTACGAAGGAAGAAAACTTAATCACGATATAGATTTAATATTTGATACTGCAGAATATCCAGACGAATACTACGTAGAGGTTATGGATACAATGTACTTACCATTAGAAGAGTCTTACAACGGACAAAGAACTTGGGATGTAACTAAGTTTAAATTCCAATACTCTTACATGGATATTGCAAAAGCTGCAAAAAACAAAAACTTAAGACGTAAAGATGTAATAGTAAAAGAAGAAGTAGAAATTTATCCTGACACAACAGTTTGGATTAGAGACTTCGCTTACTCTTATAACGAGCCAATGCATAATGACTATTTCTGGCATGATGCTTACAGTGATTATCCTGTAGTAGGTGTATCTTGGCAACAAGCTAAAGCTTTTTGTGAATGGAGAACGTTATGGCACAATCAAGCACGTAAAGAAAGAGGTAAACATTTTGTAAGTAGATACAGATTACCATCAGAAGCTCAATGGGAATATGCAGCAAGAGGTGGTTTACAAGCAGCTACTTTCCCTTGGGGAGGACCTTATGCTAAGAACGATAGAGGATGTTTCATGGCAAACTTTAAGCCTTTAAGAGGGGATTATGCAGCAGACCAAGCATTATATACTGTAGAAGCAGACGCTTATGAGCCAAACGACTTTAACTTGTACAACATGGCAGGTAACGTTTCAGAATGGGTAGATTCATCTTACGACCCAGGTTCTTATGAGTATGCATCAACAATTAATCCAAGTGTTAATGATCCAAATAACAAACGTAAAGTTGTTAGAGGTGGTTCTTGGAAAGATGTTGCTTACTTCTTACAAGTAAGTTCAAGAGATTATGAATATGCAGATTCTGCAAGAAGTTATATTGGTTTCAGAACTGTTCAAGATTACATGGGGACAGATGTAACTGCTAACGCTAGAAAATAATAATTAAATAACTTAACTAAATTATAACAACCTACTACCACAGTAGAAAAAACTAAAACTTAGAAATTATGGCACAAAAAGGAAAAATCTCAACAATGAATATGGTCTACGGACTAGGAGCTGCAATTGTAATTATTGGAGCATTATTCAAAATTCAACACTGGCCTTATGGTTCGTTAATCTTAACAATTGGTATGATAGTAGAGGCAATTGTATTTACAATCTCTGCATTCGAAAAATCTCAAGCAGATTTAGATTGGTCATTAGTTTACCCAGAATTAGCAGGAGGACAATCAACTGGTAAGAAAGCTAAAGAAGAGCCTAAAGATGCAGAAGGTTTATTATCTAAAAAATTAGACAACTTATTAAAAGAAGCTAAAATTGACGGTGAGTTAATGGCTAGCTTAGGAGAAAGCATCAAAAACTTTGAAGGTGCTGCAAAAGGTATCGCTCCAACAGTAGATTCTGTTGCTGCAACTAAAAAATACGGTGAAGAAATGTCTTTAGCTGCTGCTCAAATGGAGTCATTAAACAGCTTATATAAAGTTCAAATGGAAGCAGCAAGTCGTCAAGCTTCAATTAACGAAGAGACTGTAGAGAACGCTGCTAAATTAAAAGAGCAAATGCAATCTTTAGCATCTAACTTATCTTCATTAAATGGAGTTTACGGTGGAATGTTATCTGCAATGTCAAAAAACTAATTAGTAATTAGTCTCAATTTATTTAATAATTAAAAAAGAAAAAACTAATTAGAAATGGCAGGAGGAAAATTATCTGCAAGGCAGAAAATGATTAACTTGATGTACTTAGTATTCATCGCGATGATTGCAATGACAATGTCGAAAGAGGTACTATCTGCATTCGGGTTAATGGATCAAAAATTTGATAGAGCTAATGAGTTAGCTGCAAATTCAAACGATGGTATTTTAAGACAGTTAGAAACACAAGCTGAAGAAAAGCCAGAACAATTTGCTGCACCTAACGAGAAAGCTAAACAAATCAGTATTATATCAGACGAGTTTTACAAGTTTTTAGATGATGTAAAAGCTAGAGATATTGTAAAATTAGGTCAATACGAAATGGAAAATGGTCAATTACCTTACGAAGAAATGGATAAGGGAGACAAACTTGATGAGCATTGGTTTACTGGAGACAGATTAACTAAAAGAGGTCAAGAGATTGTTGACAGAATAGAAAAGTACAAAGCAGACATTAAAGCTGTTATTCCTAACGAAGGAAAATGGCAACCAGTTATTACTAGCTTTGAAGAACGTTTTAGCACAGCTAAAGTAGAAAACAATGATGGAAAAAAAGTTGATTGGTTAAACTATCACTTTCAAGGTTTCCCAGCTATTGCTTCATATACAAAGTTAACAGCTATGCAAAATGATGTTAAAGCTACTGAAACTAACATTTATAATGGGTTCTTAGGTAACTTAGTTAGTGATGCTACATCATTAAAGAATTATCAAGCAATTGTATTAGCAGATAAATCAGCTTTCTTTGCTGGTGAAAAATTCCAAGGACGTGTAGTTTTAGGAAAGTATGCTAATGTCGTTCCAACTAAAATGACAGTTTCTGGTCAAGAAATAGATTTATCAAATGCTATTGACTCTACAGGAGCTGCTAGATTAGACTTTAACGTAGGTAATGTTGGTGAGCATGAAATAGATGGTAAATTTACTTTCTTAGAAGATGGTAAGCCATTAGAAATTGACATCAAAGGAAACTATGTTGTAGTGCCAAGACCTAACTCTGCAACTATATCTGCAGATAAGATGAATGTTGTTTACCGTGGTGTACCTAACCCTATGACAATATCATTTGCAGGTGTTCCAGACAATAAAGTAAACGCTTCTGGTAATGGTTTATCAAAATCTAATGGTGTTGGTAAATATATCATGAATCCTGCTGGAGGAAGTGAAGTAACAATAAATGTTTCTGCTACCTTAGATGATGGTTCATCAGCTAGGGATAGTAAAACGTTCAGAATTAAAGATATTCCTAAGCCAACTGGTAAAATTGCTGGTATGTCTTCAGGATCTTTACCAAGAAACAACGTTGAAATAGGTACTATTAAAGCAGAATTAGAAGACTTTGATTTTGATTTACCATTAACGGTAACAGGTTTCAAATTTAAAGTTCCTGGTGAAGCTACTGTAAGAGTATCTGGTAATAAGTTAAACGGACAAGCTAAAGCTGCGTTAAGAAAAGCTAAGCGTGGTGAAGCTATCCAAATATTTGACATTTCGTCAAAAGCTAATTCAAGCGTAAAAATTAAGCCGGCAACAGCTATCGTTATCGAGTTAGCAAACTAATCATAATTGATTAACAATTTTAAAATTTTTCAGATGAATTATAAATCTTTATTAGCAATCGTATTCGGAGTAGCATTTACTGCTCAAGTAAATGCCCAAGCTAACATTCTTAATGCAAAAGATCCAGAAGAGATTGGTGTTAGAACAGAAGAACAAAAAGCATTAGATAACGACAAACCTTTAGAGTACGGTTATGTTGATGATAGAGATATTATGTTCGCTAAAATGACTTGGGAAAAAGTGGTTTTAGATGAGCGTGTAAACTTTCCATTATACTATCCAGTAGATACAAATAATATTGGAAGTGATAGACGTTCTTTATTTGATGCATTAATGAAAGCTGTCGACGAAAACAAAATCGAAGACGTTTATACAGACTCTTATTTTACTTCAAAGAAGACTAAAAAAGAGATTGCTCAAATCAGAACTTCTATTGATACAATGGATATTGGTTACGATCAGTTAAATGCAGATGGTTATGTAGATCCAGAATACATTATTAAGAGAACAATTTCTGCTTACAATGTATCTGCTTACTTAATCAAAGGTTTATGGTATTTTGACAAACGTCAAGGGGAATTAAAATATCGTATTCTTGCAATTGCACCAGCTGCTCCAGATGTTAACTTTATCGACTCAGACGATCCTGCTAACAACGAGCCAATCCCATTATTCTGGATTTTTTATCCAGATGCAAGAGATGTTTTACACGAAGCAAAAGCATTTAACACCAAAAACAGTGCTATGCCTTTTACTTTTGATCATATCTTAAATTCAAGACGTTTTAATGGTATTATTTACAAAGAAGAAAACGTTTATGGAGATAGAGAAGTAAAAGAATACATTGCAGAAAATGCTTTAATGCAACTTTTAGAATCTGAAAGAATTAAAGAAAAAATTAGAAACTTTGAGTTAGACATGTGGTCTTACTAATAAGTAACTAAATAATATATAAAAACGCTCACTATTTTAGTGAGCGTTTTTTTATACCCTTTATTACCTTTGCACTATGGAAGTAGATTACATAATTGTTGGTTGTGGTTTGGCAGGAATAGCTTTCTGCGAACAACTATATTCTAACCAAAAGTCATTTGTTGTTTTTGATGATCAAAGTCAGCAATCTTCATTAGTTGCTGGCGGATTGTATAATCCAGTTGTTTTAAAACGATTTTCAAAAGTTTGGAAAAGTAAAGAGCAATTAGATTTAGCTATCCCAGTTTATCAAAATATTGAAGATAGACTTCATGTAAAGTTAGACTATAAAATACCTGTAAGACGAAGATTTACCTCTTTAGAAGAACAAAACAATTGGTTTGAAGCTTCAGATAAAGAAGGATTAAAACCTTTTTTAAACACTAATTTAATTACTAATGAAAATGATGCAATTGATGCTGATTTTAAATTAGGCGAAGTTTTAGAAACTGGAAAAATAGATACCAACACGTTAATTGATAAATACAAAGATTGGTTGAAAAAACTAAATAGTTATTACCCTGAAACTTTTAACCATAATCAGTTAGAAGTAAAATCAACAGGTATACATTATAAAACTATAAAAGCGAAACAAATTGTCTTTGCCGAAGGTTTTGGCTTAAAACAAAATCCGTATTTCAATTTCCTACCACTTAATGGTACTAAAGGAGAACTCCTAATTATAAAAGCTCCAAAATTAAAGTTAGATTACGTGTTAAAATCTAGTGCGTTTTTAATTCCTTTAAAAGAAAAGGATCAATACATTGTTGGAGCCACTTATGAGTGGATAGATAAAACCAACACAGTAACACAAAAAGCTAAAGAAGAGCTTTTAAACAAGCTTAAAACGTTTTTAAAATGCGATTTTGAAGTTATAGATCAAGTGGCAGGAATAAGACCAACGGTTAAAGATAGAAGACCATTAGTTGGTGCTCATCCAGAACATAAAAATATGTTTGTGCTTAATGGTTTAGGAACAAGAGGCGTCATGATTGGACCTTATATAGCAAAACAGCTTTTTAATCACATTGAAAATGAAATGCCTTTAGATGATGAGATTAATATTAGCAGATTTACTAATCTATAGCTGATAGTTGCGTTAGCGGTAGTAACGGCATCCTTTTTTATAGGTCAATGAGCGTAGTCGAAGTGATCTATAAAAAAGATATAGTGGATAACGCGACCTTTATACTAAACACTTTTAGGATAAAGGTAACGCCCAAAATCAATTCTTTTTAGCTAAATTTTTATCGTAACTCATAAAAATATTAATCCAAATATTTCTAGAAAGTCTTACAATTACAGGATAAAATACAATCAAAGCGCCAACAATAGCAATAAAAGCTGTTTTTAAAGACGTGCCAATAAAAAGGTAGCTAATTACAAAAGCAGCTACGCCAAAAGCAATACCAACAGCGTAACTTACATACATAGCACCGTAAAAAAATGACGGCTCGATTTTGTATTTTGTATTACAATTGCTGCAACGCTCATGCATACTAAACAATTTTGAAACATTATAAGGATTAGAATCTTCATACATAGATTCTTCTTGACATTTAGGGCAAGTCCCTGTAATAATCGAGTATAATTTAGAGCCTTTTTTAAACATAATAATTGTGTACTTTTGCAATTGCTTTAAGAAATGCAAAATTAAAGTTTCTTGATAAAATTATAAGTAACAAAAGTCACAAATCTATGCTCAATATTCATAATTTATCTATTTCTTTTCAAGGAGAATTCCTTTTTGAAGACATTACCTTTAAACTTAACGGAGGTGATAGAGTAGGTCTTATTGGTAAAAACGGAGCAGGAAAATCGACTATGCTTAAAATTTTATCTAAAGAAATGCAGCCAGATTCTGGTCAAATAGCTGCAGATAAAGACTTAAAAATAGGATTTTTAAAGCAAGATATAGACTTTGTTTTTGGTAGAACGGTATTGGAAGAATCCTATCAAGCTTTTGAAGAAATAAAAACTTTAGAAGCTAAGATGGCGACCATAAATACGCAATTAGCAGAACGTACCGATTATGAAAGCGAAAGCTATCATGATTTAATGGTCGAGCTAAACGAAGTTCAACACCAATACGAAATTATAGGAGGTTACAACTATCAAGGTGATACCGAAAAAATATTACAAGGATTAGGATTTAAACGTGAAGATTTTAATAAACTCACCGATACATTTTCTGGTGGTTGGCGTATGCGTATTGAATTAGCTAAACTTCTACTTCAAAACAACGATATTTTGTTGTTAGATGAGCCTACCAACCACTTAGATATCGAGTCTATTATTTGGTTAGAAGGTTTCTTAAAAAACTATTCCGGAGCTGTTGTTATTGTGTCTCACGATAAAATGTTTTTAGATAACGTGACCAATCGTACTATCGAAATTTCTTTAGGAAGAATTTACGATTACCCAAAACCATACAGTAAATATTTAGTCTTGCGAGATGAGATCAAAACACAACAATTAGCCGCTCAAAAAAATCAGCAAAAGCAAATAGAGCAAACCGAAAAGCTAATAGAAAAATTCCGTGCTAAAGCTAGTAAAGCAACTATGGCACAGTCTTTAATCAAAAAGCTAGACCGCATGGATATTATTGAGGTTGATGAAGATGATAATAGTGTCATGACCTTAAATTTCCCCGTATCGGTAACGCCAGGTAAAGTTGTAGTAGAGGCTAACAGCGTATCTAAAAGCTACGGGAAAAAGCAAGTTTTAAGTGAAGTAGACTTGTTAATCGAAAGAGATGCTAAAACCGCTTTTGTTGGACAAAACGGACAAGGTAAATCTACGTTAGCTAAAATAATTGTTGGTGATCTTGAACACGATGGAAACCTAAAACTAGGTCACAACGTACAAATAGGCTACTTTGCCCAAAATCAAGCAGAGTATCTTGACGGAAGTAAAACCGTATTAGATACTATGATTGATGCAGCAAACGAATCTAACCGTAGTAAAGTGCGTGATATTTTAGGTTCATTTTTGTTTAGAGGCGAAGAAGTAGATAAGTACGTACGAGTACTTTCTGGAGGCGAACGTAATCGTCTTGCTTTAGCAAAACTAATGCTTCAGCCTTTTAACGTATTAGTGATGGATGAGCCAACCAACCATTTAGATATTAAATCTAAAAACGTCCTAAAAGATGCGCTACAACGTTTTGAAGGTACATTAATATTGGTGTCTCATGATAGAGATTTTCTTCAAGGTTTGACCAATACAGTTTTCGAATTTAAAGATCAACACATCAAAGAATATTTAGGTGATATCGATTTTTATTTAGAACAACGTAATGTTGAAAATTTACGTGAAGTCGAAAAACGTACCATAGAAAAAGAATCGCCAAAAGCAAGTAATAAGCAATCTTACGAAGACCAAAAGAAACTAAAATCTTTAAATAATAAACTGAGTAATACAGAAGCTAAAATCAATCAATTAGAAAAAGAAATTAAAGAAATTGATGTAGAGTTAGCAACAAATTATGATGAAGTGATTGCTCAGCCAAACTTCTTTGATAACTACCAAGCAAAAAAAGACCAATTATCAGAACTTATGGAAACTTGGGAAGCTATTACTATTGAATTAGAGTCTCTTAGCTAGTTTCTTTTTAAGAAAGTTTTAAGAAAGTTACATCTATCTAAAAGCTAGTTTTGTAGTTTTAAGATTTATAACTTTCTAACCATGCGTAAAATTATACTTAGCATACTTGGTTTGGCTTTAATTGCAGTAGCTTATTTTGGAGCAAAAACACTAATAAATAATAAGAACAAGCCAAAACCAGTAGTGCCTAAAGTGGTAAAAACTGTATTAACAGATACCGTTAAAAACACAACTGTTCCTATTGTTATTCAAGCCAACGGTAACTTAACAGCAAAGCAAAGAGTCGAGTTATATTCAGAAGTACAAGGTATTTTTAAAACTGGTAATAAGTTATTTAAACCTGGACAAAAGTATAATCAAGGAGAAACTTTAATTCGTATTGATGCTTCAGAATATTATGCTAGTGTACAATCTGCAAAAAGTAATTTATATAATAGCATAGCGGCAATTATGCCAGATTTGCGTTTAGATTTTCCAGATGTTTTCCCAAAGTGGCAATCGTATTTAAATGGTTTTGATTTAAACAAAACAACACCAAAACTTCCGGAAATTTCAAATGAAAAAGAAAATTATTTCATCACAGGAAGAGGTATTGTTAGTGCCTATTACAACGTTAAAAACTTAGAGCAACGTTTAGCAAAATACCGCATTACTGCACCGTTTTCAGGAATTTTAACCGAAGCTTTAGTAACCGAAGGTACCTTGGTACGTAATGGACAAAAATTAGGAGAGTTTATCAATCCTTCAGTTTACGAAATGGAAGTAGCTGTAAGTAAATCCTTTGCAAGTGTTTTAAAAGAAGGCGAAAATGTTAGTCTTTCTAATTTAGAAAAAACAGAAAATTACACAGGAACAGTGTCTCGTGTAAATGGTAATATTGATGCGACGACGCAAACCATAACTGTGTTTATAGAAGTAAAACATCCAGATTTAAAAGAAGGCATGTATCTAGAAGCAAATTTAGATGCAGAAAAAGTAGACAATGCTATAGAAATAGACAGAAACTTGCTTTTAGATAGTCAAGAAATTTATGTGGTTAAAGATAGTTTATTAGACGTAATACCAGCAAAACCAATACATTTTTCTGAGACAAAAGTAATTTTAAAAGACGTGCCAAATGGTACAATTATATTACGTAAACCAGTACCTGGCGCTTATGCAGGTATGCGTGTAAAATCATCGAGTAGTACTACAACAACTAAAGATTCAATTAAATAATGAAAAAGATAATTGAATATTTTATAAGGTATCACGTTGCAGTAAACATTTTTATTATTGCCTTTATCGTATTTGGTATACTTGGTATTTTATCATTAAAATCGTCATTTTTCCCTTTAGCCGAATCTAAAATTATTAATGTATCCATTACCTATCCAGGTGCATCGCCACAAGAAATAGAAGAAGGTATTGTGCTTCAAATTGAAGATAATTTAAAAGGGTTAAAAGGTGTAGATCGTGTCACTTCGGTATCTAGAGAAAATAGCGGATCAATTACTGTTGAAATTGAAAAAGGCGAAAGTCTTGACTTTATGCTTTTAGAAGTAAAAAATGCAGTAGATAGAGTACCATCTTTTCCAACAGGAATGGAACCTTTGGTGGTTTCTAAACAAGAAGCAGTAAGAGAAACTATTTCTTTCGCTTTAAGCGGAAATAACGTACCACTTGTAACATTAAAACAATTAGCACGTCAAGTGGAAACCGATTTGCGTGCAATGGAAGGTATTTCGCAAATTGAAATTTCTGGTTTTCCTGAAGAAGAAATTGAAATAGCAGTAAACGAACTTGATTTATTAGCCTATAATTTAACCTTTAACGAAGTTGCACAAGCGGTTAGCAACGCCAATATTTTAGTCACTGGTGGAAATGTAAAAACAGAAGCCGAAGAATATTTAATTAGAGCTAATAATCGTGAATATTATGGTAAAGAGTTGTCTAATATTGTAGTTAGAGCTTCGGTAGACGGTAAAGTCATCAGGTTAAAAGATGTAGCCATAGTAAGAGACCGTTTTTCTGAAACTCCAAATGCAACGTATTTTAATCAAGATTTAGCTGTTAATGTTACAATTACAAGTACTAATAATGAAGATTTAATTTCTTCAGCAGATAAAGTAAAAGCTTACATAGAAGACTATAATCAAAAGTACGATACTATTAGCTTAAACGTTATTAGAGATTTGTCTATTACATTAAACCAACGTACACAATTACTAGTAGAAAATGCAGTTGTAGGTATGATTTTGGTGCTAGTATTTTTATCTATTTTCTTAAATACAAGGTTAGCGCTTTGGGTAGCTTTTGGGCTGCCAGTATCGTTTTTTGGGATGTTTGCTTTTGCAGGTCAGTTTGATGTAACCATAAATGTATTGTCATTGTTTGGGATGATTATCGTTATTGGTATTTTGGTAGATGATGGTATTGTCATTGCCGAAAATATCTACCAACATTACGAAAAAGGTAAAAAACCAATCCAAGCAGCAATAGATGGAACTCTAGAAGTGATTCCGCCAGTAGTTTCAGCAATAGCAACAACACTTTTAGCGTTTTCATTATTCTTCTTTTTAGAAAGTCGTATTGGCGAATTTTTTAGCGAAGTATCCGTTATTGTTATTCTCACGCTAGTAGTTTCTTTAGTAGAAGCATTAATAATCCTACCTGCTCATTTAGCACATTCTAAAGCTTTAAGAGTAAAAAAGGAAGAACTTCACGCTAAACAATCTAAAGGCTTTTTTGCAGTCATGCGAGGTATTAATAAAGCAGGAGATAACTTTATGGCATACTTAAGGGATAAAGTATATACACCAGTTTTAAAGTTTGTATTAAGTTATAAGGTGTTGTCATTAGGTATTTTTGTGTCTTTATTAGTGATTACTTTTGGATCTATTGGTGGCGGGATTATAAAAACGTCTTTCTTCCCAAGAATAGCAAGTGACTCTGCAAATATCGAGTTGGTAATGCCAGCAGGAACTAACGTAAAGATTACAGATTCTATCATTTCTATGATAGAAGAAAAGTCGTTTATTGTTAATCAAGAGCTTACAGAAAAATATTTAAAAGGTACAGGAAAGCAGTTGTTCGAAAACACAATAGTTAATATTAGTAGTAGCTCTAGCGCAACTTTAAGAATTAATTTATTACCTGGTGAAGAACGTCCTGATGAAATTCAATCTTTTTTAGTGACTAATAGGTTAGAAGAATTGGTTGGACCTGTTATAGGAACAGAACGTTTAATTTATGGTTCTGGCGGAAATTTTGGTGGTAGTCCAGTTTCAGTATCATTATTGAGTAATAATATTGAAGAGCTTAAAGCCTCAAAACAAGAGCTTAAAAAGTATTTAGAATCTAATCCTTTACTTAAAGATATAGGAGATAATGATCCTGCTGGAATTAAAGAAATCAGATTACAACTTAAAGATAACGCATATTTACTTGGTTTAGATTTAAGAACAGTAATGTCTCAAGTTAGGGCTGGTTTTTTTGGGGCACAAGCACAACGGTTTCAACGTGGACAAGACGAGATTAGAGTTTGGGTACGTTACGATAAAAACAACAGAAGTTCAATTAACGATCTAGACGCTATGCGAATTGTAACGCCAACTGGCGAGCGTGTAACCTTAAAGGATATTGCAGAATATGATATTATTCGCGGTGACGTAGCAATAAATCATTTAGAAGGAAAGCGCGAAATACAAGTGTATTCAGATTTAAAAGATCCAAGTACTAGTCCAACCGATATTTTAGATGATATAAAAGATAATTTTATACCAACATTACAGTCAAAATATCCAACAATTAATGCCTCTTTTGAAGGTCAAAATAGAGAGTTTAGTAAATTGGGAAGATCCTTGAGAGCAGCAGGAATACCTATATTACTGTTAATCTACATTACTATAGCTTTCACTTTTAGAAGTTATTCTCAACCATTATTGCTATTGCTTTTAATACCTTTTAGTTTAACAGCAGTAGCTTGGGGACATTGGATTTCTGGTTTTCCTGTAAATATTTTATCGCTTTTAGGAATCATCGCTTTAATAGGGATTATGGTTAATGACGGATTGGTCTTGATAGGTAAATTCAATAGTAATTTAAAAGAAGGAATGCCTTTTGAAGCTGCATTGGCAGAAGCAGGTAAATCGCGTTTTAGAGCCATTTTCTTAACCTCTTTAACAACTATTGCAGGTTTAGCTCCTTTGTTATTCGAACAAAGTAGACAAGCGCAATTTTTAAAACCTATGGCAATTTCAATTTCTTACGGTATTGGTTATGCAACTATTTTAACATTGTTGGTTTTGCCATTATTTTTATCGTTTAGTAATACAATAAAACAAAAAGGTAAATGGTTGGCTACAGGTAATAATGTAACCAAAGAAGAAGTAGAACGTGCAATAATTGAACAACATGAAACAGATGAAGAAGAGTAGATTTGCATTTTTAATAGTCATTTCAATTATGTTTTGCATCAATAATTTGAATGCACAACAAGTATTGACAAAAGAAGAAGCTGTAAAGTTAGCTTTAGACAATAATTACGATATAAAAATTGCCAATAACAATGTGCAAGTTGCCGAAAATAACACAAGTGTTTTAAATTCTGGACATTTACCAACGGTAACAGGAACAGCAGGAGCAACTTATAATTTAGACAATACAGAAGCCGAATTTTCTAACGGAAATACAACAGTCTTAAACGGGGCAGAAAGTACTAGGTATAATGCTGGTGTAAGTTTAAACTATACCATTTTTGATGGTTTAGGTAGGCATTACAATTACAAGCGTCTAAAAGAACAGTTTCAATTAAGTGAATTGCAGGCAAGAGAAACGATTGAGAATACAATTGTTCAGTTGTTTTCTGTGTATTACAATGTGGCTCAACTATCAGAAAACTTAGAGACTTTAGATGAAACACTTTTGGTAACAAAAGACCGATTAGTAAGAGCAGAATATCAATTTGATTACGGACAAAATACCAAATTAGAAGTACTTAATGCAGAAGTAGATATAAATACTGATAGCATTAATATTATAAATACAAAACAAGATTTAAAAATTGCAAAGCGTGATTTAAAACTGGTTTTAGGTGAAACGTTTACTGAAGATTTTAATGTAGAAACTGAAGTCAATTTTGTACTTCAATTTAAAAAAGACAGTTTATTTGAAAAGGCAAAACAACGCAATGTAGCTTTACTTCAAACTGAAAAAAATATAGCAATTAGCCAATTAGATATTAAATCTGGTAAATCTGCATATTTACCAACTTTAGGCTTAACCGGAAGTTATGGTTGGAATAAAAATAATAATAATGCAGCGTCGTTTGTTGCCGTTTCAACAAATACAGGATTGTCTGGCGGAGTTAATTTAAGCTGGAATTTATTTGATGGAGGAGCTACAATAACACGTGTGAAAAACGCTAAAATTAACTTAGAAACTCAGCAGCTACAAAAAGAAAATATTCTATTATCTATCCAAAGAGATTTTGATAATGCATGGGACGATTATATGAATAAATTGGAGATTTATAACATCCAAGAAAAAAACATTATTACAGCTCAAAATAACTTTGATCGTACACAAGAAAAATTTAAAATAGGTCAAGTTAATTCTATCGAATTTAGACAAGCACAACTTAATTTATTAAATGCAGAATTAAGTAGAAATCAAGCTAAATATGCTGCAAAATTAGCCGAGTTACAATTACTTCAAATTAGTGGTGAATTATTAAATGTTGAATTTTAGTAAACTGCTGTTTAACAGTGCTTTTTGTCGGTAAACGTAGAATATCATGTTTAATTTTAAGTAAATATCCGATGAAATGCATCTTTTTTCGAAATGAATGTTAAAATTTTACGCACTTAATCGAAACAATTTGTCATTCACCTTCTTTTAAGTTAGTTTTAATTTGAATTTAGAAACCAAATCTATTTCTCTATGAAAAACTTAAAACTAACCATCGTCTTTTTCTTAACTGCAATGTTATCTTTTGCAGAAGTTTCAAATTCAGAAAAAGAAGCTTTAGTAGCACTTTACAATAGTACAAACGGAGCTAGTTGGAATACAACATGGGATTTAGATGCGCCAATAAACACTTGGCATGGTGTGAGAGTTGAAGACTCTAAAGTAGTTGGTTTAAATCTTTCTTTTAATAA
>Ga0160419_100694_pt1 | contig 18799 bp, 18 predicted proteins | sample CelAP2metagpilot_2_FD_108196 | JGI IMG/M metagenome (GOLD analysis project Ga0160419, IMG submission 108196) | Phycosphere-associated microbial communities from Cellana algal ponds in Kailua-Kona, Hawaii, USA - Cellana AP2-4-25 metagenome pilot ... | reverse complement strand
CGGCGCTCTACCGAACTCGAGCACGCGGGCGGGTACGCGCACGTGCGGGCGGTCGGAAGGGCGGGCCATATGCGGATCTTGAACAAATCCTGCCTCCCTCCCTCCCTCCCCCCCTCCCTCCCTCCCTCGCATTGCCTTGACTCGTTACAGGAAGAAGGAGATGGATCCATTCGAGCTGCTGAAGGCGATGGACATGGACCTGGGTAACGTCGATATGAAGGCCATGGTCGAGGAGGCAATGAACGTACGTCCCCCTCCCTCCCTCCCTCCCTCTTTCCGTCCCTCCCTCCCTTCCTCGCATGCCACATGGACTCATTTGTCTGCCTTCTTAATCTCATAATAAACAGTCGCCAGAGGTTCTGGCCATGATGGAAGATCCAGCTCTACTCAAAAAGGCGCTGCGGGAGTCACCGCTTTTTGAGAATCTACCGGGCTTGGACAAGTGAGGAAGTGCGGGATTGAGGGAGTGGTGGTGGAGAGAGTGGGAAGCATTGGATAAAATGAGGCGGGTTTGGACGGATCAGTGATGGAGATATCACACAAAACTGAGAGCGGATCAATCGCTGTGAAGGGGAGTATAGAAAGCGTGTTGTACGAGTGTATTGATCCCCTCCTCCTTCCTTCCTTCCTCCCCTCCCTCTTTCCCTCCCTCCCTCCCACCCTTCCTCTCACTACTCCACGCTCAGAATTCTAGAAAGGCCCGAGATGGATGACCCTGAGGCCTTAAAAGAGATTTTTCGCAAGGGCATGGACGATTTCAAGGAGGTAAACACCCCTCCCTCAGCCCCTCCCTCCCTCCCTCCCTCCACGGTCCATCCACTCGCCCAACCATCCCTCCCCCTTCGTCCCTCCTCTCTCATTCTCCAGATTTCTGACACCATCATCGACCTGGTGAATGACGAGGGCAAGCGGGAGGAGATCATGACCGAGCTTCTCAAGAACCTAGACCCGGAGGAGCAGAAGGTAGGCAAGCGAGGGAGGGAGGAAGGGAGGGAGGGAGGGAGGGAGGGTGGGAGGGCGGGAGGGCGGAGAGGCAAGGATGCCTTACTGATGTGGACCCTCTCTTCATTTTCGACGCATTGACAGAAAATGAAGGCCCTGGTGAGCGGAGATGAAAACGCAGTGGAGGAGGCGGCGGCGAACCTGGCCGAGGTGTTTGCAAGCATGGGCACTGAGGTGGGGAGGGAGGGAAGAGGGAGGGAGAGAGGGTTTGAATAGAAGCGAGAGAGACATAAATCCCTCACAACGCTTGCGTGCTTGACTCATTCATCCATCCACCCTCTGTGTTTGCTCATTCATCGACAGTTCAAAAGGTCTCTGGACGACCCCGACAAGATGGAGAAGGCCCGGCAGAACTTCCTCGAGAACGAGGTGCGTGTGTCCGTCTGCATGTAAACTAAGGGGAGGGAAAGGAGCAGAAAAAGACGAGAAAGAGGGCGACTTGGATTCAGATGCATTTAACGAGCAGCTAACTCACAATCCCTCTCTCTCTCTCTGTCAGGACTGGTTGGACACATTCGAGGACCCAGATCTACGGGCAGCTGCCAGTGACCCCGACAAGTGGAAGGACATCATGCGGGAGAACGCCCGCCTCATGTACGGCTCGGCGGACGAGAAGAAAAACGACGAGCTTTAGGTAATAATGACGGCCGGATGGAATACGGATGGAAAGGAGGAGGCTAGAAGGGGAAAAGGAGGGGACACTAGAATCTGATGTGTGTAGATAAAAAAAAATCGAGGCACAGTGAAAGAAAGGATGACAGACGGGAGAAGAGACGTAAAATCCCAGTCCCAAAGAGAAAGCAACAACAACTAACTCATATAGACGGCATAATTCAATCCTGTTGGATGGCATGGCATGGAGGTCCACTCTGTCGCATTGCACTTGTTATGTGCAGTCCTGTATTTATTTGCCTGACGGGAAGAATAGTGGCAACGTGTTTCCTGGGCTGACGGTGTCATCCTTTCGGCTTCGCAATTTATGAACCAATGAAGTGACTGCATATGTGTTGGAAATCACTTGCTGCATCATGAAGGCTGCTCTCTCTTTCCTGTGCTTTCTGGTCTACAAATCAATTTATCCCATTTTCTCATTTTCGTCAACTGGCAGCCATGTGTGGTAACTACCGTTCTCGCCGGTCGCTAATCCACACCGTCAGTGCTATCCGCGGTTCGCCCTCGTTGTGCGACGGCAATACCTCGTGCAGAATGGCAGCACTGTCGAAGAGCACTAAGCGACCCCCGTACGGAGCAACGTCGTGTTCTGTCGTCGCCATCGCTGCACTCGCGTTGTCAATGCCTATGACTGCAAGAGCAGCAGCAGGAGGAAGATCGGCAGCAACGGTATAAGCATTTGCGTTGGCTGCGCCATCAGCAGACGCTGCATGAATCGCGGCAGTGATAGAAGCACCGACTGCAGCTGCAGGAGCATCGCTATCCGGTGACCTGGCGTGCGTCTCATTCTTATCAAAAGCGCTACCCGCGCCACCAGTTGCAGTTGTATCACCAGAGAAAAGAACAGAAGGCATGGCAGGCACGGTAACGTCATTTGTGGCAGTAGTGGCAATGGCATCACCGTCTTGTAACATCGGCTGCTGCTTCGTCCTCATTCGACCAAGAGCACTACCACCACCATCAGATGCCACAGCAACACCACCCGAATCACAACCAGTCTTGGAAGAAGAATTAGGCAAGTGACATCGCAAGCAGCCGCCCATTGTATCCTTGTCCCAATTCTTATCATTTAAGTACAATATCGCCGTTATGGTCCTCTCGCGGTAGGCCCGGGCACGAAGCCAGGCACTCAAACCGAGGGTCCAGATGCTATCCGTGGAGGCATCCAGATGCGGTGTATAATGGGCTTGGCTGTCCCCTGCATAGCATGCCAGTTGCGCGGCGGACTGAACCCACAACACACTCTTATCGTAGGCAGGCGTTGCCGCAAACTCGTGCGCCAGGCCACGCAGCAACGCGACGGCATGCTTCAATCCAGGTCCGACCCCTTTTTCTTGTCCCGTTATCCACACCACCGAGTCGCGCCGCACGCTCGAGTCCCTATTGGCGTTCGCCGCAAAGGTACCGCCACCTTGTTGTAGCAAAATATCCACGTCCTCTCGCGCAGCATGAAGCTCTCGGTCGCTCAACATCGTATCCAGCACAATCACGTGCCCGTTGCGAATGGCATTTGCCACAGAGGGAAAAGCCACGGGAAATTTATACGAGTAGGCGGCTTCGCTGGCAGGATCTGAGAGCACAGATTCACTCTGTGCCGACGAAATTAATGAACCCAGGCCCACACACGCCACTCCCACCATGGCCGCGGCCTCGGCCCGCTTAGTGAAAGCAAAAGGGAGAGAAGAGTGGAAGATAAGGGAAGGCATACGGCTTTTCAGTGGAAGTACAAACTTACCTGGCTCGTGGCAGCTCGGCGGATCGAGGCCAAAACCATGGGGACGACGACTGGCGATGCATGTGGATTTGTTTTGCGTGTCAGTTTTCAAGCGTATGCTTTCTTGCATGTTGCATTTTGCTGGGCGATGACGACGCAACGATTAGCGACTGGATCTCGCCGGCGGGCTTCGACGTCGAACGTGTCTCACCGCACGCTTACAATTTCTAAAAGTAAGCACCACACACCCGTTTAAAATAGGCCAAGGGCTAAAACCTTTCCATCATGAGCTTACCGTCACCACCACTTTTTCTTCCTACTCCTTTCGCTCGAGCAGCACCAATACCTCCACGTCTCGTCGCCCTGCCCACCCTCCCCCATGCTCTCCTTTATGAGATCTGCGCTTACATGTGGCCAGGAGATGTGGCTCGCTTGACCTCGGCAGCTCGGGGGTTGGGTGCCGCACAGGACGAAAATGGGACCAATTTGATATCGAACGGCATGTCCTTCTTCCGTCCATCGAAGCAATTAACTGTGGTCGTCGTTGAAGACATCATCACGCGTCGCTTGCCATTTTGTAAAGCCCTTCGCGTCTTGGACTTATCCTCAGCCGAGCTTACTCCCAATATTATCCTTACGTTGGGGCGCCTAGCCGCGGAGGAGGGCAATTTTTTCCAAACGGTACGTTCCCTCAATCTGTTCGATAACAAGCTGAGAAGCGAGGGATGCCTTGCTCTGGCACAGGCCCTAGAGCGAGGGGGGTTTCGCTCTGGTTTGCAAGGGCTCTACGTGCGTGCCAATCAAATCGGGGGCGACGACTATGGAGGCGGTGGTGGGGAGGGAGAAGATCATATTGCCGTTTTATGTGAGGTCCTGAAATGCGGGGCCTGCAGTGCACCATTGATCTCTCTCAGCCTCGCGCAAAATGATCTGGGCACCATTGCCGCCTTGCACATAGGAGGTGCTCTCGGCTTTATTTCCTTAAAGAGGCTGCTGAAGCTTGACTTGCACCTGAATCAATTGGGCGACTGCGGGGCCACGTCGGTGGCGGAGGGACTGGCTGCGGGAGGTGGTATGCCGTGTCTGGACGAATTTTATCTTGGATTTAATGGCATTGGCGACACAGGGGCGAGGGCCGTGGCTGATTGCCTGGCTCACATGCCCATGCTGCGGGAGCTAGATTTGGCTTGCAATGCCATCGGAAACGAAGGGGCGCTTGCCCTTGCGGAGCGCTTGTCAGTCGAGGGAGGAAAGATGAGGACGGCCCGAGCTGCTGCAGTAAGTACGATGAGCACAACTGCTATGCTGCAGCTGGAGACATTGGATCTGCGAGGGAATAGGATAGGAGATGATGGGGCCTGTGCTTTTAGGGACTTTCTGGCGACGGAAACCACGGACGGAGGGTTGGGGGGGGAGGAAGGCAACGGGGGCCAGATGGGAGAAGTTGAAGGGGGCTGTCCAAATTTGGCCAATATATTTCTGGATGACAACCGTGCCATTCGCGCGCGGGGACGTGAAGCATTGCAAGCGCTGCAGATCATTAGGGGGATCGTGTGCATAGAAGGACCGAATTGTTGAGAGGAAGTGCGTGTATGTCTAACATAGAAGTAAAGGTGGAGAAATTGGTGCTTTGGTTGCTAGCTCGTGTGTGCTGGTCAAGAGCCTCCTGAATGTATTCCCTTTTACCGATGGGAATGTTGTTAAACATCTCTCAAGTAGGACGTCCAAAAAATAAATCGTCTCAATGTCTTCACAACCTCCCCACGAAAAGTAGAAGAAATGCTCTTCGCTTGTCGTTACTGCAGCAAGTTTTTTATGCGAGCATCTTTATGCTCACTTGAAACTTGATTGCATGCCTCCTTTATGCTCCGGCTCGGCGTGGTGACTATTCCAGTGTCATCCGGCCCATACATTTTTCTTCCAGCAGAGTTATCTTCGTGAGGTGCGCCCTTTCCTAGAAAGTAGTGGGTTCAGTGACCGCAACGACGGCTTTCCTCTTTCAGAGGTATGAAAAAAAGAAAAATTGTATCTGAAGCCAAAGGGGTTTCTAGGCCGAAGTGACAGGATCGCACGTCCATCGCGGTCTGCAACACTAAGTGAACCCTTGACCAATAGGATGTCCCTTCATTGTTCAGGATCCCGGCGGGAGTTGAACATGAACTGGAATCTACCACTCTCTAACGCTCCTTTCAAGAATCGACGACATGGTCGGGACTTGGAGGAGAACCGATAATCGCTGAGCTATGGCTCCAGAAAGCACGCTCTTGTCGATTGTTATTTACTATGAATATATATTCGAAGTTCCGCTCCAGAGGATTAAAAGGTCACAGCCAGGTGGAGAAGGTATTAATCAGAGCAAATAGTTTGGACGCACCAATCGAGATAATTAAATTGAATTTTCATGAACCTATTAAACCCTTGGAAATTGAGAAAGAGGGTAATTGCGATGCAAAAGCATGACCGTCGATCTCTAGCTGGTCGTAATGTTCTATGATGCCCCGATCTTCACTGTAGACAAGGCGCTCGGATAAAAAAAGATGAAGTCTCATTGGTACGTCACGGGAAATGACGGATTGGCCTGCTTGGTTATCGCTCGTGGGGGCTGTCGAAAAAGGTACAATTGTGTTGAAGCCCCCAACTTGGGGGTGGCAAGGAGAGAAGTGAGGAGGTTGACGAACAAGAGGCCTGCGAGGCAACACAAACCCTGAGATAGTTTCCATGCATGAGAACTGAACGCGATGTCCACGGGAATATAATGCTCTGTACGATATAGTGGTGGCCTGCTGTAGCACTCGCCATAAGCAGCGTTCCCGGATTGTACACTCTGAAGAAGGAAACAAGTCAAGTCAAGTTGAGTGTTGGCACGGACTCAACACCCCCAAAGTCAATCTCAAAGAATACTCAAACATTTATACAAAGCAGGCACCCGAGATGTTGCCAACCTTTCAGTAAGCCTGGCCGCTGTGTCTTACCCGCCCAGCTCCCCCAGGGTCGTGGGCCGGCGCAGGTTGATCGTCAAAGCTACCCCCAGCAGCCCGAGCACACAATTCTACATTATTACGCCGTGCTATGGAAACCTTAGATCTCCAACCATGCTCGCGCTTGTAAACTCTGCTGACCCTCATCTTCCACCACCACTACCATACCAAAGCACACAGACACTCCCTCTTTAGGCCCCGTCCTCCCTCCTCCTTCCCTAGATGGCAGGAAGCAATAAAAGTGGCACAGGCCTAGTAAGGTTGTACCTGAACGCTTACAATCTTTCTCAAACTGGTTTATGGGTGATGGTTCTAGTTTGTACCATTAAAGCCTTGCTGGCGGACGTACACGACTATGTGGGCGTTTGGACCGAGGCCGGACCTGCGACCAAGCTTGCTGTTGGTACGTATGTGTCAAGGACAGTGTAGATAGGGAGGGTAAGAGAAAAAATGTGTGCTGCGTAGGTAATTATATGTTGCTCAGGAAAGAAGGTGGAGGACGAGTCAAATAAAAATGCCACTTGAAACGGGTAGAGGTAAGGAGAGGTGTCATGGGAGAGTTTCGACGACGAACTTGTGATGGTGCCATTCGGTCCTCAAATGCGGTAGGAGTGGACGCCTGGCTTGTGTTCTCCTGCGTGCTCCTTAATAATTTTCTCCTCTTCCCTTCCTCCTTTCAACATCCCCCCCTCCCTCTCCAACATTTCCACTCACCAAACAGGCGGTGCATGGCTCGAGCTGGTGCACGTCTTCCTGGGCCTGGCGGGCGGCAGTGTCTCCTCAGCGTTTTGGCAGAACTTCGGGCGGTCTTTTGTCCTCTTCGCTATTGTGGACGCCTTCAACACACCCACGGGCCTGGCGTGGCTTCCGGCGTTGCTGCTGGCCTGGTCGGGGGGCGAGCTGATTCGGTAGGGAGGGAGACAGGGAGGGAAAGAGGATGGCTACCCGGGAGAGGGCTAGAGCCGCATTATTTGTCAGTGGTGTATTCGGAAGAGGAAGTGTATTTATTATGTTGTCTCTGTTTCCGGCTCATCTATCTGTATTCTCTTTTATAATCCTCCATGAGTTTTCTCTGGCTCTAAGCCTCTCTCTGGCTCCTCGCTGGCTCTAAGCCTCTCTCGTCTGTGTCCTCCTGTTCCTCCTTCCTCTCCCGCCCCCCTTCCCATAGGTACCCCTTCTACCTTCTGGGCAGCAACGCGCCGCCCTTCTTAGTCTGGCTCCGGTATTCAGCCTTCATCGTACTGTACCCGCTGGGCATGGCCTCTGAGGTGGCCCTGCTCCTGCGCACACTGCCCGAGGCCAGGGCAGCCGTGGAGAAGGAAGACAGATTCTGCATGCGTCTGCCATGGGCTGAGGAGTGGCGAGCCTTCAACTTTTACTACTTTGTGAGTTTCGTGGTGGACCAAGGAGGGAAGGGGGTGAGGGGGATTACGTTGGCAGGCAAAACCTTACACGCATGCTCCTCCCTTCACCTCCCGTCTCCTTACTCCACTCAACAGCTGGTGTTTGGGTTGCTCGTGCTATACCCGTTCGCTATTCCCTACATGTTATTCTACATGGTCAAGCAGCGCAAGAAGCGTCTCGGGGGGAATGAGGGAGAGGCGGCGTGTGGGGCAGTCCCGGCGGGAGGCAGCTGGAAGAGCCGGAAGGCCGAATAGGAGGCGCGCCGTGGAGCCCAAGAAAGAAGGGATCCACGGAAGCGACGGATAAAGGTAGAAGTGTGAGACAAATGGCAAGGCAGTGAGGGTGGACAAGGGAGAGAACGCCTTGGAAAAAGGGACCGATATGGGGTCCGGGGAGGCATAAAGGGGAGCATTGAGAGTAGACGTGGGGAAAAAGGCGGCATTGTAGGGATGAAGATAGCAGAAATAAAGGGGAGGGATGGACGTTGAGATGGGAAGAGGATAGATTTGGGAGAAATGCAGCCGTGTCCACTATCACATAGATAGGGGAGGTGGTGCACTTGCTTGCGTAAGGCAGGCTGCATGGATTCCATCTAAAAGCGAGACGGGAAAAGAGAGGCCGCAAAGGGGAGAAGAGGAAGGCATGCGAATAACAACAAAGCAAATGTAAACGAAATGACGGAATGGTTTCAGCAGTCGTCCTGATTTCTTTTCCCTTGACTTTGTCGAGCTTGTGCGTTCGTCTTTGCAGTGCTCGGGGAGGTTTAGACAAAAAAAATGATTCGTTGAGTGTTGCTGTTGGTGCGGCCGATTGAACCGGCGCAATCGGACGTCTTCCACACCATACTCATTCGTCATTACAATTGCAGGTCGGATGTAAGGATGTGTTTCTTGTGCGCATTGTTGCTGGCCGCCGGTATCGGAGAAAAAAATGTTTTATCCTTGTTCTTACGGATGGACCAAGTCGAGGTAACGTCACGATGTCTCGGCAAATCTTTGCCGGAGCCAATACACCGACAGGCCCCACACGCGCAGTAAGGCGCAGGCAACATGAGGGCTAGGGAGCCCTCAAACGAGATACATGCACTCCCTAAATACGGAGCGCCGCCTCGCTACTTTAAATTGCATGGGGCCGCCGCTGCTCATTCCCGCCACTACCTCCCGCAAACAAGCAATCCAGTATCAAGGGCAACATCAAGGGACATAAATGCCAAGAGGGGATCCCTTGTTTTAGGTATCCGCCGGGTGCATACTAAAGTTAATCCTCGTGTCAAATCATGGCGCCCCTATCATTTTATTATGACCAATTGATCAGTTCAACTTCACCAACAACTACATCCCTCGCACCCACCTCTTCCTGGAATCACAGAACACTCCATCATCCTCATCCCATCTCGCAATCAGCCATGACTTGCAAGTCCTGTATCAGTCGGTTCTTTGGCATTCTGGGGAGTAACATCTTCTTCATCGCGCTGGTGGCCTTTGCTGTGGCTGTTTCTACCAACCAGTGGACCGTTTCGCACCAGCGTGGAGTTGACGTAAAAGGCGTCCTCACGGACGCTGATATGGAGTTTGGCATATTCGATATGCTTGCCTCGGTGCGACAGGGCGAAGAAGTCATTTGGAGTCAGTACTCGTACAATTGGTGTGACAGTTTGGATGTTAGGGACCCGAATGTAAGGAGGAGAAGAGGAGAAAGAGGAAAAGGCGGTTTGTTAAGGGGAAATTGATTGGAGGAATCAAAGATTATTTTGTGTTTTCCTTTGTTCTCAACCCTGATGGACTCCATCGTTCTTTTATATTCTCATCTTAAAACTACCTCGTTTTCCCCTCCATCTCTCCCTTCCTTTTCCACAGGCTCCATGGACCGGGGACACTACGTACTGCAACATGCTTCTGACAGCACAAGTCTGCACCATCATATGTCTGGCCACGGGTCTGACGGCGGGCATTATTGCTGCTTTCCTTTCAGCGGGCGTGATTGTGAGCAAGAGCTTCCGGGACATCGCGTGCGCCTCCTCCTTCTTCATGCTAGTACAGTTTGCCTCGGCCCTGATTACGTTCGCATGCATGTTTGGCATCAATAGTAAGATCAACAGAAACCTGGACCATACCTTCCCAGGGTTGGCCGTCACGCCCTCCTATTCCGCAGCCTTAGCCGTGCTAAGCGCCGGCCTTGTGCTCCTGGGCTTCATCACCACCTTCATCCTTGGCCGCTGCGGCAAGGAAAGACCGACCGAGGCCGACGAGGACGAGGAAAAGGACGAGGAGGTTGGGACCACCGCGCCCCAATCAGCAGAGAATAAGAAAGGCGGAGCCACAGACGAGCCAGCTTGGAGTAGGGAGGAGCTGAAAGTGTCGCAGTAACGAAGCAAGCAAGCAAGCAAGCAATCAGGGGCAACAGCTGCTGAACGTATAGTATATGGGGACTGCAATTGGGAGAAGGGGGCCGGGGAAGAAGACAGGAGGGGGCGAGCAAGGAAGTAACACGCATTACTGGAGACAGTGATGAGAGCTTTTGTGTGGAAGAACGAAATGACTACCCGAAGACGAGAGTGTGGAAATGGGAGAAAAGAAAAATGGGAAATACGAGGAAAAGCGAGAGGAAACGACGAAAGCATAGCATATGTGTGTGTTGCCTGGGTATCTGTGAGCGTGTGTATCTGATTTGTGTGTAGATGAGGATCGAGGAAAGGAAACGACATGAGGATGGATGTGAGGAATGACGGCGACGATGGAAAACAGTGATGAAGAGAAAGCTAGAAAGGCTTCGTTCGGGAAAGCAGTGGGAGGCTAAACGGAAGCAAACAAAAAAGAGGGGACATTTTTTTTCTTGTTTTTCATATTTTCATTATACACAAGGTACTTTCAGAAACCATTTTATTTCGAAGCGCTGCCTCTTTCGTACCCCCCAGCCTATCGAAACGTGCAAGCGCTCGCATGCCGTGGTGGATTACTATCACCACTTCCCCCGCTTGCCCCCTACTCAACGGCCATCTTCTGTCAAGACTCACACACGCCTACATTTCTCTTACCGAGCGGAGGCGTGGACAAAAGAATTGGAGGAAAGGGCATGTCTGGCCCAAGCACCCCCACCTTGCAGGAATCAGTTCGGCCTTTCCCAGAGACCTCATGCCGTTAAAATTCCTTCCCTCTCCCTCTCGCCACTGTCGCCTGCAGCCCCTCCCATGTCAAGTGCTTCGGCACTGCCTCATTCACTTGAACTGACTGTATTGCTGCTGCCAAGCCCATCTCTAGCGCTCCTTCCATCCCTCTTTCCACTGCTCGAACCAAGGCCGCCACAATCCCTGCCACCAACGTGTCGCCTGCACCCGTGCAGTCGGCCATCGCCTCCACCGCCTGCCCACCGGGGATAGGCAGGTACTTTATGTTGATGTCCCTTCTCGTCTTTGTTGCCTTGTTGGCATTTGGCGCTGCCGACACAGAGGCCCAGACCAGCCCGTGCTTTCCCAACGTCACCAGCAGGTGCTTCTCGCCCTTCCATCCCTCTACATTGCTCTTCCTTTGGAAACCATCTGCTGCCCCTACTCCTACTCCGTCCGTCATGCCCACCAATACCCTATCTATATTAGGCCGGAGCAATCGCATAACCTCCTCTTCTGCCGACACCCCTCCACTCCCATGCCGCAGCGCCTTTATCAGATGCTCCTCCAGCTCCACTACCTCGTGGTGGGAACCTGTCTCCCTGCCTCCCCCTTCCTCCCTTAAAGCCTTTGCCAGCACATCCAGCTCCCTGAGGTTGGGTGTCATGAGGCTGATAAGATGGAGGACGCGAGCCTGAAGGGGGAGGAGGGCCTTGCTGGCCGAGGTGGGCTCGAACAAGAGGGGCAGTCCCCGCGAGGCGCATGCTGTGGCCAGGGCCCTGAAGGCCGGCACTGCCAAGTTGCCGTCGCTCACGACAAGGGCCAGAGAGGGGGAATGACATGACGACGACCTCTCTCCAGCAGAACTAGTGCCAGCAATTTTGGCAGCTTCAGCTGCCGCGTCCAGCCCTGCTACGACGCGCTGGGGCGTGAGGCAGTCGGTAAAGATGTCCATGTCCGCCACCGCCGCCACCAAGTCGCCCGCCTCGTCCAAGGCCACCAAGCAGCTGGCTGTACGATGGGCAGGGTGAGGCGCCTGGTAAAATAGCTCGACCTCATTATTGCCGTTACTACAGTCGAGATGCAAGAGAGGCCCCAGGGCGCGGAGGGAGGCAACGAGGGCAGCACCCGCGGGGTCTTGAGCGACGGTTGAGACAAGGGCAGTGGAGACACCGAGGCGAGTCAACCCCTCCGCCACATTGCGAGCCACGCCCCCTTCCTTTTGCCGAATAATGCCTGGGCTGGACGTGCCGCGTTCCAGCCGCTGAACTTGCTGCTTCACATCGTTGTGATCGTCGTTAGAGGCAGGCTTGGGGCTCCCCACCAGATCCAGAACGGCACCGCCAACGACTACCACTGCCGGGGGTGGGGGTGATGCTTGCGATGGAGATGGCGATGATCGAGAAGCAGATGCTGAGGCAGGCAGTGACGATGCTGAAGAAGAATAGGATACCTCCCACTCTCCACTCGCTCCTTGTCCTCTGGCTTGTCCTTTTCCCATCAGACCACCTTCCATCCTCCTCTCCTCCTCCTTCTCTTCAGCCAGAGCCACGGCAATAGCTGTACCCACTCTAGCGTTGTTCTTGATCAGCTCAATGTTTGCCTTGAGAGACGCCCCGCCCGTGGCCTCGTTCACTCGCTGCAGTAAGAAGGGTGTCACCTCCTTCCCCGCCAAGCCCCTTACTTCTGCCTCCTGCAGCGCCTCCTCAATCGCCGCCTGGGTGGCGGCCGAAGCCGCAGGAACTGGGTTAGGCACAGCCACCAGAATACTGCTACGCAAACGGGCATCGATAGAGGCCTGTAGCATCCGCGCCACCTCCCCCGGCGAGTCCACCCGCGCGGGGGCCCGGAGGCCCGAGTCGGGGGTAAAGAAGGCGGGGAAGGCGTCGGTCTGGTAGCTGATCACCGGCACACCCTGCGTCTCCAACACCTCCAGCGTCTTGGATATGTCCAGAATGGATTTAACACCAGCACACACCACAGCCATCCCTGGTACCCGTCCCAACTCGAGCAAGTCTGCCGACACGTCCATCGTCTGCTCCGCTCCTCGATGCACGCCTCCTACCCCACCTGTCACAAACACGCTAATGTTGGCCAATTTGGCAATGTGCAGAGTGCTCGCAACAGTGGTTGCACCCCATGCGTTACTCGCTAGAGCCCACGGTAGATCCCTGAGAGAGCACTTGATGGCGCGCGCGGGCCCTTCCTTGGCCAAGGCCTCAAGCTGAGCAGGCGTCAGGCCTACACACAGGCGGCCATCCAAGATGGCAATAGTGGCTGGTATGGCACCCCCGGCCACAACAAGAGCTTCTACATCTCGAGCAGTCTGAAGATTGGTGGGATAGGGCATACCATGCGTGATAATGGTCGATTCGAGAGCCACCACGGCCTTGCGGGCATGCAAGGCGGCTGTGACAGCGGGCGAAAGGGTAAGCAGTGGCGATGGCGGCTGAGGGGTGGACGACAGCGCGCGGCGGCAATAGAAAGACGAAGAAAGTGAGAAGAGGAACCTTTGCGTCAGGCAACGCAGTAACACAACTGAGGGGTCGCGATGCATACGAAGAGAGGGCCTCATCACTCTCGGTCGTGATCGCGCCGGAGAGAGCGGTGCGATATGCGTCCTGACTAAACAACCCCAATCGGTGGCATGGTTTCGCTATATTGTCGTATTGTGTGTACATCTTTGGGTAAGTGAATGAACGGGTTGAAAATTTGGTTCTGGAGGAGAAGGAAACATATCAAGACAGGCAGAGGACAGCGCAACACCAGACGACACCAGATGGAAGTGCGTCTGCTGACAAGGAATTCGAAGCTCGAGCGAGCGTGACGACAAGGCAAGCAATCGTTCGACGAAGTTAGTGGTTAGCTGCCAGTCCGAATGCTTTCCACTTTTTTCGCGTTTGGCTTACCAGTATCCGCCACATCCACACATGCATACAGCACAGCTCTTGTAGTGCCCCTTGCATCCCTCTCGCAAACGTGTTGCCGCCTTCTCGTCGCGTCGATCGTTCCCCTCAAGACAACGTCATCGTGTGTACGGCGGCACGCACCACTTTCGGTCCCGTCCATATGTCCATGCCCGGCAGACGCCGGCGAGCCCCAACCCCTGCGCCTTGGCAACGCAAGGCTTCTGCTGCCGCACTCCTCCTTTGTTGCTGCATGGGCAATCAAGCCTTGGGCTTCAGGGCTTCGCATCACCGTCATCGACCCTCGTCTTCCCTCGCTGCCTTTAGCACGCCTCCCAACCGGCCCTCTCCAACCAGCAATGAAGGGGAAGACAAGACGGGCAGCCCCTCCTTGGCGGCCAATTCAGGTGTCGGGACAACGGTCAGGTGTATCAGTAGCACGGAAAGGTGGGTGGGGGTGCGGGGATGGGGGGATGAGGATAGAATGGGAGAAGAATTTCGTGACGGAAAACATACACACATGTGCGTATATACGTGCCCAATTACTGTTTGGCAGCTTTCCCTTCTAGTAACGTGCTTACCTCCACCCTCTCACACCAAAGCCACAGTAAGTCAATGCGGCCTAGTAGTAGTAACGTACTTACCTCCACCCTCTCACACCAAAGCCACAGCAAGTCAATGCGGCCTGGTAACATGTCGCCCCCACCATTATCACCAGGATCTCCGTCCCTCTTGCCCTTGCTCTACCCTGCCGCTCCCCACTCCTCTGCGCCTACAGCCTCCTCCTCCCTCTGCTCATCAACATCCATGCAGCAGCAACAGCAGCGGCCACAGCCAGAGCAGCAGAGCCTGAGCATATCTACCTTCAACATCTTGGCACCTTGCTACAAGCGGATGCAGGACGGCGGCCGCGAGGCGGACTTCCCCGAATACATGGAAAGGCGCGCTATTGACACGGCCACCTTCATCAGGTGCGTAAAAATGATACAGCGCACATTTGTTGCCTGGGCCTTTCTCTTCACTCCTTTCCCCCTGTATTCAAGTCCTATTTTAAATCTGTTCCTCCCCCCGTCACAGGGAAGAGCTGGACACGGACATCATCTGCCTCCAAGAGTTTTTCATGCATGATGAGGCCTACACTTCGCTTTTCCACTCCACCCTGGCTGATGTTTACGACTTCTACTTACATCCACGACCGAGCAAGAAGGACGGGCTGGGCGTGCTACTAAAAAAAGGCAAATTCCGCGTCCACGCTGTGCGCGGTGCCACGCTTTCTCGCTGGGGCAGTCGGGTGGGACTACTCATGGATCTGGAAGCCGCGGTCGACGAGAAAATGGGACAAAAGGCGACGGGGGAGGGCCAGCGTGTAGTGTTGCTGAGCACGCACCTGTCCTTCCCGCATAACCGGTTCGACGAGAACCAGCAGCACCGGCAGGTTCTGAGCCTCACGCGCATGCTTGAAACCTACGTCAAGGGCCAGGAGGCGGTGAATGGGCGTCAGCGCATGCTGCAGGTCCTCTGTGGCGACTTCAACGTAGACCTGACACACCCCGTTCTTGACCCTATCCATGCCCTCGGCTTCAGGCACGTGATGGCCGCTGGCGAGAGCAGGGGAGTAGGGGCCGAGGACGTTGGGCAGCCTCTTGTCACCCACCGCACACACCGTGGGGAGGATGTGGCTGTAGACCACATCTTCTTCAGAAGTTACGACTCGACCATGGCGCGGAGGCGGCCATCAGTGGTGGGGAAGGGGGAGTTGGAGGATGGGAAAGTAATCAGGCCTCTGGCTACTGCCTCGTCGTCCTTCTCGTCGTCCTTCTTGCAGAGTCTATGGTCAGGAAGAAGGGGGGCAGGAGGTGACTCGGAGAGAGGTGAGGGACAGGAGAAGAAGGAAGAAGGCGATGGAAAGGAAACACGAGGAGCAGCACCAGGGATAATGGGAGGTGTAGGGCAACGGCGGTGGACAGAATTTGTGCCCGCGTCGAGCTGGTGCCGTGAAAAGAGAAGGGAAAGGGCAATGCCGCATTCCTTCTCTTCCTTCTCCTCTCCTATTTCCCCCAGTCCTTCGGCGTCCTCAGTGGTGTGGGGGCGAGAAAGAGGGGGCGCCGCAGAATGTGTGGACGCACTGCTGCCGTCGGTGGAAGTCGTCGATGTGGCGCTATACCCGCCTTCTTTGTGCTCGAGGAAGTGGCCGAAAGAGTTTGGCGAGAGGATTTCTGACCATCGGCCCCTTAAGGCAGCACTGAATGTGACGCGAATAATGTAAAGAGAGTAGATAGGGAGGTCAGAGAGCAGAAAAGGTAGCAACTGAACTTGAAGGGGGTTGCTCAGGATCCTAAGTCATACTAAAGGACGTAGAGAGGAGGGAATTTTAAGTTTGTGAGACAAGACTAGCAGCAGGCAACAAAAGTACAGTAGAACAAGCTTGACAGTCGTGGCAAGGGGCCACCATCTTGTAAAAAAACTGACGAGCAACCCTACTCCTAACAGAGTGTTTGTATTGCAAAAGGTTCTACAGTCAATACAAAATATCGCTGTAACGTTTCCATTTTCTTTTACTATACAGAAAGTTATTTAAGTTTTTTGCTCTTTTTACTTTTTTGTTGTTTTAATCACCATAACGAGCCTTGTCACCGGCATAAAGACATCTCCTTCTATCATATTTTGGGCACCAAAATAAGACCGCCCCGCATGACGGGGAAGCTGCCGGCATCAGGCCACTGGCGTTTTCGCGGGACGATGACGCCATCCCGAATCTTCTCCGGATGACATCTTTTAAATAAACATTCTGTTAGGGTTACATCTCCTTTATAGCCTTTCCAATTAGTATGGCGCTGGAGTCGAAGCTGGGAATGTCCTTGGATGAGCTTGTAAGGAAGGGTCAGGGGAAAAAAGAGAAAAAAGTGTGCAATAGAGCGGAATAGGAAAGCCCCTCGATATGTCTGCATATGTACTGATTGTTTTGAAAAGGTGGGTTCTAGGATGGAAAATAAGTAGCACAGGCAATGAAGGATCAGATATGAAAGCTGAGGATATTGCTATTGGGAAAAATGCAAACGTATATGGGGACTGAACTTGTTTGAATCGTTTAAGTTTGCTTTTGCACAATCTTCCACTCTTTTTTTCGATCGGTACATACCTCGTGCCTGGGCAGGGAAGTAAAGACCGGGATGGAGGGAGCTAGGAGCACAAAGACGCCTCTGGTGATAGCATCGAAGGTGTCTTTCACGGAGCTCGCCATACGGGTTTTGCAGTGCAAGGGCGACCAATGAGAGTTGTTGAGCGCGCGGGACAACGCGCATGGGAGGGAGATAGGTACGGGATTCTGGCGCAGACCGATTCAAGATGTTCATGCATGGGTGGTGAGAAAGGGAAGGGGGAAAGCAATAAATAAGGACAATGGTAAAAGTAAAAACAGGGAAGAGCAACGACGTGATTAGAGAGCGCGACTGGGTGAGGTAAAGTCCGCCGCCGTCGGTCTTGATCTCTCCAGGGAAAGTCGGCCCGGAGTTGGCCCACTGTATACGAACCAGCAAAATCAATGGTCTATCCGACGTCTGACTGTATATCTTGGTGCGTTTGCTTTCTTCCACCTCCTCTTGTGTGCATTATATTGAGTATTTGTCTATTCTATTGGGCCGCAGGTACGCTTGAAGCTGGCTACTATATCCAGCCTAAGTCACGACGACGCGATCCGGTGCAAACGGTTGTCACATAACATAACCGAGTAATCAGGGCCCATGTGGTTCGCGGGCACTCATAGGAGGGGGGCCAAACAATATTTCCCTGATCTCTAACGTCCTTTTAACAAGGTTGCTATGGCCATACGACGTAGCTCACCCTGTTTTTTGCGTCCATGTTATGCTCGCTTGCATTTTGATTTTCACTGCCTGTATTTCATGGAAGGATGGTTCGCATGTACGCTGTCGCTGGCACGACGAGTGCGACCTCCTACCGAAATCTAGAATTTGCCAACAGAATTATTTCCTCAAGGGGCTTGATGGAAGCGATGGTTATCAATTTATGTGCCCCTGTAGAGAGTATCGCGAACAGGAGCATCCATGCGCGCTGTCTCTGACCTTTAACACACGTAGGAGATTCTCTCTTGTCTTTGACCAAGTGCCTCGAGACGGAGTAGGGTCTTTTGGGTCGGATAGATTTGCTCATCGACTTCTTTCCTGTCTACCAACCTTCTCCGTCCCACTTCACACTGTGTGCGATTTACAAACAAACACAGTCGTTCGCCTTCCACCCACTACTTTGTGGCGTTACATGTCACCCACAGCACTTAGCTTCTGCCGACTGAGCAAACTCCGCTTATAATGTCGCATACAATCGTCGCAGGGCCCATGTGACGATCACACGCCACCATCCAAGGCGACATTTTGCCCTGTTTTCCCGTATGCTCTAAAACTCACATCAAAATCGATACAGATCTAACACATTGCAAAGGACTCTTCTTCCATTTGTGGTACCAGAAAAGCATCGCGATGCTCTCCATCTTCCGCTTAGAACATCTCATTGCCGTCATATTGTCAATTGTAAGTCAATATTTGTCTGAGGGAAACGGGAGAGGGTAAGCAGAGACAAGAGCAATGCTATCTCTGACCACGTATAATTCATTTACTATGATTGCTTAAATAAAGCGTTCTCTAGCCGCTGCGGGATCTTTCGAGAACTTTACGCTTGGGACCATCAACCTGCAACAGGGCTGGACAGTGCAAGATTCATTTGGGACCTCTGTCGGCACCCTTTTTGATCAAACAATCGAGGACACCCAGAATAGCGGCCGTGTGTGGCGCATGTCAAATGCCCATACAACTTCTGGGTTTTCCAATCATCCCTTTTCGCCCACGACAGCACAAGTGGCAGGTGAACCGGGCAGTAGCCTTTGGAACGACTTTGGGAGCGACCATACCAAGCCTAAGGGTTAGGGTTAGGGTTAGGGTTAGGGTTAGGGTTAGGGTTAGGGTTAGGGTTAGGGTTAGGGTTAGGGTTAGGGTTAGGGTTAGGGTTAGGG
>Ga0160419_100692_pt1 | contig 18845 bp, 13 predicted proteins | sample CelAP2metagpilot_2_FD_108196 | JGI IMG/M metagenome (GOLD analysis project Ga0160419, IMG submission 108196) | Phycosphere-associated microbial communities from Cellana algal ponds in Kailua-Kona, Hawaii, USA - Cellana AP2-4-25 metagenome pilot ... | reverse complement strand
GGGAAGGGGGTTCGGTGGGACGTTGATAATTTGGACAGCGGCGTGGGTGCCTGCCCCGGGGGCAAGCAAAAGCCCCCCGGGGGGGCCGCTACCCCCCACGGCCGGGGGCCGGGGGGGGGGGGGGGGGGGGGGGGGTGTGGGGGGAGGGGGCCGGGGGGGGGTGGGGGGGGGGGGGGGGGGGGTGCAACAGTCGGCCAACGTTGATCCAACCACGGCCAAGCTACGGTGCTGTGTAACATATAATAGACTGGTTCACGTGGATGCGACGGGAGATTTATGCGTAATATAAGGAAGAAACGACCTCACGGGGCAAACTAAAGAAAATGAGATGTGAAAGTTTATTTGACAAGGGAGGGAAGTCTCCGTCGGTCCTCCTTTGTGATTGATTGTCTTTCTTCTCAACTAATGCTTTATCTTCATCTCCCTTTTCCCTCCCCTCTCCCTTATTTCTTAAGTTCGTTTGGGTCTATGAGCGGGTCGTTGACCACGGTTGAAAACTGGCACTGAAGTACTATATGTACGGGAATGCACGCTTGGCACAGATCTGTCGAATGAATAGACAATCACACGATCTCAATCTCGCACACATTCAAGATAATCCTCCACCGGCTGGGCTACAGCTATCGGCATTAAATCAAATTCGTTGGAGGTGGTAACAAGGCTGTAAAAATTATCCTCCTCCGGTTATCTTCCGCACTCGCTATCTGAATGTCAAAATTTTCGAATGCTTGCTCTGGTCCTTTCTCTTGAGATGTGTTTCAATCAGCCGTTTGAAATAAAGTCAGCAAGGAAAGGCCGCAAACCTTGGTAGGCAAAACTTCACAACCGACTAGCATTGCAACTATAATTTTTAAATCCCAGACACCCGACTTGTGAAATGGTTACAATACGATGTTAAGAGTATAATCCAATCATTCTGTGGGTAACTTCACGTAATGGCTTCCTGTAGTCATCAGATCGGCCTGGCTTAAAAAGTTTGCTTGCAAGGAACGTGCGGCGGGCCCCGTCTCGCTGTCTTCAGAGCCCCTCAAGAGCAATCTCAAGACTTCCCAAAGAGTTTCACCAATAGTTGTCTGAGACATTTTCCAAGATTCATCACAACAGTGTTACATATACTTGTTCCAGAACTTTTTCCAATGATGACATTGAGATTTGACTTCAGACTTGTGGAAGTATTTTGGGACCGCGCTTTTGTATCATGGATGCACGTTGGATGATGCAAAGAAGGACGCCGCGCCGCACTTCCATAACACGCGGATAATGCACTTGCGAAACTAGACAGGCACACACATGAAGAGCCCCTCAAGGATCTTGGATAGTCCTCTCCATGAGACACCGAAGGCGACAGATTGTCTTATTGACCCTTACTCATGCCCCTGCCCGTCCCTCTTCCGCAAAAGCACGAGGCAGGTAAAACACGGCCGAGGGTATGATGACGCCTACATCCAACTTCCTGGTGACTCTTCACTCCTCCGTGCCGGCAATGATCAAGACAGCTTGTACTGTGGAGAGTGCCACGGCGCCTTACGAGCAACATCGTCATTGTCATCGTGTTGTCTCCTGCTGACGACCACCGTGCCCATCGTGCCTTCCTTCGCTGCTGCCCCATCTCTGAGGCATCCTCCGACCTTTTCCACTCGTTCATCAATGTCCTGCTTGTCACTCCTCTCTTAAGCAACTATGGATTCGTTTCAGGTTCTGAACCGTGATTGCGTGGCGAATGCATATGCGTACGTCATCAAGCGTGCCTACCTCGGCATCTCCGCTCTCTCCATTTTTTGTGTGCTGATAGTGCTTGGGCGCATGTGGTGGAGAGCTCACCGAAAGAAGAACACCACCGCCATTGGTCGCCTTATCGAGCACTTAGTGATTGTTGGGGCGTGTCTCGATATCTGCTTTCACCTTGTTGACGTCCTGTTTGCCTTGAACTGCAACGCTCCGCCATTGCTGTTCCTGCTTGGGGTCCTCAAGGCCGACATTTACACTAAGGTACGTGCAGGGCATCAGACGAGGGAAGGAGTACTACAGGAATGTGTGCAAATGTTTCGGCATGGCCACGACTCAATGTATTTGTGTACCAATATCCCTTCCTTCTCCTCTCTGGCGCTCCTCCGCCAGGCCACCATCCCTTTTAACATCATAAAGGAGGGCTTTGGCTTGCTTTCCCTGTCGTGGCACGCGCACCTGGCTTATTGCATCTACAGCTGGATCGTGCTCAAGCGCTCTACCGGGCGGTTGCAACGAAAGCAGCTGCCTTCCTTGGTGTTTACCATGGCTGCCATCACTGGCGTTCGTCTCGCCCTCTTCTACCAGCTGCGGGAGGGTATGTTGGGCCTGTTCCTGTCGTCCGTGCTCTACGACGTAGTTTTACTTCCCAGCATCATTACTGCCATGCTGCGATGGTATTTCTTGACCATCTCGGTTTTGCGTGCGGGGCATCGACCTCGACAGCATTATCAACATCAGCAGGACACGGATACGGGCAGGGAAAGCATGCAAGTGAAGGTGGACTTGTCACGGGCCCAAACTAGTGGCATTGCCAGAGATGGCCTAGTTAAATCACTGGCAGCCTCCTCCATGGAGGTCAGTACGGGTGAAGCGCTGCCGATACATCGATCGATGCAAGCTTTGCCGCCATCACCGCCGCCTTTACGGCAGCTGCGGTCCGTTTTCAAATTCCCCTCCTTGTGGTCCTCGTTAGTGAGGGTGCAGTCAGAAGGAAGCCGGCGCCGTGAAAGTAGCAGCATACAATCGGCGAGCAGTGATGGAAGCGGTGATTCTTTCCCTCAACAATCTTTAAATGATGGTGGTGAGAAGAGGGCCTTGCATCCTCAGGACCGTTCTGTACCGCTGAATCCACCCTCCTTATCTGTGACAAGCACAGCACCGGCGGTGAGGACAGGGACGATGATTGGTTCAAGGCCGCCTCCGCCTCCATCACTATACTTTCAAGATGTAGGATCTTCGCGGCAGGAGCGAAAGAGAAACAGCAGCATTATCCGTCGCTTGCTCCGCATTTCCCTCAGCGTGGCGCTTGTCTGGACACTTATTGCCGTCTCGGAGATCACCATCTGGGCTCAATTCTATATTTATGGTGACACCACGCCTATAGCAAATATTTTCTTAGTCCGCATGGTGCTTATGCGAATGATCGGGACCGTGGATGCCATTATGCTGGGTGATTTGATTATCCTCTGCCTGCCTTGTGCCAATGTTTTTGCCCGTATGATCGAGCGGCTGCGTTGTGCGAGCGCTTCTCCGCACGGAGCGGGAGCAGCAGAGCCCAGCTCTGATATTTCCATCTCTAAAGGGGGTTCCAGTGTGGAGAGGGAGGTAACCAAGAAACCTGAGAGCCTTGCTAGTGTGAACCACAAGGAGGACGACATGTCCCGTATCACGCAGGCATTGGACCGGATCCATAGGGCTCGGGCGCCGACGCGATGCATCAAGACCTTGGACATCTTTGTCAGCACATGGAACATGGGGGGGGTCGACCACCAGGCGCTGGAAACAAGTGGATTTGTGACGTCGCTGCTGCCACAGTGGCTGCCGCCGGGCTACTCGTTATACGTGCTGGGCGTGCAGGAGTGCCAGTGTCTGCGAGAGTTTCGAGAAGGGGTGCAGAATTATCTGGGAGGAGGCCAGAACTTTGTCATGTTTGGGGATGAGCTCGGGGATGACCAGTTTTTGCATGGTTTTATTGCCATCACGCTATTTGTCCAAGCCAGTGACGTGGCCTCGGGCGCATTTCGTGTACACCGGGGAGCAGTGAACAAGGTGGCGGCGGGCGTATCGTTGGGAGCACTAGGCCACGCGCCCAACAAGGGCATGGTGGGCTTGTCCTGTCGCTACTTTGATGTCTCGCTCGCATTCGTCACAGCGCACTTCGCGAGTGACTCCAAGGGTCGGAACCGTATGGGAAAGCGGAATAAACACGCGTGCACGACGCTCAGGAGTTTGTCACTACATGACTATTCCGATGATTTTGAGGTTCACCATCAGCACCATCATCAGATATGCCTTGGAGACTTTAATTATCGGCTGTCCCCCGCCTCCCCGCCGGAAATTCTTGGAATGGTGGCCCGGTCGGCGCAGCAGATGCAGATGGCCATGTTGGGCAATGCATCACAAGTAACGTCGAATCCGCCGGTGTCATCCTGGCGGAAGGCTAGGTTTCAGGAGTTCTTCGAGCGGCCAACGAGCTTCTTCTACAGGTTGGGGGATATGCCCGACCTTCCGCCCTGCTTGGGTATGCGGCACACTTCTATGGCATCTACCATCTCGTCTGGCTCGTGGTATAATGGTGCTGGGCACGACCTGTCGGCTCCAGGTCGTGCGGGCGGCAGCTACCTTAATGGGGTCTTACCCAACCTGTTTGCTGCCAAGAGCTTCAGCAGCCTCACTCAGGGCAAGGCGAAGGAGTCACGAGGACCAAGCGTTGCCTTTAGCGGGGTTCCGACATCTGCAGCAGTAGCCATGCTTCCTTCTTATTCCCCTCATGTGGGGACGGAGGGGCCGATTACGTGCAGTGAAATGTTGGGCCATAGGGGCATTGTTATTGAGGGCGAAGTAGAGCAAATCGAGAACAGCGGCATCAATCCTGATCCTGGACCATCGTCAGAGGCTCCGATTACGACATATTCCGTGCGTCCTAGCATTGAATCAACATTTACCCAAGGTTCAGAGGTAGGCGAGGCCTGGGAGTGGGTCCGGAGATTGGACGAGCTCAGCCGTAGCATGCGAGAGTGCGCCGTGTTTTACGACTTCGTGGAGGCACCCATCACCTTTCCACCGTCGTATAGGTGGAATCGCTCCAAAAGTGGCATTGAGCTGGCGGGTGACTACACGGATTTGGAGAAATTATGGGTGGCCTATAGCACCGTTGTGGTGGATCGCCCCAAGCTGTTGAGTATCCCGAGGCTGCCGTCTTTTATTCACCAGTCCAGTGTCGCCAGCAGCAGCACGGTGAACTCGCCGAGGAATGACACTTCTTTTGCGTCTCCGTCTCCCCATCTTCGCAGCACCACCTCTTCACGTACCCCTTCGTACACTGACCGCATTCTCACTCATTCCCTCCCGGGTAAGGGTGCTAATCTCCGCTGGCGTCATTACGACATGATGGACGGCGTGGGCTTGTCGGACCATCGGCCCGTCTGTGCGCATCTGACCTTGTTGGCTGATGCTGACTGCCGAGGGTTTCGACACATGCCGCCCGCACCGTCGAGGCATGTGTCGTCTCCTCAGCCCGAGGAAAGCATTCGTTTTCTCGGCAGCGGGTCTCTGGCCATGGAGACGGCGGTGGACAGGGATGATCTGGCGCTTTTCATCATCTCGCTCTCACACCCTCACGTCACATTAAAGGTCGGATCGAAGCTCTCGAAAAGCTTTAGCTCTGTCGCGCACGAGACAACCGTCCTCTTTCCGCTCGTCTCGGAAGATCCTTTGGCGTCGGAACGCAAAGCTTCTTCCTTGGAGGAAGTCATGCCGGGGGCAGGGGGCGCGCGTCCTGCTGCTGGCTTGTTGCGTGGGCAGTCCTCCGTCAGCTCCTTGAGCTTCCACCGCTGGTCGTCTTTCCCTGTCAAGCTCAAGACTGTTGCCTCCATGAGGTTCAGCGAGCACTTGCTCTTCAAGCTTTCCGACAGGCGAGGCAATGAGCTTGGACAAACCGTCATTCCTGTGGCTCTGGGTCTCCATTCCAAGGAGCACCCTGTCCCCCCTTTCACGTCTTATCCCTCTAATGGCAGCCTGCCAATCGACGAGATTGGCGAGGGAAGCCGTGTGGGCCAAAGGGATAGCCGACGATTTCGCTTTCCCCTCACCAAGGGCGGCGCGTTGAAGGGCTGGATCACTTTGACAATCAAAACCAGGCTCGGGCTTGTGCACCCTTGACTGCCGCCGCCGTCACCACTCGCGTCACCGCGATGCCCGTCACCATCAGTACTCGTCAGCAAATAGTTTGGGAGTACAACATGCTTGCAGATGTCTGCGAACACACTGACAAAAATTGAAATTTAACAAAGGATTGAAATTCATGTAATTAAAAAGGACGAAGAAAAGGCGAAGCCCTAGCACTATGGCATATCCTATATTGTGGGTGTGCTTCTTACACCTTAATTCTTGAACTTTGTAGACGTGACGGTTTTTTTTTGTTCGATTGAAAAACGGTTTCTGACTGCTACAAGTGTCAAATCGATTCGTCAGCGGGTATCCGTACCAAGGAGTTGTTTCACTGTGAATACGCAGTTCCCTGTCCAACGTACATCACAACATGTTTGGCCCTATCCATATTATAACTTAGATATCATCTACATCCGCTTAGCTACGCCGGGCTGCCCGGCTTTATGCAAGGCAGCGAGGTGACTGAGGACAAGTTTCATCGGGTCCTTGTCTCTCTATTCGGGATGATTCTTGAGCAGCTTTATGTGTTAGCGCCTCGCCTTATCAATCTCGACGTACACACCTGGCCCGCCAACCTTGAAGTACAGCTCCCCAGGCCGGCACTCTTCGTGCAGCGATCCGAGAGCGCCGCAAGAAACCACCTGCCGGAAGATGCTGAAGATGCCCGTCGGCGTATTTTTGCTGCATCCGTAATCCTCGGCTGGCCACCCGTTCACCTTGCTTCGTCAGCCATTCCACCACGAAATCGAGGAAGATGTCCTAAATGTTGCGACTCTCCAGCACGCTGTGATTCAGCGCCGTGAGTGTCCTTTGACACCGAGAATACCTGCGCGGAGTGAGAGAGTATTCTAGAATTGTCCATAACACGTTTTTCCATCCCTCGAATGCCACCTTTTTCTCTTTGGCCTCTCTGTTTAACTTACTTGAAGACTGAGGAGGCCTTGACTCGCTTGGTGCAGCTTTACAAGGTGGCTGGCTTCGGTCTCGGAGCGACTTCTGGGGCATCCTACTGCATATTCTCGATCAACGCACTCACACTCGTGCTTGTCTTCCAAAAAAACGCAGTGGCCTGCGCTGCGTACCGCGCCCTGCAAGGACGAAGAGGATGGCGGGAATTTTTCCCCGCGCGCGTGTGTAGCGCTTTTAGAACACGACCTCGCACTGGAATACCTCCTGTGATCACAATTTGTACGTAAGTATAATTTTTATAGTTCACATTTAAACCTAATGTAGAGGCAGTAACACCGATCAAATACCTTTGAGAAGTCTTCTCGAAAAAAGGGAAGAAAATTAAGGGCATAGAACAACAAATAAACGGCCACCTTTCGCGCCCTCTGGATGGAGCTGTAGACCGCACAACTTAAGACCCTAACGACACGAAAGCAACAGACTGATTTCAAATAAGCGATTTAACAACAGATATGAGAGAGTCAATGCGGTGTGGATATTATGCTGGCGCTTTATATGTCACTTTAATTGATGGTGCGATCGGTACCGCGATCTGGGTCGCGGTTGGGGAGGAGTGAGAGAGCGGGATGCTGCTTGTCGTCCCATCCAAGCGCCAACCGGGGTATCCTTCCATTTCTAAGCCACACCAAACACGCAGCACAGGGCACACAGCTTGTTGATTAGGAGAAGAACGCTGTAGCTATGCGGCGCATGGTACGGATCGGCTGTTGTGCCACCAACAGACAAGCAACGGCAAGAACCGCCAATACTTTCACCTCCCCACCCTCCACTACCAGCACGCGGCGACGACCCCTGTTACACGCATCATCGCTATTAAGAGCACCGCGACGGCCCCTCTCAACCTTTACGCCAGCAGTCTTGACCAGGTTGGATCAGATGCGCGTGCGCCATGCTCAGGTGGAGGATGAGTTAAATAGTCTGCATACAGCTGCCTCTGCGGACGGCAGTGGGCAACCGCAGCAGCAGTACCAGTCTGGCAGTCAATCGGCGGTGATGCGTTTGGCGGCGTTGTCCAAAGAGCTCGCGGAGCTTTCGGAGCTTGTCGACTTGATAGAAGAGTTGGAAAAGCACCGTGCGGACGTTCGCTTCTTGGAGGACACGGCAAAAGGAGACCCTGACCCCGAAATGGCAGCCATGGCCAAGGAAGACGTGGCCAGCGCCCGCAACGCCGTGGTGGCGCTTGAGGAGAGGGTGCTACGACGACTGTTGCCGAAGGATGCCGAAGATGATGACCGGGGTGTAATTTTGGAGGTGCGGGCGGGAACGGGAGGGGATGAGGCGTCATTGTTTGCCGGCGAGGTCTTTGGCATGTACGAACGCTTTGCCGCCGCACAGAAGTGGCGTTTTGAAATTTTGAGTGCGTCCAAGAATGAATTTGGGGGGTTGAAGGAAGCGGCTGCGGCTGTTCAAGGTCATTTAGCGTACCCTGCGCTTAAGTTTGAGAGTGGCGTGCATCGTGTGCAACGTGTGCCGGTGAACGACAGCCGGCTCCATACCTCGGCGGCAACAGTTGCCGTGCTGCCCGAGCCTCAAGAGGTGGACTTTAAATTGGATACACGTGATCTCAAATTTGATGTTTATCGCGCAAGTGGTGCAGGGGGCCAGCATGTCAACACCACTGAAAGCGCCGTCCGCGTCACGCACGTGCCCTCAGGCATCGTCGTCGCTATCCAAGACGAGCGGTCACAACATAAAAACAAGGACAAAGCCATTAAAATTCTGCGTGCGCGGGTCTACGAGAGAGAGCAAGCCAGGGCTATGGCTGCACAAGCCTCGACACGTAAATCGCAGGTGGGGTCGGGGGATCGATCGGAGCGCATTCGAACGTATAATTTTGCGCAGGACCGCGTGACGGACCACAGGATTAGTTTGAGCAAACATGGCATAGATAGGATGATGGGAGGGGAATTACTCAAGGAATTCAGTGAGGCGCTGCAGAGCGCGGAGGAGGCGGAGAAACTTAGGCAATTACTGAAAGGGGAGGTCTGAAGAAATGAAGGAGAGAATTACGGACATGAAAAGAAAAGTACACACAACAATTTGTAGGATTAAAATAGAAGAATCAAATACTAAGCACCAAGATAAGAAACAGAGACGACCCTTTCTCGAGCAAAAAATGATTCCGTCGTATTTTCTTAACATGCGTGTATTTCTTTGTGTTTCTATAAATTTTGGTGGATAGGATCTGTGAATATATACCCTCTCGCATCCTTAACCTCCCTCCCTTGTCATTCCCTAGACGTCAACACATTCGACCGTCGTCGTAGTCGTTGTCGTCTCCTCCGACTGGTCGGCCCCGGGCGGACGCTGAAGCGCTGGCTCTTCGAAAGAGGCTGCCACGCGCTGATGCTCCACCACGAGAAAATGGGCAAAAAGACGAGTCTGAAACAAATCAGTCCAAAATCCATGGGAGGGCTCTGGCTGAGAAGCAAAGAAGCTATCCGCATGAAAAGCCACCATCTGCTCTTCCAAATAGCTTATCGTGTATTCCCGATAGCGGTCCAAAAGGACTTGCCGAAAGAACATCACAAACGCGCCGTGCAGCTGTTCATTCCCATCTCCTTCATTCCCTCCGACGTTGCCCAACTCCCGCTTCTGGCTGTCCGGCGATGCACCAAGACTACTCCTTGCACCGCGACCATGCCGTCCATCTCTCGTTAATTTTCTATTCCTGCCAACTCCGTCCTTAGCAGCCGTTGCCGCTGCTGCTGCTGCAGCAGCACCGGCTGCCCGAGCTGCACAGACCGTACGATAACCATATCCCTGATAGAGCCCAACCTCTCCACCCACCGCCGTGGGTGGTGCCACGCTTGGATTGAAAATCCGCTGCAAGGAGGTAAGCAACGCCGACGCCGCCGCTTCTGGTAGAGAGGGAAGAGCCGTCGTAGAATAATTGCCTCGACGGGGCTCGATCATACTGTCTTTATCGAGATCCACAATGTATGCATGTGCCAACAACTCACGTGCTGACGCGCGGACACAGCTTGGAAGCTCACCGTATTTCGTCGTGCTGCTATTCTTGCCTGCTCCCCCCCCCCCAGCCGCCGAGCCACCCAAGCCACTACTCCCCCGGAATTTGCTGCTGCTGCATTCGCGAGTTGTGCGAGGCGTGGATCGAGTGGAGAGCGGAGAAGACCGGCCAGGACTGAAGGGTGAGTCCATGTCAAAGCCCCCATCCCCTGCAAAGTGCCCTCCATCGTGCACATCACAATTAGCACAAGCCCACGCATGACAAGTCCCGCTGCTGCTGCCACCACCATTCTCATCACCATAAGCCGGCGATACAACCTTAGTAGCCGTCAGCGCCGCCTCAACAATACAAGTCTCCAGCCCTACTAGGAAACCAGGCACTTGCCTTCCGGACGAGGACATTGTCATGGGCTCGGCATAACCCGCCCTCTCCCCCCTTCCGCCCACCAACGAGTCATCCAACCCATTCTCTTCGAATGCGTAATCAAACCACGTTGTCCCTCCCGCCTTTTTCCGAATGTTGTCCCAGAAATTGCAGATTCCTCCGACGGGTAGGAGGGGCTGGTAGGGCTGGAGCCATGCGAAAGGGTAGATGAGACGGCGAAGACCTTCTGAGGCTAGCATAGTGAGGGACCGTGAGGAAGACTTCATTATAATGGGGCGCTCAAGTAGCGTGGCAGTAAAGGCTTTGAGAAATGTTTCGGGGCTGAGGGCTTGGAATAGTGGGAGGAAGGAAGCATCGACGTGCTGCGGCAACGTGTGGACTAGGGGCGGAGGCAAGGAGCAGCTGGTGGGGATGCTGATAGTGCTAGCGGCATCAGTCATTGATAACCCCCCTCCTGCCGTCGGCGACAGAAATCCACCTGTGGCACCAAATGTGTTGCTAGCCGAGGCGGCCTTGGGAGAGAAAAGTGCCATAGAAGTTGAGGCGCCACCTTCCTTACTGCACGCCCTAGACCAGTAAGCAGCCGGGTCTTCCTCCCCTTCCACTTCCTCTTCCTCCAAAACCTCCTCCTCTCCCTTGCGACGGGCAAACATATCGACGTCCAGCAGAGCGGGGGTATGATGCTGCTTACTTTGTCGCTGCTGCTGTTGCTCATCTTCCAACTGCCACGGTGTCTTCTTAGGGGTATCCGGAGTGATCGGCGACCCTCCCACCCCCGGTCCTCCCAACGTTTTCCTCAACGCCAACACCGCCCGACGCAAAGAAGCGACGCGTGGCTCCGTGCTCACCAGGGCGAGGCACCGAGGCAACAAAACTTCATCTCCTGCAGGCGCCCACTCGATCAAACATGCCCCGTAGAGGTGGAAGACATCATCAGCTGTCAGGTCGGGAGGTTCAACTTCGCCGTCGCCCGATGGAGATTGTATGGCCGCTCGGGGACTTTTCAAAAAGGGGGAGCTGCTGCTGCTGTTGTTGTTTTTGTTCGCGTCTTGTGCACCCTCTCCTACGTGCGCTTTTGTTTCGATGTCCTTCCGTACGATTGGTAACACGAAATGGTGCAATGTGGCCTCGGGGACTACGAGCTTGGGCGAAAAGAGGACGAACGTGGAGCGCTCCAAGGGCATGAGACAGAGGGAGGGGAAGGCCAGACGTTGAATTTCCTTGGCTAACTCGCCTTCGATGGCGGCACAGAGGTTCGTCGCCCTCTCTTCTCCCATTTCGTCCGCTGCGGATTCCGCTTTCTGCTCCCTCTTCCTCGTGCTGTGCATGGGCTTCTCCAAACCCATCACTTGGGAAGAACGAATCGCACTCCGAAACTGTAGCATCCTCTTCGTCTTCCTCTTCTGTTCCAGCGGCTGCCCCTGCTCCTCGCCCGCATCTTTCGGAGACTCGCCTAACTGAAATATTCCCGCATCACCATCCCTATTCTTCGTAGACAAAATCGCCCCACCTACCGCCCCCCACCAATCGCCTTCTTCCTCATCATCCAACCTCAATCCCCGCACTTTCTCCCTTACCACCTCTTCCTCCTCCCCTTCCTCCACATCCGTTCTAAGGTCCGACGCCCGCAACGCCGGGACTATCGGGAAAACAGCCACGTCAAACCCCCATACTAACTCATGCGTCAAGGGCACAGACGCCTTGCTCACACCCTCCGTGCTGACCAGCACCAACCCCCGTCCTTCAGAACGAGGACAAGGCGGCACATACACATGCCTGAATGACCTGATACTCTTGAACAGCGTCCTCAGCCGCTTCTTCCTCCTCACAGGCGCGGATCGCCGACTCTGGATATCTCCCGCCAAAATACCACACAACCATGACTTTCGGAATGATGGGTATACCTCTACCTCCAGCCATGACAAAATAACCCTCTGCGCATCAATCAAATGAGACGTCAGCTCCCCTATGATACTACGATCAATCTGTCCTATCCCCCCTGTTCCGATCCCCGAGTAGTACCTCGACTGACTCACGAGACGACCTAAGCATTCCGCCAAGCGATGCCGCAACTCAGGACCCAAAGCCGTTGCGCTGGGTGTACTCCCCCTTTCCCTCCCTCCCTCCCTTTTTCCCTTCCCTCCCGAAGGCAACACCCTCGTGCTCAGCGGAGGACCACCAGGAATGCCGGTCTGAGGGGAGGGTTGGATATAGGCCTCGTAGGCGGCTTTGGCATCCGCGATAAACAAGCGTAGGTCCTCAATATTTTTTGCGTCCCCCGCTGGCCCGGAAAGTCGATCGCGTGCCAATCTTATCCCCAACGGCCTCAAATCGTGATGAATCTTCTTCCAAAGATAGACGTTTCCGACAGTGACTGGGCCTAGCTTCGCGTCGGTGTTGAGAAGGAAGGCTTCGATGTAACGAGATTGAATCTCGTCGATGAGGATTTCCTTGAGCGGGGTCCGGTAGGAGTACTTGAGGTGTTCCAGTAGAGATTGGTAAGTGGAGGAGAGGAGGAAAGCTGGATACCATGTTTGGCGCAGGCGTCGGAAGACAAAGGCGTGAGCGGCGGAGAAGACGTTGATGTTGGGGGCACTGGTTTGGACCTCAGCCTGGAGGAAGGTGAGCATGGTAGGGGGCAATTCGATTCTGTGGGGGGCGTCGGGACCAAGGTATGACTCGTAGATTCGTGTGGCTTGTGTGACGAGGGAGGGGCCCCCGCCAGCGGCAAGTTCGAAGACCTCGACTTCTAGCCAGAAGAGGAGGAGGTGGGACTGGTCGTGCCCGCTGAGGAAGTCTAAGAAGTAGGGCATCCATCCTGGATCTGTTATTGTGTTGATTTAGGTCGGTAGAGTTTCGGTTAGAGTGGCGGTGAGGTGATTGTGTGCGTTTTGCTTTATGTTTAGCGCTACAGGTAGTTATGTATGGAAGGCCCGAAATAAGCCATGAAAATGAAGACCACCTTCCATGCATGTGCATGAGTAAATCAACGCTATTTGAGTGGCCATCTTCTCTACCGCAGTGTCGTTGCCTCGGGGTCTCCCATCCAGGGGATGGGGGGGGGGGCGCGGGGTCGGACACGAGGACGGGTCGGTGGTTAAAAGGAGCGGAAGAAAAGACGTACCGTCAATCAGGTGCTCAAAGGAAAGTGACGTCCGGATATACTTCTCGCCCATTTCAGGTGGCCCCACCCTGGTTGTACGGGCCCTGTGGGTTGTGAAGTGAAGAAGCTCTGAGATGACAGACGCTCAGTGCGGCATCAAGAAAGGCTGTGTCGCGGCTCGTGGTGGGTTTGCTAGATAGAATCATCCCCGCCAAGCGGCATGCCAGCAACATGAAGTAATTTATGTGGTTATGTCGTGCACTGCGGGTGTGAAGTGGAGTGGCAGGAATGGCAGATAAGACGTCGGTTGACGCTCGCTCGTCATCGCCGCTCGTCGCCCGCCAACGGCTGCGAGGAAAAAGCGTTTCCCGTCCTTTCTCCTTGTAGTGGTGTGACTTTAGACCTCCAGAGGCTATTTCAAAGCGTTAAATGTATCAAGTATTGATTGACCTGAGATACACCCGTCACTTTCCTTCTTCATGTGTTCTACTTCCTTCCACCACCCCTTTCCCGCAAAAAACACAGCTTTTCCTTTTTTTCGCCTCCCCCCCCTCCCCAGCCCAGCGCAGTCCAACGAAAAAAAAAATAGGACGGCATCACGATGGCGTCGTCCCTCGTCCCTGAGCCCAGGAAGACTCACGGTAAAGGATCGCTAGGAACTCTTTTAACCACGTCAAATGGTGGGTATAAGTTTCGATTGGTGCCGTTGGTATGCTTGTTGCCTTGCTTCTTTTTCCTTCGCCCTTGCCCTTTCCTTTCAATTCGATTCACAATTATTCTTTTGCGATCAACTCCGCGCAAATTCATCGTAAGCCACCTATGGAATGGATTTGCGAGCCATCCAGCTCAATCGCATGAAGCAGACGACCACCGCCACAGAGAAGACTGGAGTGCAAAATGGACACCGAGGCCCTAATAGCCAGTCCACCTCGACGCCCAAATTTTCGTTTCTATATCAGCGGGTGAGTCAGGCATTTTCTTTTATTTGCAAAAGCGGTACTTTCATGTCTCTCCCGACAACAAAATAAATAAAATACAGTCAAGCGACGAGATCGGCATGGGCGTTGCTCCTCCTTCCCCCTTCCTTGCCGCTAAAACCGTTGCTGCTGTCACCCATTCCCTCGACCGAACACTTGGCAAAGATACCTTGCAGCGGCACAACAGTGAAGAAGAAAGTACAATCAGTGACGCAGTGCACAGCAGTGTTATGCACATACATGCCGAGAAATACCTGCAGGCCTACCACCACCAGACCAAGGCCGAGAACCCCCTCTATCGAACTAGCCAAAGCGTGATTGGCGCCCATCCGCCTTCTGTAGCTACAGTCGTCACGGAGCGGTACGCCATCCCACAGGCCTTTAGTAGCTCCGTTGGTAACATTTTGTACAGTGATCAGGTACGTTTTGGGGACGCGCGGGTGCGCTGCGCTTGAAAAGGAGGATTTCGGCCGTGCCGAGCTGCTCATATTGCGCGAGCAAAAAAAAGCGTCATTTTGATTTCTTCTTTCTCCTCTCTCTTGCCACTTTGGCTTTCCTTATGCGCGTGCTCAGAGCCTCAACACCACGCTCACCCGCTCGAAGGTCCACCGGTCACTGGACCCGCACTTCTATTAAAAGTGCCAGCTTAGAGGGTGAGTGGGAAAGTGAGGAGCCACTTGAGTGACGGCCCCATTTCAGCGAGTGTGGGAGGGGAGGGTTGGTGCACAGACATGAGGGCTCGATGCGCCCCAAGGGCCAAAACAAAAGGACCAGGACATACCATAAAAGGCACGCGTACATCCTGAGCATGGCTCTATCCATTTTCTTCTCGCCTGTGCGGCTCGTCTTTTCCTGTGCAATTTTGTCAATTTTTATCCAGGTTTTGTCACCTCGCACGTCGGTCACCTCGCCGCCCTCTGGAGGTAGAAATCAAGGGCCTGGCCGAGATTGGCTGTTTGAGAGGACAAGCCATTCTCAACCCCCTCTTGAAATCATTTCTTATCGACTCTGGAGAACAGGGAGAGCCAAGGTTTGAAGCGACTAGGCAGGCAGCAGAAGCATGACCACTGTGGAGAGCGACGGAGGAGGCAGCAGCGTGGTGATGCAAGTTGCGGACGAGGGTGACAAGGTGAGTGGGACACATGAGACACCGCATCCCCGGTCCCACGTGCCAAAGACATTTCTTATCGAGCGTTTATCTGCACATATGAACTCCACAAAATACAGCAATCAGGAGGCAAGCCTGGGATCATGGGCGGCGCGCGCACAAGCCTTCGCAACCGCAAAGAAGACGGCGAGGGTAACAACAGTAATCACGACAACAACAACGGCGGCAGCACCAATAATAGTGGCACCAGCGCTGGAGGCGGACGCAGTGGCAACAAGGATGGGGAAGGACGCAGCAGTGGACGGATCAGAAGCTCGGGGGACAACGACAGCACGAGAATCGGCCCCAGCGGGAGCCTCAGCACTACCGCCAACACCACCAAGAAAAGCAAAGCCGAAGGTGGGGGCGGGCCCGGCCGCGGCAGAGCCCCCGATCGATGGCGTTCTCAAAAAATGGCAGAGGACTACATAAATTTGGTCGGGGACTTGATGTACCCAAAAGTGGGCTTCGGGCCATATGGTTATGATGCGGTCAAGGGGGAGATTCCGTTAGAGAGGCCGAACACCCTGGGAGCGATCATGTGCCCGGTGCGGAGGCGGACAGTGATCGAGCATTGGAGTCCGTTTGAAGTGGCGTGTTTCGAGGGGGCGATAATGCTGGTTGGGAAAAACTTTTATGAGATTGCCAAGTTGTTGCGGAGTAAGAGCACCAAGGATTGCATTGAGTTTTATTATGTGTGGAAGATGACAAGTCATTACCAACAATGGAAGCGGGGGTTTGAGCCGTTGGATCCTCATCCATTTTCGATTCTCCCGCAAGATGATGACTAAGTGGAGATGTGGAAAAGCTGAGAAGGAGGTGTGGTCGGCAGCAGGATAAGGGGGAAGATGAGGAAGGAGGAAAGAAAGGGTGGCAAGCAGGGATGGGGTGACAATAGATATACGTTCAATCAATAGTTACGATAGGACAAAATTGTATAATTGACTACGAGGTGGCGTGCGTGTATGCGGAGAAACGGGGGAAAAGTGGCGACACGAAATAAAGAAGAAACAAAGACGTCGCACCCAGACAGGATGGAGAAATGACAATCTTCACCTTCCCAATTCATATTATTATCTCTTAATCGTCAGTCGCAGTTTTTAGTTTTTTAGTGCATGATGTATCGGCTCAGTGACCACGCCTTCCAAGCCAGCTTCTTGCACACCCACCAACGCACAGTACTCATCCTCGTCTGCACTAGCGCCACTCACTCCCACTGCACCCACTATATCGCCGTCCTCTGCGCCCTTGATCACTACGCCTCCGGGAAAAGGTGCCATCTGCGCGTGTTTTGAAAGAATAAGAAGAAAATGAAGATGACGGTGTAACAGAAAGCTACAACGCAGGAGACAAGTTCCGTTATTACCCACATACGTACCTGTCCCCCTGTCAAATCACCCATGCTGAGCATCTGGCAAAACTTTGCTGGATCCTTTGCAGCGGTATACTTATCACGAAACACGCGCGTGGAGACTCCAAGCGAGACACACGTAAAGGCCTTTGCTTGAGCGAACTTGGGATAGGCAGTCGGGGCGCAATTGTCCATCCGTTGCATCGAGATTACATGGCCTGCGGGGTCCATGACGACGACAGTTATGGGACCAAAGCCACGAGACGTGCACGTTGCAACAGTAGCCTCGCAAATGCGGACTGCTTGTGCCAAAGATAGGCCACCCGGCATTGTTTTTGTGGTGAATGTACCTGTGCGGGTGTGCGGGATGTGTGTGTGGGCATGCGTTAGAAGCAAAATAACCTATGAATCAGGGCCCTACCGTGATACAAGAACAGTAAACCTTCAATCAACACACTAAAGCTATGTTTGTATTTATGCACAGTATGTCGGCGTAAAGTGTCTGCGGTAAGGTCGACGGATCGGTTAGATGGCATCAGTCATCTCAGCGATTCTATTGCTATATAATGCAATAAACGCCCGCCGCCCGCATTTCTTCTGTTCAACATGTTCCCCACCATTTACCGTCTACCACACACAAAAATTCATAGGTATTGCATCGCGCCCCGCCTGGGGCTTTAGTGCTAGCAAAGAACGTTATGCACGCGTGCGGCCGGCGGCTTCCATCCCTCCTGCAGTCGAAGCCCCAGGTGGGGAGGTTGATTCAGAGGGCCAACAGCCAGACTACCACCATGCACAGCGCGTCTCTGAATCGTCCAATGCTTGCCAAGGGCGATCCATTTGGCCGTCTTGCACAGGCAGAAGGCTATGCGGCATTTCGGCCCGATTATCCTGATTCATTGATGGCAGGAGTGGAAGCGACGCTCAGGGCCAAGGGATGCTTGGATGGGACCGGGAGGGATGGGAGTGTGCTGGTTGACATTTGTACCGGCAACGGGCAGGTTTTACGGAAACTTGCCAAGAATTTTGAGCACGCCAAAGGCTTCGACCAAAGCGTGGCACAGCTGGGGAATGCCACGCAGGGTAGCAACATTGAGTACAAGGTGGCGGACGCGCTTGCCATTCCCTTGCCGGCGGGTAGCGCCTCGGTCGTGACATGCGCCCAAGCCATGCACTGGTTGAATATCCCAAAATTTCTCGAAGGTGTCGAAAAACTTCTTCGGCCGGGTGGGGTCGTGATGGTGATGGGGTATCCCCGCAGTCATATCCCCAAAATGCCCGAGGCGGACGCGGCGATGGTGGAGTGGTATACAAGTCTCGATAACGTGTGGGACTGTGATCGTTTGTTGCTCGACCGTGAGTTTGCCGGGACAGACTTCACGCCTTTTGTTCAGGTAGGGAAGCAAACGGTGGAGGAAACATATCACATGACACCGGAGCGATTGGTGAAGTATTTGGATACTTGGTCTTCGTTTCGCACGTGGAAGGAAAATCACCCGGATGTCAAGCCCGATACACTCGAAGTGCTCAAGGCCCGTCTAGAGGCAGCGTTGATCAAGGAAGAGAAAGAGCTTCTGCCGGTAGAGTTCTTGTTTTTTGCCATCATTTTGCAGCGGCCAGGAGAGGCAAAAAAATGAAAAAAATATAGAGAGAGGGGAATCAAGCGAGATCGAAATACTGAAATGTCTTCGCGAAGGCTGTGAGACACTGGGTTGTTATTTAGGCTTTGCGACCTCCTTGACATAGTAACTTTAAGTTTGATTTTCTCATCACCGTCTCCCTCGCCCGCCGCCTCTTCCACTACCTATACTCACTCCCCGACTTCCCCCCCCTCCCTTCCCCCCCCCCCCTCCCCCTCCCTTTCCCCCTCCCCTCCCTCTCCCCCCCCCCCCTCCCCCCCCCCCCCCTCCCCCCCCCCCCCCCCCCCCCCCCCCCCCTCTCCTCCCCCCCCTTCTCGCTCCCCCCCCCCCCCCTCCCCAACGGCCGCCCCCTTTTTCCCTCCTCTCCCCTCCCCCCCTCCCCCCCCCCTTCCCCCCCCCTCCCTC
>Ga0160419_100690_pt1 | contig 18925 bp, 19 predicted proteins | sample CelAP2metagpilot_2_FD_108196 | JGI IMG/M metagenome (GOLD analysis project Ga0160419, IMG submission 108196) | Phycosphere-associated microbial communities from Cellana algal ponds in Kailua-Kona, Hawaii, USA - Cellana AP2-4-25 metagenome pilot ... | reverse complement strand
TCTTCTTCTTCTTCTTCTTCTTCTTCTTCTTCTTCTTCTTCTTCTTCTTCTTCTTCTTCTTCTTCTTCTTCTTCTTCTTCTTCTTCTTCTTCTTCTTCTTCTTCTTCTTCTTCTTCTTCTTCTCTGGTCATTATTGTAGGTTATGAGGGTGTCGATGTGCTCAATTTGTTTTACACCTCCACATTGTCCTTTTTGCCACTCCTTTCGCCTTCTATCTTCTGCTTTGTACCCGCTCTCAGCTCATCACACAAACACGACCATCACAGGATGGAGACACGCCTTCTGTCCTCTTCCCTTGGCAGGAAGGCTCTTTCTGTCCTGGATTATCCTCCTGGGCTGTTGTTTCCTATCTAGCCTTCCCCTTACGATTTTCAATGTCTCCTCTCCTTCTCTTTCTTCATCTACTTCTGCGCTTTCCTCAACCCCCTGTAGGCTGTCCTCGTCGTCATCACTCACTCACACACCATGTCCCACACGGAAACTATAGTCATCATCATGCATGTTTGAACTTCGCTTTCAATTCATTTCATTTCAAGCATAGCAATCTTCTCGTCCCCCCACCCTCCTTCCTTCCCACATCTCTTCTCTACCAGTTGCGACTCTTCCAAAGCGATCTCCCATCCACTGCCCACCCACCCATTCCCTCCCTCCCCTGCTCTACCTAAAAATGTTATCTAAATTGACCCCCAAGGCCTTCGCCACTGTGATCATATCCTTATCCCCTCGCCCGCACAAGTTCATTAGCACCACCGCGTCCTTGGGCAACTTTTTCGCCTCCTCAATCGCCGTGAACAGGGCATGACTCGGTTCCAACGCCGGGATAATCCCTTCGGTCTTACAAAGCATCTTAAACCCTTCCAGCGCCTGCTTGTCAGTCACCGCCACATACGTCGCCCGTCCCGAGTCCTTCAAAAATGCATGCTCAGGCCCCACTCCCGGGTAATCTAATCCCGCACTGATCGAGTGCGTCTCCAATATCTGTCCATCTCCATCCTGCTGCAAGTATGTCCTTGTGCCGTGCAACACTCCCGGTCGGCCCATACTCAACGTCGCTGAGTTCTTCCCATCCAACCCCTCTCCTCCCGCCTCGGCCCCCACCAGCCTCACACTCTCGTCCTCTCTAAACGGATGGAACATACCAATGGCATTGGACCCCCCCCCCACGCATGCCACTACGACGTCAGGGAGCCTTCCCTTCATCTCCAAAATCTGCTCCCGGGCCTCCTTCCCGATGATAGACTGGAAATCCCTTACAATGGTAGGAAAGGGGTGAGGTCCAATGGCCGAGCCGATCAGGTAATGCGTCGTCCTCACGTTGGTCACCCAGTCACGCATCGCTTCATTGATGGCGTCTTTCAGGGTGCGGGAGCCGCTCTCCACAGGAACAACCGTTGCGCCCAACATCTTCATTCGGAAGACATTCAAAGCCTGCCGTTCACAATCCGCCGCGCCCATGTAAATGATGCATTCCATGTCCATCAAAGCGCACACAGTCGCCGTTGCCACCCCATGCTGCCCTGCTCCCGTCTCAGCAATAATTCTCCGTTTTCCCAACCGTTTCGCCAGTAACGCCTGTCCCACCGCGTTATTGATCTTATGAGCCCCCGTATGCGCCAGCTCCTCCCGTTTCAACCAAATCTCCGCCCCACCCACCACCTCTGTCAGTCTCTTGGCAAAGTACATGGGCGTTGGCCCTCCAATATACTGCTTGCGGAAGAAGGCAATCTCCTCGTGAAACGACGGGTCCGCCAACGCCTTAGTATAAGCCTCTTCCAACTCCCTGTGGGCCTCCACCAAGGTCTCAGGGATATATCGGCCACCGAACTGGCCAAAATGACGATGCGTCACGTCCCTCTCCTCAGCCTTCTCCTCCCCCGCGGCCTTCCCATTTCCGTTCATCCCCTCATGACTCACTCGCCCGGCATCTCCCGCACCCCCCGGCTTTCCCGCCCCTGCTTTCAACTCCCTGATAAATCCTTCCACCTTCTTCGCCCTCGCCTCGCTGCTCGCCTCCGGTCCCGCCGAATCAATCGCATTCAATATCGCACTTCCCACCACCACACCATCCGCAAGCTTTGCGACCTGTTGCACATGCTCCGGGGTTGAGATACCGAAACCCACCGCCAATTCCTTATCCGTCACCGCCCTAATCCTCCCCAAAAATTCCTTCAGATCGACAGGTACGTCGTTCCTTGAACCCGTCACACCTGTCAAAGAGACGCAATAACAAAAGCTACCGGCGCTTTGAGCCAGGTAGGCCAAACGGTGATCGGCACTAGTAGGAGTCAGCAGGGGGACATACGACAGAGCACGACTCTGGCAATGCTTGATAAATTCCGCCCCTTCTTCCGGTGGCAAATCCACAACAATAAAACCATCACCACCCGCAGCGGCCAGGTCGTCCATGAGCTTCTCCGAGCCGTAGTTGAGAAATGGATTAAAGTACCCCATTAACACCACGGGGATCGTCAGGCCCTGCGCCCGTGCTGCTTTGATGTAATCGAGGCAGTCGGGAAGGCGGACTTTGTTTCGCAAGGCCACCTCACTGGCACGTTGAATGGTTGTGCCGTCCGCTTGAGGGTCGGTGAAAGGGACGCCCAGCTCGATGACATCGGCTCCGCCGCTTTGCAGGGCAAGGAGGAGGGGTATGGTGTCATCGCGAGTAGGATAGCCAGCCGTAATGAAAGCAACAAGAGTAGCCGTGCCCTTGCTGCGGGCCTCAGCGAAGGCTTCGACGAGCCGGGCGTTGCCTCGGTCGTTGGAGTTGGACATGGTTGCTTGTGACGAGGGTGGTGGTATAGTGGGCTTTGGATTTGGGGCGGCGAAAGCGGTGGTCTGGAGCGGCAAGAGACACAGCAGCAGTAGCAACAAGCAGGCTATGATGAGGAGGAAAGGGTTTCCCGTGCTCGGCATGCACTGTGGTGGTTATGAAGGTCGAGAGAGACGAAATGGGACAAGGGGTGAGATCGATTAACCGATGAAGTGCACCGAACAGAGCGCTTGGCCCTACACCAAATTTGTATAGGCATCTCCTGTAATCCACACACAAGAGTGGAAGATTCCCTATTACTGCTGCAGAGGTGTGCACTATGCGAAAGGGGCAGGCTGTGTGATGTGAGGTGGCTAAGGGTGTGTAAGAGGAGGCAGGAGGATACTCATTCGGCAACAGCGTGTGTGTGTGGAGCCCAGACATCGACACTGAGGAGGTTGACCAGAGGCAAAAAACTATAAGCAATATACTAAGAGCCAATCATATGAAAGCGGGGTGTCCTTGTTCTTGTGCTTGGGTCGTCCGTAGCTGCGCTTGCCGTGTTGGGTGGTTGATGTAGTGAGGTTTGTGGCGGCGGAGGAGCGATGGCCCATTTCTTTTTTTGGGCATTCGGACTTGTGCTGTGATATTTTCAGCTGAGCCCTTTCAACGACGTGTGTTACTACTCAAACGTCAATGACCGTAAAACATTAGAAGAAGGCAACTGGGGAAAAAATAATGAGGCGAAAAACGAAGCAAAATTGGCATGCATGGGGAGAAACTCAACTGAAAAAAAAGGCAAAAAACGAAGCGAATAAAATGCATGCAAAGCGCCCATCCTATCAGATGACACGCATGGTTGCGAAAAGAACGCAGCAGATAAAAAGGAAAAAGGCACAAAACGAAGCCAATAAAATGCATGAAAGGCAAAAAACGCAAATGGAAAAAGGAAATTCAAAAGGTCGCAGTCACCCAGTAAGGGGGTCGAACCCTTGGCCTTAAGATTAAGAGTCTTACGCTCTCATTTGCCGGGGCGGAATCTCGATTAGACTTAATCCTTACACCGGAACCAACTGAGCTAACCGGGTATGACTTGGTCGTTGGGGAGACTCTAGTACATTTCAACAAAACGTTCGGCGACATGGCGGCGACCAGCTGAATATCTTGAAAATCTCCCTTTTACAGATTTTTTGCTCCAATCATCGCTCAAGCTGCACTTACTTTTCTGTACAGCTTTGCGTCGGCTGTCTACCAAGGCGGCACGTTGGACTTCTTTTTCTTCCTCTTTTTCCCCAAAATTCCATCCAGATCAGCAAAAAGTGGCCCGTCAGGATTAGTACCCCCTCCTCCCTTCCTCCCTCCCAACATCCTACGTACTCTCTTCTCTCCCTCCTCTTCACTCCTCCTACCTCTCCCCCTTCCTTCGCCACTGCAAGCGCATTCCTTACTTTGCCGACAAATGCCTTTCCAAAAATTGCAAACCTCTCGAGGAGATCACTCGTCATCTTATGGCCGGCTATCAATCCACCGATTTCTTCTTGTCAAGAATGCTGTTGTGCTCCCTCCCTCATCGTCACTCACGACCATCATGCCGTTCTCCATCCCTCCACTATCATCATACCTTCCTCCCTCCCCTCGACGCGTCCCCACCTCCTGCATGGCAAACTCCAATGCTGTATTAATACCATCCAGCATGAAAAACCAAAGATTCCCCGTCTTGAGCAGGCGGAAACTATACATGATCCTTGCATCAAACATGTCATCGAGAACGGGGTTGGTATGTTTGGAGATGCTCGTCAAAAGTCCCACCCATGTGGAGAAAATCCTGAGCGGATTCGCTCTTGCTTGCGGTCTTGAGATTACATCCTTCGCTCAGCATCTTGTTTTTCTTTGTACAATTTGTAGACGATGATGAAGGAGATGAAAAATGTGTAAAAGAAAAAGAAGAAGAAGAGGATGAGGAAGAGGAAGTTGGCCGACCTCCACCGAGTAGACAACTGGTGCGAATTTGCCCTGAGGATTGTGATGTGTTTGCGGTCGAATATCGAGCTCATTGTGATTGTCATATGGAGACAGATCGTGGAAGGTCGAGAAGAGGACGTCATGGTGCTGTTCTCAGATGTCTTGCTTACACGCGGATATGTACGGGGTATGGAACGCATGTGGAACGTGAGGTTGTTGCGACTAAAAATCGCGAAGAGCGAGATGGCGCGGGGAGGGGATTGATCCAACACCGGATCGATCGCCAGTGTTAAAAAAAAGCACGTGTGCGTTGTCAAGCCCTTTTTCGACAATACTGCATTAGTCAACAGCTTCAAATAATACTCATGTTCAAGGGGAAGGCATCGCAGACGTGTGCCATGGCACACATGGGAAAGAAGGCGACCGGTCAGTGGAGTGCCAACGACTCTGGGAAGCATTTCATGGCCCACTATGAGTGGGTGGAGAACGGTGGGCAGGTTCTGGTGTGGATTAATGTTCGAGACTGACGAGGTCGTCAGTTCTAAGGAGCGACTCAAGGAGTTACAGAACCCACGTCAGAAGACCCACTTAACCATCATGCCTCCGACCGCAGAGACCCTGAAGAAAATTGACAGGAGACAGTCAAAGACGGACAAGAAGAAACCTTCGTCGGTGCCGGCGACGGCCTTAGTCGAGGAGGGGAATGTGACTCCGTCGGGCATGCCAGAAGTTCTGCAGCCTTGAGGAAGACTTGATGGAGTGAGGGTTGGTAAGAGAGGGAGAAGGAAGGAGGTCATGTGGAAGCTTCGATGGAGGGAGGGCGGGAAGGAGACCTTATGACGTATGGGGAAGCGAGGATGGATTTTAGCGGATTAAGCGAGACAGTGAGAGACGATGTTTGGAAATGGCAAGAGGGAAAAAGCCATCATGTCAAGAGGCAAGAGGAGAGGAAGGGATAAAGAGAAGAGCAACTACATGGAAACCAGAAATGAGTGACAAACACTTTTTCAAGGGCTTAAGTCCCTCACTAACACCTTTTCGCCTCTTTTTTTTTCTGTTGCGTTTCTCTGTGCAATATTATAGCCTTTCCTCGTTTTGTCTTTTTTTCTTTTTTTTCAGCTACGTTTTTCTTTTGTAACTAAGCATGTGAAATGATATTATGGGCCGCATTTTCAAGTCCCCTTTCCTCCCACCTGATAGCTTGTTTCATACGCGACATCATGTCGAAAATCTTAACTGTTGGGCCATTTCTGTAGTCTAGTGAAAATTTTGAACGGCAAGCAAGAGATTGTCATAAGTGAGCGTCGATTGGAGAGGGCATGAATTTGGCGAGGCCGAAAAGAATACTTATATTCAACACAATAGGCTGCGCGAGGATATTGAGGTACGAGACGATCTCCCAAAAAAAGTTGGGAAGGTTTGAAACAGCTTGATCTGCACCGCCGTGGGGGGTCGATCCCCAGACCTTCAGGTTAAAAGCCCGACGCTCTACCAGTGGCACTGAGCTACGGCGGTAAATCGTATAAATCTTCAACTTACCTTGCTATTTATTAATTTTGATTCAATTCACCTCGATATTTATGAAATAGTAGCGTCGACATTTCTATCGGGGTTTCGTCGCGAGGCCAGGACTGGCCAGGCATACAAAGTCCAAGCCAGGTGACAGACGCTGACCGAAGTATATTTCACATTTTTCGATTCATTTCCCGAAATTACCTCGTTTGACTAGTGGTGTTTCTTTATGGTATTTCATCCTGCAGGGTGCTTTGAAGCTTGGCGAGAAGAGAGGTTGCATAGCGATGACAACATTTACCTTGCCGGAAAACGAGCAAGAATGTGAAACTTCATGTCTCACACCCTTCTTTCAACCGAAGCCTTTGTTTGCATGTTGTAGACTTTAAAAGTGGCGGTATAACATCAATTAGACGCCAAGCAAGATACAAATGTTGCCTCCTCCCACTTCCCACTTCTTTTCTTCCCACTCATCGAACGGCTCTCACGCATTGGCTTCGATCATAAGCAGTACATCGCCACCCATCTGCGAGCATCCCAGACATGCGATCGCACCACCCACCACGGTAGTCCCACACACACCCTTCATTAACTCTGACATACCCCATCCTCTCAAACTCCACAGAGAGCGCAGCCTGTTTTTTTATTTCTTGGCGCTGGCATCCAAATCATCCTGCTTCCAAGTTGCTGTTGCTGTTTATGCAAGCGGGAGCCTGTATGCCCTCCGGCGGGTTGAATGGCTAAGCGCTCCTCCCTCGTAGCCTTTCTCTCACTCTGTGTCGTCATTATTGTGCCTACACTAGCCTTCCTGTCGCCTGTAGCCTCACCTAGCATGCAGCGCCTCTTCCCCTCCTCCTCCTCGTTCCTAACCGTGACCAGAAGGATAAGAGGCTCCCCCCGCATGAATCACGCTGTTCAAGCCCGCCATTTTGCCCGGGCTTGCACTAGCACCATCACCAATAGGGGCAGCAGTCTGCTTCGCATGTCCTCCCACTCTTCTTCCTCCTCTCACACTTACGACGTCATCGTTGTCGGCGGAGGCCACGCAGGCTGCGAAGCCGCTGCCGCCAGCGCCCGGACCGGGGCCAAAACCGTGCTGGTCACGCAAAAAATAGAGACTGTAGGCGAGATGTCTTGTAATCCTAGTATTGGTGGCATTGGCAAAGGGCATTTGGTCCGAGAAATCGATGCGTTGGATGGAGTGATGGGACGGATGATTGACCAGGCAGGGATTCACTTCAAAATATTGAACTCACGCAAAGGCCCTGCAGTGCGAGGACCACGGGCGCAGGCGGATCGGGAGAGGTATCGAGAGGCTATGAGGAAGGAGCTGGCAGCAACCCCGAATTTGACTATTTTCCAAGGGAGCGTTGAGGATTTGATTTTGGAGGACGGAGGGCGGAGCAGCAGCAGCAGCAGCAGCAGTGGCAGCAGCAGCAGAAGCAGTGGCATGGAGAGTCATTTGGTGGGACAGCAGAAATTCGTGAGGGGGATCACGACGGCAACGGGTGAGACATTGTTGGCGCCCAATGTGGTCATCACCACGGGTACTTTTCTCAAGGGAAAATGCTACTTGGGGAAGGAAACGTATGCTGCAGGGCGACACTTGCGCAACTCGCTAGAGTTGGAAGCGCCTTCCATCGGGTTGAGTGTGACGTTGGAGGAGAAGTTGGGCTTACCTTTAGGGAGGCTTAAAACGGGTACCCCTCCTCGGCTGGATGGAAAGACGATTGATTGGTCGTCTCTGGAGGAGCAGCCGAGCGATGATCCTCCCCGGGCGTTTTCTTATTTAAATGCCGACGGAGGCGTGGCGCTTGCAAATCGCTTGATCAAGTGCCATAAGACATTTACCACCCAAACCACCCACGAACTGGTCCTTAAAAACGCACACCTCCTTCCTGACTACGACGGCGATGGTGGGCGAGGTGTTGGTCCTCGGTATTGCCCCTCCCTCTTCAAGAAAGTCGAGCGTTTCCCGGACCGGAACTCTCACATCGTTTGGCTAGAGCCCGAGGGCTTAGACACGGATGTCGTCTACCCCAACGGTTTGTCAGGGCCTTTCCCAGTAGACGTTCAGGAGTTAATTTTGCATTCCATCCCTGGACTGGAAGAGGTGAAAATCGTGGTTCCTGGTTACGATGTGGAGTATGATTACGTGGACCCCCGCTCACTGTCTCATTCGCTGGAGGTGAAGAATGTGCAGGGGCTGTACCTCGCGGGGCAGATATGTGGGACTACGGGTTATGAAGAAGCGGCGGCACAGGGCTTGGTGGCAGGGGCGAATGCGGGGTTGAAGGCGGGGGGGAGGGAGGGGTTGGTGATTGGGCGGGATGAGGGGTATATTGGTGTGCTCGTGGACGACCTTGTGACGAAAGGGACGAATGAGCCGTACCGGATGTTTACCTCACGCGCTGAGTATAGATTAAGCCTGAGGGCAGACAATGCTGATTTACGATTGACGGAAAAGGGATGGAAAACCGGAGTGGTGGGAGAGGGGAGGATGGAGGCCTTGAGGGAGAGAGAGGGGAGGGTGGCGTTGGCCCTGGGGCAATTGGAGGCTTTTGTGTTGCCGGTGAGGACGTGGATGACGATGGAGGAAACGAAGGGTTTGGAAATCTCGGTGAGGGATGGTGCGCCCAAAAGCGCCGCCGAGGTGCTGAGTTTGAAGGACATTACGTTAGGAGAGATGGAGGCATTGATGATGAAGGTGGTTCCCAGCATGCCTGCGGACGAGGATCAGGGGGAGGGAGTCCGGCAAATCTTTCCGACACCCGACGCCGCGAAAGATACGGTCGAGGCGGCGTGCAAGTATCGATTCTACCTGGAGCGGCAAGAGAAAGAAATGGACTCCTGGAGGCGGAATGCGGCCTTGAGGATCCCCATGGACATTACATACAGTCGAGAAAATTTCCCGTCGCTTTCTGCAGAAGAGATCCAGAAGCTGGCGGCGCATCGGCCAGTGACTTTTCATGCGGCATCTCAGATATCTGGGATTACCCCCCATTCGCTGGTGTATTTGTTTAACTATGTGACGAAGAAAGGAAAGGCGGAGAAGAGGGAGAAGGAGGTGCTGAGGGGTGGGAGAGGAGGTAGGGAGGGAGGGAGGGAGGCGGAGATTGTGACTCACCATTGGCAGGAATTGGAGGAGCAAGAAACCGAAAAGGGATTGATGCAGGAGGACACGCAGCAGCAGCAGCAGCAGCAGCAGGAGGCGGCCAAGGCGAATGCGGGGAGTGGGTGAGGTTGGTATCCAACCCTGAACGCTGAGTAGGGTGTGTATAAATAATGGTTGCCGCCGTCCGAGCGAGTGGACGATGAGACAAGCGATTAAGGGAAAAGATGACGAGAAGACAAGGAGTGGGAAATGAAGGGCAAAGCAAGCAGTCGGTGGCGTCTGTAAATTCAAATCTTGGTTTTGTTAATTTATATCTCTTCAAGCACCATGTGTATAAATATATATATATATATATATATATATATATAGATAGATAGATAGATATAGATATAGATATAGATATAGATATATATATGTGTGTGTGTGTGTCAGCATATGCACCCTCACTTGTTTTTCTCATTTATTCAAGGGTTTATTCTTATCGTCTTGTAAGCTTACAGTGCCGCAGCAATACCTCCCTCTCCCCTTTTTCTCACATCACCATCCTCGCCACGCTCGTATATCCTTTATACCGGGATAAAATGCGCCGAGAAAAATGGACACATATATATGTGTACATAATCGTCGCTATAAGTAAAAATATATACAAATATACTTACATTCGTCAACTCCGATACCTATTGACGTAAAGCACCATTCCTCTCTTCTCCTTCCTACCTCCTCGTCCTTTATCTCCTTCTTATGGCAAATCATACTCATATGTGCGTCGCTGCCTCTCTTCCCCCTGTCCCTTCCTCAACGCATGATCCGCAAAGGCCCCCAACAAAAAAGTTGGAAAATAGATTGGAAATGTCGCAGCAAACCCATGTATGAAGGCAGTACGACGGGCATTCGGGGCAAGGAGTGCCGCGAGGCCCCCTCGTGCTGAGGCCAAACCAAGCGAAAGCCCCGTGACTACGTTACCCAGCTTGATACTGCTCGTCAAGAGACTATCGTCAGGATGCGGGAAAAGGCGTGCGGCAAAGGGGCGGGGGTATAAGAGGCTGGTGTGAGGTGTAGCAACGACATTGGGGTAACCGCGTGTGGAGCCGAGCGACGATGGAGTCGTGGCATTGATGCTGTAGTCGTTGTCCTCATCCTTCTCCGCTGGCGATTGCATATAAAATTGTTTATTTTCCTGTGTCTGTGGATGTGGTGGTCGTGGTATGAATGATGCAATTGTGGTGATGAATTTAAGACGATGCCATGGCAATCGCTTCTTGACCTCCCCCCTTCCTCAACTTACACCTACCCAACATCAAAGCCTCCATGGACCACTACCAACAAGCCTCGCGGGTCCTCGCTGATGTCTTAGCCAAGAAGGGTAGCATCAAGACGCTGGCCCTGGCCAAGGACATTCGCAACAAGGTACGTAAAAGCGGACAGAGAGGCAAGTGCATTGACCTCCCCCATCGTGCGGCAGCCCGCACTTCCCCTCTCTCTGTCGCCCGCTCTTACTCCCTCTTATTCTCTTTGCATACACTCTCAGTCATCTGGACATCCTTCTGTAGTACTCAGGTTCAGTCCGCTCTTTTTGTGAACGTACCACTCTCAATGAATTTGGTTCAGCCCATACCCCTCTTACCATGCCCCTCTTACCATGCCCACCCACCCATTCAGACTAACACCCTCCCTTTCTGCTGAAGCATTTCGTCAACACCCTCATGACTACACCTATGCGATACAAATCAGTCATCAACTTTGTCCCTGGATGCTCAATCTCCACTTTGCTCTCCCAAGGAAAGCAAGCGGTTCTCACTCAAAACCTCCCTCCTTCTCTCCCTCCATTCGTCCCTCTCTCCCTTCCCTCTAGCGCTTCGTCACGGCCCTGGTCACCGAAACTCTCCGCCATAGATCCACAATTGACGTCGTACTCCATCGGTCCAAACTCCACTCCATCCTCCGAAAGCAAATCCGCGACCCCCACCTCCTCGCCCTCCTCCTCTATGATCTTCTCTTTGGCAAAGGCATACAAGGGGGAGGCTCCGTCAAACGCACCCTGAAGCACCACGAAGCCGTCCTTCGTCGTGCTACTGAGGGGTTGATACTCCCTGAGAAGCACATGTCAAAGCAGTCACAGGGATGGGAGGAAGGGGGGGCGGGAGGGACAGCAGCATTCCCGCGCTACGCCAGAGTCAACACCCTAAAAATCTCATTAGCAGAAGCCCGCTCCCAACTCATTTCTTCCCCCCCTTTCTCCCTCCCTACCTCCTCCTCCTCACGCGTAAGTTTCACGGCCGATGAAATCAAAGATGACGAGCACATCCCGAACCTCCTCCTCTTCCCCCCCGGGAGCGACCTCCACGACCATCCCTTGGTTAAATCGGGAGCATTAATCCTCCAAGATAAAGCATCCTGTTTCCCCGCCCATGTCTTGCTGGGGAAAGAGGGAGGGAAGGAGGGAGGGAGGGAGGACTGGTGGGTCGGGGATGTGATTGATGCGTGTGCGGCGCCGGGGAACAAAACGTCCCATGCCGCGGCCTTGTTGCAGGAGCACGCGAGAGCAGCAGCAGCAGCGTCTGCTGCCTGCCAAGACGTCGGTAGTGCGCCAATTGCTGCCTCTGTGTCCTCAGTGGTGTATGCATTAGACAGGGATGGGCATCGGCTGGATATTTTGAAGGAGAGGGTGATAGGGCTGATGGGCGCGAAGGGAAGGCTGGTGGTCCCCCTACTCCAAGACTTTCTATCGATCAACCCGCAGCAGCAGCAGCAGCAGCCACCAGAGGGAAGAGGTAGAGGCACGAAGAAGGGGAGAAAGGGTGTGGCAGGTTTGGAGGGAGGGAGGGAGGGAGGGGTGGAAGGACGATTCAGGGAGGTGCGTGCCATCATGCTTGATCCATCGTGCTCCGGCTCGGGGATGGTGAAGAGTATGGAGAGACGGTTGGAGGAGGAGGAGGAGGAGGTGGAGGTGGAGAAAGGGGAGGAGAGAAAGAGGGGAGGGAGAAAAGAGTGGACATATCGGGATTGGGATGGGGGAGTCAAGGGAGGGAAGGAGGGCGAGAAGGAGGGCGAGGCGGTGGAGGAGGAAGAGAGGAAGAGTACCAAGGCGGTGATTAAAGATGGCGGGGCGACACAGAGGCTGAGGGCACTTTCTCAGTTCCAATTCAAAGCGTTAGTCAAGGCCTTGGTTGATTTTCCGGCGGTCAACCGGGTGGTGTACTCGACGTGCTCGATCCATGTCGAGGAGAATGAGATGGTGGTGGCCGCTGCATTGAAGTCGCAGAGAAAAGCATACGGGGAAGGAGCAGCCGACAAGGAAGGGAAAGAAGGAGGGGGCGTGATGGAAGGCAGTGGAAAGGAGGGAGAAAAGAAGCGGCAAACCCAGGAGCAAAAGCAACAGCTGGCACCATTTGAGCTTGTCCGGGCGTTACCTTCGTGGCCTCGACGGGGCTTGTCTCGCACGCTCGAGGGGAGGGAGACGGGGTTGAGCGAGGAGGAGGCCAACTGCCTCGTGAGGACCGATCCCCGACATGATTTGACCAATGGCTTTTTTGTCGCTTACTTTGAGAGGGAGGGAACGGGAGGAGCAGGGAAGAAATTGAGGCTGAGCAATGTAAAAGGTGGAGGACGAAAAGTGATAAAGGGTACGGCCGAAACGGTTGCGGTGGTTCCAACCGTGGTTGGGACGAAGCGTCCGCGGGAGGGAGGGGAGAGAACGGAGCAAGGAGGGGATAGATCGGGTGGGGGTAGGGTCAGTTCCAAGCAGAACAAATCTGCTAAACGACGGGAGAGGAGGAAGAAGCAGAAAAGGCTTGCGGGGGGAGGGGGGGGAGAGGGAGACGGGGAAGCTGGTGGAGGGGAGGTGCAGAAGACGGCGGAGTGAGAAAGGAAATGGGACAACAAAGTAAGATTGACAAATTAAAGGTGAATAAATAGATTTCGCTGCGTTATAACTCAAATTTTGCCCGTGATGTTCTGTTTTTCCCTATTGTTGTTGTGAAGCTTCAGGAGTGTGTGCGTGCGCCGAGCGAGGCGCGGTTGAAAGGAGGGAAAAGCAAACTACAAAATCCTTCCAAAAAAGGGACAAAAACAGTTGAATCTAAGGACACGAATACCTCAGACACGGTATTATTGTATATATCTCTATTCTTGGTGTGTTTGTGCCTTCGCTTTTCGAACGCGTCGTCAGGAGGCAGGCCATGGATGGGCCATGGACCTTCTCGCTAGTGGACATTGTGCCGCGGCCTGGCTGCCATCCAGTCGACCCCCCCACCGTTCTCCCGCATTCTTCACGCCGCATGACATGTTGATGACCAAACAACACACCACCTGACCCAAAGCCGACACACACTCACATATTCATCACAATTTCCTTGCTATACCACACCCACATTGGCCCTCTTCGCTCTCCTCCACCAGTCATCATGGTACGTTATGCCTCCTCATGTCCTTGCCCCACCCTCCTTCCCTCCCTTCCTCCCCCTCGTTCCCTTGGTCCCGTTTTGTAACACCTCCTCCTTTCACCTCTTCAACAGGACTCTCAACAAGTCAAGCTCGTCAAGGTCAAGTCGGTAGAGGCCCGCACGGGCAGCACGGGGAATGTGACCCAGGTGAGTAGGCGTGCATCGTGCGCCGAGGAGAAGCGAGTGAGGGAGGGAGGGGATGATTCTACTGCTGGAAGAAATCCGTGGAGAGCATGATGCTGCCTGCAACACAGAGGCCTCCTCGACTTCATGACATGATGTGTGGCGGTCGTTGGCCCGCGAGTGGGTGGGCGAGACTAGGGCAGGAGCTGCGTGCGCTTAGAGGGCCTAATCATCCTGCATCCTGCTGGGTTCTACGCAAACCACCGACCAACCCGACAAGTCTTCCATCCAGTTTTCCTCTATCTTGACACTAGTCGTCCTATCAGTACTACCGAGCCTGTTGTCTGTGCCCTTAATACAGCAACACGATGCTTGCCGTCATACTAAACCCTCCATGCGTCATGCTAACCCTGTCCCTCCCTATTTTCCTCTCTCCCTCCTTCCCTTCATTCTCTCGGAACCTAGGTGCGGGTGGAGTTTTTGGACGACCCTACGCGTAGCATCCGGCGGAACGTGAAAGGCCCCGTGCGGGAGGTACGTCTGCGTTTCAGGGAGGAGGAAAAGCTAGACTGAGGGAAGGAGGGAGAGGCGGGCGAGGTTATTTTGCGTATGGGTGGGATTCTTTGCTGGCTTGTGTACGGACCAGTGCAACTGCGTGTCTGCAAGGCTGATTTTATTGATACACGACTTCCTTGAATGGGAAAACACTCTCACCCTTCCTTCTTCCTCCTTTCCTTCCTCTCTTTTTTTCCTGTGCAGGGGGATGTACTGTGCCTGTTGGAATGGGAGCGTGATGCCCGCCGACTTCGATAAGCTGCGGCCGACGTTGCCGCCATCGCCGCAGCAGCAGCAGGAGTCACACCAAAAGCAGCACCAGTAGCAGCAGCAGCAGCAAGTGGGAGAGGAGCAGCAGCTGCCGAATAGCAACATTAAATGGGGAACTTTTGTGGAAGCAGGAGCAGCAATGTCTTTTCTTTCCTCACTATATTGTCTTCTCTCATTGCAGCAATAGCAGCATAAGGAACGGTTTGAGAGGGGAAAAGGGGGGGCTTCGCGCTAGGTGAGAGAACGATAGAAGCAAAAGGACCTGGGGAAAACTATCACTTGGCTTGACCTACGCTCTTTAAATATTCCACGGGATAGTGTACATTCCTCTTTCCTTGTTCGCTTTCTCTATTTATCTATTTATCTACATATCTATCTACCTATTAATCTATCTATCTCTTTCTGTCTTTCTACCCCTCTCTATCCCTCCATCTATCTACCTACCTACCTCGCTCCATTTGGGGTGAGGAGATGAGGAGACGGAAAAGCAAACGCACGTGCAAGACTTACTGGATGAGTGGGTGGGCATGTAAAGCTGTGTGAAAAAGAATAAGGTCAGAGACGCAAAAAGGAACAGAAAGAGCGTGAAGACTTTTTCCCGCGCACAAAAACGAATCTAAATAAGGGGAAGACTCTTCATCTTTTTCATTCCATTTCTTCCTTTTTTTCCTTTTTCTTCTACTTTTTTTTCCATGAGTGAGATAGACTATACAAGAAGCTGGTTTTGCTCCTCCTCTTCCTTCCCCTGTTCCTGCTTTTGCTGCTGCAAAAGTTTTTGATGTTGCGTATTCTTCTAATACTGTATGATCATAGCGTGATTTATAGGGTGTGTTGCTGTTTTCGATTATACTGTACGACCAATTTTGCTTTTGGTGGGTGTTGATACTTTGGTCTCTGTAGTCGCTGCTGCTACATTTATGCTTTCTCCTTCTACGTCCAGATATTGACAGACATGCTTCAGAGGCTTTATTACTATGTTAATTCCTTCACTGAGAAGTAAGAGACCTTTCGCAGGTTTTCAAGAACCCCAGCCATCCCACTTTCCCTGACAACGAGCATTTAAATATGAACGGATCATCCACAGGGATAAATCAATAGGGCAACGGGTCATAAAATCGCTTTGAAGCATCCCTCTTCCTCTCACTTTCTCCCTTCCTCTTTTTCCTGCTCCTTCCCCTACCCTTTCTTCCAAATAGGATGCAGGTGCGTCCCACACACATCTCCCCACCCTCCTTCCTGCCCTGCCCCCCTCCCGCCCGCTCCCCAGTCATTCTCAAATTCACACTCCAGTCTCATCAGAATCGGAAATGCGATCGGAACCCGCCTCCCCAGTACGAAGGCATCCACCCTCACGTCTGCATTCAGGCCTAGCCTTGAAGTGAGCTTACCCAACACTTCGTCCACCAGCTGCTGCCCTAAAACAGTCGTCCCTCCGTGTGCCCCATCCCGCCCTTCCCCCCCCCCGCCGCCCTCAGCCTGAACGCTGTTCACGTGGTAGAACGTGGCGTTGGCATGGACGGCGACTGAGCCAGAAGGGGGAAGGCGTATAGGGGGGATTAGGGCCTGCAAGGAGGGAGGGAGGGAGGGAGGGAGGGGGGGAGGGGGAAAGACGGGGAAGAAAGGCAAATGTTAGTCTTCTTTTTTTTCCTCCATAGGGAGATTTTTCCCCCTCTTTCTCCTACCAACCTCTCTCTTTTCTCGTTTCCTTCCTTTTCTTTTTTATCCTTTACCTCCCTTCCCCCCTTTTCTCCCTCTTACCATGCCTAGAGCCGCTCCGTGATAGCTCACGTGTACGGCTGGATCTTCGATATGGACTTTGAACCTGCTTTTATTGTCAACAATGCCGTCGAACGAAACCACCGCGTTAAGATAGGGCCCGTCGATAAGGAGATTTTGGACAGCACTTGGGTTGAGGGTGATGAGCGGTGCTGTGAGAGGGAGGGAGGGAGGGAGGGTGGAAGGGTGAGAGGCAGGAAGATTTAAGTAAAGTTAGATCGAAAATGTGCCTGTGAAACATACACAATCATATTCACACCCATTCCTCTACTCCTATAGTCATGCCATAACTTACGTGCGATCGTAGCCACCAAGCCCAGGTACGCACTCAGCACCGCCAAAACCCCAAGCGACAACACGACCACCACCCACCCTGCGGTCCGCAGGCCCGGGCAGGTGCGTCGATCATCAGCAGTGCTAGCCACACCAGCAGCAGCAGAGTGTGGGCAGCACATCGTCCTCCACCTAGCCATCTCACTGCTTTCCTCCTGCTCTTTCAATCGCATCGAGCATTTGGTCGCTCCTCCTCCCTCCTCCTCCTTCATCTCTTCTCCCCATCTTTCCCTTCTCTCACTTCCCCCTTCTCTTCTTCGCTCCCCTCCCTCTAGCGTGTCATTGAATAAGCTTTCTCTGTCGTCCGTCTCCCCCATCGTTACCTCTCGCCCCGGTGGAGAGGACGGAGAGTATGTAGAAGGTATTGAAGCCGTGCTATGGCTCGTGGAGGCGATCGAGGTAAAACTCTCCCCGCTTCGAAACGGGGACATGGGCGAGTGTGATGAATGCTATCCGTGAACAAGCGCGTCTGAAACGCAATGGGTGGCGGTGGGCTCGCTGGTGCAGCAGATGTTGCCTAGACAGGTAAGGGATAGGACGACGGCCAGGGCCAGGGCGAGGAGGGCCGCCTCCTTCCTTCTGAACGATTGTGGTGCGTGGTGGGTAAGGAGGGGTGGTTTGTGTAAGCCGACAACCCTTCTCTGTCTTCATGCATGTTGCGATGTCCGGTCATGCGCCCACTCTATGTAGGAGGAAACAAGCACTGATCGGGTGATACCCACAACAGAAGTGAATGGTCAAAGCAATGATGAAAATTTCAATTCAGCCGCGTTCTCCAAGGAGTCCTCTGTGATTTTTCCTCCCCTTTCATCTCTTTGTCTTCCTGTTTCCTACAAGACACAAGATCGGCATTTAGGGGCATTAAAATACATCAGAATTTCCCCTTTCCCTACAGGTCACGGAATGGAGGAGACGCTTGGGAATACGTGTTCTGAGACGGGAAGGGTCGGTATAGGCATGTTGCGCGAACGCCGGAAAAGCTCTTTTCAAAGACGCCGTTCCGGACTAAGAAAACCGCGGTGGAACGACAAGGCCATTGCATGGTGATTCATCCAAAAAAGGTATTTTTCATTCTTTACTCTTCTTTTCGATACAGCAAGTGCAATATCCCTTGTAAGCATCATGGATTGGATGGACCGAGATACAAAACGGTCTTCCAAATTTATTTTGATTCTTTGTGTCTTGCCCCTTCCTCCTTCCCTCCCTCCTCTCTACTCCGTGGTCCTCTTCGGGATAGTAATCCTCTGCCCTGGCTTCAACCCCAACGTGTGAAACAATTTCTGCATAGCGTCCTTCTCCTTCCTCGCCGCCTCTTCCATCCTCTCTTTCTGTTCCTGTTGGCGTTGGTTCCCCAGCTCCTTTTGCCTGGCCAATCTTCGCCTCATCTCCTCCCCCTCTACATCCCGCCCTCCTATCCCCAACGCAGCCTCGGATAACTCCAACCCATACCTCCCCTCCTCCTTCGCTCGAGCCGCACCGTGCATTCTCTCCCCCTTGGCATGTCGGGCTGCAAGCTGCGCTTCCCGACCAGTCGCCTTGGGCACATTTTCTTCTATTATTAAAGCCTTTCGTTCTCTATCACGGGTCCCCGTAAGAGCAAGGTGGTGAGCGGAGGAGGAAGATGATAACGAGGAGGACGTTGGTCGCTCGGGTGGAGGCATATGATTATGACTACCGGTACCACTGCTATTCAAACTAGTCATCCCCCTCCCTCCCCCCCCTCCAGTGGTGGTCCGGACGATCGAATTTGCCATTCGTTCCAAGGCATCCTTCTCCCCGTCGCTCATCTTCTTCGCAAAGCCCCAGACATGGCCCGTCTTGTGTGCTTCCGTCTGGACGTGGACAGGAACACCGTCGTAGTACATGTCGGGAAGGAGGCCTTTGTTCCACGTGGATACGAAACGGTCGAAGTGCTCTTGGGCTTTCTCCCGCGTAAGGGTCTAGGGAGGGAGGGAGGGAGGGGGGGAGGGAGGAGGGAGGGGGGGAGGGAGGGAGGGAGGGAGGGAGGGGGGGGGGGGGGGGAGGGGGGGGGGGGGCAGGAAGACGGAGGAAAGAGTGTGGGGAAATGAGTAGGCATGGCAAGTACGC
>Ga0160419_100688_pt1 | contig 18930 bp, 15 predicted proteins | sample CelAP2metagpilot_2_FD_108196 | JGI IMG/M metagenome (GOLD analysis project Ga0160419, IMG submission 108196) | Phycosphere-associated microbial communities from Cellana algal ponds in Kailua-Kona, Hawaii, USA - Cellana AP2-4-25 metagenome pilot ... | reverse complement strand
GCCTGCCAGCCCTGGGCCACGATGCCATCAATGCCGCTTTCTGCGATCCTCTGCGCCTCAGGCAATGAGGTTGCCGTGGCCAACAGAACGATCCCCAGCGCCTTCATCCGCTCAATCACCCCCTGATCGGGCAGGCCAAAATGAAAACTCACAACGTCGGGCCGCTGCGCAAACAGCATATCCTGCATGGCGCTATCAGCCGCAAAACTCGTGTAGATCTCGCGAAGATCGCGGGGTGGTTCAGCGCCGAAGCGGGCAAACAATGGCGCCATCCGATCAAGCCATTCCGCCTCCCTTTCAGGAGAGGGTACTGCGGGGCGATGGCAAAACACGTTGACGTTGAAAGGCCCGTCTGTTGCCGCGCGGGTCTTTGCGATCATGGCCTGAGCCACTTCCACATTGGCTGCGCCAATTCCGATGGCGCCCAACCCACCTGCGTTGGTCACGGCAGCCGCCATCTGCGGGGTGCTGACACCTGCCATCGGCGCCTGAAAAATGGGGGTTTGCAGTCCCAGCCGGTCGATCAATTGCGCTGAACGGTCTGACATGGCGGGGGTTCTCCTGCTGCTATCCGATACAGCGCAGAAGACTTGGTTTGGTGAGGCGACGCAAGCCCGCGCCGCCTCAAGCCGGGATCAGTTGACCGAGACCAGCTCGATGTCAAAGATCAGTTCCTTGCCTGCCAGCGGGTGGTTGGCGTCAAGGGTAACGGTTGCCTCGGTCACTTCGACGACGGTCACGGGAAGAACTTCACCGGTCGGCGCCTGCATCTGAAGCTGAGTCCCGATTTCCAGCGGGATTTCTGCAGGAATGCCCTCACGCGGGATGGTCTGGCGTGCTTCATCGTGGCTTGGGCCATAGGCCTGCTCTGCCGGGATATTCAATGTCTTCTTTTCGCCGACGGTCATACCCATCAGGCCTGCGTCCATACCTTCAATGACCTGGCCTGAACCGACGGTGAATTCCAGCGGCTCCCGCCCCTCGGAGCTGTCAAAGACGCTGCCGTCTGTCAGCTTGCCAGTGTAGTGGATGCGCACGGTATCGCCGCTTTTTACCTCGGTCATGGGATCTCCAATGGGTTCTAGTGTACAAAGTCGCGCACCCTAACGGACATGGCGCTGATGTAAACCCGATGGCTCTAATCCTGCGTGATTGGGCATTTCGCAGTAATGTGGGTGGTATTCACGCCTGTTTTGCGCCTACGCTACCCCAACCAGAGCCAAGCGGAGCGCAGACAGATGGCGATCACCACCTGTATTTTCGATGCCTATGGAACCCTGTTCGACGTGTCAGCCGCGGCCAGGCAGGCCGCACAGGAGCCGCAGTTCCCGCATCTGATCGACAACTGGGCTACCCTGGCAAATCACTGGCGGCTCAAACAGTTGCAGTACACCTGGCTGCGCGCCATCACCGGGGCACATACCGATTTCTGGCAGGTCACGCAGGACGGGCTGGATTGGGCGATGGAGGCCACCGGGCTCAGCGGAGATCCGCAGCTTCGCCAACGGTTATTGGATCTTTACTGGCAATTGCAGGCCTATGAGGAAGTTCCCAACATGCTGCGCAGGCTGAAAGAGGCTAGCATGAACACAGCCATTCTGTCGAACGGATCGCCTGATATGCTCAGCGGGGCGGTTCAGTCAGCGGCGCTGTCGGGCGTTTTGGACGATGTGCTTTCGGTCGAAAGCGTTGGCGTCTTCAAGCCCGATTCGCGCGTGTATGATCTCGTGGGCGCGCGATTTGCGTGTCAGCCACAGGAGGTGCTGTTTGTGTCCTCAAACGGCTGGGATGCCGCCGGGGCCAGCGGATATGGATTTGAAACGGCTTGGGTCAATCGGGCTTCCGAACCAGTGGACCGCCTTCCATGGACGCCGCAGCATATTCTGAGCGACCTCACATCCATCCCTGATCTTATCAATAGCTGAGGCGCCAATATGTCCGAAACGACATGGCCGAGCCCGGCCTATTTCACCACGTCCGACGGATTGCGCCTTGCCTATGTCGACTGCATGCCGACAGAGCCGGATGGATCCGTCCCCCTGATTTGTCTCGCCGGGCTGACCCGTGACGGGCAGGATTTCCGATATCTTCTACCTCACATGACTGGACGGCGGCTGATCCTGCTGGACGCACGCGGGCGCGGGAGCTCCGATCACGCGGACGATTTCACGACTTACGCTGTGCCAGTCGAAGCACGGGACGTGATAGAGATGTTGGATCATCTCAACATCACCCGCGCGGCTGTTCTGGGCACCTCCCGCGGCGGCATGGTCGCGATGGTTCTTGCCGCAACCGCAAAGGCACGGCTAGCGGCGGTTGTTCTCAATGATGTTGGGCCTGAAATTCCGGCAGGGGGCGTTGATCGCATCATGGCCTATGTTGGCCGCCGCCCTGCTGCCAAGACCCACCGCGAGGCGGCTGAGGCGCTTTCAGCCCATTCGGGTTCGGACTTTCCCGATGTTCCCTTTCAGCGCTGGCTTGAAGAGGCTCAGACGTTTTACGAGCAGACCGACGACGGCCTTGCCTTGCGCTATGACAAACGCATTCGCGACGCTTTGCTGGCGTAGGCAGAGGCCGGCCCGTTCCCGGATCTTTGGCCTTGGTTCATGGCACTGCAGGGCCTGCCCTGTGGCGTTATCAGAGGAGAGAATTCCGATATCTTGAGCCGGGACACCTTCTCTGAGATGCAAAGACGCCTGCCAGAACTGGAGGCTGTCGAAGTTGCCAACCGCGGCCATGTTCCCTTTCTTGACGAACCTGCCGCCCTTGCCCTGATCAAAAACGTATTGGACCAAATTGAATGAGCACTTTCGCCGCCATTTCCAAAGCCGCTGATCGGCTGGCCGGTCACGCCCGCTGCACGCCGCTTTTGTCATCACCATTTCTCGACGACATCGCTGGCCGCCAAGTCTTGGTCAAAGCGGAATGCCTACAGCACACCGGCTCATTCAAGTTCCGCGGCGGATGGGCCGCGCTGTCCGCCCTCACACCAGAACAACGCAGCAAGGGTGTTCTGGCTTACTCCAGCGGCAATCACGCGCAGGGAGTCGCGGCCGCAGCAGCAGCACATGATGCGCCTGCCGTGATTGTCATGCCCCAGGACGCGCCTGCGATCAAAATTGCCAACACCCGCGCCCTTGGTGCCGAAGTGGTACTGTATGATCGCGCCACCGAGGATCGGGACCGGATCGGCGCGGATCTGGCGCAGGCCCGTGGGTTGACCCTTGTGAAACCCTATGATGACGAACAGGTCATTGCCGGTCAGGGCACTGTGGGGCTTGAAATCGCAGATCAAGCCAAGGCACTGGGCATCACAGAGGCTGATGTGCTCGTCTGTTGTGGTGGCGGAGGTCTGACCGCAGGTGTCTCCATCGCATTGAAGGAACGCGCGCCCGACATGGCCGTTCACCCATGCGAGCCAGAAGGGTTTGATGACGTCACCCGCTCTCTCGCAACGGGAGAGATCTGCCGAAACGCGACGACGTCCGGGTCCATTTGCGATGCGATCCTGACCCCGTCACCAGGTGATTTGACCTTTCCCATCCTGAAACAGACCTGCGCAAGCGGGATCGTCGTGACCGAAGACGAGGCGCTGCATGCGATGGCTCTTGCCTTTACCCGTTTGAAGATCGTGCTGGAGCCGGGAGGCGCGGTGGCCCTTGCGGCTGCGCTGTTCCATCCAGACGCGCTGAGCATGCCGGTGGCAATTGCCGTTGCGACCGGCGGCAATGTCGATCCTGTCATATTTGCCGAAGCGCTTGGAAAATACGGCTGATACAGGCTTTTGGGACTGCGGTTTGCATCAGGGTCGCGCTGCTTTACCTTGTGATGGGGGCGCGATAATGCTCCCACCAAGCAAGACCGGGAGACCTTTATGCAGATTGCGGACCTGGGCGATGTCCAGCTGAACTATCGTGAAGACGGCAGCCCATCAGGTCGGCCGATCGTTTTTGCAAACTCTCTGGGAACAGATCTGCATCTGTGGGATGAGGTTGTCGACCGCCTCCCCAAAGATCTGCGCATTATTCGATACGATCTGCGCGGGCACGGCCGCTCTTCCGTGCCCCCTGCCCCGTATTCCATGGGCGCGCTGGTCCGTGATGCTGAGCGTCTTCTGGACCAGCTGGAAGTGCGCGACTGCATCTTTGTCGGTCTTTCCATCGGCGGGATGATCGCACAGGGGTTGGCCGTCAAGCGGCTTGACCTGATGCGCGGGCTGGTTTTGTCGAATACAGCTGCGAAAATCGGAACCGCTGCCAACTGGCAAGCGCGAATAGACTCCGTTCGTTCTTCTGGGCTCGACAGTATTGCCGACGCAGTGATGGAGCGTTGGTTCGCCCCCGCCTTTCAGAAATCGGGCCAGGTTCCGAAATGGCGCGATACTCTGCTGCGCCAGTCAAGCGAAGGCTACGTGGGATGCTGTGCGGCAATTGCCGGGACGGACTTCTACACCCCAACGAGCGGATTGCGCCTTCCGACGCTTGGAATAGCGGGATCGGATGATGGCGCCACACCCGCGGATCTGGTTCGCGAAACCGTTGATTTGATCCCAGGGTCGAAATTCGAACTGATCCGACGCGCAGGCCATCTGCCCTGCGTCGAACAACCCGACATTTTCAGCGATCATCTGATCACATTCCTGCGCGAGGTAGGGCACATTGACTGATCTGCTCTTGGTGCATGGATCCTGCCATGGGGCATGGTGCTGGCGGGATCTGATTCCGGCCCTGACAGAACGGGGCATCACCGCCAGAACGCTTGACCTGCCCGGTCATGGCGCAGATCAGACAGAGACAACGGATTTGGCCGCGATTTCGCTGGAGGACACGGCCAAGGCCATTCGCGCCCACACATCGGCCGAGACAATCGTTTTGGGCCATTCCTGGGGGGGATACCCCATCACTGCGGCTGCTGATCTGGGCGAGCGGCTTCGCGGATTGATCTACCTCTGCGCCTATGTTCCGAAGCCAGGCCTGTCCATGATCGACATGCGCAAGGCCAGCCCACGGCAGACTCTGACGGGCAAGACCCGGAAATCGGCTGACGGAGCCAGCTATCGCTTTGCGTCTGAGTTTGCTGCCGATCTGCTTTATCATGACTGCTCTGCCGAGGTTGTCGACTATGCGTTGCCGCGCCTGTGCGCCCAGTCGATCACGCCCCAAGACACCCCGTATCATCCCGGCACCACATGGGCAGAAACACCAAAGGCGTATATCCGCTGCACGCAGGATCGGGTGATCCCACCAGAGTACCAAGCCCAAATGGTAGTAGACTGGCATCCTGAAACAGTACACGCGCTTGCTCGTTCGCATTCTCCCTTTTTCTCAGCGCCGCAAGAGCTTGCCGGCCTGATTGCCACAATCACGAAAGATATGTAATGGCCGCCTCCCTCTTTGACAGCCAACTTTATGCCAACCTGTTCAAGACAGGAGATGTCTCTCGCCTGTTCTCTGACAGCGCTGAAATCCGGGCTATGCTGCTGGTCGAGGGAGCATTGGCCAAGGCCCAGGGCGCGATGGGGCTCATTCCAGAGGACAGCGCTGCCGCAATCGGGCGTGCCGTGATGGAGGTCGCGCTCGACCCAGGTGCATTGACCCGTGAAACCGGCAGGAACGGTGTCCCGGTTCCAGCGCTGGTGGCGGCGCTGCGCGAGGAAATGAATGCGCCGGAACATGCGCAATACGTCCATTGGGGCGCCACTTCGCAGGATATCATGGACACGGGCCTGATGTTGCGTCTGCGCCAGGCACTGACTGCCGTTGAGACGGACCTGAAGGCGATCCTCGCACAACTCGGTCCGATGGCGGAAACATACGCCATGCAGCCGACTGCAGGCCGGACCTACGGGCAGATCGCAACCCCCACCAGTTACGGCGCGATTGTGGCCGGATGGGGCACGCCGCTCTTGTCGCTGCTCGAGGAACTGGCAACGTTGCGACGCTCTTGCCTGCTGGTGTCCCTGTCAGGTGCCGCAGGAACCGCCAGCGCCCTTGGTCATGAAGCAGCAGACCTGCGCAAGCGCCTGGCTGAGGGTCTCGCGCTCACCGATCCCAAACGCAGCTGGCACAGCGACCGCACACCGGTTCTACGCATCGCGGATTGGTTTACGCGCGTGTCGGTTTGCCTTGGCAAACTCGGAAACGACGTGATCGGGCTGAGCCAGAGCAGCGTTGGAGAAATCAACCTGTCCTCTGGCGGTGCGTCCTCGACCATGCCGCAAAAGCAAAACCCGGTCTCTGCCTCTGCCCTGGTGGCACTGGCTCATCAAGCGAGCGCACAGCTTTCTGCCTTGCATACCTCGGCCAGCCCTCAGCACCAACGCGACGGAGCAAGCTGGTTTGGCGAGTGGCTCAGCCTGCCGCAGATCGTGTTCTGCGCCGCGAGTGCCGCCCAAACGGCAAAAGGTCTGACAGGTGAGATTTCCCCAAACACCGGACAGATGGACGCTGTTTTCGAGGGCACTGGCGCAACGATCTTTGCCGAGGCGCTGACCTTTGAACTGGCCCGTGTGATGCGCAGACCAGAGGCACAGGCCGCTGTGAAAACCCTGTGCCAGACCGCAATTTCCACAGGCCTCTCCTTGCAGGATCTGGCAACGGAAGCCTACCCGGACCTTGATCTTGATCCCGTCTTTTCTGCGCAAACTCAGCTTGGACAGGCGCCGCAGGAGGCGCGCAACTTTGCTGAGGCCTGCAAGGCGCTCTAAACGGGTCATCTCTCCCCGGACATGTGCCTGGAACGCCACGGCAACGGACACGACGCAACGTTGCCTGTTTCAGACTTGCGAGCTGTCCCGCTGCGGTCCACCGTGGCCTCAAACAGGGAGAAGAGCACATGCCGACGATCAAAGCCGCAGTCTGTCACGAATTTGGCGCGCCTCTTGTGATTGAAGAGGTGCAGCTGGCAGCCCCCAAAAGCGGCGAAGTCGAGGTCACGCTTGATGCAGTCGCAATCTGTCACAGCGACATTTCCTTCGCCGATGGGGCCTGGGGCGGGTTCCTTCCCGCGGTTTATGGGCACGAGGCCGCCGGAACCGTCAGCGCAGTAGGTGAAGGCGTCACAGGCTTTGGCGAAGGTGACAGTGTTGTGGTGACGCTCATCCGGTCCTGCGGGATATGCCCCAGCTGCGCAGGCGGTGCACCGACGCTGTGCGAAACGCCTTACGACGACAAGAACGGCCCGCTCAGCACGGTGGATGGCAAGCCGCTGTCGCAAGCGATGGCCTGTGGCGCCTTTGCCGAAAAGGTCGTGGTCGACCACCGCCAAATCGTCAAGATCCCGTCCGACATGGCCAAGGACGTTGCCGCGCTCGTGTCATGCGGGGTCATTACCGGTGTTGGAGCAGCGGTCAATGCTGCGCAGTTGCGGCCAGGTCAGGACGTTGTGGTAATCGGCGCAGGCGGTGTTGGTCTGAACGCGATCCAGGGTGCGCGCATCGCAGGCGCCAGACGGATCATTGCGGTCGACATGAGCGAAGAGAAACTCGAGATCGCCAAGGAATTCGGCGCAACCGACGGCGTGCTTGCCTCGCTCAAATCACCATGGAAAGCCAGCTACAAGGCGCTTGGCGGCAAGGGGGCTGAAGTGGTGCTCGTCACCGTCGGGGCTATTCCTGCCTACGAACAGGCGGCCCGTTACATGGGTCGCGGTGGCCGGATGATCATGATTGGCATGCCTCACTCGGGCGAGACCGCGACCTATGAGCCCGTCATCATGGCCGCCATCGGGCAAGGCATGATCGGCTCAAAGATGGGCGATGTGGTCATTCAGCGGGACATCCCGTGGATGATCGACCTCTACCAGCAGGGGCGGCTGAAACTGGACGAGCTGATTTCCGGGCGCTGGTCTCTGGAACAGATCAACGAAGCGATTGCCGACACCAAGACAGGCGCGGCCCGCCGCAATGTCATCTTGTTCGATCGCGCGTAAGAATAGACCCTAATCCCAAGGTTAGATCCTGATGAAACTCCAAGACCTCGACGTGATCATCACCGCCCCACCTGCTCCCGGTTGGGGAGGGCGCTATTGGATTTTGGTCAAATTGACCACGGACACAGGCATCACCGGATGGGGCGAATGCTATGCCGCGACGATTGGTCCAGAGGCCATGCGCCATGTGATCGAAGACGTTTTCAACCGCCATATGCAGGGACAATCCCCAGAAAACATCGAGTGGATGTTCCGCAGGGTCTATTCATCAGGCTTCACACAACGGCCTGATCTTACCGTGATGGGCGCGTTTAGCGGGCTTGAAATCGCATGTTGGGATATCCTTGGCAAAGACCGTGATCGCCCGGTCCATGCACTGATGGGCGGGCGAATGAATGATCGCCTGCGCGCATACACGTACCTCTACCCCCAGGACGGCCATGATATCGATGCCTTCTGGAACGACCCGGACCTGGCTGCCGAATCCGCAGCCGCGATGGTCGCCAAGGGCTATACGGCAGTGAAATTTGATCCGGCTGGTCCCTACACGATGCGCGGTGGCCATATGCCTGCCCAAAGCGACATCGCCCAATCCGTTGCCTTTTGCCGTGCCATTCGCGATGCCGTTGGCGAGCGGGCCGATCTGCTGTTTGGCACGCATGGCCAGTTCACCCCGGCTGGCGCAATCCGGCTTGGTCAGGCGCTGGAGCCATATCAGCCGCTGTGGTTCGAAGAGCCCACGCCTCCGGACATGATCGAGGACATGGCCCGCGTTGCAGCCCAGGTGCGTATCCCTGTAGCCACAGGCGAGCGGCTGACCACCAAGGCAGAATTCGCTGCCGTCCTGCGTGCGGGCGCAGCCGAAATTTTGCAACCTGCTCTGGGTCGGGCCGGCGGCCTGTGGGAGACCAAGAAGATTGCCGCCATCGCCGAAGTCTTTGGTGCGCAGATGGCGCCACATCTTTACGCAGGTCCGGTCGAATGGGCAGCCAACATTCAACTCGCAGCCTCGATCCCCAATCTGTTGATGATCGAAACCATCGAAACCCCTTTCCATACTGACCTGATCAAAAACACAATCACGGTAGAAGACGGGTTTGTGATCCCGTCAGATGCCCCCGGATTGGGGATCGACGTGGACGAAGACCTCGCGCGTGCGCACCCGTTCACGGGCGATGACCTGCACCTGAACATGCAGGATGCCCCCTGCAACTATGCCGAGGGAAACACCTTCGTCGGCGGCGCCCCTCCGTCCAAGGACTGAGGCGCAGCCCCCGTCTCTCGGGGCTTGTTGATCAATTGGAGACGTAGCCTGCAACTACCTGCAAAAGTTTGAAGGCGGTTGCGGCGTCGTTTTCCACCACTGCGAGGAACTCTTCCTCGCCGATGCGAAGACAGGTCAGATCCGTCTCTGCCAACATGCTCAATGCGCGCGGCTCTTTTCGGATCAAGCCCAGTTCGCCAACAAGCCGCCCAGGGCCGACCTTTGCAACCAGCCGGTCAGCCCCTTCCTGCGGCAGATACAGACCTGCTTCGCCCTCCAGCACCATATAGGCGCCATCACTCGCCTCATCATCCTTGAGAAACACACTGTCACCAGCCTTGGCGGTGTACCAGCGCGCCCCAAATGCGAGGAGACGCATCTGGCGGCGGTTCAGGCCAGAAAACAGCTCTGTCTGTTCGAGCGCGCGCAGTTTGCGGGCAAGATCCGCGCTGCCCGCCCCATCCGTAGTGGCCTCTGCAGCAGGCAGTTCGCTGACCAACCGCCCCTGACGCAGCTCGTAATAGCTGTCAAAGACTTCGGGGCTTTCAAAACCGCTTCCAAGATAAATCAACGTGGTTTCAGGTAGCAATTTGCGGAGGTTCTTGTGGATCGCAATGCGGGTGTCGAGATCATAGCTCGCCATTGCGCTGTCCAGGATCAGGATGTCAGGGCGCTTGATTGAAGCGCGGGAAAATGCGAGCGGCTCGGCAAAGCTCGCAGCCAGCCCCTGCCCACCCAACGCAATCGGCAGGTCAAAGATCAGCTCTACCACCAGATCGCGCACACCGCTGTCGGCCAGCACTTCCGACACCTTTTTCTGAACTTCCTCAGCCCGTGCGCCCGCAGTGTCGGACACTTTACCAAACAGCGCGTTTTCAAGCACATTCAGGCCCGGCGCGAAACTGGCAGGGTCAAGAGGTTCGAAAATGTCGCCGATGGTATCCATCAGCTGTTTCGAGTGGCTCTTGCGGAATGCGAGAATGCGATCCGCTATCTCGTCACCAAACGCAGCCCCAATCTGTTCGGCGGAAATACTGAAAGGAACGATCAACAACCGCGCCAGTTCCTCGTGGCTCAGTGCTCCGACACCTGCATCACGGCTCTTGGCGACAAGGGACAGCGCCCCCTCATACGCAGATGCCTCAAGCCCCAGTTTGCGAAACAGCGGATGATCCGTGCCATCGATACCAAAGATCTGTCGCAGCATTTCAACGACATCGCGGCTGAGCGCGACAAGGTCGCTATCCAGCTTCAACTCGCGCAGCTGATCGAGGAAGTCATCCTGTTCCCGCAGGACGTCTTCGGTAATCCGAACAGGCGATGTTGCGTAAAGGAGGTTCTCTGCCACCGGCAGTGCGGGGTTGTAGGTTTCGCGGTCGAGAAAATGGACATAGGCCGAAAGCCCCGCATCATCGATCGCTCTCTGGACGGTCGGGCGCAGCTCTACCAGCCGCTCTGCCAGCTTCTTGTGGGTCTTGGGATCAAAGCGTTGCTCGACCCCACGCCGGAAAAGAGCCGTATCAGAGCCGATACCTGCGACAAGTTTCAGCCACCAATCGCGCAGCTCACTCTCACTTGAGAAGCCAGCCAAAGCGGGATCCAGCCAGGAGGCGTCCAGCGGATCCGGGCTGTTGCCTGCCCGCTGCGCAACATCATATCGCCGCACATCCCGCGCCCCGCTCAGCGGACGTTGCCGGATCGGCATCATTACGTTGTCTCCAAACGACCCCTGAAACAGGACCGGACGGGAGTTGGCGTGGCCGATGCGTGCCGCAATGACGGCCTGATGGATCTCACGCATGTCCTGGCCGCCAATACTGACCTCCCCCGCCGAGGGCAGAAGCTCGCGTGTCAGCACCCCCGCAAGCGCCCTGCGATCTTCTTCCGACGGGGCTGCAACGCCGATAACACGACCAGACGGAAAACTCGCGTTCAGATCTTCAAGCACAAGATTGCCGTCAGCGTCGCGGACATTGACCCCTTTGATGACAATGTCACCGTGCAGGCGTGTGAGCTTATCAGGGGAGCCCGTCATCAGGTCTTCATTCACCATACCGGCCGGGTCGAACCGCTCAAGTATGACTTCCCAGCGCAGGGCCATGTCCTGCGTCTGGTTGTAATAGGCAAGGAGCTCTTTCCAAGGTGAGGCCAGATCCTTGTAGGCCGCCAACGCGGCCACCAGCGCCCCCAATGAAACTTTGCCTTCAAGCACGAGATACCCGCCAACTGCGTAAAACAGGAACGGCGTCAGCTGGGTGATGAAGTTATTGAGAAACTTCATGAAGAATTTCTTCTGATAGATCTCGAACCGGATGTCGTAGAGATTGCCGAGCCGATCCGTGATCACCGCCATGCGGTACCGCCACCCGCCATTCAGTCTCAGCGTGGCGGCCCCAGCAGCACTTTCACCAATTTCGGACGCAAGCGCCCTGACCTGCTTGATCCGCTTCTTGTTCAGCAGGTTGATCTGCCGTTGAAGCATCGGGATCAGCCATCCCTGCAACGGAATAAGGGCGACCGCTGCAAGTCCGAACCAGACATTCTGCATGAACAGAAAGTAGAGGATGGTCAGCATCTGTCCCGCCTGCAAGACAGGTTGGCTCACCGCATCCCCCATCAAACCACCCATCGGTTCGCTTTCCGAAGTGATCATCGAGACCAGTTCGCCCTGACTAACCCGTTCAAAATAGGGTTGCGGAAAGCGCAGGACCCGCGAGATCAACCGATAGCGAAAGCGGCGTAGCATACGTTCTGCCAGCACGCCCTTCATGGTGTTGATCCGCATCTTCAACAGCCCGTGCGCCAAAACTGCCAGCAGGAAGGCACCACACAAAAGCCACAGATAATGCAGTTGCTCCAGCTCATAGCCAAAGACATCAATCAGGCCACTCTGGGCACCGATCGCGTCATTGATAATCCGCTTTGGCAATTCAAGGGTCAGGTAGAGCAGCGGAAACAGGCAGGCTGTCACAACCAGCAGAACGAGTTGATCGCGCTTGGAGTATTTCCAGATAAACTGAAAGAGTGTGCGTTCTATGGGACCGCTCCGAAGTGGCTGGCGAAACCTATCCCTTCATGGGTAGCCGGATCGCTGTGGACAGGCAATGGTCTGACCGCGACAGCGCCTGTTTCAGATTGCTGCACGATAGCCTGACGGGGCGTCGTTGGTCCAAGACACGAGACGGTGTTTGCCAGTGCTGAAAAAATCCGTAAGGTTTCAGAGTGCGCGAAAGCAAATGAGGCCGGACCCTTGCCAGAACACGTCGGTTCCCTTTTGGGACTAATCTGCTTGTTCCAGATCAAGCACATGTTTGCCGACTTCTATCTGCAAACTCCCAAGATGCTGTCCGGGCGGGGCGAATATTTCCACGCCGGACGTGCACAGCATGCTGGCGTCCATGCTTTGGGATCAATCCTTGCCTTTGTCATCATGGGGGCGCCGGTTGGGTTCATCCTGATTGTCTGCGCCCTTGAGTGGATCGCGCACTTCAACATCGACTACGGCAAGGCTTGCTATTCTGAAAAGAAATGCCTCTCGCCCAACATGGCCACCTTCTGGCGCGCGATGGGAACAGATCAGGCCCTGCACCAACTGACATATCTCGCGATGGCCGCCGCCTGGGTGTATTTCGTCGCGGCCTAGCCCCGGCCAGCCCGGTCAGGGGCGCACAGGCTTGTCCCGCTTGATCGTGCGCAACACGACATTGGTTTGCGCACTTGCCACCGCAGGCAAGCGAAACAAAAAAGACTCCAGAAAACGGTTGTACGCGTCCAGGTCCGGAGCCAACACACGCAGGTGATAGTCAGCCTGCCCTGTTGTTGCATAACATTCCTGGACCAGATCGTTTGTCTCAACCGCGCGAATGAAATCCGTGAGCTTGTCAGGATCGTGCCGTGTGAGGTGCACATGAACGATGGCATGGAACCCCAACCCCATCGCAGCGGGGTTCACAACCGCGCCATATCGTTCGATGACGCCAGCCTCTTCCAGTGCCCGAACACGCCGCCAAAACGCCGACGCCGACATCCCCACGGCCTCTGCCAGCTCCGCGTTAGACGTCCGCGCGTCCTGTTGCAGCAGGGTGAGGATCCTGCGGTCACGATCATCCAAAACAACGGCCATGTGAAAACCTTATCCGAATTCGGCATACATATCGGAAATTCTATCCGATTTCACGCAAACTAAAACACGATCTGGTGAAATTTTCCACCGAATTCGGGATAGCCTTGCGCAAATTGACCACCACACTCACCTTTGGCGCAAGGGATCTTCGCGATGACCCAGCTCAACCATGACTTCTGCAGCTATCAGCTGGAAGACCGATACAATCTGACCAGTGGCCGGGTTTTCCTGACCGGCACCCAGGCGTTGGCCCGGATCATGTTGGATCAGGCGCGCCGCGACCGTGAGGCCGGTCTGAACACTGCTGGCTTTGTCTCCGGCTACCGTGGATCGCCGCTTGGCGGTGTTGATCTCGAATTCTGGCGCTCAAAAAAGCGGATGGAAAAAAACAAGATCACCTTCATGCCTGCCGTGAATGAAGATCTTGGCGCAACCGCCGTCCTGGGCGCACAACAGGCCATTCTTGATCCGCACTGCGAGGTCGAAGGGATCTTTTCCATGTGGTATGGCAAAGGACCCGGTGTCGACAGATCCGGCGATGCGCTGAAGCACGGCAACGCCTATGGATCGTCTGAAAAAGGCGGCGTTCTGGTCGTTGCCGGTGACGACCATGGCTGCGTCAGCTCCTCCATGCCGCACCAATCTGATGTGGCTTTCATGTCGTGGTTCATGCCGGTTCTCAATCCGGCGGATGTGGCGGAATTCCTGAGTTTCGGTGAATACGGATTTGCCCTGTCGCGCTATTCCGGCACTTGGGTGGGTTTCAAGGCGGTGTCCGAAACAGTCGAGAGTGCGCGCTCTGTCGACCTGCAAGCAGATCGCACATTCACCTATCCGGAGCTGCCAGATTATCCCGGCGGGCTGCATATTCGCCGGTCCGATCTGCCATCCCCCGAAATTGAGACGCGGATCCATGCCAAACTGCGGGCGGTACGCGCCTTTGCCGAGGCAAATCCGATTGACCGTCGGGTCTATGATATCCCTGATGCACCCTTTGGCTTTGTCACCACAGGCAAGGGGCATCTCGATCTGATGGAGGCCCTGCGACTGCTTGGGCTGGATGAAACGGCCTGCAAACGCCTTGGTATCGATATTTACAAGGTAGGAATGGTTTGGCCGCTGGCCCGCACCGAAGCGCTGCGGTTCGTGAAGGGTAAACAAGAGGTGCTGGTCGTTGAAGAAAAGCGAGGCATCATTGAGAGCCAGTTCAAGGAATATTTCTATGACTGGCCCGGCGACAAACCCCAACGCATGGTTGGCAAACACGACAGTCAGGGCAACCCGCTGATCCCCTGGACCGGGGAGCTGTCACCATTGACCCTTGTTCCGATTGTCGCCGAACGCCTGAACCGCTTCTTTCCGGAAGAAAAGCTACTGGAAAAGGCACGCGCCCTGACCGAGCGGCCCCCTAAACTGCTGAATATTCCGGGCGCGACCCGCACCCCCTATTTCTGCTCGGGATGCCCTCACAACACCTCGACAAAGCTGCCCGAAGGAAGCAAAGCCAATTCCGGAATTGGGTGCCATGTCATGGCAAGCTGGATGGACCGGGACACGGCAGGCTATGCGCAGATGGGCGGTGAAGGCGTGCCGTGGACGGTTGCTTCGCAATACAACGGGGGCAAGCATGTGTTCCAGAACCTTGGTGAAGGCACCTGGTATCACTCTGGCTCTCTCGCCATCCGCCAAGCCGTCGCCGCAGGCACCAACATAACTTACAAGATCCTTTACAACGACGCCGTCGCAATGACGGGTGGGCAACCTGTGGATGGCCCGGTCAGCGTCTCTGGCATCGCGCAAACCTGCCGCGCCGAGGGCGTTGAGCGCATCGCGTTGGTATCTGACGATATCGCCAAATTCTCGCCTGCCGACTTCCCGGCGAATACCAGCTTTCATGATCGCAGTGAGATGGATGTCCTGCAGCGGGAACTGCGTGACATTCCCGGCGTCACCGTCCTGATCTATGAACAGACCTGCGCCACAGAGAAACGTCGCCGCCGCAAGCGGGGCAAGATGGAGGATCCGAAGAAGTTCGCCTTTATCAATGATCTCGTCTGCGAGGGTTGCGGCGATTGTTCTGTCGAATCCAACTGCCTGAGCGTGGAGCCCAAGGAAACGCCATTTGGGCGTAAGCGCAAAATCAACCTGTCGAGCTGCAACAAGGATTTCTCCTGCCTGAACGGGTTTTGCCCCAGCTTCGTAACCGTTGAGGGCGCTGAGCGGCGAAAGAAACAAATCACAGATCTCAACGCCAGCGCGCTGATCGCCGGGCTGCCGACACCTCAGCTGCCACGCCTTGATACTCCGTTTGACCTGCTGGTCACAGGCGTTGGCGGGACCGGCGTTGTTACGGTTGGCGCCCTGATCACAATGGCTGCGCATTTGGAGGGCAAGGGAGCAAGTGTTCTGGACTTCACCGGATTTGCGCAAAAGTTCGGCACCGTCTTGGGATATATTCGCCTGTCCAACTCTCCTGATACCCTGAATCAGGTGCGCATCGACCAAAGCGCCGCTGACGCAGTGATCGGCTGCGACGTGGTCGTCAGTTCAGCTCCAAAGGCATCGGCTCACTACCGGCCCGGCACAAAGATGGTATTGAACCATGCCGAGATGCCAACTGGTGATCTGGTCTTGCGTCGGGATGCCGACCTCATGGCATCACTGCGAGAAAGCGAAATTGCCAACGTCATCGGGGCAGAAAACCTGGCGGGGTTTGACGCCAATGAGGCTGCAGAAACGCTGCTCGGCGACGCAGTATTGGCCAATGTGATGATGCTGGGATTTGCCTGGCAGAAGGGACTGGTCCCCGTAAGCGCAGGAGCTCTGGACCAGGCAATTGTTCTGAACGGTGTTGCGATTGAAAAGAACCGTCTGGCCCTCGCCATCGGGCGGGCTCTTGCGGCTGACCCGTCACGCCTTGCCCAGCATTACGCCGAAGAGCCCGCGACAGAAGAATCCTTGAAGGATCTGATCGATCGACGGGCGACGTTCCTCACCGGATATCAGGATGTGGACTACGCCAGGTCCTACACTGCTGCATTGGACGCCCTCTACACTGCGCTGCCAGAACAAAAGGCAGAGGAGCTGACCACTGCGGCCGCCCGTGCGCTGTTCAAACTGATGGCCTACAAGGACGAGTTCGAAGTCGCCCGCCTGCTGAGCACAGATAGCTTCGCTCACCAGCTCAGCACCGAGTTTGAGGGTGATTTCAAGGTCAAGTACCACCTCGCTCCACCGCTGCTCAGCCGTAAGACAGACGCGCGTGGTCGGCCCAGAAAGATGCAGTTTGGGCAATGGTTGCGCCCGGCACTAAAGGCTCTGTCCAAAGGTCGTCGCCTGCGCAACAGCCGTTTCAACCCCTTTGCCTACCACGAAGAGGCCCGGCTGCATCGCGACCTTCTGCAATGGTACCGGGAGGTCTTGAATGCTGCGGCCAAGCGCTACGATGCCGACAAACACGAAAGCTGGCTGGCGGTGCTCTCCGCCCCTATGGACATTCGTGGCTATGGGCCCGTGCGTATGGAAGCCGCAGAAAAGACCCGCGCCGAGGTCGACGCGCTGCTGGCCGGGCTCTGAGCCCGGTCGACCCGCTCAGGCGCGCCAGTATTGTTTGGCGTAGATCGCAAATTCGGCCAGCTCATCCGGGTTGGCCGGTTTGCCGGTGAAGACTTCCAGATAGGATCCGGTCATCGACACCCGCTGTTCATAGGGTTCGTTCAGACCTGCCATGTCATAGCCGAGCTGCATGTAATATAGAACCCTGGCACGGGTGCGTGCCTCCAAATCGGGATAGTCGAAACGCCGGAACATATCGGCGAGAGCCTGCACACGGCGGGCGTCTGAGGCATCCAGGAGATTACGCACCGGCCCCGATCTGCGCGACCAGTCGCGGATGGCAAAATCAAGCGCTGTGTTGAACAGTTCAGGGTTCGTGGTGCAGCGAAAGACATTGAGGACTGCCGCCGTGATTGTCTCTGCCGGGGTTTCCGCCTGCGTGATCAATCCGGCCGTATTTGTCTGGTCCCAGCTTGTCAGCAAGGCATCAAGCAGTTCTTGGCGGGACTTGAAATACCAATAAAAGGACGAGCGAGACACTCCCATCCGCTCAGCAAGGGCCAGAACCTTTACCTGCTCCACACCGTCGGTGACTAGCACGTCCATCGCAACGTTCAGCCAATCCGTGCGCGTTACCTTGATGTTGCCAATCAGCGGTTCAGCATCTGGATTGTCACGGTGCAAGATCGGTTTTTCGGCCATTTGATGCCTCGTTGTTGTCGAACCAGGCGCACAGGAGGCAGCCCTGCAGTGGTGTTACCACGCAAGAAAGCCCGCTGCAGCGTAAAATTCAGGCAAGGCCAGGGTCTAGAGTGCCGCGCTTGGTCGTTGCGAGATGGTATCGAACCAACGCTGGGTCGCGCTATGCTCTGCAGGGATCCGCATCTTGATCACCCTCGCGAAATCCACAAAGACGAAAGCCGAAATATCAGCAAGGCTAAAGAAATGGCCTGCAAGATAGGGGCTATCGCTCAGCCGGGCATCCAATAGATCAAAGAACCGCGCAATCCGGCGAAAACCACGCTCTGCCAATTCCGGAACTTGGGCATGGTTGTCCGGCCCTGGAATGGCCCGGTTTTCAAATGCGGGATGGCTATTGCGCAGCGCCTCTGCGATTGGGTGGCCGCCCTGTGCTTCGACGATGGCATTCCACATCAGCACCTCCGCTTCCTCACGCGCGGAACTGCCCATCAAAGGCGGGTCTGGATGGAGAAGCTCAAGATATCGCGCAATCGCCAGGTTTTCCGTCAGCGTCGCACCATCGTCCGTCGTCAGAACCGGGATGGTGCCGTGTGGATTGATCACAAGGAAATCGGCTGACAATTGTTGTCGCTCCGCGATGGAAATTTCGCGGCTTTCGATCTCCAGCCCCTTTTCGGCAATAAACATCCGGGCGCGTCTGGGGTTTGGGGCTGTGCTGCAATCATAGAAAATCACTGGGATCCTCCCTAGGCTGCGTGCTGCTGTGCACAAGATCAGCCTAGGTGCCCGACACTGGCTGGGCCAGTCAATTCAGCGAAAGCTTACCCTACGTCGCCGAAAGTCACTCAATGCGAAGATATGTAAAGCAGCGACCTTCAACCGCCCCTTCCGGCAGCGTCTGCTCTACGAGATTTGTAAAATACATCCGATCAGACGACACCATAAGGCCACCGGGGGCCAGCAGCGGTTCGATCAGGGGGGACACCATGCGCGCAAAAGCGTCGTTCTTCTCACGGCTGTGGCCGCCGAGATCCGCATGGATCAGACTTGCGCCGGTTGGAAAACGATCAAGTGCCGCGGGCAGAGTTTCACGGACATCCCCAAGAATGGTCAGCTCTTCAGCTGGGGTGCTGTCGGGGTGCGACGCGACCGCCCGTTCAAAAACATAGATGTCACGGTCCCGGATCCGCTCGCGCATGTGGTGGAACGTACGACCATTGCCCAGCCCGAGTTCGAAAACCGGTTCGGTCCGCCCCTTTGTGCGCGCAATCGCATCATCCAGACAGGCCCGTTGTGACACCATGCGATCAATGAATAGATCCAGGCGGGTGATGGATGGCTGCTCGCTCATGTAGGC
>Ga0160419_100686_pt1 | contig 19010 bp, 17 predicted proteins | sample CelAP2metagpilot_2_FD_108196 | JGI IMG/M metagenome (GOLD analysis project Ga0160419, IMG submission 108196) | Phycosphere-associated microbial communities from Cellana algal ponds in Kailua-Kona, Hawaii, USA - Cellana AP2-4-25 metagenome pilot ... | reverse complement strand
CGCCAACTTTTGAATTTGATGCATTAATCTTCAAAAAATTAACTTTTAAGACAGACTATACATACAGTAACTTAAGAAATGAAGATGAAACTATAAACTCTTTTGATTTATGGAATGCTTCTTTAGCATATCGTAAAACAAATGATAGTAAATGGGAATACGAGCTTAAAGCAACCAACTTGTTAGATACAGCTACAAGAAACCAAACAAGCAACGGAACATTTTCTGTAAGTACAAGTCAGTACTACATACAACCAAGATTTTTAACACTAAGAGTTATATATAATTTATAGTATTGAATTTTAGTCCGATAAAAAAGCGCTTTGAAAAAGGCGCTTTTTTTTATTACCACTCATTAATTCTATTAGAATCTAATTTAATAAAAATGAATAGTAATATGGTAAATCCCCAAAGACCAGATCCACCATAACTAAAAAACGGAAGCGGTATACCAATAGTTGGTATTAATCCCATAACCATACCAATATTAATATTAAAGTGTATAAATAAAATACTAGCAACCGCATAACCATACATTCGGCTAAATTGATTTTTTTGACGTTCTGCTAAAATAATTACCCTTATAATTAGCAATATAAACACAATAACAGTAAGTGCGCTACCAATAAATCCCCATTCTTCACCAACGGTTGTAAAAATGTAATCTGTATGTTGTTCTGGCACAAAATTTCCTGTAGTACGTGTACCTTGCAAAAAACCTTTTCCGGCAAAACCACCGTTACTTATAGCTTTTTCAGATTCGTTTAAATTGTAAGCTATGGTTTGTTTCATTTGCTTCAATTTAACAGGATCTTTTTCTAGGCTTAGCCAAATTGTAATACGGTCTTTTTGATGAACGGGTAAAAAGTTTTGATAAATAAATCTTACAGTAAATGCTAAAGCTCCGGATATTAAAATGACCATTAATGGTTGAAAAAATGATGGTCTCTTTTTTCTGGTAAAATGATAAGTAAGTACTATAAAGGCAGTAACTAATAAAGTAATTATTAGTCCAAATTTTAATGCAGAAATAGAAAGTAAAACTGCTAATACTGCAATAACTAAATAAATTTGAGGTAATCCTTCTCTATATAAAACAAAGAAAAAAGCACTGTAAACTAAAGTACTACCAGCGTCTTTTTGAAGTAAAATTAATAGTGCTGGTAACGCAATAATGCCAAAAAGTTTTAATTGATCAGAAAAACTTTTAATATCTGTGTTTAAGTCGCTTAAGTATTTTGCAACAGCAAGCGCAGTAGCTGTTTTAGCAAACTCACTTGGTTGAAGAGTCATAGATCCTATTGCGTACCATGAGGTTGCTCCGTTAATATTTTTACCAAAGATGAATAAACCAACTAAAGAAACTATTGAGATGAGGTAAAAAATACTAGAAAACCGTTCGTAAAATTTAGCTTCTAGAGATAAAATAAAGATAATTAAAACTACAGATAAACCTATAAATATTAATTGTTTACTGTAAGAATGACTAAAGTTAAATAGCTCTATAGCATCACCTGAATGTGATGCAGATAGTATATTAACCCAACCAAAACCTACTAATAAAAAAAATAATATTATGGTTAGCCAATCAAATTTAAAATGTCTGTCTGTTTCTCTTAGCATTTAGTTAAGCTGGTTTAACTTTTGTTTTAGTTTATTAAATTCTTCTGGCGGAATGACTTGTAATTCAGTTTGACCATTAATTTTAAAAGGTTTGCCAGAATAAGGTTTTGCGTATTCGTTTTCAAGACTGTGTGAAAGCAGCCAATCTTCTAAATCTGTTCTTGTGATTTCGCCTTTTAAATGTTTTTCAATCATTAAGCTGGCAACTTTTCCTGCGAATCTACTTCCCCAATAACCGTTTTCAACAAAAACAGCAATAGCAATTTTTGGGTCATCTTTTGGTGCAAATGCTACAAAAATAGAATGGTCAGTAAGCTGTGTTCTTACACTATCAATTCTGGTAAAGTTTTCTACGGTACCCGTTTTTCCGCAGATTTCAATATCTTTTATTTTAAGACCGCTAGCTGTACCTGTTTTGTATACTTGATGCATACCTTCTATAACTGGTTCAAAATTTTCTTTGCTTATAGAGGTGTATTTAGGTGTTTTAAAATCCTCAGGAATATTATCGCCTTCAATAGATTTTATAATATGTGGTGTGTAATAATAGCCTCTATTAGCTATTGCGGCAACCATATTTGCTAATTGTATTGGTGTTGTTGCTACTTCACCTTGACCAATTGCGTTAGATACCGTATAAGTAGAATAGAAGGTTTTTGGATATTGATATTGATAATAGTCTCTATCTGGTATTCTACCTTTTTGTCCAACAAAAAGATCGTTATTTAAGTAATTACCTAAGCCAAAACTTTTAACATGCTCACTCCATTTATCAATTCCTATTGATGCATTTTCGTATTTATCTAATATACGTCTGTATGCTGTTAAAAAGTAAGCGTTACATGACTCTTCAATACCTTCAATCATGTCATTTCTTTTCCCAGAAGGACAATGACAACCCATAAAACTATTACCGTATTTTATACCGTGATAGCAAGTTACTTTTTCGTTTGGAGACATTACATCTTCTTCTAAGGCAATAAGAGCATTCATTAATTTGAAAGGTGAACCAGGTTCATAAACACCTTGTAAGCTCCTATTAAATAACGGTTTTGCTATTGAATCATTAAATAATTTAGTGAAGTTTTTACTCCTATTTCTACCCACTAAACTATTTGGGTTATAAGTTGGTGCAGAAATCATAGCAAGAATTTCACCTGTTTTGGGTTCTATAGCTATAACACCACCACGTTTATTAGTCATTAGTAATTCGCCATAAGCTTGCAAATCTGCATCAATGGTAATTTTAATGTCCTTTCCAGCCTTAGGAAGTGTGTCGTATTTACCATTTTTGTATGGTCCAATATCTTGGTTGTGTATGTCTTTTTGAATGAATTTTATCCCTTTTTGACCGCGTAAGATATCTTCGTAAGAAGCTTCAACTCCTTGCTTTCCTATTAAATCACCACTGTGGTAATAATTGTCATTAGTAATTTCTCTATTATTAACTTCACCAATATCGCCTAAAACGTTGGCGCCAATATTAGTTTCATATTTTCTTAAAGATCTTTTTTGAATATAAAACCCTTTATATTTTCTCATTTTTTCTTGAAGGATAGCGTAATCTTCTTTTGCTAAATGAGAAACAAAAACAGAAGGTAGTCTTGGTGAGTAATGCCTAGCTTTATTATATTTATTTAAAAACTGTTCTTTATTGATTTTTAAAAGTGAACAAAACTCTAAAGTGTCTAAAGGTTTGACATCTCTAGGAATAACCATGACATCATAAGATGGTTGGTTTGATACTAAAAGTTTACCATTTCTGTCGTAAACAAAACCTCGTTTAGGATAATTAAAAACTGTTCTAATTGCATTGTCATCATAAATGCTTTGGGCATGACTGTTAAATACTTGTAAGTATAACAATCTACCTATAAATATGATACCAACAATAATTACAAAAAAGAAAAGTATATATTTTCTCATTTAGTTTTTTTGCTAAAAATAGTAGTTATTAAAATACTAAGTATTATAGTAAAAATGCTGGATAATAACGTGTTTTTTAAGATTAAAATTATTTTAGAAATGTTAAAAAATTCCATCAAAAAGTAAAAGAAATGATGAATAACTATCAAGATGCTAAAGTAAGCCAGTTTTTGAATAAAATTAGTGTTGTTAAACTTTAGCACATTGTGTTCGTATACTGCACCAAAGCTAAACTTTAATACAGCAGGTCTAATAAAGGCTATAATTAAAGAGGCTGTTGCATTTATACCGCCAGAATCCATGAAAAAATCTATAATTAACCCTAGTAAAAAACTTAAAAATAAAAACAACATACGATTGTTTTTTACAGGGTATAATGCAATAAAAAGTATGTAAATGTATGGGTTTACGTAGCCTAAAAAGTCAATATGATTAAATAGTAATACTTGAAAAACTATTAGTAGTAAAAACCTTAATGTATGTATAGATAATAAATTATTCATTGTTTAATAAATCTTCAATTAATGATTTGTCTTTGTTTTCTATAACCATAACATGCTCTAAATTGGTCATGTCATTAAACAATGAAATGTTTATTTCGTAATAATTCTCTGTAATATCTAGTTTAAAATCTTTGATAGAGCCAATAAGTATACCTTTTGGAAAAATTGACGATCTACCAGAAGTTATAATAGTATCTCCAATTTTAACTGGAGCATTTTTTTGAATATCTGTTAATTGTACAATTTTTGGAGATTTTCCGTTCCAACTTAAAGTCCCAAAATGATTAGTTTTTTTAAGTTGTGCACTAATACGACTTGTTGTATTTAATATTGAAATAACAGTAGCGTATTTTGAGTTGTAATTGGCTGTAATACCTATAATTTTATTATTGTCAATAACAGCTAAGTCGTCTTTAATACTATCTTTTTTGCCTTTATTAATTAATAAAACATTTTGTTGCTTAGAGTAGCTGTTTTTAATTATTCTAGCAGGTGTAAACTTAAAAGTGTTTTCAAAAGTTGTAGTGTCTATATAGCTAATACTTTCCTTTTTAGTATTACCAATTAATGTATTAAGTCTAGCGTTTTCTTTATTAAGTTTTTGGTTTTCTTCTTCTAAGTTAAAATAACTAGAAATTGAGTTGCTAGTATTATAAAGTCCTCCAGTAAAAAAATTAGCAGAATTTATAAACTTACTTCTGTGATAAGAATGTGATTGAATTGTAAGTGAAACCGAGATAGACAGTAGCAACAAGAAAAACAAAAACGATTTGTTTCTTAAAATGAAATTTACAATTTGTTGCATAGTGTTTTTATCCTACTTGATCAATACGCCTTTAAATCTACCTATGTTTTTTAGCGTAATACCTGTTCCTCTAACTACAGCACGCAATGGGTCTTCTGCAATGTAAACAGGTAAATCTGTTTTTTGAGAAAGACGCTTGTCTAAACCACGTAACATAGATCCTCCACCAGCTAAGTAAATACCTGTATTGTAAATATCTGCAGCTAATTCTGGAGGTGTTTGAGATAATGTTTCCATTACCGCATCTTCAATACGCAAAATAGACTTGTCTAATGCCTTTGCTATTTCTCTATACGATATTTGTACCTGTTTTGGTTTACCTGTTAATAAATCTCTACCTTGAACACTCATGTCTTCTGGTGGTAAATCTAAATCTTCGGTAGCAGCACCAATTTGGATTTTAATTTTTTCAGCAGTACGCTCTCCAACATAAAGGTTGTGTTGTGTACGCATGTAGTATATAATATCGTTTGTAAAAACGTCTCCTGCAATCTTCACAGATTTATCACAAACAATACCACCAAGAGCAATAACTGCAATTTCTGTAGTTCCTCCACCTATGTCAACAATCATGTTCCCTTTAGGTTGCATAATATCTACACCAATACCAATTGCTGCAGCCATAGGCTCGTGGATTAGGTATACTTCTTTACCGTTAACACGTTCTGCACTTTCTTTTACGGCGCGCATTTCAACTTCTGTAATTCCTGAAGGAATACAAATAACCATTGTTAAGGCTGGTGTAAATAGCTTTTTCTTTAACGCAGGTATGTTTTTAATAAACATACTAATCATTTGCTCTGACGCATCAAAATCTGCAATTACACCGTCTTTTAGAGGTCTAATAGTTTTAATGTTTTCATGCGTTTTACCTTGCATCATATTAGCTTCTTGACCAACAGCAATGATTTTTCCAGAAACTCTATCTCTGGCAACTATGGAAGGCGCATCTACCACAACCTTATCGTTATGAATAATAAGTGTGTTTGCTGTTCCTAAATCTATTGCGATTTCTTCAGTTAAAAAGTCAAAAAAACCCATGCGCTACGTGTAATTATTTGCTATTAGTATATATTGGTGTAAAAGTAAGAAAAATGCTGAAATTATTAAGAATTTAATAATTTACTTGCTACTTAATTTTATCAAGATATAAATTCCTTTTCAAGTAACAGATTTTTTTAAGTTTTATTTTATTGAAGTTGAAATTATTTGCATAAAAAAAGCTTCAGTGTTTAACTGAAGCTTTTAAATATATTTTAAATAGAAATTAGTGTTTAAAATGACGTGTCCCTGTCATGACCATTGAAATATTATTATCATTACAATAATCAATACTTAATTGGTCTTTTATAGATCCACCAGGTTGAATAACACTTGTTATACCAGCGTTTCCTGCGATTTCTACACAGTCAGGAAATGGGAAAAATGCATCACTTGCCATAACACTTCCTTTTAAGTCAAAATTAAAAGACGATGCTTTATGAATAGCTTGGTTTAAAGCATCTACACGACTAGTTTGACCAGTACCACTAGCACAAAGTTGCTTATCTTTTACTAAAACAATTGTATTAGATTTTGTGTGCTTACAAATCTTTGAAGCAAAGATTAAATCTTCAATTTCGGCATCTGTTGGTTTTGTGTTTGTTGCATAAGTAAAATCTTCTACAACATCAGTCTTATTATCTTTATCTTGTACTAAAACACCGTTTAAACATGTTCTTACAGTTTTAGTAGAAAGCGGTGTGTCTTTTAAGATTAATAGAATACGGTTTTTCTTTCCTTTTAAAATCTCTAAAGCTTCATCAGAATATGAAGGTGCAATTACAACTTCACAGAATAAATTATGAATATCTGCTGCAGTGTCTGCATCAATTTCAACATTAGAAATTAATATACCTCCAAAAGCAGAAACAGGATCGCCTGCTAATGCATCTGCATAAGCTTGTTTTATTGTACTACGTTGTGCAAAACCACAAGCATTATTATGTTTTAATATTGCAAAAGTTGGCGCTTCGCCTTTAAATTCGTTTATTAAATTTACAGCAGCATCTACATCTAAAAGGTTATTATAACTTAATTCTTTACCGTGTAATTTGGTAAACATAGCGTCAAAATCACCAAAGAAGAAACCGTCTTGATGAGGATTTTCGCCATATCTTAAAACTTGACCTTTAGTTTCGCTTAATTTGTAAGCAGGAATATTTTCAGTGGTATTGAAATAATTGAAGATTGCCGAATCGTAATGCGATGATACATTAAATGCTTTTGCAGCAAAACGCTTACGATCGTCTTCGCTTAAATTTCCTTTTTTATCTGTGATTAGCTCTAAAAATTCAGCATAATCATCTACAGAAGATACACAAATAACATCTGCATAATTTTTTGCAGCAGCACGAATTAAAGAAATTCCTCCAATATCAATTTTTTCAATGATATCTTGGTTTGATGCGCCAGAAGCTACCGTTTTTTCAAACGGATAAAGGTCTACGATTACAACGTCTATTTGTGGTATGTCAAAGTCTTTCATTTCTTTAACATCGCCATCATGATTTTGACGATTTAAAATACCACCAAATACTTTTGGATGTAATGTTTTAACGCGACCACCTAAAATAGAAGGGTAAGACGTTACATCTTCTACAGGAATGACGTTAATGCCTAAATCTTTAATGAATTTTTCTGTACCACCAGTAGAGTAGATGGATACACCTTGTTTGTCAAGTTCTTTAACAATTGGCTCTAAACCATCTTTGCTAAATACTGAAATTAATGCAGATTTAATTGTTTTGTTGCTCATTATAGTTGTGTTAATAAGCTGTCAAATGTAATGAATTTCACGATTTTATCAAGGTGAAATTAGCTTGTTTTTTCAACTAAATAAAGCAAGTTGTTAACAGAAATTACTGCTATTAATTTTGTTTTTAAAGAATTGCAGCCACTTGCTCGCAAACAAACTCTAAAAAGCGCTCATCAACTTCTGTAAAAGGATCTGGTGTGTTAGAGTCGATGTCTATTTGACCAATATTTTCGCCATTAATAAAAATAGGAATTACAATTTCAGCTTTCACAGTGATGCTACATGCAATATAATTATCTTGAGCAGATACATCTGGCACGACAAAATTTTTGTTGCTTACCGCTACTTGACCACAAATACCTTTACCAAAAGGAATGATTGTGTGATCTGTTGGCGCACCAACATAAGGCCCTAATTTAAGCTCGTTTTTATCACCATTTTTAAAGTAAAATCCAACCCAATTATAATATTCTATATTGGTTTCTAGAAGTTTACAGATGTCTAAAAGTTTTTCGTCTTTAGATAAAGAAGAATTTGTAATAATAGCTTCAACTTGAGGTTTTAGTGTCTCAAAATTCATTTTCATAAAATTTTTGGTAAAAGTATTTAAAAAGGCGTAATTTCAACCTTTATAAAATCAATTTTTTTCTATTTCATCATTTGAAATCTTTATTAAAACAATATAAGCCTGTTATTAAATTTATAGCCACTTTTTTATTGGTTTATGGTGTGTTGAGTTTAGCATATAGTTATTATTTAGATGTATCAAAAGGAATTGTTTATTATCCCGATTATGTGACCAATTTGGTAGCAAATCAATCTGAAATATTATTAGATAGTTTTGGATACGATAGTCAAGTTTTACCACATCCTGATGAGCCTTCAATGAAACTTTTAGTAAACGGAAAGTACGTAGCAAGAGTGATAGAAGGTTGTAATGGAACAAGCGTTATTATTTTGTTTATTGCTTTTGTTGTGGCTTTTGCAGGTCAAGCCAAAACTACCTTTTTTTATATTTTATCTGGCAGTGTTTTGATTTATACGGTCAATCTTTTTAGGATAGTAATTTTAGCAATTGGGCTGTATCATTATCCTTGGCGAAAAGAAATTTTACATTCTGTAATTTTCCCGGGAATGATTTACGGAATGGTATTTTTACTATGGATGTTTTGGGTGAATCGTTTTTCTAAAATCAAAAAGACACATGGGTAAATACACTAAATATATATGGATAGGTTTGCTGTTTTGCTTATTAGCTTTAGTGCGATTCTGTGAAAACGAATTGTTTTATGATCCGTACTTGGTCTTTTTTCAAAATGACTATTTGTATTTAGACTCACCAAGACGCGAAGTCGCAAAATTGGTAGCTTCTACAACATTGCGATACGTGATTAATACCGTTATTTCTTTAGGTATTTTATACCTGTTTTTTAAAGATAAAAGTGTTGTGAAGTTTTCTGTGATAGTTTATGGGATTTCGTATGTTATTTTAATTGCTCTTTTCTTGTATTTTGTACTGAATCCAAAACAAGAAGATTATTATGTGTTTTTTAATATTAGACGCTTTTTAATTCAGCCTTTAATATTGTTATTATTATTACCTGCTTATTATTATCAACGGTTGAAAGTATAAGTTTTTAATTTATGGTTATTTCTTTGTAATATAAATTTCCATCACTATCCATCCCGTTTAAATATATTTTAAAATTTTGATTAAAAAGGTTTTGGAAAGTTACTTTTAACTCACCTTCGCTGTTAAAACTAGCATTAGATACCCAAAAAATTGAGCCAAATTGATTGAATTTAGAAGATGTAGTTGAAGAATAGAAAGGAATCACATATGGTTTTTCTATTTCAAAACCAAAATCAACAGTAAAAATCTTATTTCTAAGTTTTTTCTTAGCTGCAACTCCTTTTTTTAGGTAAATTTTTATTACGCCTCCAACTCCTAATGAGCCATAAATTGAAACATTTTGAGAGATATATATTTCTTCAATGTCTGCAACAGTCAAATCTGTTAAAAAGCTTAAGTCATTACCCTGATGAACATCATCAATAAACACAGCAGGAGAAAAAGTACTTGTCATACTTCTTGCTCTTCTTGATGTTATCGTAACATTAAATCCATCATTGATAACTTCAAAACCGTTCATTCTTATAATATCAGTTATTAATTGATATTGGTTGGCAGTTTCAAAAATTTGTATTTTCTTAAACATGCCAGAGCTCATAACTTCATTATCTGTTTTTATTTCTTTTTTAACTAACCCTAATTCAACTTGGTCAAGTTCTGTTACATTTTCAGGTAAAACAAAATCAGATATTTGATCATTAAAATCAAGTATTTCGTTTTTATGTTCTTTAATTTGATCTAATTCAATACTTAATTTTTGTGGTTTTACAGAAGGGTATATGTTAAAATAGGGATGGATTTTTAAGGTTTTCCCATTTTTGTTTTTTAACTCAAAACTAATTTCAGAATCTTTTAATAAAAATAAATTATCAAAAGAAAACTCTTTATTGCTATTAATTTTAGAAGTTAAACTTAATCCATTTTTAGGAGATATTAATTTGATGTAATCTCCTTCTTTATATTTATAGTTATTTAATTTTCCTTTTATTTGAAAGCCTGTCTCAAAATTATTTAGTAGTTCTTGTTTTGAATTTATACTTTTCTCTAAATTTTGTTTACTTTCTGAAGAGATTAAAAGTAAATCTAACAGATACATAGATTTACTATCATTATCGTTTAAATAACCTTTTAGACTATTATTCTTAATGTAAGGATCTAAAAATAATTTTGATTTTATAGAGTGTTTAAACTTGTCACTTTTTGTGTCTTTAGGTAGTATAGATATACTAAAATTATTGCTGCTTTTTATAATATCACTTTTTAGCTTTAAGGTTATAGAATCTTTAGTTTTAGTTATTTCATCAATTTTGATATTAGTATTTTTTAAGTTAAGCTCATTAAAAACTAAACGTTCTGAAACTATATTTTTATTATTATCCATAAGAGATAGGATATTTATACCTTTTAGTATTTTAGATTTTTCTACAGGTATATTGTAAACATTCACATTAGGCTTGAAGATTATAGGTATGTTAATAATTTTTCCATCTCTATGTATATACAGGTTGTATGTTTTTCCAACTAAATCATTTAGTGTACTGCTATTTGTTTGAAGTAAAAGGTTAAAATGGTTGGGTTTATTTAATACTGTTAAATTGATCCCTTTCTCTTTTATTTTTATAATATCTTTTTTAGCAATTTCTTCTTGTTCATGTTTAAAAATGATATGGTAGTTTTTACCTTTTTCAGGATTAAGAGTAAATTTTCCAAAGCCTTCATTATTAATACTAAAAGCAGTTTTGAATGTATTTGTGTCTTTTTCTAAAACATAGCCTTTTAATTTTTTGTTTTTTAATTTTTCAGAAAGGTTATCTATTTTTACAACAATTGTGTTTGTGACGTCTTTAATAATGTTTTTGCCTTCTGGATAAATACCAATTTTGTTTTTCTCAGAGTCACTTAAATCTGTTTTGAAAGTTCCGTTAATAGTTATTTTTTTTAAATCTGAATTTTTAACCCTAAAATTTTTCATCCAATTGGTTGTTGTCTCTAGATAGTAAACACCATTTTTAAATGTACTATCAATTTCAATCTGACCTAAACTAATGCCATTATTAGCGTTAAAAATGTTTTGAGATTTTATATTTCCTGTAGCATCATAGATGTTTAGGTGAATATTTGTTGAGCTTACAAATGGTTTAGAATCTTTGTTGTGGTAAACATAAGTTTGAAAATATAAAGTTTCATTGTTTGTAAATGTTGATTTATTTATATGTGTAAAAATGGTTTCTTTTTCTAAATTATGATAATTTAAATATTTATCAATTATACTATCGCTCTGACTGTAAGTTAAATAAAGGCTTAAAGAGAAAAGTAAACTTAGTGTGGTATTTAGCTTCATAATTATTTTTAAAAAGGTAAATATATGAATTATTGTTCAATAAAAAAGCCACTTCAATTTCGAAGTGGCTTTTTTTATATTGTTTATTTGATGTTATTACATCATTCCTGGCATACCTCCGCCCATTCCGCCTGGCATACCACCAGATGGATTTTCTTCTTTAATGTCTACTAAAGCACATTCGGTAGTTAAGATCATTCCAGAAACAGATGCTGCATTTTCTAATGCTACACGAGTTACTTTTTTAGGATCTATAATACCAGCTTTAAGCATATCAACGTAGGCTTCAGATTTTGCATCGTAACCAAAGTCTTTTTTACCTTCAATGACTTTTGCTACAACAACACTACCTTCTCCGCCAGCGTTTTCAACAATAGTTCTTAAAGGTGCTTCGATTGCTCTAGCTACAATTTGAATACCAGTAGTTTCGTCTAAATTATCTGTTGTAATTTTTTCTAAAACAGATTTTGCTCTAACTAAAGCAACACCACCACCAGCAACAATACCTTCTTCTACAGCTGCACGAGTTGCATGTAAAGCATCATCTACACGGTCTTTCTTTTCTTTCATTTCTACTTCACTAGCAGCACCAACATACAGTACAGCAACACCACCAGCTAATTTAGCTAAACGCTCTTGCAGTTTTTCTTTATCATAGTCGCTAGTTGTTGTTTCAATCTGTGCTTTTATTTGGTTAACTCTATTTTTGATTAAGTCTTTATCACCAGAACCATTTACAATAGTTGTATTGTCTTTATCAATTGTAACACGTTCTGCAGTACCTAACATGTCTAAAGTTGTGTTTTCTAGAGTGTAACCTCTTTCTTCACTTACAACAGTACCGCCAGTTAAGATTGCGATGTCTTCTAACATAGCTTTACGACGATCTCCAAATCCTGGTGCTTTTACAGCAGCAATTTTTAAAGAACCACGTAATTTGTTTACAACTAAAGTCGCTAAAGCTTCACCATCTACATCTTCAGCAATGATTAATAAAGGTTTGCCAGACTGAGCAACAGGCTCTAAAACTGGTAATAAATCCTTCATTGTAGATACTTTTTTGTCGTATAATAAGATATAAGGATTCTCTAAATCAGTTATCATTTTTTCGCTATCTGTAACGAAGTAAGGTGATAAATAACCTCTGTCAAATTGCATACCTTCTACAACGTCTACATAAGTGTCTGTTCCTTTAGCTTCTTCTACAGTAATTACACCTTCTTTACCTACTTTACTAAAAGCTTTTGCAATTAAATCTCCGATAACATCATCGTTATTTGCAGAGATTGAAGCGACTTGCTTAATTTTTTCTGAAGAATCTCCAACTTCTTTAGCTTGTTTACCTAAATCGGTTACGATAGCTTCTACAGCTTTATCGATACCACGCTTTAAGTCCATTGGGTTGGCACCAGCAGCTACGTTTTTTAAACCTTCTTTTACAATTGCTTGTGCTAAAACGGTAGCAGTAGTTGTACCATCACCAGCAAGATCGTTAGTTTTTGAAGCAACTTCTTTTACCATTTGTGCCCCCATGTTTTCTAGAGCGTCTTCTAATTCAACTTCTTTAGCAACACTAACACCATCTTTTGTTACTACTGGTGCGCCAAAAGAACGACTAATAGTTACGTTTCTACCTTTTGGTCCTAATGTTACTTTTACTGCATTTGCTAAAGCATCTACACCACGTTTTAATCCGTCGCGAGCTTCAATATCAAATTTTATATCTTTTGCCATTTTTATTTAATTTAATGTTTTTGGAATTGTTAATAGTGAATGTTCTAATCCTTAATTTTTGGTTTAGAATATTCTTAAATAATTGCCATGATGTCGTCTTCACGCATCATTAAATAGTCCTTACCATCTAATTTGATTTCAGAACCAGAGTATTTACCGTAAAGTACAGTATCACCAACTTTAACGGTTAAAGGTTGGTCTTTTTTACCGTTACCAACTGCAACTACAGTTCCTTTATGTTGCTTTTCTTGTGCTGTATCTGGAATGTATAAACCAGACGCTGTTTGTGTTTCGGCAGGAAGCGGTTCTACAAGAACACGGTCTGCAAGTGGTTTAATGTTTAGTTTACTCATTGTATATATTTTTAGATTATTAAATTTTACAATCATCAATTAGCCAAAAATGTGCCAATGACATAGGACTGACAAACTTGCAGAAAACAAAAAATGCCAACTGTTTAAGTTGGCATTTTTAATGTGAATTTTATATTGTTAACTACTGTCCTATAGTAGTTGTATCTGCTGGAGTAGATGTGTTATCTGTTGCAGGAGTTTCTGTTGGAGTAGGTAACTCGATGTTGTCATTTTCTAAGATTTTAGAATCTGAAGTTACACCTTGTCTTGGTATTGCTAAACTAGATGTTAAGATTAACACTAATAATGCAACTGCTAACGTCCAAGTACTTTTGTCTAAAAAGTCTGTCGTTTTCTTAACACCACCTAATTGTTGGTTGCTTCCTCCACCAAAAGTTGAAGATAATCCGCCACCTTTTGGATTTTGTACCATAATTACAACTACTAAAAAGAAAGCTACTGCTATGATTAGTATTAAAAAGATTAAAAATGTGTTCATTATATTATAATTTTATTCTTGTAATTGTTCTATTGCTTTAATTTGGTCTGCAAAGAAACCACTTTTTTCTGGATATTTCAAACTTAAAATTTTATAAGATTGAATTGCCTTCTTATAATTTTTTTGTTCGACGTAAATTCTTGCCAAAGTTTCGGTCATTAACGCTTCTGGTTGTATCATGCGTTCTTTGGCTAAGTTTTGTTTTTTGCCGCTAGTTTTAGCCGGTTCAAGCTTAGGATTGTTAGCTATAAACTTGTCTATTAACTCAAACTTTTTATCTCTATCAATTTCTGAAGCATCATCAATTTCTTCTTCTTTTTCAGAGTTATTTTCATTTCTTTCAATTGGAGTGAAAGTTGTTAATTTAAGCCATTCGTTAAAACTATGGGTTTCGGTTTTATCAAAATCTAATGGTTTGCCAATGTTTAAAACCTTTTCTGGAGTTTCATCTTTTTGATCTTCAGTTTCAACTCCATCTTTATTGAAATTTGCTATTTCTTTAATTTCAATTTTTGGTTGAAATAAATCTGGATTAATAATTTCTTTTGTGGCTTTTATATGAGTTTCTAAATCATCATCAAAAGTCACGCTTTTGTTAACCGAAATATCTTCTACAGTGACATCTAAGTTGTTAATGTAAGCGGTGTTTTGTTTGATGTAATCTGAAATTTCGTTTTGATTAAAGCTTTCTGAAGTTATAAAATCAAACAAAATACTACGGTCTGTTGTGTATGCTGCAGTTATTTTTAATGCTTGATTGTATTTAAAACTTTCTTTGTTTTTTAATCCTTTTAAATAGACTGCTCTTGCCGATTGAAAATAAGGAAATTCTTCTATAATACCACTTAACGCATCGGTTTGCTCGTTGCTAACGGTTTGCGGTTGTTGTAAGATTTGTATAAAGTCTTGAGTGGTCATAAAATTATTTTACCAGTTAGCTAATGAGGCGTTAATAATGTCTTGTGTTAAACGCTGAAAAATTTCTTCAAAAGCTGTGTCTTTTGTAGCGCCAGTTAATAATTGGCTGCCTGTATAATCGTAGAAGAAAGAAAAGCTTTTCTCAAAATTTTCTTCTTCGTTTAATTTGTTGTAAAACCTAACATTAACACCAATAGTTAATCGGTTTTGTGCTGCAGTACTGTTAGCTGTTGCTGTAGTTGGAGATATACGATATTGCGTAATTTCTCCTTCGTAAACTAAATCTCCGTTAGAGTTTACTAAGCTAAGACTACTTAAGTTTTGAATTTGGTCTTGTAGCGCAATTGTAAAATCTCTGTCTAAACCTGGTTCTATAAGGTTAGCAGTATTCTGAAAGTAATTAACTTGAAAGGTTTCTGCGTTAGTTTCGATACCAGTAAACGAGTAGATGCCACAACCAAAAAAGAATAGTGGTAAAATAGCAACTAATATATGTTTGTATAATTTCATGCGTTAATATTTATTGTTTTTAAAGGTCGCATGGAACATCCAAATTAGCATTAATATTATTTTTTAATTTAGGTCGAGGATGTTTCATTTTAATTTTTTTTGAAAGTAACGCTTTTTTTACAAATCGTATTGTTTAATCTTTCTATATAATGTACGTTCGCTTATGCCTAACTCTTCTGCTGCAAGTTTACGTTTACCGTTGTGACGTTCTAAAGATTTTTTGATTAACTCTAATTCTTTATCTTGAAGTGACAGTGTTTCTTCTTCTTCAATTTCTTCTGCAAAATGATACTTGTCTTCTATGTTAGAAGTTGTGTTTTCTGAAGTTTCAGGAATTGATAAAATCTCTAAATCATGTACTTGTTCTTCAAACTCGGCATCGCTTTCATTCTCACCATAGATTTTTTGTATCAAACCTTCGTTGTTTTTTTGTACGTCTTTGGCGTTTCCGTTTTTCATCAGTTCCATGGTAAGCTTTTTTAAATCATTTAAATCGGCTTTCATGTCAAAAAGAACTTTGTATAAAATTTCGCGCTCGCTACTAAAGTCGCTTTCCGACTTTGTGTTATTGACTACTGCAGGAAGGTTACTTGCTCCAGACGGTAAATATGTTTGTAAAGTTTGTGCGCTAATGGTACGATTTTGCTCTAGTACAGATATTTGTTCTGCAACATTTCGTAGTTGTCTAATATTTCCGCTCCAGCGATATCTTAAAAGCATATTTATTGCATCGTCTGTTAATTTAACGGTTGGCATTTTATATTTTAATGCGAAGTCACTAGCAAATTTTCTGAATAATATATGAATATCTTCCTGTCTATCTCTTAACGGTGGTAAGTGAATATCTACCGTGCTTAAACGGTAATATAAATCTTCTCTAAACTTTTCTTTTTTTATGGCTTCAAACATGTTCACATTAGTAGCAGCAACGATACGTACATTGGTTTTTTGTACTTTACTGGAACCGACTTTAATAAACTCGCCATTTTCTAAAACACGTAATAAACGTACTTGTGTGGTAAGTGGTAGCTCGCCAACTTCATCTAAAAAAATGGTTCCTCCATCAGCAACTTCAAAATACCCACTACGTGTTTGTGTTGCGCCTGTAAATGCGCCTTTTTCGTGACCAAAAAGTTCGCTATCTATTGTGCCTTCTGGTATCGCGCCACAGTTAACAGCAATATATTTACCGTGTTTGCGATGCGATAATTGGTGAATTATTTTAGGAATACTCTCTTTACCAACACCACTTTCTCCGGTGACTAACACAGAAATGTCTGTTGGCGCTACTTGTATAGCTTTTTCTATAGCACGATTTAATCCAGCACTATTACCTATAATCCCGAAACGTTGTTTTATTGATTGAACTGATTCCATATAAAGAGGAATTTAAGCGATTGGTTTAGTTTAAATAATTAAAGTTTTCGTTTATCGAAATTGAAAGTTCTGGTCCGTAATTGTATGAAATCTCTCTAGATTGAATTCTATTAGCAGCATTATACTGTAAATTGAAGTTGAAAGTCGATCCATCTACAGTAACACTATTCCAGTTTTTAGTCGAATGAAATTGAGCAATTAAACCACCAATTTCATCAGAATAATCATCTGCTAAAAAGTTAAGTAAATAGCTTTCGTCATAAACCACTTTTAAAGGGTTTTCAAAATTATCATAAGCGTAACTAGCTGTGTTATTATTTTCTCCAGTAGTTGTGCTGCTTATAATGTTGCCTTCACTGTTATAAGTTACTTCTTCTGCTAGTATAGAAGTGCCACTATCAAAAGCTTCTTTTTTTACTAATTTGTCATTGCTGTTTAATGTAAACTCGATAGTGATTGAAGAGCCAACTTCGGTTCTTGTAATTACATTACCGCTGTATGAGTAATTGTATACGTGGCTTTCGTTGTAGCTTGGGTCTTCGTAATCGTAATAATTGTATTCTATTTGAGTAATGTTATTACCACTATAAGTAACAAAATATTCATTGGTATTTTGACCAGATTCATTTACGCTAATATCGCTAATTACTTGTCCGCTTGAGTTTCTTGTAATTGTTTGATTTTCGGTAACAAAAGGACTGTCGTTAGCAGATAATTCAATAGAACTTGATACGATCAAATCATTAGAAATATTAATATCGCTATTAGTAATTGTTGTAATAGGAAATCCAAAAAATGAAATTGATAAATCAATATCTAGCTCATAAACCGAAAGCGTTAAATCATCACTATCGCTATTGTTGTTACCGCCAGAGTTGCCGCCACCAGGATTGTTATTTGGGTTTTCAAAACCAGATAAACCATTATCTATAGGCTCGTTTTCACAAGCCGTAAATAGGCTTAATGAGATTAATATTAAAAGTAATTTTTTCATAGTCAATTAATTGTTTTTAGATAACCCAACAGCTTCACCTATTAGTGTTGCTTTAGTGCAATCTGTTACTTTTACATTTACAAAATCTCCAACATTATAATTTTCTTTAGGAAAAACGGCTACAATATTATGTTCTGTCCTACCTGACCAATGTTGGTTAGATTTTTTAGATTCTTTTTCAATTAAAACTTCTACAGTAGTGTTTAAAAATTGCTTGGTTCTGTATTCGCTGTGTTTTAATTGTAATTCAATAATTTCAGCAAGGCGTCTACTTTTTACGTCTTCAGGGACATCATCTTCTAGTTTTCTTTCAGCAAGCGTACCTGGTCTTTCAGAATATGTAAACATATATCCAAAATTATATTTTACATACTCCATTAAACTTAGTGTATCTTGATGGTCTTCTTCTGTTTCTGTAGGAAAACCAGCAATCATATCTTGGCTAATAGCACAACCAGGAATAATCTCTCTTATATTATCTATTAAAGTGAAATATTCTTCACGTGTATGTAATCTATTCATCGCTTTTAAAATACGATCACTACCGCTTTGTACAGGCAAATGAATATGGTTACAAATATTATCATATTTAGCCATCGTTTTAATAACATCAAGATGCATATCTTGCGGATTAGACGTGCTAAAACGAATTCGCATTTTTGGTTGTGCTTTTGCACAAAGTTCTAAAAGTTTAGCAAAGTCTGTAGCAGTTGCTTTTTGCATATCGCTAGCTTTGTCAAAATCTTTTTTAAGTCCGCCGCCATACCAAAGATAACTGTCTACGTTTTGACCCAGTAAAGTAATCTCTTTGTAGCCTTTTGCCCATAAGTCGTTAACTTCTTCAATAATACTTTGCGGATCACGACTACGTTCTCTACCACGTGTAAAAGGTACGACGCAAAACGTACACATATTATCACAACCACGTGTAATACTTACAAAAGCAGTCACACCATTACTATTTAATCGGACTGGTGAAATATCTCCGTAAGTTTCT
>Ga0160419_100685_pt1 | contig 19017 bp, 16 predicted proteins | sample CelAP2metagpilot_2_FD_108196 | JGI IMG/M metagenome (GOLD analysis project Ga0160419, IMG submission 108196) | Phycosphere-associated microbial communities from Cellana algal ponds in Kailua-Kona, Hawaii, USA - Cellana AP2-4-25 metagenome pilot ... | reverse complement strand
CGTCTGGCCGTCCCATTCATGCATCAGGTAAATGTCGATGTGATCGCGTCCAAGCCGCTTCAGAGACCGCTCACATTCACGGATCAGATGCCAGCGGCTCATCCCTTCATCATTGGGCCCTTCCCCGATCCGCATGCGGGCCTTGGAACAGATCAACGTGTCCGGATTGCGGTCTTTCATCACCGCGCCGACGATCTCTTCGGACAATCCGGTTGAGTACATGTTGGCCGTGTCGATCAGGTTGACGCCGCGGTCCAGACAGACATCGACCAGCCGCCCCGCTTCTTCAATATCCTGCGCACCAACGCGCCCGAAGTCCCCGCGCCCGCCGAAGGTGAATGTGCCCATTGTAAGAGCGGAGACCTTGAGCCCGCTGCGCCCCAGATACCGATATTCCATCGTTTGTGTCTCCCAGATCAAAACCCCACCGCGGGTTCAGCAGTGTCCACCGATCTTCGCATTGAAACGAACACAACCTGGCCCCAAGGCAAGCATATCCACTCACGTGGCGGAATCCCAACGAAGTCTTTGGCGTGCTGCCCGTTTATGTGCTGCCAGAGTGATGGGCAAAGGACAGGTTGAATGCCCATGTGATCTTTGGCCAAACGGATCGAAGCAGATCATTCAATATCCAGAAGGCGATCCGGGGAGGATTGGTGCGGTCGGAGAGACTCGAAGTTCCAGCCTATGAAACTCAAAGGGCACCTATCCCCATATCAATCATTTCAACATCACGAATGCGCAAACTCCCGATACTCGGACACTGACGCAATCCACGATTTGCTGTCTGCTGATCTTCAAAACGAAGGAGATCGAAGATGTCGAACCGAAAGCAACATCACCCTGAGTTTGACGCCAAGGTCGTGTTGGACACGCAAAAGGGCGCGGGTGAGATGAACCATGATCTGATGCACCGCGTCCCGCTTGAACTCGTCGCTGGAATTGCTTGTCCCCACGCCGGCGACTTTCCCTCAAAGGTTTGGGAGCAAAGCGTTTACTAATCCAGAAGCACCTCAGTCCACGTTTATCTTTTCAGGAATACCGAACAGGACGCATGCCGAATGATCTGCGTGGCATAAGAGCCCAGCGTGTGATGGCGCACGTCAGGCCGGTGGGCATTGAGAAGCACAAGATCAGCGCCGATCTTTTCAGCAAGCAACAAAGCCTGCTCTCCGACACCACCGCGCAGAACATGTTCTGAAGCCTCCAGACCCGCTTCCTTCGCGATTTCGCCAAGCTCTCGGTGGGCGCGTTCTGCAGCTGCTTTTATGCTGTCTTCGGACACGAAGGGCTCAACGTAGCTGTAGTGGCCATATGGCATGACATAAGCCACGTGGAGCGTGTCACCGGGCCGTTGTTGCAAAACGGCTTCGCGGCACAGCGTAACGGCGTTGTCGGGATGGGCGATGTCAACCAACGCCAACAGGGTTCTTGTAGACATTGTCGTGCTCCTATTTGCTCAAGAATTCAGGCAACCATGTCGCCAATCCGGGGAAGAAGACCAGGATGACGATGAAGAAGCACATCACGCAGAACATTGGAAATGAGGCCTTGGAGATGAAACCCATATCCTTGCCTGTCATGCCTTGCAGCACGAAGAGGTTGAACCCGATGGGGGGCGTGATCTGGGCCATTTCGACCACGATCATCAGATAGACACCGAACCACAACATGTCGAAGCCCGCAGCCCGCACCATGGGTTCGATCACCGCCATGGTCAGCACGATCGACGACAGCCCATCAAGGAAACAACCGAGAATAATGTAGAACAATGTCAGGATCGCGATCAGGGCAATGGGCGATAACTCCCATGCGCCAATGGTTTCAGCCAGCGCACGCGGGATTCCAGTGAAGCCCATAGCGAGGGAGAGGAAACCTGCGCCCATCAGGATCAGCATGATCATTGCCGTCGTGCGGACCGATCCCATGATGCTTTCCGAAAAGCTTGCCCAGGTGAAACTGCGTTGAACGATGGACAACAGAATGGAGCCCAGAACGCCGAGAGCCGCTGCTTCGGTTGCCGTTGCGATGCCTGAGTAGATCGAGCCGATGACTGCGCCGATCAGCAGCAATACAGGGAGCAGATCCATCATCCTTTTCAGGAATGGTTCGGACCCGACAGTGTCGAAAACTGGATTGAAGGTCTTGCGATTGATGATCGACCAGACAGCGATATAGGCCATGAACAACAACGCAAGACAAAGCCCCGGAATCATCGCTGCCATGAACAGCTTCGAAATGCTTTCGTTAACCGTCACCCCGAAGATGATCATCGAAATCGAGGGCGGGATCAAAAGACCCAGCGTGCCGGCACCGGACAATGTGCCGATGATCATGCTCTCAGGGTACTTGCGTTCGCGCAATTCGGGGATCGACATCTTGCCGACCGTGGCCACAGTCGCAGCCGAGGAGCCCGAGATTGCGGCAAAAACGGCCGAGGCACCTACGTTGACATGCAGCAGGCCTCCGGGAAGGCCGCGCAATAACGGGGCCAGCCCTTTGAAAAGCGTTTCAGAAAGTTTTGTTCGAAACAGAATTTCTCCCATCCAGATGAACAGCGGCAGCGCCGTCAGGGTCCAGGATGATTGTTCGGACCAGATCGTGACAGCCATAGCGTCGCCGATCGGTGTTGAGGTGAAAAGCCACATCCCCACGATAGCCGTGGTCAGAAGGGCTGCACCAACCCAGACACCCAGACCTAGAAGGACAAACAGGGTGGCTAGAAAGATGGTTACGGCAAATGCTTCGGTCATACTTCACTCGGCCCTTCGTGTTCGCTGGTTTCGGGGTTGATCGCGTCATAATCAAAGATTGCCTGGATGAGGCTGTGCAGAACCGAAATGGCCAGCAGGAACGCCCCGATCGCCACAGCAAGTTGCGGGATCCATATCAGGATCGCATCGGCACCTTCACTGCGTTCGCCAAAGTCCCAGCTGTCATAGACCAGCCGGTACATATAGAAGGCGAGGAACGCCATTACGACGGACATGACAGCCAGACAAAGGATCTCGATGACTCTGCGTTTGCTGCCATGAAAATTCTGGATAAGCAGGGCCACGCGAATGTGCCCTTGCGTGCGGAATGTGTAAGCGAGAGCAAGGAACGTGCTGGTGGCCATAACATAGCCTGCCACGTCGGTTGCACCGCCTGCATAAAAGCCAAACATCCGCGACGCGATGCTGTAAAGAACAAGGCTACAGAGCAAGACAAGCAAGGCTCCTGAAGCCGCCGCACCGACCTTGTAGATCGTGTCAAGCGCGTTTGATAATCTGCGATACATCTGTTGCCCCCTGTCAAATTGAAAAGGGCGGCCCAGGAAGGCCGCCCAATGATTGTTTTATTTGCCGTAGGCTTCGATAACCGCGGCACCTGCATCGCCTGCCCGCTCAAGCCATGCGGCTTTCAATTCTGCCCCGATCTTCTCGAACTCTGCCTGCATCTCGGGGTTCAGCGTCTCAACCTTCATCCCGTTGGCCTTGAACTGTTCGACATACCAGCTGTCCAGTTCCTCGGCTTTGGCCCAGCATTTGGCTTCTGCGTCCGCAGCTGCAGTGGTCAGCGCGGCCTGATTGTCCTCTGACAAACGTTTCCAGGCCTTCCCATTCACAATGACCATGTTGCGGGGCAGCCATGCCTTAACGTCGTAATAGTGGCTGACGTGCTCCCAAAGCTTGCGGTCATAGCCGGTGGAACCGGAGGAAATCATCGACTGGGCAACACCGGTTGCAAAGGCCTGGCTCAGTTCGGCCGCCTCGATCTTGGTAGGAAGCATGCCAAGACCTTCGGCCATCTTCGAGGTGGTCGCGTTGTAGGCACGGAATTTCATCCCCGCGATGTCGTCCAGTGAGTTGGCTTCTTTGACAGAGTAGAACCCCTGTGGCGGCCATGGGCAGGAATAGAGGAAATGCAAACGGCTTTCCTCAAGCGCCTCGATCAGCGCAGGTTTGGAGGCCTCGTAAAGTTTCTTGGAATCGGCAAATCCCGTCGCGAGGAAAGGTACTGAATCCACTTCGAAAAGCGCGTTGTCATTGCCCAGCGCTGAAATCAATCGCTCACCAATCGGAGCAAGCCCCTTGCGCACAGCGCCGAAGATTTCCGACCCGCCAAACAGCGAACCGCCCGGGTGGGTGACAATTTCAAGATCACCGCCGGTCGCCTCAGTCACCGCTGCGGCAAACTCTGCGGCAATTTCGGAATGGTAGTTGGTTGCAGAATAGGCAAGCGCCATATCCCATTTTTCGGCATGCACAGATGTCGCGGCAAGTAGAAGGGCCGCAGTTCCTGCAAATTTCGTGAAGATGTTCATGGTCTACTCCCTGAAGACAATTTTGTATCTTTCAGCTTTGAGCGCTGTGATGTCAGAAGGAGCACTACAATTTGCCGGTTCCAAATCCGATTTCGGCAAATCGCCGGTGCATCCGGTCGAGAATGCCAGCCCATCGATAGAAAGATTGCCCGCCCATTGCCCGGATCAAAGCCCAAACCTCTTGGGACTGAACGATCTGGGGTCAATCGGCGCGGGTTGATCCGCCATCATCGAGGCCAGCAAACTGGCGGTTCCTGCGGATGTGCTGAATCCCACGTGCTGATGTCCGGTCGCGATCCACAGGCTGGGTACAGCACGAATGGGACCGATGACCGGCAGACTGTCGGGAAGGCTGGGCCGGTTTCCAACAGCCACGTTTTTCAGCAGCGGCGCGCCAAGGGTCAGCGCCTCTTGTGCGGCCCTTAGGGCCGCATCCATCCGCTGCGGCCGGGGACGCGTCCCAAAGCTGGTGAGTTCAGTTCCGGTCGATATCTGCACAGTGCCCGGGCGCGGGGCAGCGACATAGCCACCATCGACATCCAGAAAGGGACGGTTAAGGACCCCCTCGCCCTCAAACAGCTGCAGATACCCCCGTTCGATTGCCAGCGGAAGGGGTTTGCCCAGCTGCCCAAGAATGTCGTTTGACCATGGCCCCAAGGTCAGAACCACCCGGTCAAATCGACCAAGCGGTGCAGGCGATCCAACAACCTCAAGCCCAGAGCCGGATCGCCGAACCTGAGTCACATCCTCTTGCATCACAATGACGCCCAACGACTTGGCCAACGCCAGATAGGCCGCGGTAAGGGCAGCGGGATTTGTGTGCGCGCTTTGTGTAATGTGAAGCGCCCCGGAAAACACGCCCTTCAATCCCGGCTCGATATCCGCAAGTTCGGGCATTTTGAGGACCTGCGCGTCGACGCGACGATCGTTCAGGGTCTGAGCCTGCAACGCTGCTCGCTGCATGCCTGTCTCACCGCGATACAGCATGAGCCAGCCGTTTTGATGCAAGTCGCTATAGTTGATGCGCGCGCAAAGCCTCTCATGGGCTTGTCGTGAATGACCAATCAAGGCGCTAAGTGCTGCGATGCTGTGCTCTGATCGCGCTGTTCGGCTGTTGTTGAGAAATCTCACGGCCCAGGGTAACAACTTGGCCGCCGCACCGATATCCAACCGAAAACCGGGGTGACGACCCATTAGAAGCCTTGGCAGGTTTGCGAAGATCCCCGGATTGTTCAGCGGAATGATCGAGCTTGTCGCAAGCACGCCTGCGTTCCACCTGGAGGTTTGTTGTCCGGGATCCGACCGATCAATCAGCGCCACCTCATGCCCCTGATCGGCAAGGGCAATGGCACAGCAAATACCGACGATACCTGCCCCGATGATCGCGATGCGCGTCACAGGCTTGTTGCCATCGCCCGCTGATCCTCGCGCCCCAATGAGATCAGAACCGGAGTTGTCCCCTGCCGGTCGAGGAAAGCGGACTTGCTCCTCAGACCCTGCCAGTTCGTTTGGATCAGTGAGTGCGCGATGGCGCTGCCCAAAGTAGTGCCGGGCCCTGTACAGATGAATACGTCCGGTGCAAATGTGCGCGCCGCCACGCGGATCGCAGCTGTGAAATCATAGGTTTCGGTGACTTGCGCTCCTAACGTGTAGGCGTGCAGGTCAGCGGCCGTGTTGGTTTTTGGATACCAGACCGCTCCGCGTCCATCCACAAGCGGAACCTGCGGGCTGGCGAACAGATCAACGCTCAACTGAGATTGACCCTTTGCGGCAACCGGCACCTGCAGGTCCGTGTGAAACGCGGCGTGATTGGGCAACCGCATCGGAAACCGTCCCTGCCGAGGCTCGACCTCCGCTTCAAAAGCTCTCAGTCCTGCTTCGTCGCCTGCAACAACGATCATCCCTCCCAGATGGATCGACACGGCCAATGTTTGGTTTTTCCGCGCACCTATGTCTGCGATCAGGTCCAGCAGGCGGGTACGCTCCCCAGGTAACTCAACCCACTCCTCATCGACAAAGGGATACAGCGATTGCCCCCCGATCAGGCTTTCATGCATGAGCGTGCCCATGGTGTTGACCACCTCCAACCCTGCCATCGGACGAAGCGCTCCCGCGACGGCCAATGCGGTGTACCAACCCATCGAATTGCCAGTGACCGCCAGCACGTCAAAACGGTCAGAGATCGCCTTGGCGTCAAACAGCGAAGAGGCGTAGATCAACGCAGAGGCATGATCTCCACGGCTGTACTTTGCGACCGAGAACCGTGACGCGCCATCAAGTTCACTCAACGTCTCCTGACCCTGTGCCGCCCGATAGGTGTCAAAATCGGCCAGCAGGCTGGCCTGATTGCCGTGATGGCGCGCGATATAGCCAAGCTCTTCTTTGTTGTAGGTGCCCCGACCCGGACAAATGACGACAGCGGTTTGTTTCATTTGACCGCTCTGCACAAGGTCTTGGCCGCTGCGATGATACTCTCGACCGATGGCAGCGTTGCAGCATATGCAGGCCCGGTCGCGATGAAACAATCCTCCGCCGTCACACGCGCGACATTCTGATGCCCGGCCTCGGTAAACAGCGCCATCAACGCTTCGGACTGGCTGCCGGTCTTTCGGCATTCATCCACGATCAATGTGGCGGCGCAGCCTTTTGTCTCGGCGATCAGCGCATCCTGAGGCATCGGGGCCAGCCAGCGCATATCGATCACACGGGTTCCAATCCCCGCGTTCTGCAACGCCGAGGCCGCTTGCGTCGAAAGATATCGCCCGTTGCCATAGGTGATGATCGCCAGATCGGTCCCGGCCCCGTGCACACCAACCTCCCCCAGTCCAATCCGCTTCTGCGGGTCGGGGTAGATCGACAGCCAGCCCTTGTCGCCGGGCTCAAGCAGGTCACGCATGGGATAGAGCGCAATAGGCTCGACAAAAACGACGACGCGCTGCTCTTCGCGGGCCAATCGCACCGCCTCGCGCAGCATCGCGACCGCATCGTCACCTCTTGAGGGACAGGCAATGACAATCCCCGGAATATCGCGCAGCACGGCCAGCGAATTGTCGTTATGAAAATGCCCGCCAAACCCCTTTTGGTATCCCAGACCGGCAATGCGCAGCACCATCGGATTGGTGTATTGCCCGTTGGAGAAAAAGCTGAGCGTCGCTGCCTCGCCACGCAACTGGTCCTCAGCGTTGTGCAGATAGGCAAGGAACTGTATCTCGGGGATCGGGACAAACCCGTTCTGCCCCAGACCGATAGCCAGCCCCAGGATAGCCTGCTCATCCAGCAAAGTATCGACGACGCGATCCGGCCCGAACCGCGATTGCAGCTTTTGCGTGACGCCGTAGACACCGCCTTTGCGCCCGACATCTTCCCCCGCCAACACGATCTCCGAATGCTCCAGCATCAGATCGCTCAGCGCCCAACCGATCAGGCGCGCCATGGGCTGGGGGTCTGCCATCGCGCGCAAATCACTGCCAAACATCACCGCGCGCGCACTAGCCGAAGGACCATTGGTCGGCGCACATGTCCGAACCGGCGGCACAAGGCTGGCTTTGACATCGCTGGCAGACTTCAGGCGCGGTCGGGTCACAACCTGATCGGAAACGCGACGACAGAGTGCTTCGGTATCATGGTAGATGGCCAGCGCGTCTTCGGGCGAACAGGTGTCGCTGTCACGCAGCAGACGGACGGAATGCAACAGCGGGTCATTTGCCTCGTCCGCCTCTATCGCGGACTTGTCGCGATAGCTGGCTTCAACGTCAGAGCCTGCATGACCATAGAGCCGCACAGTTCGGACGTGCAAAAACGCAGGTTTGCGCCGTGTGCGCACATATGAGGCCGCCTCCTGCGCGACGCGGAGTGTCTCATCCAGATCAAGACCATCGCAGGCAAAGTACCTAAGCCCGGGACGCTGCGCGAAATTCGCAGCGATCCATCCTTTTGGGGTGGGCGTGGAGATCCCAATTCCATTGTCTTCGCACACAAAAAGAAGAGGGAGTGGCGTGGATTGAAAACTGGTCCAGCAGGCAGTGTTGATCGCGCCCTGCGCTGTGGAATGGTTGGCAGAGGCATCGCCAAACGAACACATGACAATGGCATCGCCGGGCATGCGGGCATGCTCAGGTCGGGTCCGCCGAGCCAGGCTCACAGAAAAGGCCGCCCCAACCGCCTTGGGCAAGTGGCTGGCAATGGTCGATGTTTGCGGCGGAATATTGAGCACATCAGAGCCCAGGACCTTGTGCCGCCCCCCCGAGATCGGGTCTTCGGAGGATGCTGCGAAACTCAGCAGGATGTCCCATGCGGGCGTCTGACCGGGCACCTGGTTTGCCCGCGCGATTTGAAAGGCTGTGTCGCGGTAGTGCAGGAAGGCCATGTCCGACGGGCGCAGCGCCTGCGCGACGGCGGCCATGCCCTCGTGCCCGCTGGACCCAATGGTGTAGAACCCCTGCCCGGCCTTTTGCATGTCACGGCTGGTGCGATCCAGCTGGCGCGACAAACACTGCGCGCGATACATCTGCATAAGTTGTTCCGGTGTCGCGGTCCGGGGCAGAGCACCCGGTGGCAGATCGTTCTGCCTGACACGCCGAAGGAAATTGTCGTGAACAATGGTTGCGCGGTCCATGTCTGCCCCTAGAAATAAGCCTGAAGGCCAGTTTGCGCCCGGCCCACGATCTGGGCATGCACACCATGCGCTGAACTCGTCCGCATCATCTTGTTCACGGTGAAGTCGCCATCCAGAAGATGAGGGTTCTGCCATGCAAGAGAGGAAGGGTCAGGGCGATCCTGTGACTTGAGAGTATCGGGCATGATGCGAACCGAGTGTCTGTTGCGTTTCTCCCAGCTTAACCACAAGCACGAACTTGTATCTTGACGATTTGCCGGGTTTGATGGTTTCCTCGGCAATATGACATCAAACCCCACAAAATGGTTGAAGGACGAACTGGATCGAAAGATCATCCGCGAACTTCAACGCAACGCCCGTGAATCAACCTCCAACATTGCGGCCCGGCTGAATGTGGCCCGGTCAACCGTGCACGAACGCATCGCACGGATGGAGAAGGACGGTATCATCACTGGTTACTCCGTCGTCCTGAGCAAGAACCCCAGCGTTGAAAACGTTCAGGTCATGGTATTAATCGAGATAAAACAGCAGGAAACACGGCGCATCCTACAGAAGCTCTCACAATATTCCGAGGTGCGGGTCTGTTTGTCGATCAACGGTGAATATGATTTGTTTCTCAGTGTCGAGGCGCCTCGGATTGAGGATCTGGACATTGTGATTGACGAAATAGGCATGATGCCCGGAGTATTGCGAACAAAGTCCCTCGTCGTGTTTGGCCGCCGTTTTGACCGGCGATACAAGGAAACTGCGCAACGTATCGCTGAACAAGTGCTAAGTGATTCAGCCTGAGTGTTGCAGCGCGCCCATTCAGGCCGCGTTTTAACGGAATTCTGACGGTTTGCCGGGCTGTGCAGGACGGAAAGTTGGTTCAGTTCTGATTCATCAATCGTATTGGCGGAGTCATCAATGTCCAATGTAGATGCAGACAGCCCCTTTCTGGGTGTCTTGATGCTCGACACAGCCTTCCCCAGGATCCCGGGAGACGCAGGCAACGCAGCGAGCTACCCTTTTCCGGTCCGCATCTCGATTGTTGATGGCGCAGGGGCGCTTGATATCGTCAAACCCGGAGGCCCGAATGATGACTTGCTGGAGGGCTTCATCAAGGCCGCGCGTCAGCTGGAGGAAGAAGGCGCAATCGGCCTGATCTCCACTTGCGGGTTTTTGGTCCATTTTCAATCACGGTTGGCACAGGCTGTGAACGTTCCGATTATCATGTCTGGACTGTCGCTCTTTCCGCTGTTGCGAAGTGCTTTGGGGAATCGTCCGATTGGCGTTCTCACAGCATCAACCGCCAGTTTGACGAGCGGTGCGCTCGACGCCGCGCAGATTGACCCCGATCAGGTACATATCGCGGGCTTTGAAGGATGTCCGGCATTCGCAGACACAATCCTGACCTCAGAGGCGACCCCGTCGCAGGCGTTTGACGCCAAAGCCATCGAGGCATATGCCGTTCAAAACGCGCGAAAGCTCATCGAGCAATGCCCCAATATCGGATGTATCCTCCTCGAATGTGGCAACCTGCCACCCTACGCCCCTGCAATCCGTGATGCGACCGGGTTGCCGGTGTTTAGCATCATGGACGCAGCGCACATGTTCTGGTCCGCGTCAGAAGGCCAACTTCTCAGAGCGCAATGACAACGGATCACGGCCGGTTTTCTTCAGCCAAGAATAGACCGGAGGAACCCGTTCTGCCAGGGACTCGACAATCACGTCAATAAAACACGGACCGTCGTGCTCAAGGGCGGCGGCGAACGCCTGGTCGAACTCTTCAAGTGTCTGGACCTGCCAAGCCTTCAGACCGAACGACTCCGCAATCCGTGCCGCATTCGCCTTTGTAAAATCAACTGAATAACAATCGTTCGCACCGCGCCCTTCCATGCGGTGCAAGCCCTTGATCCAGCCAAAACAACCGTTGTTGAACTGGATCAACTTGGCCGGACAATTCAACCGAACCAGCGTTTCCAATTCGCCCACGCTCATGTTGAAGGAGCCGTCACCAAACAGGCCGATGGTCGTCTTGTCAGGCTCCGCTTTCCATGCACCAACCACAGCCGGGATAGCATAGCCCAGACCGCCATACGCACGAGGAATGATAAACGTGCTTTCCGTGTCCCCCATACGCAGAAAGCGCGTCATATAGGGGGTTGGCGTGCCCGCATCAGACAAGATATTCACAGGATGCTGTAACCGTTCCGAGAACGCACGCACGATGGGTTCTGGTCTGAGCGGCAATGCGGTGTCCTGGAAGAGCGGCTCTGCCCCTGCCCAGAACTCCTGACGATAGGCATTCAGCGTATCGACCCAGGCATCATCTTTGGCAGGCCGATCTCTGGCCGCGATGGCAAGAGCCTCAAGGACCAGCCGCACGTCTCCCGCCAATGACAGCGCGTTTTCGGTCATATTTGCCAGAACCTGCGGATCAATATCGACCTGCGCCACCTTTCGGGCCGGGTTTTTGGACGGGAAAGACCAGCCAATCGAAACGACCGATCCAACTTTCGAGCCGAGATAGACCAGCAAATCCGCCTCTTCCATCGCCATGTTTGCATGCGGGTGGTAGCCGTTATCACCGATCACGCCGATGGCCAGCGGATGGTCATCAGGCATAGTGCTTTGTCCGGTGATGGTGGTGACCACAGGCACATTCAGTTTTTCGGCAAAGTGCTGCAAGGCGGCGCGGGCGCGCGATCTGTTGGCACCGCCACCAGCCACCAAGAGCGGGCGCTCTGCCGCTTCGATGAGTTCCAGCAACGCTTCTACCCTGCCCGGTTCGGCCATGGTCGGATAGGCGGGGAAGGACTGACATTCCTCTTCGACATGCAGCGAATATTGCCCTTCCGGCACCTCAGCCTTCAGCATGTCCTCGGGGATGACCAGATGCACGGCACCCGGTTTGCCCGTTGTCGCGATCCGAAAGGCGCGGCGTATGATCTCTGGAATCTTCTCCGGCGATTTGATCTGGATGGACGCTTTGGTCACCGGCTCAAACAGCTTGACGCAATCAAGTTCGGTGATGACCCCCCTTCCCTCTCCGGGCAAGGGGACGTCGATGGTCATCAAGATGACCGGTACCGACGAGGCATGCGCCTCGGCCACGGGGGGCAGCGAATACATCGCACCCGCGCCCGAAGGTGCCTCGAATACGCCAACCTTGTTGGAAATTCGCGCATAAGCATCGGCCATGTAGCCAGCACTGCGCTCATCGCGGCACATGACATGTTCGATAAGGTCGGTGCGGCGCTGTAAAGCGGAGTAGAGCGGCACGTTTGTGTCGCCCGGCACACCAAATATCGTTTCCACGCGGTAACGGGCCAACATTTCAACAAGTATATCTGCACCTAGCATTGGGGTCTCCTTTTGGGTCTGACGCTAGCTTGGTAACCTCGCCGAAACGCATCCGACGAAATGCCGGACTTCGGCATTTTGCTGGCAATTTACTGGGCTGAACCGGGGATGCGGATTGGCAAACTCCGGGAAACCCTGCTCAATTCGGAGATTCACATGTCGTTTCAATCTATCCTTACCGCGTGCGGCCTGACATCAGGGCAAATCACAGGCGGGTCATTGAAAGTGACCACGCCCGTTGATGGGTCCGTCATTGCCGAGGTGACGCCCCATTCCGTATCCGATGCACAGGCGGCAATTTCAAAGGCCAAGGAGGCGTTCAAGGCCTGGCGGCTTGTGCCCGGTCCACGCCGTGGCGAATTGGTGCGCATCCTGGGCGAAGAACTCCGGGCCGAGAAAGAGAACCTTGGCAGGCTCGTGACGCTGGAATGCGGCAAAATCTACCAAGAGGGCCTGGGCGAAGTTCAGGAAATGATCGACATCTGTGATTTCGCGGTGGGCCTGTCGCGCCAGCTCTATGGTTTGACGATCGCCTCTGAACGGCCCGGACATGCGATGCGCGAAACCTGGCACCCCGCAGGGACCTGTGGCGTCATCACCGCGTTCAACTTTCCTGTCGCACCATGGTGCTGGAATGCAGCACTTGCGCTGGTCTGCGGTGATCCCGTGATTGCCAAACCCTCCGAAAAGACACCGCTGACCATGCTCGCTGTTCAGGTGATCTGCGACCGTGCCATGGCGCGATTTGGCAAGGACGCGCCAGACGGCCTGATCCAATGCCTGATCGGAGAACGGGAGGTTGGCGAAGCCCTGACTGCATCGCCGGATGTTGCGATCATCTCGGCAACAGGGTCGGTGCCCATGGGCAAGGCCGTCGCTGCCGATATGTCCAGACGGCTGGGCAAAACAATACTGGAGCTTGGCGGGAACAACGCGATGATCGTGGCCCCTTCAGCCGATCTGGAGATGGCACTGCGCGCAATTGTCTTTTCGGCTGTCGGCACGGCGGGGCAACGCTGCACCTCCCTGCGCCGTCTGATCGTGCATGAGGATGTCTACGATCAACTGATCCCGCGTTTGATTGCCGCCTACGAGACCCTGCCCGTCGGCGACCCTCTTGATGCAGGGACATTGGTCGGCCCGCTCATTGATACCGGCGCCATGACGGCAATGGACGCATCACTCAGCCAAGCCCAAGCCGAGGGCGGCACCGTCCATGGCGGCGGTCAGACCCTGAGGGACACCTATCCTGACGCGGCTTACGTCAAACCGGCGATTGTTGAAATGCCGGGCCAGTCCGCCATCATGCACCATGAGACCTTTGCGCCAATCCTCTATGCCGTGAAATACAAGGAACTGGATGAAGCCATTGCCTTGCAAAACGACGTACCGCAGGGGCTGTCGTCCTGTATCTTCACCACGGACATACGCGAGGCAGAAACATTTCTCTCTGCCGCGGGGTCCGATTGCGGCATCGCAAACGTCAACATCGGGCCTTCCGGCGCTGAAATCGGGGGCGCTTTCGGGGGCGAAAAAGACACCGGCGGCGGTCGCGAAAGCGGATCAGATGCCTGGAAAGCCTACATGCGCCGCCAAACCAACACGATCAACTATTCGCGCGAACTGCCACTTGCTCAGGGCATCAAATTCGACATCTGACGATGGCATCTTTTGAACCTGCTTTCGTGAAAGACCTGATTGCAAAGCGTTGGTCGTAGACACGCATGAGAATTGAGGGAATATGAAAAAAGTCGCCGTTCTTGGTCTGGGCAAAGTTGGCACACTTGCTGCGGAGTTGCTGCATTCCTCTGGTTTTGATGTGACCGGCTTCGACGTACACCCGCCCGCTGGTCCCCTGCCCTTCCTCGTCAGGTCGCTGGATCTGTCGGATATGGGGCAAGTTGCGTCAGAGTTTGCAACGCAGGACGTGGTGCTGTCCTGCCTGCCGTTCAATCTGAACGCCGCACTGGCGCAGGTCGCGCATGACACGGGCATTCACTATTTTGACCTGACCGAGGATGTCCCGACAACCAAGTCGATCATCGACCTCAGCAAGACCGCTAAGGGGTTGATGGCCCCACAATGCGGACTTGCGCCGGGTTTTGTAGGTATCGTCGGGGCGGATCTGATCGCCTCTCTTGATGAATGCCGAAGCTGCAAAATGCGCGTCGGGGCATTGCCGCAAAACCCGACCGGGTTGATGGGCTACGCCTTCAACTGGTCGCCCGAAGGGGTTGTGAACGAATACCTGAACGACTGTGAAGTGATCGAGGACGGGGAACTCAAATGGGTGTCCGCGATGGAATGGCTGGAGGACATCTATATTGACGGCGTCCGGCTTGAAGCCTTCACGACCTCAGGTGGATTGGGAACCATGTGCGAAACCTATCTGGGGCGGGTCGCCAACATTGACTACAAGACGATGCGCTACCCCGGCCATGCCGCCCAGATGAATTTCTTTTTTCATGAATTGCTGATGCGTGAACGCCGCAAGGAGGCTGGCGAAATCCTCATCAATGCCAAGCCACCGGTGCAGGATGATGTCGTCTATGTCCACGTCGCCGCCGAAGGATCAAAGGACGGGCGTTTGCAGCGACGGGAGTTTGTGCGTGGCTACAGGCCCATCGAGATTGCCGGTCAACAGCGCACGGCAATTGCCTGGACCACCGCCGCATCCGTGGTCGCCATTATTGAGATGGTGCGCGACGGAAAGCTGCCAGGCCAGGGATTCCTCAAGCAGGAAGAAATCCCCCTTGCGGATTTCCTGCAAACCCGCACCGGCAGTCTTTATGGAAATTAGTCAAACAAGAAACCTATGACCATGTTTAAGAGAGCAGATCGAATCTCGGGTATGGCCTTATCAGAGATTGTCCAGTTATCCGAAGCCGCAAACCGTCGAAGGGCAGAGGGTCATGATGTGTTGTCTCTGGCCACTGGCGAGCCGGACTTTCCAACGCCGTCCCATATATGCGCGGCAGCAACCGCTGCGATGCAGGCGGGCGAAACCCGCTACCCGCCAACCGCAGGCACAGCCGCCCTGCGCGATGCAATCGCACGCCAGTCCCATGGCGATCACCGCCGCGAGCATGTCATTGTCTGCACCGGGGCAAAGCAGGTCATTGCAAATGCTCTCGCGGCGACTTTGAATGCGGGCGACGAGGTTATTGTTCCTGCGCCATATTGGTCAACCTACATAGACGCTATTCAGCTGTTCGCCGGAAACCCGGTTGTTGTAAGCTGTGATGCGTCGCAGGGGTTCAAGATAACGCCTGCCCAGCTAGAAGCCGCCATCACCCCCAGGACCAAGTGGCTGATGCTGAATTCACCGTCAAATCCCACCGGCGCCGTTTATACGTCAAAAGAGCTTGCCGCATTGGAGGCCGTTCTTTTGCGCTATCCGCATGTGTGGCTGTTGTCAGACGAGATTTATGAACACATCTGCTACGTTCCCTTTGCCTCCTGTTCTTCGGCCATGCCCAGTATGCAGAACAGGTTGCTGGTCGTGAATGGGGTCTCAAAAGCCCATTCCATGACAGGCTGGCGCATTGGTTGGGGCCTCGGCCCTTCCGATCTGATCTCGGCAATGACGACCGTTCAGGGCCAGTTCACATCCGGCGCCTCTTCGATATCCCAGGCTGCAGCCCTCGCCGCGCTTGAGACCACCTCAGATCATATTGAAGAACGGCGGGCAAAGTTCCTGGCCCGCAGGAACGATGTCGTTACCGAAATTGACGCAATCGATGGCCTCACCTGCACGATGCCTGATGGCGCGTTCTATGTCTTTCCGTCAATCGCAGAACTAATCAACGCCCAATCCCCCGGCAATGCAGCCCTGACAGATGACGCAGACTTTTGCCGGTTTGCGCTTGACTCCGAAGGTCTGGTTTTGGTTCCGGGGCGTGCCTTTGGCATGCCGCAGCATTTTCGGATGTCTTATGCCTATGCGGACGAAAATCTGATCGATGGTATCCGCCGGCTGTCGAAAATCGTCGCCAGTCTCAGTTAAGTTGGATTGATAACACCGCGGCGCCAAACAGAGGCATTCACTGGATCCTGTTTGACATCAGCCCCCATTGCCCCCAGCGATTTCATGGCCTCAGGACCGCATTCGGCTGAGCAGCGCAGCACTTAGAATGATCATAGCTGTGCCTGCGAACGCAAAGACGTTGGGGATCACGCTGAACAGCGCCAAATCATAAAGTCCCGCAAACACCAGCACGAAGTAGAAGGCAGGCATGACAAGGCTTGCCTCTCCCCGCTTCATTGATTGGATGAAGAGCGACTGTCCCGATGCCATGACAACACCAAGTCCTGCCAGAAGAACCCATTGCAGATCTGTTGGCTGTGTCCAAACAAAAGCGGCGACTATGATCGCAATTGCGCTGCCAATGATGTTGTTGATGATCAGAATGCGCATGGCAGGCTCGTTGCCCGCAAGACGCTTTACGAATATGGCTTCCAGCCCCAACAAGGCAGCTGCCAGCAAGGCATACAAGCCCGCTGCCTGAAAGGCCTCGGTGCCCGGTCGCAAGATCAGTATTGCTCCCAAAAGAGCAAGAAGGGATGCCAGTACTTTGCGAATGCCCACGTGCTCTTTCAACAGGAACGCGGCCAACGCCATCGTGACGATAGGGCTAAGAAAGCTGATCGCGGTCGCCTCTGCCAAGGGCATCTTGGCGACGGCCGCAAACATCGCGGTCACCCCAGACCAACCGCAGAGTGATCTCATGAAATGCAAAGACCAATTTGTTCCCGCGAAGGTCGGTTGGCTGCCGGGAACCGCAAGCAGGAAAAACCCGAGCGCGATAGCGGCAAACGCGAACCGTCCTGCGCTGACCTGAAGAGGATGCAAGGCATCTCCAATGTCTCCCCCGACTCCCAGCGACTTCCCAATGATTGAAGTCATGGCAATCAAGGCAGCGGCGCCGATCATTGCAGGTAAGGCAAGGTTGGCTGAATGGTGCTTTTGGGTAGCTGTACTCACAGAGGTCCGCCCTTCTCAGAATGGGCGCGAAGGCAATTGTACGCACGCACATTTACTTTACTAAATCTATCAGATAATTGGTGAGTGCAAGCAGTGATTTCGTCAGATCAAGCCAGCTCCATCAAAAATACATGATCAAAACGCTTTGCGTTGCCCGGCTCTTCTTAAGCGCTGCCGCCCGGTCGGCCGCCTTTGATAACAGTAGCTTGGCGGGTTCGCGGATTGGTCTGTTGAGTTCTAGGGAGATCACTCAATGAAACATGTTATTCTAGCTGCTGCGGTCGGCGGGACAGCGCTTCTTTCCGCAGCGGCACCGCTTCTTGCTGGCCCCGATGACGATACAATCCGTATTGCATCGCCGTGGAAGATTGGAGCGCTGATCCCATCAGCCGGGACGGCCCTGTCGCGGACGGGCGTTGTCGAAACGCTCACAATGCCAACTGCCGAAGGCGATATTGTCGGCCTGCTTGCCGAAAGCTGGACGTCAAACGACACGTTGGACGAATGGCGATTCAAAATTCGTTCCGGCGTCACTTTCCACGACGGCAGTCCGCTCACAGCAGAAACAGTGGCTGCCAATCTGACAAAGTTCCAAGATCAAAGTTCCCTGGGAAGCGCGCCAGTGAAGCGTATCGCATATGAGGGCGACGACGTAATCCTGACCTTGGATCGTTCATATTCGATCCTGCCAGCTATCTTGGCCGATTGGAACACAGGCATAATCTCTGCCGCGAACCTGACCGAAGAGCCATCCGACAGCGTTGCAGGCACAGGGCCCTTCGCAGTCACAGACGCATCTGATCCAACGATGCTGAAACTGTCCGCCAATGCCGATTACTGGGGCACCAAAGCGACGATCAGCAAGGTCGAATATCTGTTTGTCCCAGACGCTCAAACGCGTCAGGCGATGGCGCAGGCAGGGGAAGTTGAATTTGCTTTCAGCTTACCGGTCACGGCGACGCAGATGCTGGCGGGTGCAGACAATGTGGACGTGAGAATTCAAGCGATCCCGCGTGTGCGTGCGTTGAAGCTGAACGGCGGCATGGCTCCTCTAGACGAGGTCGCAGTTCGCCAGGCCATCAGCTATGCGATTGACCGCCACGGCATCGCAACTTCTATCGTCGGCAACCCTCACACAGCAGCATCGCAATTGTTCCCAGCCAGCTTGCCAGCATGGCACGATCCATCCCTAACGCCTTTCTCCTTCGACCCAGCCAAAGCTGCTGAGCTTCTCGCGGGTGCTGGATTTGAGATGGGCGAGGATGGCATCCTGGTGCGCGACGGCGCGCGTTTCGAGATTGAAATGCGCACCTATGACTCGCGTCCGGAGTTGCCTGTCATCGGCGTGGCGATCCAAGGCATGCTGAAGGACGTCGGCATTGAAGTAACAATGCGTCAGGGGGATTGGACAATCATTTCTGACGGACACACTGACGGGACATTGGAAGCGGGCATTGTCTCCGACAGCTTCGTCTATGTTCCTGATCCCATCGGCGCACTGGCCGAAAACTTCTATCAGGGCGGCGGCTTCTGGGGGTCCATGAACTGGAATAATCCTGAATTCGACAATTTGGTCGAAACCTATCAAGAGACGGTTGATCCCGCGGCACTCAAAGACCTTCGTACCGCCATGGTTTCGATGATTGTCCGTCGTCAGGGATTTTGGGACAGATAGCGGCCTAAACTAAGAGAGGATCTGGCTCATCTGGTTGGATTGATTATGCGGCGGTTTTGCGGTGAAGCAAGCGTCGCATTTCGATGGTCTTT
>Ga0160419_100684_pt1 | contig 19023 bp, 25 predicted proteins | sample CelAP2metagpilot_2_FD_108196 | JGI IMG/M metagenome (GOLD analysis project Ga0160419, IMG submission 108196) | Phycosphere-associated microbial communities from Cellana algal ponds in Kailua-Kona, Hawaii, USA - Cellana AP2-4-25 metagenome pilot ... | reverse complement strand
TGGCCCCTCCCCCCCCCCCCCCCCCTCTCCCGCCCGCCCTCCCTCCCGCCCTCCGTCCCCCTGCGGCTGCAGCTCATGCTCCAGGCTTCGACCGAAGAGCTGGAAGAGCCCCCGAGAATATGGGCCGCTCCACCCGCTGCCTAAGTGGAGGAGACCTGCAGAGGGAGGGAGGGAGGAGGGGAGGAAGCACCATGAGTCATCGTACAGAACTGCCGCTCGTCCTTTTCTCTCCCTCCTCTCCCTCCTCTCTCTCCTCTCCTCCTTCCCTCCCTCCCTCCCTCCAACCCTCCCTCGGTACCTGAGAGGATGCACCATCCCGCACGTACGCAGGTGGCCGCGCACCGCCGCATGTGGGAGGAGAACTGTTGGTTCACCAGCTGCTTGCCTACGGCCTGGGGAAGGAGGGAGGGAGGGAGGGAGGGAGGGAGGGAGGGAGGGAGGGTGAACGAGTGGGACGCAAGCGAATGAAAAAGAACACCTAGAGGCCCTACGTCTTCTTTCCTCTTCCCTGCCTTTCTCCCTCCTTCCCTCCCTCCTGACCATGGCATCCTCCAGCAAGGCAGGCGGCACGTCCGCTCCCTCCACGTTCCTCACGCCCTTCAGCAGCAACACAAGCGCGTTGGCATGACCATGCAGGGAGCACAGACGATGCCGTCGCTCCCTCTCCCTTTCTCTCCTCCCCGCCACCCCTACCAACGCCGTCCCATTCTCGCCCTCCCTCCCTCCCTCCCTCCCTCCTCCTCCTCCTCCTCCTCCTCCTTCTTCTTCTTCTTTTTCTTCTTCTTCTTCCCCTCCTCCTCCTCCCCTGGCGGTCGTCTGTGGTTACAGTAAAATAGGAAACGTTTTAATTACGCAGGAATAGTTTTAATTACGACCATGAGTACATGGATAGGGGTAGATTCATTCGCGATAGTATTTGATTTTGATAAGGACGGGTTTAATTACCGTAGTAATTTAGATTTATCAAAATGGGTTTTGGTCACACACTTGCGAGGAAAGAATACAAACTCCCCTCCCTCCCTCCCTCTAAGCTTTGTCCCTCCCTCCCTTCCTCCCCCCCGTCCTCCCTCGTCTCTTGACGTCTGCACATGGGCTTCTCTCTTCCCTCCCTCCTTCCCTCCCTCAGTCCTTGCTTCCTTGCTCACCTCGAGAAGCAACGAGGACAGAGCCTCAAATTCTTTCCACACGCATTGCACTGAAGGGGGAGGGAGGGAAGGAAGGAGGGAGGGAAGAAGGAAGGAAGGGATGGAGGAAGGAAGGAGGGGAGGGAGGGAGGGAGGGAGGGAGGAAGGGAGGGAGGGAGGGAGGGAGAGAGGGAAGATCAGAATAAAAGCAGAGACAATGTGACAAGCAGGAACCAAGAGGGACTCGGTGGGAGGGAGGGAGGGAGGGAGGAGGGAGGGCAAGGGGGTACCGGTGTGGGTCAACAGGGGATTGCATGTGTAAGGGAGGGCATGCATGATGCTAGCGAGGGTGATGGCGGCCTCGTAACGCACGCCGTAAGACAGGTGCCGACACAGGTCCAGGAGCCGGGGCAGGAGGGGCTGGGAGGGGAGGAGGGACGGGAGGAGGGAGGGGACGGGCAAGCATGAAAAAGGAGATGAAATAAAGAGCGGGGGAGGTGACAATTCAATTCAAAGTCTCCTTGTCCTCTTTCCCTTTCTCCCTTCTTCCTTCCTTCCCTCCCTCCCTCCTTACCTCAACAAGAGCCCCTACCGCCTCTCCAAGCACTCGGGAGAGGTTCGAGATCTCCGCCAGCACCAGCTGCAGCTGCAGGGAGTTCAAGAGCAGACCACCGCTGAGGGAGGGGAGGGAGGGAGGGAGAGCGTTCTGCGCGTGAGGAGGACCGAGACAAGGGTAAGACCAAAGAAAACAATTTTTAAGAAAATTGGACGGTCAAAAATGAGGGAGGAATTAAATTCAAGACAGGAAGGGAAGCAGGGAATGGAGGTGCTGGACAAGCGGAGGGGGCAGGCGATTCAGGAAAAGAGGAGGGAAGAAGGTGGACGCATGACTACTACCGTTTTTATCAAGGAACTCAAAAAAGCTATACACCACAATAAAAATTAAAACCATATAATGATGTAATAATGGGAATAATAAAAATTGACAATATATCATCATGTCATAATGGGAATAATAGAAATTTACAATATATCATCATGTCATGATGGTTATTATAAAAATTAACAAAATATCATCATGTCATAATGGTAATTATAAAAATTAACGATATATCATCATGTCATAATGGTAATTATAAAAATTAACGATATACCATGATGTAATATTAATATATTACAAAAATGATGGGAGTCAGAGCCTGGGACTAACCTCTCTGAGTTGCCCTCGAGCAGCCTGACGAGGAGACGACCGAGGGAGAGCTGGACGGTTTCGCTTGACCCGACCGACAGCCTGTGGTCGCGAGGGCGGAAGATGAGGACAGAGATAAATAGTGTGCTTTATTCTTTTAATACTAGATTATGTTACATAGAATGAAATATACTATTACGTAAGTGCCGGGTGATAACCTAAGCGCCATGCCATTTTCCTCCCCTCCCTCCCTCAATCCCTCCCTGCCTCACCCGGCATGAACCATGTGGGCCACACAGGCGCGTGTGCTCACGTCCTCCTTTAAGGAAGCGACCGCAGTCCCCGGGCGGGCCAGCGTGGAGAGGAAGACGTTCAAAAGGTAGGTGAGCGTGTCACCCCTAGCGAGGTGGTGGCTGTGTTTGTGTCGGCGGAGGAAGGCGACAAGGGAGGCGGTGATTCCACCTGTGGGGAGGGGGGGAAGGAGGGAGAAAGGAAGGGAGAATGTGATTTTGCGGAGGGAGAGAGGGAGGGAGAGAGGGAGGGAAAGAGGGAGGGAGAGAGGGAGGGACACATTTGAATTGAGTGTGCAAGACCGCGCGATGGATTTGAAGAAGAGGGGGATAAGGTCATAAGGAGGGAGGGAGGGAGGGAGGGAGGGAGGAAGGGAAGGAGGTGCTTACCTTGGTTGAGCGTGGAGGAGGGTGCGATTGACTTGAGGAAGAGGGAGATAAGGTACTGAATGGCGCTCTCAAAGGTGTAGTAGGTCGGGTGCGGGGACGCGGAGGAGGAGGAGGAGGAGGTGGAGGAGGAGGTGGACGAGGAGGAGGAGGAGGTTGCTGAGGTGACTGCACTGGTCATGATCTATGTCGGGGCAAGGTAAGACAGAGATGGGATGAGACGAGCAGAGAAGAGAGGAAGACAGGAAGGGGAGAAAGTAGGACGAATAAATTTGCACTCCATTCTCGGTCTCTATTGACGTTGTTCACTTTCACGCCTCCCTCCCTCCCTCCCTCCCTCCTTCCACCCCTCCTCCCCCCCCTCCTTCTCCTTCTTCCATCTCACTCGTGCCCGGTCGAATGCTTTTCTCGACAGCCCCCCTCTTCCCTCCCCCTCCCCCTCCCCCTTCCTCCTCCTCGCCTTGCCCCCCTCGTGCAGCCCGCACGAGCTTGGCTTGGGCGTGCTGGGCCTGCAGGGAGGGAGGGAGGAGGGAGGGAGGAGGGAGGGAAGCATTATTTCGATCGCACCACCTACCTAACAACCCCTTCACATCCCCGATCCCTCCCTCCCTCCCTCCCTCCCTACCCACCTGCCCCGCCACCGACACGGCCAGAAGGTGCGCCATGGTCTCGGCCCATATCAGCTGGACCTGTAGGGAGGAGGCAGGATCTTCCAGCCCCTGGGGAGGGAGGGAGGGAGGGTAGTGGCGATGGGAGGAGTGAGACGAGGAACCAAACGTGGAAAGCAGGCGATGGAGGAAGGGGGGGAGGGAAGGGAGGAAGGCACCTGAAGACGCCCTGTAAGGATGGCAATGCCACCATCGGGGCAAAAGCAAAGAGAGTATAGAGGAGAAATCGTTTGCCTTCAACATTTCGTATTTTTACGCCATTAAACCTTGCACGCATGCATGTATGCAAGCAAGCAATAGAGATTAGGAAAAGGAGGGAGGGAGGGAGGGAGGGAGGGAGGGAGAAGCGTACCTTGAGACATAGAGCAATCAGTGCCTCCATCGGGATGAGGCGGAAGTCCTCGGCATTTCGAATCAAGGACATAAAGCACCATGCCATTGCGCCCCGGACGTCGTTCCCTCTGTCTGCATTAAAAAGGAGCGTGAGCGCCTGGGAACAGGAGGGAGGGAGGACGGGAGGGGGGAAGAAGAGAGGGGTGGCAGGGGAAATGGAAAAGTTGACCGCATGAGTACCCGATTGATTCAAGAGGAGAAGGAAAGGAAAAGAGGGAGGGCAGGCGAGAGGGAGGGAGGAGGGGAAGGAGATACTGTGCCTTGAAAATATCTGCTTTTCCACCCACGGCTCCCGCCACGGCCAGAGCCTGTAGCGCTGCCACACGCACACGGGCATCCCTCCCTGCCCGAGAGAAAGCGGGGAATGGGAAAGAGGGAGGGAGGGAGGGAGGGAGGGAGGGAGGAAGGGAGGGAGGAACGTGAGGCTTCATCCCTAGTGCTTGGGTGACACGCAAACCACGTTCTCTCATCGGACGAAGAATGGGTGAAGGAATTCAGAGAAGTCCAGAGAAGGAAGAGAGGGACAGAGGGAAGGGAAGGGGAGGGAAGGAAGGAAGGAGAGAGGGACGGAGGGAGGGAGAGGGAGGGAGAAAGGGAGGAAGGGAGGAAAGGAGGGCACGAGGGAGAGCAGCCTTACATTTCAATTGTTTGAGAAGGCAGGGCAGAATGTCAGAGACCATCCCTGGAGAGAGCTGATTGGAGGCGAATTTGGACCGAAAGACGAGAGACAGAATTTCGCAGGCACAGACGCGTGCCAGAGGAGAGAGAGGGCCTGGGGAGGTAGTCGAGGAGGAGGAGGAGGAGGAGGAGGAGGAGGAGGTTGATCCTTTCGACGAGGAGAGAAGGAGGGTTTGCATGTCTTTGGAGAGGGCATGGGCATTGCAGGTTGTGGATTGCTGGAGGAGCGTGAGGTATGCACGGACGAGACTTTGGCGGAAGGGAGGGGAGAGGGGGAGGCGTTTGGCGGCGATAATGGCGTTAAGAATCTGAGAGGAAGGCAGAAAAGGTTGTATTAGAGGAGAGGTAATGAAAAATGAGTATCCATTATGTCATTGCCTTCTCTGCTTTTATTCTACTCGTTTCTCGCATAAAGCCCTCGATACCCTGTCCTTCCAACCCTTCTTCCTTATTCCTTTACCTGAACCAGCAATGCCTCCAGCGGCAGCAGTTCTTCCTTGGCCACTCGCTCTAGCACCGTATTCAGCATCGTCAAGTTGTAAAATAGAGTCCTGGCGGCTGTAAACGTGTCGTGCTCGTTGGAAGACGGGCCGGAGGTAGAGAAGGAAGGCTGGGCTGTCTCGAGCAGGGTGAGGGCGCCTTGGATCTCGCCCATGCACTCCGCCAGGGAGGGGAGGGAAGAAACAGATGCAGATAGCATGTCACTATATTGGGTGTAGGGAATGATTGACACATTATGCGTAAGAATTGGTGGAGGAGGATTTGAAGGTAGGTGGCCGACTAGGTAGGTGGCTTCTTGCGTCTGTCTCCGAATTCCAGCCACATATGATCTGTTGTCGACAAAGCTTTAGAATTCAGCCGAATTGTGTGTGTGTCTATCTAAAATATAGCTATACCTTGCGATAGAAGAGCATTAAGTATGATCTAATATACCTCATAGGCTAAGTTCGAGATCCGGTGCTTGCTGCGGCGTTGTCTGATGACGATGATGGTGGCGTGCCGTTGTGAGACTGCCGGCCCGGCACACTTTTGCTTGCTTCCCCGCTTCGGGCACCACAAACGATATGTAAGCTACCGTTTCGGGCACCACAAACGATATGTAAGCTACCGTTTTGTTCTGTCCTCTTGCACGTGGATGTGTTGAATGAGGTGTGGGTGGTATCTGATGTAAAGGCCGTTGGTGGCGTCTTTGGCGAGCGATTACGCTCGCTCGCTCGAATAATAATATAATGATAACAATAGTATAATCATTGTAATTTATTATATTGTATTAATATTAATATAAAGATGGTGGCTTGGAGTAACTGATTCCAACGATGAAAGGTAAATGGAGTAAGTTATCTCAAAGAAAAAATCATTCGTAGGAAAGCTCTGCAGGGGGCAGAAGCTCTGGGTAACCGTTTCATCCCCACAGCATCCCCACCGCATTTCCACAGCTGAGCTGGGCAACATGATGCCTTTCTTGCCTTACTCTCCCATGACCACGGCAAAGCTGGTGTAACTGCTCTCCCCATTCTTCTTCCTTTCCGCAAATCTCTCTTTGTCCATAATACACAACAGGCACGCAACCCTGCCCGCCCAAGCTGCTCTGTCTAAGACCCGCTATTCCACTGTCATGCATTGCATAGTTAAAACAAGAATATGGAAACATTCTATTGATAAACTTCTTACCATCCAATTGATATTTGTTTGGTCAATTGTCGCCATGATAATTATCAATAAGGACGCCTTGCGCACGCAAGCAACGCCATGCCACTTCACTGAAGTGTCTCATGCAGCCACCAACCTCACTGTCAAGAATTCATTGCCTTCCATCGCGGATCATGCACTTCTTATCCCGTACCGAAACCGTTCCTATCATCTCGAGCGCTTCGTGGAGGAAATGGGGCCTTATTTGCGGAGGAACTTTCCCAACGACTCATTCTCTCTCTGGATCATTGAGCAAGCAGACGATCAACTCTTCAATCGTGGGTGGCTTGCCAATGTCGGGATTGTGCAGATTGGTTTGGCACAACCGCATGGTAAGTGTATCATATTCCACGATGTTGACCTTCTCCCCGAGCGAGACGGAGTCCCGTACAACCAGTGCAATCTGCCTTCTCAGCTCAGCTCTGAAATGGAGCATTTTAATTGGAGGGTACCATACCCACACTCTTTTGGGGGCGTCGTGACGATGCACATGGACCAGTGGCGAGAAGTGAACGGCTTCAGCAACGATTATGTAGGTTGGGGTGGCGAGGATGACGACTTGTATGAGCGGGTTCGTACCAATGGTCTCCTCCAAGGCAACAAGAGTGTGAGTCGGCCTCCAAAGGGGTCAGGAAGATTTAAGGCCACCAGCCAGTCACTTGTCCATCATCCATCGGGTATAAAAGGGAAAGATGAATATGCGCATTCAACTGCTCTTTTAGATAAGATGAAGAAGGGTAGCGATCGGTGGAAGACTGATGGATTGTCAGATCTGCATTACACAATAGTGCAACATGAGGTGAAGACAGGGCTATCAGGGTTTGCGTCTGTACATCGCATAATGTGTATTCCCTAATGGTGCACCTGGAAATAAGATTTGTTTCAGGCTTATATGATCATACTACCGTATGTCATTAAAGACATACGGCAGTATAATCATTGAGTTGGGCCCCGTCGACCCAGTTAGCTATCCCTATCTCGCCCTGACTTACACGATTGTGACGGCTGTATATGTGGCGTAAACGGCGCGGCCGTTACAGCAGTACACTTAACTTCATGTCATACTTAACAAGTACACCAATCGATAGAACCCAATGGAGAACATCTCAAAGACTCACTTCCTGAATTGGACATGAAAGAGATGGACATTCTCACATGTAATTATCAAGACTCAGAATAATACTTTGTGTCATCAGTGACTTAATGGTTGAAAAGGGAGTGGCAGCCATGGGAGAAAGGGGTGGGCGGTGGCGGGTGCATGTAATAAAATTGAGTCGACAACCACAGATAACGGATACAGTAAGCGATATTCGCATCCCCGCGCGTCTTTCCCAAAGTAGGAACAATTGCGAAGTGAAATTGAAAATGGGCTTGTAATCTCTCCAATATTTAAGAAGGTGCTTTTGCGTTAATTTTTCTTTCCTTCGTCTTCTTTCTTTTTGAGAAGGTCGCATGCAAGATATCACGTGCTAAAGCTCCGCGGCATGTACAACAGCACTAGAGCCGAGCCATCGACTCCTACCGAATCGTATGACGACTAAGACTTCTACTCTCTCTATTGCGCTGCCTCTGCTAGTCCCTCCACCTTTCTCCCCTGGCTTCACTTCATCCAGTCGGAAATAACAGAGACGACCCTCCCAACGACCCTACCCCTATCCCATCTCCTCCTGACTCCTTCGGCCGCCATAACCCAGATCCCTCGCTCCCATTCCCCCCTCTCTCCCTTCTTCCCTCCCTCCTCCACTAGCACTACTACACACCAGGACCGCATCCCCTCTCACGCTGATCATATTATATGTCGTGCTTCTATACACTCTCCCTCCACTCTCTTGCATGACAAGCCGATAGGATACCAATGCATTGGCCCCCAAGCCCGCCACGTGGGCCCTCACCATCGCGTTCACCTCCACCAAAAACACCTGCATCAAGTTCCCCCACATTGCCTCTCCACCTCCACCTCCACCTCCACCTGCCTCTTTCCCTCCCCCCCTTCCTCCGCCTCCCCCCGTCGAAGCTACCATCGCGGCCATGCTACTTTCCTTGACAAAGTGAAGGGAAATAGAACCGAGATAACGCGTTATACGAGCACCAGGTAGGAAAGCCAGAGGTGTGATCTCGACCAGGTTTCGAGGATCAGGGAGGAAGGAGGGCGGGAGGGAGGGGGGAGGGAAATGATGAAAGGAGGAGGAAGCGGAGGCGTTGGTAGAAGAGAGAGTGCTGTTGCGGGTGAGGGAGGGGAGGAGGAAGGGGAGACGATTGAAGGTAGAATATTGATCATCTTGAGGAGGGGTATGATAGTGAGGCAGGCCTATTGCCCCTCCCTCTTTCCGCCCCTCCCTTCCTGCTCCCAGGCCTCCACTGGACAGTCGGCGCGGTAGTAAAAGCTGACTCAAGCTCAACAAGGCGGATGAAGAGGAGGAAGAGGAGGGAGGGGAGGAAGGAGGGGGGGCGGCGAGGGTGTCCTTGCTGCTGTTCTTTGGCCGCGCTTTTCGCGATGATGAGGGGCCTGGGAAATCGACTGCAGGCCTACCAGGAGGGAAGAAAGCAGCAGCAGCCATCTTCCCGCCCTCACCCCCTCCTTCAATCTCCATCTTTTCCTGTCCCTCCTTTGGGCCGTTGTCTGCGTCATCGATCCACATCCTCCTACACCCCTCGCCCTCTTTCCCTCCCTCCTCTTCTTCCTTCTCCTCCCCTTCCTCCTCCATCCTCTTTTTGGTCCCGTGAGCTGTGGTGCCAATTGCTGCGCGCTCGGCGGCGAGTACTTCTAGGTATAGAAGCAGGCCGCGGGGCAAAAGAGTAGAAACTGCCGTGGTGGTGGAGAAGGAGGAGGATGGGGAGGAGGAGGGGGGGAGGAAAGAAGGAGGGAGGGAGGGAGAGCGAGAGGGCGCAGAGGAGGGGGTGGCGCAAGAGGAGTGATGTAGCTGGACGACCGCACATGTAACGACTATCTCCTGAGGGGAAGAAAAAAAGAGTGTGTGTGTGTGTGGTTGAGGAAGAGTTGAGTAAGCAGGTGAAGCATGTTCTCTCTTTTTCCCTTGCCCTCCCCCTTCCTTCCTCCATCCCTACCACTATCTTCTCGCCTGGTTTGTCGTCGATGAGATTCACACGGGTGGAAATGCCCTGCAGCACGCAGGGGATTAGATGACGTGCCTGAGGGAGGGAGGGAGGGAGGGAGGGAGAGTTGATACCATAGTTCTGCACATGTCGAAAAAAATAGGAAAGCAGCGTCACCTCCCCTCCCTCCCTCGTTCCCCCCCTTCCTCCCTCAATCCCTCCCTACCTTGAAGCACAACCGACCGTACACTTTTCGAAACAGTCGGCCCATATCGTGGTTCATCCGTCGCCGCCCTTCTCCCAGCTTGACCCGCTTGAGGCCTATGAGCACTGGGGTGGAAGCAGGAGAAGAAGGGAGGGAGGAGAAGATGGGCCGCTCGGTGGTCTGGAGTAGGATGCCTGGAAGGAGGAGGATTAAAAGAAGAAGAAGAAGAAGGAGGAGGAGGAGGAGGAGGAGGAGGAAAACGAAGAAAAGAAGAGAACATTTTAATAAAAGAAAATATTTTTTGAGTGCCATTATTCATCCCTCCCTCTCCCCTTCCTTCCTTCCTTCCCAATCAATCCCTCCTTACCCTTGGGTGGCTCCTGCTCCAGAAGGGCAGCCAAGATGTCCTCGTCTACCTCATCATCAATCTCCAACAAAAATGGTGCGTGCTGCTGCTGCTGCTGCTGCTGCTGCTGGCGATGATGATGGCGATGATGAGGCCCTCCCTTAGTCCTTCCCCTCCTCCCTCCATCCCCTACCCGACGTCGGCGCAGCAATCGACTCTTTTCCTCTCCATCCTCTTCACCATCATCGTACTCCTCCTCTTCTTCCCCATCTTCCTCCTCCCATTCCTCAGACCCTTCGCATGGCGACTGGCACCGTTTAGATCTCACTACACCCTCCCTCCCCTCCTCCTCTGCCTCCTCCTCGTCTTCTGAAGACGAGGAGGAGGCAGAGGAGGAGGAGCTGCTGCTGTTACTGCTGCCACTACTCCTGCCACTACTGCTGCTGCTTGTCCTGCTGCCATTACTACTACTATTACTACTACTACTACTACTATTACTACTACTACTGCTGCTGCTGCTGCTGCTGCTAGCGCCGTCATTGCTTAAGGACGACGAGGAAGAGGAGGAGGAGGAGGAGGAGGAAGAAAAAGATAACAAAGAGGGGAAGGTTTTCAGGAGATATTGATGTGAACCTTGCTCTCCTCCCCCCTTCCTTCCTTCTTCTTCTGCTTCTCCTCCGGGTACCGTCCTTCCTCCCACAATCCCTTCCCTTCCTCCCTCCTCATGCTGCTGCATTTTCTTCCTCCTCCTCTTCTCCCTCTCCTCATTCCTCCTCTTCTTCTCTTTCTTCTCTTTCTCGTCGTTCGCCCTCTTCTGTCCGTCTCCCACTCCCCTCACAATCCTCTGCTCTGAGCTCGCGGGCAAAGAGAGGAAAGAAGACGCGCGCCGCACTGTTCCTACCTTCCCATCGCTTCTCCTCCACCGTTCATCCTCCTCTTCCTCTTCCTTAACTTCCCTTCCTCCTATCCCCTCCTCCTCTCCCTTCTCTTCCCTTCCTCCTACTCCCTCCTTCTCTTCTTTCTTCACCTTCTTCCTCTTCCTTGCCGCTGCCTTTTCCCCTCGGCACTGTCGGCGGTCTCTCGTATCGTCCTTTTTCTCCCCCTCCTCTCCCTCCTCCTCCCCCTCTCCGTCGCCCACATTTCCTACCGCCACCACACGCTCCTTCCTCCTCCCCCTTTCCCCTCCCTTCCCCCTCCTCCCTTCCTGCCTCATCATCACATCCCTCTCCTCCGCATTTTTCATTCTCTCCCCATTCCGGACCGACAACTCCACTATCTTCCTCTGCATGTCCACCAGTGCCCTGGTGATGGGTTTGGAGGGGATAAGGGAGATCAAATTTAGAAACAGGTGAGAAAGTAGAACCTCCTACCCTCCCTCCCTCTACACCCTTACCACCTTTTTCCCCGTAAGGAAAGACATTCATTTGATCTGATTTAAGCTTTCCCCAGGACCATGCCTCAACAAGTGGGATGAGAAAGATGGAAGAAAACTACCCCTCCCTTCTCCCTTTCCTCTCTCCCTCCCTCCCTCCCTCCCTCCCTTCCTTCCTCTTTTCGTCCCTCACCGTCGACCTCCTCATTTACCTGTCTTCCTCATCTTTCACGGCAAATGTGCGGCGAATGGCCAGCGGCGCTGGGTGTGTGCGAAAAAGTTGTGAGTAAAAACACAACAAAAAAGTGAGCTTTTGGTCCGTCCCCCCCTCCCTCCCTCCTTCCCTCCTTCCCTCGTCTCTCACCTAGTGGGGGTAAGGCCGAAACATAAGTGCCAGTCCCACTGAGGGTTCCAAGAATGATGGATGCACCGACCTGAGAGCGGGAGGGAAGGAAAGGTGGTGGAAATGAACAGGTGAAGGAAAGGAGGGAGGGGAGGGAAGGGAAGGGAGGAGGTCCAGCCCCAAATGACCTGTAGCTGGCTGCGAATGGCGAAGCAGGCATTGACGCCCAAGACCCTCATCTTGAGCATCAGCTGTCGGTGGAGATCATACTCGAGGAAAGGCAGGGCGTGAGAGACTTGGAGGGCGTCCAACTCGCCCGTGCCTCGGGCTCGGGGGCGACAGACGCGGGCCTAAGGAAGAGAGGGTGGGGGGGAGGGAGGGAAGGGGGGAGGGAGGGAAGAGACGTCAAGCACCCCTCTCCACAGAAATGCCTCTTTATTTCCACCGTGCATGGTTCCCTCCTTCCCTCCCTCCCTCCCTCCCTACCTCAATCAAGACCCCCTCCCCCCGCGTCAGCAAACGGACCGGCGGCTCGATGGTGGCAAGCAATCCCTCCGGCACCCATTTCCGCCCACACACCTGTGTGTTTCCAGCACATTGTATCGGGCGCCAACATATTGTTTAAGACTGTCATGCAACACACGGGCGTATGAAGGGGTATCTTGCTTGGCCTTCAGCCTTCCGCCTGTCTCCATCCTCTCTCCCGCCCTCCTTCCCTCCCTCATTTTACCTTCTGTTACCCTTTCTTTTCCTTCCTTCCCCCCCCCCATCCAACCTGCCTCCCTCTGCCCCTCCCTCCCCCCCTACCTGACAAGGGACGATCCGCATGTGCGCAAAGGGCGCCCGTCGCCGAGGGTAAGGCAAGTGGCAATAATGACACGGCCTCGCTAGCTTCCACCTCGCCCTTCCCCCCCCCCTCCCTCCCTCCCTCCCTCCTCCCTTCGGGGCGCCCGTGGGCATGAGCGATGACACGCTCCCTCCACTCCCCCCTCTTCGCACGGAGGCAGGTGGTGCTGCCCCTCCCTCCCTTACTCCCTCCCTTTCTCCCTCCATTTCTCCCTCCACAGTAGCCGCAGGGAGGGAAGAAGACGACGACTGTTGTTGCCGCAGTTGCTGCCGCAGGTGCCGATGGGAAGTAGAGGAAGAGGAGGAGGACGAGAGGGAAAGAGGAGGGTGGCCATCGGGGGAGTGAGTGAAGGAAGGTGGTTGAAAAGGAGGAGGAAGAGGAGTATTGCTGGAGGAGGGGGAGAGGAAGAGGGCCTGTGTGTGAGGAAAGGTATAAAGGGAGGAAAGGAAAAAGGAAGGATAGGAGGTGGAAAATCTGAGTGAGAGAAGAAGGGAGAAGGGGGAAAAGGAGGAAAGGAGAGTGGACAAGGGAATGTAGCCTCCTCCACATACCCCCACACATGCACCCAGATGCCTGAACACAGACATAGCTACATACATACATGCATACAGTCACACATACATACATACATACAGACATACATACATACAGTCATACATAGAATACACTGCATGTGTATAACCGCCCACAAATAAACACATACCTACCTCATCCCCCCCCACCAGGGCGGGCGGGAAGGAGGGAGGGAGGGCGGGCCCCCATCGGAGGACGGCGGCCGTGCCCGCCGCCTGGAGGAGACAGACGTCATCGTGGATGGTAGCTTGTTCTCGGTAGCCCACGATGTGGGTGCAGCCGAGGAGGAGGGCGTGGCCTTTCACTTCCTCCCGAAGCTCGAACCACCACCCGTCCCTCGTCTCCTGCTCGTTTCGATGGGTTTGATTTGGGATTAGAAAAATGGCGGGAACCTCGAAGCTTGATCTCTCTTTTGTTCTCCCTCCCTCCGTCCCTCCCTCCGTCCCTTCCTCCCTCCCTCCTTGCCTGGTCCGCGAGCTTGGAGGCGAGTTTTCCCAGGTACTTCACCGACTTGGCAGTCACTGAGGGAGGGAGAGAGGCCGGGAGGGAGGGAGGGATGGTGTGATAGTTGCATGTCACAGACGAATACTTTCCCTTCCTTCTTCCCGCTCTCCCTCCCTCCCTCCCTCCTGACCTAGTCCTCCAAGCCGCATCCGCACACACGGTTCAAATTCTGTCAGTGTGAGAAGCTGTACATCCTCCTCCCCAGCCCCTCCTCCCTCCTCCTCCCTCCCTCCCTCCCTCCCCCTCTCCCCCCCTCCCCACCCTCTCCTCCTCCTCCCGTGCCCCTCCTGTTGCTCCCTCTTATCCCGCTTCTCCACCAGGGGCAGCCCATCCACTCGCTCTCCCTCCCCCTCCTCCCTCCCTCCCTCCTCCTCTTCCCTCCCTCCCTCCCTCCCTCCCTCCCTCCTTTCCCCCCGGCCTCGCACACGGCATGCTGTGCCGTAGGCTCGAGCGACCAGCCCACTGTCCCCCTCCACGTCGAAGTGCAACTGATACGCAAGGAGGGCGTTGCCCTTCAGATCAAGCACCTAAATGCCGGAGGGAAAAAAAGAGAGGAGAGGGGGTGATCTAGAAAGCAGGGAAAAAGGGAAGGGAGGGAAGGAGGGAGGGAGGGAGGGAGGGAGGGAGGGGCCGTTCCTACCTTCTTGCCGAGCTGGCGACGGACGCTGGCATCCAGTCTGTAGAGGAGCGTCTGCCGGGACTCGTTCGAAGACCGCGAATGCCTAAACTGATCCTTCCTGTTCAAGGAAAAGAGGAAGGAAGGAAGGGAGGAGGGGGAAAAGGAAGGAGGGCGAGAGGGCGAGAAGTGAAAATTGAATGGTAGAAGCATTCCTTCCTCTTGCCTCTTTCTCTCCCTCCCTCTCTCCCTCCCTCCTCACCACTCAAACTCCGGGTCGTTTTCCACCACCAGCTCCTCCACAAATCCCAGGATCTTATCCACCTGAAAGACTATCAGAAAATGGAGAGAGGTGTGTATAGAATGAGTGCCGTGCCCTCTGTCCCTCGGTCCCTCCCTTCGTCCCTCCCCGTCCCTCCCTCTCTCCCCACCTTCTGGATCCAGCACGCTCGCCGAGAAGAAGCGGACGCCAATGGACGAGTCTCGGAATGGATTTTCGTTCCCCACATGCTGGAGCTTGACGCTAAGTGCTAGAGGGAGGGAAGCAGAGAGAAAGAGAGGGAAGGATGGTGATCAGAAAGAGAGGGAGATCATGTTTTGATGTGTATGTCTTTTCCTCCCATCCTCCCTCCCTCTCTCCCCTCCCATCCTCCCTCCCTCTCTCCTGCCATTACACGCACCCAAATCACCCCTCACGCCCTTCAGGGTGTCGTACAGCGGATACAGCCCCTGCAGCAAAAGCTCCTCCCCCCTTCCTCCCTCGATTCCTCCTTCCCGCCCTCCCCCTCTTCCGCCGCCTACCCCTCCTCTTCCTCTTCCTCCCCAATCCTCCTCTCCTATTCGCGTGAGAAGGGGATTGAGGTCGATGAAGACCTTGCCAACGAAAGCGTCTTCACCACCAGAGGCCTGCCAGGAGTCATGCTGGACGATCTGAGGGAGGGAGGGAGGGAGATGAGAGGATGTCTCCGTTCATAATATGCGGACAGAAGGCCGAGGATGAAGAGGGGAGGAGAGGAAAAAGAAGGAAAGACATCCAAGGAAATTCTCTCGTGTTTTCCTCCTTCGCTTTTATATTCTTATGCTCTCATTGCTTCCCCCCCCACCTCACCTTGAACTCGATGGGCCCATTCTGAAGGATGGTGTCTTCGGCGACCTCGAACCGAAACTCTTGGTCCCATTGAGGTGCCACGGTCTTGCGACAGATGGATGTACGCTGAAAGGATGGGAAAATGGAGGTTGGGAGGGGGGAGGTGTATGATTGGTTGCAAATCTGTAACAAACATGAGAAAGGGAAAAAAGAAGTAGGCTGCATGCTTCGCACTTTCCCAGCCTACGTCAACCTCATTTACCATTCCTCCGACCAAACCTTTCTTGTCTCCTATTGATTTCATATCCACTCTCACCTCTTCCTGCCCCGCAAAGGTTATTTGGATGCTGACATCGATCGGCTCTTCGGCCGTCAGGCGGCCTGGGGGACTGATATTGCGAGCCTCAATGACGCGGACCTGGAGCAATGAGAAGGTTGCAAACGAATGAAGAGGGAGTTTTGCGACAGGGATAACGGGACAAAGACGCTGGAGACCAGAAGACGCCGAGTATGCATACATACAGAAGCACGATAAAAGGGCAATGGGCCGCTGCAGGAGACGTGTAGAGTGTGTTAGTCTGATGCCTGCATTTTCCCTGCTTACCTTGACGACCGAGGGCATGGCTCTGGCCCGACAAAGGATGCTGCTCGAATAGTCTTAATGGTCGCGGTGTTTTTGGCCAGCCCTGTTTGGTTATTTTGAGGCGTAGGAGTGAGGAAAGTAAGATAGACGAAGGCCAACAAGCGAGGGTGCCTATTGGGTCACGACTGTCGAGGTTGTCCTCGAATCCATTACGCGCTTTCGCAACACTACCACCGAACACAGACAAATGCTTAGATTCTCTCTCTATCTCTCTGTGACTCTGACTGGGTCAGTCTTGGGAGTGGGCTGGCTTGCCTGCCTCCTTCTAGCATGGCAGATAAGCAGGAGCAGCCCCCACGTAGTCATCATCCTCATCTCCCCCTCTTGCTTCCTCCACATGTCAAAACACAGAGACGTCATACAGCGTAGCCACCATGCCGGGCTTCTCTCTCCGTGGTCAAGACGCGTGGCGGAACCACCCCATGCTGGCTAATGGCTTCAAGAGACCAATTCCCAACTTCCCCTTGGCCTGTGGCATCTTCGTTGGTCTTGTCGCGGTGGATTGGGCCTACCGGGCAGTCAACGGTACGAACAAACACAGACGCGAAGACCCGAATCCCCCTTCTGTTCCTCCCTTGCTCCTTGACAGCGGACGCCCTGCCTATGGGTGCCCATTTGTGTACCGGGATTTGGGGAGAGCTCTTGGTAGACTCCTGATACGATAGGTGATCGATCTGTCGGCCGTCTTCCCCGCACTCACCACACCCCCTCCCACTCCTTCATTCCCTCCATTTTTCAGGCGATGATCATCACCATTGTGGCCATGCGTCGGTAACGTTCGAGGATGACATTGACGGCCCCTCCACTGCCGTCATCTCGGAGGGAAAGAAGGGTGGGCATCACTAGAGTGAGGGCGGGAAGGCGGCTAGGAGGAGATGAAAGGAGGTTGTTTTGTAGAAAAGGAGTTAGGGAAGAGGAAAATGACGACTGATGAAAGAAAGAAAGAAAAGAAAGGATTCCAAATTTATCGCTTGAATGGAAAGAGAGCTGTTGCTACTGCTAGTGCTGGTGCTCGTAGTAGAGGTGGTGGCCCTGCTATTCTTGATTTACTTCACTTGCTTCTGCCCTCTTGTGTCGTATGATCGACGATTATCGTGCACACATCCACACATTCATTCCTCCTTCTCTTCCCCTCTCTTCCTTCAGCCCGGTTCTCGTCATGCTCGCCCTTGCCGGCTTTTGCCTCCACCCCTCCTCCTTGTCTTTGAAATATTTTCATTTATTGACAACAGAAAGCCCTCCTTGTCCTTGTCCTTGTTCTTGTCCTTGTCCTTCCCCTTCTCCTTCTCCTCCTTCTCGGCCCGTCCTCCTCCCCTTCTCTGGTGTTCTCCCTCTCCATCTCTCTTTCGTCACTTCCCTCTCTCTACCCGTTCATCCTCCCGTCACCTTGCTCAGTCATCCGTGCCCTCTAAGCCTCCCTTCCCTTGTTATATGATTATTATACACTTCCCGCCTCCTGTCTCTCCCTCCCTTTTATGTACTTCCCGGGTCTCGTCAATATCTAGGTGTGTTCGTCGTTGTCGTTCTTGTCGTTGTTGCTGCTGTTGCTGCCCTTCCAGTCGCTTCGCCTAACCCTACGTGTGTACACATGGTTGGAATGACACATATACATATATATATACACACACATATATTTATACACATATTTATACATATATTCATACATATATTCATACATATATTTATACATATATTTATACATATATGTATATGTATGTATATATGAATGTCCATGATGTGCAACCCTCCCTCCCTCCCTCCCTCCCTCCCTCCCTTCTCTGCCTAACTTACCCCCTCGGGCTCTCGCCAGCTCGCTTCCTGCTTGTCCCATCAAATAGCCCAAGTCCCATCCCGGGCAGACAAAATCAAATCCCCGGCCGATCATGGTGCTGGGGAAGGGAGGGAGGGAGGGAGGGAGGGAGGGAGGGAGGGGGCGCGACCTACCCGGCTGTCTCTCCATTTCCGCAGAAGATGCCGGCAACCTTGCCTGCCTTGTGTGCCGCACTGTGAGTGTGTGTTTGTGTGTTTTTTTGTTGTTGGAGTATTTTTTTCGATGTCTGTTATTATTATTAATCTATAGAGTTATTCCATTTATTTATCGATTAATTTATTTCAATGTAGGGGGTTGATAAGCGTTTGAGAGACACGCCAGAAGCATTCGCACCCCCCTTGCCCTCCATCCTCTTTTCCCTACTTAATTTGAGCATTGTGCCAACCTCTCTCCCTCCCTGCCTCCCTCCCCCCCTCCCTCCCTCCCTTACTTTCTGATGTTTTCAATCACTCGGAGCACCTCCGTGTTGGTCGGGTCGGAGGAAGGGGGGAGACCGATGGAAAGCGCCAAATCGTTTGGGCCTGTAAGAGGAAGGGAGGGGAGGGAGGGAGGGAGGGAGGGGTGAGACAGAAGCTGAAATAGAGCATGTGGAAAGGGGGGTGGGGTAAAGAAAGGAGGGAGGGAGGGTAGGAGGGAGGGAGGGAGGGAGGGAGGGAGGGCATTACCAATGAAGACCCCATCCAGGCCGTCGACGGCGCAGATCTCGTCCAAGTTGTCAATAGCCTCCTTGGTCTCGATCATGGCCAAAGTGGCGATATTAGCGTTAGCCTCGCCCAGGTAGTCGCTGAGGGAGGAAGGGAGGGGGGGAGGGACTTCTGGAGTCAAATCACCCATTTTTTCATTATCCTGCCGTCGATCCCCCTTCCCTCCCTCCCTCTCTCTCACTCTCTCTCCTTCATTCTCTCCCTCCCTCCCTACCCGGAAGCGAACGCCCCTCGGCCAGGTCCATAACTCCGTCGCCCCTGGGGTGGATAGCGACAGGCCGCCACGAAGTCACGCACCTCCTGCACGAGGAAGGAGGACGTCGAAAAAGGGAAAGACAGGTGGGAAGATAGAGTTAAAAAGCAGATTTTCCAAATGAATATTTGTCTGCCGGTCTCATTCCCTCCCTACCTCCCTCCCTACTTCCCCCTCTTACCCCTTTCACTCCTCCCTCTCCCCCCTTCGATCGCGCCCAGCAGACC
>Ga0160419_100680_pt1 | contig 19122 bp, 36 predicted proteins | sample CelAP2metagpilot_2_FD_108196 | JGI IMG/M metagenome (GOLD analysis project Ga0160419, IMG submission 108196) | Phycosphere-associated microbial communities from Cellana algal ponds in Kailua-Kona, Hawaii, USA - Cellana AP2-4-25 metagenome pilot ... | reverse complement strand
TCGTCTGGCGCATGCACAAGGACGGCGCCCTCGTCCAGGTATCTGTCCTTCCCCCCCCCCTCCCCCCCTCTCCCCCTCCCTCCCTCCCTCATTCCCTTCTTTTCTTTCCTTTCTTCCTTTCTTTCTTCCTTCCTTTCTACCTCTTCTCCTCCACTCTCCCTCCCTCCCTCCCTTCCCTCCTCGCTCAGAACGACACCGTGTGGTACGGGCGCTCAGTCATCCGCTCGTGCTGCAAACTCGACTACGGCACCGCCCAAGAGCTGGTGGACCGCGGTAAGAGGGAGGGTGGGCGGGAGGGAGGGACCGAGGGAGGGCAGGAGGGTAATGTGACGCGTGGGCCTGCGCGGGGGCGAGAAAAAAGAGGCAAAGAGAGGAGGGCAGCAGCATTCAGAGCCACCGCAAAAGGAAGAGCGTGGAGGAGAGGTGTGACCGCAGCAGGCACAGGCACAGCCAAGCAAACACGGCGGGTAGCTCACTCACTCACCCACGTACCCCTCCCTCCCTCCCTCCCTCCCTCCAGCGGACCTTTCAGACTTGTCTCCCTCCTGGTGGGACCCGGCGCGACGGCCCATCCCGTCCGTGAGTGGCCAGACGTGCGCGGGCGTGCAGGAGAGCATGAAGCTTATGCACGAGGTACGCGGCCGTGCCGCGCCTTCCCTCCCTCCTTCCCTCCCGCCCTCCTCCCCTCCCTCAGACCCGGAAGTCGAGCGGGGAGATACGTGAGGGGTGCAAAGGGCAAGGGCACCCTCTCAACCCTCCCGCCCTCCCCCCCTTTCCCTGCAGGTTGCCATGTCCCGGCGTCGCCTCCGCTTCTCGAAGGACGGTGGGGCCCTCGCTCTGAACCGCGGGAAGCTCTCGTTCAAGCTAGACCAGGACGGGAATCCCGCCGTGTTCGCGCCGTATCCTCTTAGGGACACCAACAGGTAGGAGGGGAGGAGGGAGGGGGAGGAGGAGGCGGAGAACCGTCACTGCAAGGGGAAAACAGGTAGAGAGAAAGAAAGAGAGAGAATAAGAGAGAGAGAAAGAAAGAGAGAAAGAAAGAGACAGAGAAAGAAAGAGAGAAAGAAAGAGAGAGAGAGAGAGAGAGAAAGAGAGAAGGAAAGAAAGAGAGAGAAAGAGAGAGAGAGAGAGAGAGAGAGGAAGAGAGAGAGAAAGAAAGAGAGAATAAGAGAGAGAGAGAGAATGAGAGAGAATGGAAGGGGGAAGGTCGGCGTGTGTGGCCATCCATGCCTTCTAGGTTTGATCCTTCTCGTCCCGCCATTCGCTGCATCTCGTGGACTCAGCTTCTGTTCTTCCCGCCCCGACAACCCTCCTTCCCCTTTTTCTTCCCCCCTCCCCTCCTTCTCTGTTCCGCAGGGTGGTGGAGGAGTACATGCTGCTGGCGAACTATCTCGTGGCCCAGCGACTCGTGGAGGTGAGGCAGGGAGGGAGGGAGGGAGGGAGGGAGAGCGGCAAGGAGACAGGCAGGGAAGGCGTTGAGAGGAAGCAAGGACGAGAAGGTAGCACGACGCCACCATTTATTTGACAGTCTCTCCTCCCTCCCTCCCCGCTTCCCTTCCTTGTCAAGACCCAGGGCCCGCGGGCCCTCATTCGTCGACACCCGCCCCCAGCCCCCCTGGCCGCAGACGAGCTGACGGCATTGCTGCGGGAGCTGGACGAGGGTGAGGAAGGGAGGGAGGAAGGGAGGAAGGGAGAGGAGGAAAGGAGGAAAAAAGGAGAGGGAAAGGAGAAGGGAACGGGCTCGGCGAGGAGAGAGACTCTGACTCGCGGACGCGCTGGCAGGAGGAATACGAAGACTCGCACACACTGTCCCTCCCTCTCTCCCTGCCTCCCTCCTTCTCTGTCCTGCAGGCCTAAAGAACTTCGACATGTCGTCCTCCTCGGCTCTGCACGCTTGTCTCCTCCACCTGACGGAGGCCGGGATGAGCGAGGAGATACAGCAGTGCGTGCCTCCCTCCCTTTATCCATCCTGGTTTCCCCCCTCCATCCTCCCACCCCTCCTTCTTCCCTTCTCCCCTCTCACCCCTCCTCCCCTCCTCCCTCCCTCCCTCCCACCACCTACCACCACAGGGCTGTGACGGTTTTGGCCACCCACCCCATGCGCCCTGCCGCGTATCTCGCCGTCGGGAGCCATGTGGACTCGCCCGCCACCTGGTAGGTGCCCTCCCTCCCTCCCTTCCTCCCTCCCCTCCCCTCCTCCATCCGTCCTTCCTTCCTTCCATCCCTCCGGGTGGCGCCCCCTCTCCCACCCCTTCCTCCCTCAGCGTAGTTGTAGCCTCGTTTCACCCTTTGGCGCTGCATTGTCCCCCTTTGGCTCTTTCCGTCCTCGACACTCACACACTCCGTCCCCACCCCCCCCCCTTTCCCTGACAGGCGTCATTTCGCCCTGAACATCCCCTACTACACGCACTTTACTTCCCCGATCCGACGGTACGCCGACGTTCTCGTCCACCGCCTCCTCCTTTCCTCCCTCGGCCCCTCCCCCTCCCATTCCTCCCCCGAGCGCGAGGGCGGGGGAGGGGGCGAGGGGGAGGGAGGGCAAGGCTGCTCGTGGTCGTGGGAGGAGATCGACGCCCGAGCCAAAGCCTGCAATGAGAAAAAGCTGGCGGCCAAGAATGCGCAGGAGGCCTCGGACCGGTGCGTGGGAGGGAGAGGGAGGGAGGGAGGGAGGAATGGAGGGAGGGAAGGAGAGAAGGAAGGAGGGAGGATGAGCGGGGGTCTCGTTGTAAGATGAGGCATGTTTTCTTGGTCGCTCACCCTTTTTTCCTTTCTCCCTCCCTCTTTCCCTCCATTCCTTCCTCTCCCCTCAGTCTCTTTCTGAGCGTGTATCTACGCCAGCACCACGGCGCGCCTTCCCTCCCTCCATTCCTGACGTCGGGAATGGTCATCTCCCTCGGCGCGACTAGCTTCACCCTCCTCCTCCCCGCCCTCGACCTCGAGCACCGCCTCCACATCCGCGACATTTCGGGCGTTGCCAATTCCTCCGCCGCTTCTTCCATTCCCTCTTCTTCCTCCTCCTCCGGAGGCGCTGGCACCCCCGCGCGCATCACCTCGCTCACCCTCCATCCCTCTCCTCCTCCCTCCCTCCCCCCGTGGACGCCGGCAGACTCTCTTCTCACCCTTCGTCTCTTCTCCAAGGTGCGCGTGGCCGTGTCGGTCAAGGAGCAGTCGATGGACTTGTTGGTGACCGTGCTGGGGGTGGAGTGAAGGAGGGAGTGAGGAATGCAGAGGGAGGTAGTGTGAATGCCTTCCCTCGTCCAAGTTTACATCTCTTCCTCTCTCGCTCTACATATATATGTGTGTGTGTGTGGCTGTGTCTGTGTCTGTGTCTGTGTCTGTGTCTGTGTCTGTGTCTGTGTGTGCGTGTCTGTGTCTGTCTCTATGTGTGTGTGTGTGTTTCTCTATATAGATACACGAAGATAGGCGGAGAGGAGAAGAGGAAGGGATCGTGAAGGGAAGGAGGGAGTCGGAGAGGACACAGATGCACATGAAAGTAAAAGCGAACAGCACCAACACGATAGCCCGATAGAAGTAGAGATCAAAGTAAATTTAAAAAGGAAAAATGGATTCAAACACGTCCACCGCGAATAAGATTTTGTGCACGAGAACGAGTACTTTGCGTTCATCTTCCTTTCTTCCACCCTTATTTATCCCCCATAGTGCTCACAGAAGGAGTGTCATCCCTTTCCCTACACTGTCGTTCACAATCGCTGCCGCCGACCGACCCAAAGCCTTCTTCCCCTCCCTCGTGAAGCGATTCCCCTCCAAACGTACTTCCTCGATCGTCTGCTCCGTCTTCTCGAATATGGATGTCAACAGCTCCACCGCTGTGTCGTCCAACGTATTGTTGGACATGTCCAGGCGCCGAAGGGGGAAGGGGGTTCCGCCCTCCATTACCTCCTCCACGGCGCGGTGCAGCGGCCGGAGGTCTTTGGCCTCGAGCCACGCCCACGACACGTCCAGGCTCTCCAAGCTTGAGGGAGGGGAGGAGAGGAGGGAGGGAGAGAGAGAGGAGGGGGAATTAAGGGCGGTCTCCAGAACAAGTTCATGGGCCGCTCGGCTTGCTCCGACGCGACGTCAAACCCGCCGCTCGCAACACCCTCCCCCCTCCGACCCCCCCCTTCCTCCCTCCCTTCCGCTATACACTCATCCCTACCGCGGCAGATGCCTGCCTTTGATTGCTTGCGCAAGGCAAGGGAGGACTTGATAGCGACCCGACAGCCGCAGCGTGTGCAAGGAAGTCAAGTTGTGGAACAAAGTGGTAGGGTAGACAGTCGCCTGCCGCGAGGCGTGTGTGCCGGCGTCCAACACGAGCAGACGAGCCTTTCCTCCTCCTCCTTTTGCTTTCTTGAGTTTTTGAGAGGAAGAGGGAGGGAGGGAAGGAAGAAGGGCGAGGGGGAGGGCCTCGTCCAGAATTTTGGCGAGGAGGGAGACACGAAGGCCGCAGACGTGGAGGTGGGTCAGGAGGGGGAGGCGGGTGAAGGCCGGAACGAGGGAGTGGAGGAAGGCGATGTGCTTGCGCGAATCGGTATGCCCTGAAAGTGAGGGAGGGAGGAAGGGAAGCAGGAAGGGAGGGAGGGAGGGGGGATCACTGTAAGACGCGTGTCCTTTTCAACTCCTCGTCCGTTATGATCCCGTCCGTCGCTCCCACTTCTTCCCTCCCTCCCTTCTTCCTCCCTCCATTCCTCCCTCCTTCGCCCATCCCTACCTTGGAAAGTGCCTGGTAGCTCAAACCATGTGACTTCTTGCAGCTTTCCCTTGGCCATGCGCTGTGAGGGAAAAAGAGAGGGAGGGAGGGAGGGAGGGAGGGGGAGACGATGGAGTCAGGGGCGAGTGGATTGGGCTTCGGACATAAGCTAGGAACGGACGGACGGACGGAGGGACGAAAAGAGGAGAGAGTGTGCCACAAGGATACAAGTTCCAAGAGAAACGTGCCTGTAGCAATAGTGGGGACCAGCTGCGAGGACGGAGGCGCCACTGTTGGGTGTGTTCGTATGACGAGGGGAACGAGGGAGGACAATCAGCAAGGAGCCCTGAGTTCCAGTTCACGCGCACAGACCTCCTCTGTCTTCTTCACACCTCTCCTCCCTGGGCCATCCATCCTCCCTCCCTCCCCTCCTTTTCCTTCCCTTCCTCCGTCCCTCCGCCTTCTTACAGGTTGACGTCCAAAGGGTCGAAAGGGCTTGGCGGTCACCGCCAAGGACAAACACAACTCCTTCGTCGTCAAATACGGACTCAAACGCTGACTCGCCAGACACACCCACCACGCGCGCCACTCTCCTTCCGCTATCGTCTTGTCTTGTGTCTGCCAGTGCTGGAAGCGAAACGACTCGAACGCTTTGTTGGTGGCGGCGAGGGCAGCCAGGTCTGAGGGAAGGAGAAGGGAGGAGAGGAGGTGCGCTTCCAGGCAAACGTCCCAAGCGTCCGCAAGAGGGGTGGGAGTAAGAGATGAACGGTCTCGTGGGGTGCTGTCGTTGCTGTCGTGAAGGGAGAGAGCGTCGAGGGAGGGGGCAGCGGGCAGTGGTGGTGGTCCTGATGCCATGCAGGCAGGCTGTGATGATCGTCTGGCTGTATTGTGGGGGAAGAAGAAGTCCAGCGGACATACAAAAGACCTCTGCTGAGTTGTAATCAAGTTCGGTATGGTTAATCAAAATATTGAAGGGGTGCGTCATGGCCATGGTTGCGTATGACAACGCTCTGTTGGTCGCACTAAGCGTGTGAGATCAGTTACCAACCTGTCCGTCAGCTGTCTCCGTCCAACGTTGTTCTCCACGAAACACTAGATACACTACGATCTAAACCCCCGATTTGTGGCGAATAAGGGCTTAAACCCCATTAAAAACTATAAAAGTACTTTAAACTATAAAAGTACTTTAAGCTTTTTTTGGGAGAGTCGAATGTACACAGTCACACCCTATTTTATGGTAACAAGAAGAAGAAAAAGACAATGAAAAAGAAGAAACAGAAGAAGTGAAGGCGAAAAGTTCCTCGTGATAGTTAAAAATCACGGTACCGTGCACATTCATTTACATAAGTTAATTACATATGCATATAGAATTGTGGATGGATGCGTGACGACTGAGGTTATTCTTCAAGTCGTCTCCCATGCAAGCCGCAACCCGTTCATCTGATCACATGAGCCCGCAACACATATCCAAAATTCTAATTCCTTTCGAAGACATGTCTGCCAGGTAGAGTTGAAACAACTCATACGAGCATTGAGAAATCGAGATGCGAGACCCAGAAGTGGGGCCTCGGGAAGAGTGTACACGACTTCATTCTTTGAATTAGTAAATTTACAACATGTTGTTTAAGTATGAAACAGTTAGAAGACTCAGCCGCTGCCTTCATCAAAAAGCATCTTCAAAACCTCATCGTCCAATACAGGGACCGCACCAGCCCTCGTATTTTCATCCGCTTTCTCTCCCACTTTTTGGTCTTCCCAGTACCAAATCGCAGAATTTGAGGCAACACGCTCTGTACTTTCTCCCTCTCCATCCCTTCTAGCATCATCACCACCTCCCCGACCTTTTCCTCTTCCTTTTTGGTCTCCGGTCCTTCTTGCTCCTCTTCGCCCACCTCTTCCCCTTCCTCTTTCCCTTCTCTTTTCTCGTTCGTAGCCTCTTTTTTTCCCTTGTCTTTCGCCTCCTTCTGGCTGCAGCCCTTGCAGAGTCAACGGAGACGAGAGGCGGCCAGATTGGGCATGCGCACCACTGGAGGAGGAGAAGCTGGAAGAGAAGGAGGATGACGACGACGAGGACGAGCCAGACTTATGAGATAAGTCACGTCGGGAAGAGGGCAGCGAGGCACGCGGGAAGATGCTTAAGAGAAGATTTTGGGCCCCTTCCTCCTCATCCTCGTGGTCTTCATCCTTCCCGTCTTCTCCCTCCGCCTTCATCTTAATCCCTACTCCCTCCCTCCCTTCTTGCTTTCTCCTGTTCCTTCCCTTTCTCTTGTTATGCAAATCCTCGCGTGTGCATGCAACTTTTTCCTCGTCCATGCCCGTTCTGTCTCCCTTGCTATCTACTTCGTTCTTGCTGCTGCTGCGGCTGGTAGGTGGCCGCGAGAGCGAGAGAGGCAAGGGAAGGGTAGCAAACCCTGGCACGACTATGCCTTCTGCCGGCACCCACCGCTGCTGCTGCTGCTGCTGCTGCCGCTGCTGGTGGTGATGGTGTTGATGGTTATCGTCTTTGCAGTCCTCTTTGAGCACATTCTCACCGCTATTCTGTCTCGGGTTGTGCGAACACGAGTCGGTGTCTGTATGCCCTCGGGGTGCTGTTATCCCTCCACCAACTGAGGCTGTCGTTGTCGATGCTGCTCCTGCTGCTGCTGCTTGGACAACGGCTGCACTACCGTTATTATCGACGAAGTCAAGTATGGCCCCAATACCGGTAGAGACCTGCATATCCACTTCCAAACATGCTGCTGCTGCTCCTCCTGCTGTTTTTGTTGTTTCTCGTACTCCTTGTGCTGCTGCTGCTGCTGCTGCTGCTGCTGCTGCTGTATCGTTTCCTCTTTTTCCTCCTTCTCCTCTTCCTTCTCCATCTCCTCCTTCTCCTTCGCTTCGGGTCATCTTCGCTCGCTTTTCTCGCGCTGGTGGCACGAAGAGAGAGCATGGTCCACTGTAACAACAGTCGGTCGTGGCGGAGGACGAAGAAATAGATGAGATGGTGGGCGATAAGGAGGACAAGCGCGCGGGAAACGGCAAAGGGGGTGGAAGGGAGGTGGAGAGAGAGAAAGGGGAAGAGGGCGGGAGGGAGGAGGGGGAGGGCAGCGGCCATCGTGACAGATTATTGTCCCTCCGGAAATTGCGGGCGCATTTCATGTATCTTTTTCCCGGCTGGTCGGTAATATGGCGAGAGGGAGGACAAATATCGATGTATTGGAGGGCCGCATATACATACCGTGCCCCCCCCATCGCCCCTCTCGCTTTGCCCTCTTCAGACAGACCTCCCCCCTTCCCCGCCGATGAAGGTACAGGCACCGGCAAGAGCACCTGATGGTTGGTGATGAGGAAGAGCTTCGCCTCTCCATCCCTCGGACAACCCTTCAAGAGAAAGGACTGCTTCGAGGGGGTCATTTCTGTCATGCCGAGGATTAACATCGATTCGGCGTATGTCACACGGTCCTCCCGGCACACCAAAGCGGGGTGAACGAGCAGCTGAATGGCGTGCCTTCCAAGGATCTGGGCCTCCAAGTCGGACTGAGGGTCGATGAGCCATTTTTGGCAGATATCGTTGGCCGTCTGGACGATATAGTCGCTCTCCGGGTCGCTTATTGAAAAGATACATGCCCGGCTCTCGTCGTTGGCTGAAATGAAGAACGGCGTGCCCCGGAGAGCCTGGAGGATGGATAGAGAGGGGGAGGGGGGATGGGAGGAGGGAGGGGGGAAATGAGAAATTTAAAATAGCGTGGACTTGATGATTCTTGGAGCCGGGAGAGAAGCGATGAAACATAGATCGCAAGAAAGGGAGGAGGGGAACGATGCAGGACGATCATCATCACCAACATGACATCACGTCGACGGACCTGGCTGGCTACGGCGATGCGGTGGAACTTGCTGATGGTCTCGGCTCGGAGGGCAGAGCACGGGGGGGAGGTGAGGAGGGTGGACGGGCTTTCGAGCTCGATAGGGGTGATGGAGAGAGCTTTGGCTATGGCGGAAGAAAGTGAGTAGGTGACGTCGCGCCCGACAGCGAGGGACCTGGCATGAACCCAAATAAGGTGTCAAGCAGCGATTCATCACATAGTGTAAGTAACGATTATTTAATGGCTGTGGATGGAGGAAAGACAGGGAGAGAAGAAACCAAACATAAACAGACGTACCAGGCCTGCCACATGCGTAGGCGAGTCACAACGCGCTCTCGACTTATACGTCCTTCGGCATGGAGACGATGAAAGGCCGTCAGAGCGTATGGGACTTGACTCAAGGGGTCATTCCGCGAAAATACTAGATCCGCAAAGGGAGTCTCGACCTCGTTGGCTTTCCCCTCCTCCCTCCCTTTCTCCCCTTCCTCCGGTGCGACAGCTTGACTTTCACTTTCGCCACTGGCGAGGCTGCGGCGACGGTAACGAGAACGAGTGCTTGCCAGAGGATAATCAGGAAGATGAGAACGAGGAAGAGGAAGAGAAGTATTTTTGCTGCAGCGGTAAGAGCGTTCAAAGCAGCGGTCGCTGTGTGGGTGGGTGTGGATTTGACGATTATTTTCACAATGTACCATCACCTTCAGCACTCAATCAACTTACTCTTCCTTTTTCTAGCTTTCTGGCACTCATCAACCAGTCGTGCAGCCGTCCTTCCCTTCCTTGTTCGTATCCCCTCCCTTTTCCCACTCCCTCTCTCCCTCCCTCCGTCTTCCTCATCACTCCTCCCCATCAACGACACATCCCATATCGAATACCACCCTTGCCTGGACCGAGAGGACTTGCTTATTACTCAAACAGCGACAGCCTCAAGCAAGTACGAGAAATGGCTTCTTGCGATTACATGGAAGAAAGGATAACCGTACTTCGACCGGATAGCCCCGCCCATTGTTCTGGCTGACATTGATGGGAGGAAGCTCATTCACCAGACAAACGGCACACACTTACCAGGGGAAATTACCGTCACATTTCACCTTGTCTCGGCTGTCGAGTGCATGTGCGAGTGTAAATGCGGTAAAAGTTGTAAAGTGAGTACTATACAAGAAGCCCTCCATCCGCATCCCTTGACTTGGTCAAGCAAAATCACCAAGTCACCATCAGCGCACCCACGTCACCCGGGGCCTTCCAACAGATCAGAAAAAGGAAAGGGGCTTACGGACGAGGAACACCACATTGTGCTTACCTGCAGTGGAGGCAGGGCTTTTGATTCCGTTTGCCCGTCTCTTGATTCATAATCCACTGGCAGTGCAACGATTTGTGTACGAGATGCGGGAAGGAAGGGTCAATTAATAAAGTCAAGAAAGGGTATGCAAGGCACGAATGTTGCCTTTTTCGACTAAGAAAGGCAACAGCAAGACTGCCCGTGGCCGATAGAGGGCCGGCCACCTGGCCAACTACCAACCTGAGGTGGAGGAAGTAAAGGAAAAGAAGAGGATGACAATGCGTGTGTGGCATTCATTACGGTTGACGTGCCCAAGGGATCGAGGAATCAGTTCACTTGTGAACTCACAGTCAACCGCACGTTGCTCCGGTGTCTTAGGCAAAGCGATTCGCGGATTGCCCGGGATTGCCTGGATACAAAAATGGATTAGCAATGAGACCATTGGAAACCCCCACCTCCTCCTTGGATGACTTATGTTTCGCAATTGAGTCCGGTAGGTATCAAATACTATTGGTACACCAACGTCACCAATCGCAGGAACCTCCACTGGTGGAATTGAAACTGCCGGTGGGGCTGCTTTTTGCCCGACTGATGGCCTCATCATCATCATAATCTTTATCGGTGCCGTCCAAGGGGCCTGCATGCGGATAGAGCCGCGTGTGGTTTATGCCCGGTGGAAAAGGTCTGCAGGGGAGGGGAGAGCTGGATGAGATCATCTGGGGCTGCGCGAGGGCAGCTTCCATTCCACTTTGTGCCCGGGCTTTGCGGGGCCGGATATTCATCGCTGCAAACCATGCCTACGGCTGACGGAGGCGAGGCATCTGGAGGAACACCTGCAGCTCCTGGGCAAGGACTGGTAGGGCATGCCCCCGCAACTTAACGATGTGCAATAATTCTTCGTGTAGATGATACAGAGGACGGAGCACGTCACGCGGAGGCTGGAGCGGGCGCGCATGCAGATTGACGGCCATGCGGTAGGTTCACCCCAAGAACAAAGCCCTGGGGCAGCTACGGCGCGTACTCGTGCTCCTAAGCGATGGCGATGGGAGCCACCGGTTACTCCTCGACGCCCTCGCCCTGGCCCTCAAGGTGCGGCGCAGTCCCGAAGCTGTCTTATCTTGTCATGTCTTTTCCATCATCACCTCCTGTGACGAGGTCCTAAACGCGCCGCGGCCCCACTTCACGGAATGGGACACAGCAACGGGGAAGCTACTCCTGCGCTTTCAGGGTGCAGCCACCGCCTACGCCGCGCACAAGGAGCTACGCCTCATCTGCACCAGCTACCTGCGCCAGATCTTGCTTCTGGCCCCTTTTCAGCCGTTATCTGCACCGGCCTGCCCAACAAATTCAAGGACGTGGAGGGAGGAGGAGACAAGCGGGATGGCCCTCCCACTCGCTGTCCGACACGGAAACCGTCGAGGTCTCCGTTTCCGCGGTGGCGTTTGTCTCTCTCCGCACGGAGGTCACGAAGCCATCGTCACTGACAAGGCCATGATGGGCGTTGGCGGGGCCGAGATCACCAGCCTCCAGAACAAGGGCGTGGGCAAGGGCCTGCTCCCCTCCATTCCCTAGCCCGCCTTCATAGCGACAAAGGTGGTGGTGGAGATACAGCTGCTGGACTTGGTACGGGCAGAGGAGGCGAAGGGCGTGTTGGTGCCGCTGCACGGCTACTACACCACGAAGCCGCTGCAGCTTAAGGGCGGGCAGTTAATCAGCCGAAAGTTGTGATGAAGGAAGTGGTGGTGGAGAAGGGCGGCGCGAAGCATGGGTGACAAATGAAAATGCGACGGTGATGGGTATCGACATGCAGCACCTAGAGGAGCCGACTTACCTCTCCGCGGAGGAGGCGGAGGACCGGCAGAGGGGCGTGAAGGGTGGCGGTCGCCTGTAGCCCTCAGTTGAGGCTGTGCGGCTGCTGTCGGACGACGTGACGCGGGAGCTGGTGGTATGCGAGGAAATGGACTTTGCTGTGCTGATCTGCTCGCCATACCACAAGGCGCGCCAGTGTACGGAGATGAAGCGTTGTGCCATGCGGTCTCACGCCGCTGGTCATCTCCTTGTGAGCCAGTAGTCCATCAGCGGCTGCGGCTTCTGAAGCGTGGACCTGGTGGAGGGTGGCTGTGCGGTGGAGGTGACGACGACTATGGACAGGGCGCTTGTCTTCAACTGCCCTTGCCAGCTGGCGCGCCTCAAGTACCAGCGAAAGTACGAGAAGCGGGAGTAGGCGCTGGCGGCGCCGCTGGCTCTGTCGGAGGGGGGTTGGGAGGAGACTATCCGCGATGCGGTGAACGGGACAGGCGCGAACCAAGTGTGCCGTGCAGATAAGCGGCGCGCTGGCCTGAATGTACAACGTGGTTCCCCACCTGTGGGAAACGACCAAGAGCGTTCATCTTGTTCCGAGCGGCGCCCGGTGCCAGGCCTGGCCTTAGCGTGGAAAGGGGCTGCTCCTGCAGCGGCACGGATACATCTTCTCTTCATTGAGCCGGGCTCATGGACAACATAAGCAGGAGTTTAAGCCTGAGGTGATGGAGGAGGTGGCGGACCTGCTGGGGGAGTTGCGGAGGCCCCTGGGTAAGCAGCCGAAGTGGGAGGACGGGCTGTGCCTGGTCATCTGCCCGGAAGAGATCGTGGCAGACAGCAATGCCGTCATCTCCTCCTACCATCTCCAGATTGAGTCAATCGACAGCAAGAGATCGGCTCCCAAGACCGAGAAGGGCGGCTAGCGAGGCAGCAGCACCGGGAAGAGGACTGCTGGCTAGTCATGCAGCACGGCGATGGGGGATGGGGAAGGAGGGGCGTCGGGAGAAGAGGATAAGGAAGAGGAGGAGGAGGAGGGAGAAGTGGATGAGGAGGAGGACGAGGAGAAAGAAGAAGAGGAGGAAAGAGAGGAAGGAGAAGACGAGAGAGAGGGGAGGGTGGGACTTCGGCAGGTGAAGCGGCGGTCGAATGGGCCGGAGGCGGGTCCGGCGAGCAAGCGCCGCTAACTGATTCTCTGTAGGAAATCGCAAAGCAAATAAAGAGCACCCTTTATTGAATTAGAAATTGATGTTTGGTGCCTTTGATGTGGAGGATAAACGGTGCCTGAACTTTAAGGGGACGGATCTGTAAGCCATGTGAAGAGCTGGCCTGAGTCTTCAAGTTCCCGGATCGATGTAAAAACAATGTTTTTCGCTTCCTCTCACTTTGCCGGGCACGGTGGAGGCTGTCTCGCATAGTGATTCGACCTTATTCTTGTGTTGTTAAGCATTAAGGCATTCCCTATCCCCCCTCTACCTCAACCATCAGTGCAGAAATCCGTCGTTCGTCTACTCCCTTCAGAAGGGCCTTCACCAGGTGATGATCATCACGCATCACTTGGGACGGAGGTGACAAACAACGCTCGACATCAATCACTCTATACTATTGGCCTGGCTCACACTCACATAAAGTTCACGCACATCTTCATGGGAAGGCTTCTTCTCATTATCCTCCATACCCAAGGCTTCTTCTCATTATCCTCCATACCCTGCCCGTAGAAACCTCGATTGGCTGTGGATTGTTACAATACATGGCTCCTTTGTATATTATTGCCCTATCCGTTGTTCTGCTCAAGCGAGATTCATCTCTCTTAACACCACACCCTCCGCCCTACACGACGCGCGCACACACACAGGGATAGAGCTTGGATGAAGCTTCCCTCAGAGAAATGGCCCTTGCCACCGCCAATGGGGCTGCAGCAACATCAGCACCAGCAGCAGCAGCACCAACATCATGAGCATCAGCAACTGCAGCAGCAGCAGCATCGAATGGCGCCTCCAACTTCGATCTGCTCTTTGGACTCTTTTCCATCTGTCGCCACCGTTGTTGCTGCTCCTCTCACGACTGCTCCATGCGCTCAGCACTGCGATGACGACTGCGCCGACGCCATGCTGTACAAGAACCACATCCAGGACGACCAGGACGATGCAGTCAGCACACACTCTACTTGCTCCTCCTCTTCCTCCTCCTGCTCCTCCCTCCCCCCCAATCCCATGTGCCTCGACCCCATCCCCGACAGTCACCCGCTACCCCGCCTCCCTCCTCTTTTCTGTGCTTCCACATCCCTTCCCCCCATCCTGCCGCCTCCTCTTCCTCAGCTTTCTTTGGCCGAGGCGGCCTTCTTGTATGAGTGTTGTAGCCAGGGCCTGACGAGCTACTTACAGCGAGTACTAGCAGCAGCAGTAGAAAGGTGCCTGGCCATGCTCCCACCTGTAGAGAAAAACGAAGGGAAGGAAGATGGGGAGGAGAGGGAGGGAGGGAGGAAGGGAGGGCAGACGTCTGCTATATCGGTAACTTCCACCACCCGGGACAATTATGCGGGAGCAGCACTAACACCAGCAGCAGCAGCAACAACAGTACCAGCAGCAGCAATACGAGACCCTCGTCATTCCGCCCTCGTACACTCTGTGGCCTTCGCCCTACTCACATGCCCCGTCCCTCAGCAATACTCCCGCTCCCCCTTCATGGCAGCCTGCGCCAATGGTCAGTTGGACACCATTACCTGGGCTCTCTCTCTCCTCCTTCCTTCCCTCCCTCCCTCCCTCCCTCAACCCCTCCCTCCCTCCACTCCCTGTGCCTCTCCCTCCCTCCCTTCCTCCTCCTCGTCCCCCTCCTCATCCTCTCTCCTTCTTGATCAGCAAGACGACACGGGCGCAACGGCGCTGTCCCTCGCCGCAGCCGAAGGCTGGGAGGAGATAGTGCTGCTCCTACTGCAGGTGCAGGGGAGGGGGGGGAGCAGGGCGGGGTGGAGGAAGGGAGATAATGAGGGCTACTCTCCCTTTCTGTGGGCGGTGGGGAAGAATCATCTTGGCGTGGCGAGAGCGCTGTTGGAAAGATGGCAGGACGAGGAAGGGAACAGGGAGGAGGACGGGAAGGAGGAGGTGGCGATGGTTCTTCCTCTTTCGCGCATTTCCCCTGCCCAGCCCCCGCCCCCGCCCCCTCCCCCCTCCCTCCCGCCTTCCCTCCCTCCCTCGCACCTCCTCAACACTCCTGGGAGGGTATGGGCCGAGACGCCGCTCTATCTGGCCGTGCTGCGGGGACACTACCAGATGGCGGCCTGGCTGGTGGAAAATGGCGCGAATCCCTTTTTGCGGGTAGAGGAAGGGAAAGAGGGAGGGTGGGGGGGGCGAGTGGCCGGCAGTGCGTGGGAGCTGGCGGTGGAGAAGGGAGAAGAGGAGGGAGATCGTTGGTTGAGGCTCTTTGGGGAAGGGAGGGAGCGAAAGAAGATGAATGGAAGAGAGAATGAGGTGGGAATGCTGCTGGTCGCGTCATCCCCGCAGGGTGGGGATGGACGAAACGAGGAGAACCAAAAAAACGGAGGCACAAGGGGAGGAGGAGCTCCGGCAGCGGCAGCGGCAGCAGCAGCAGCAGCAGCAGCAGCACGACAAACATCTCTCTCATCATCATCATCAGCAGCAGCAGCAGCAGTTGCAGAATGTCACTCGACTCGCCAGTCCATCGCCCTCAGCTCCCTCCCTCCCTCCCTCCCTCCCTCCCTTATTCCCTCCCCGCCTCCCTCTGCGCTGGCCTCTGCCTTCTACCGCGCTTGCGGCAAGGGCGAGACAGAGCTCGTGACCTCCTTCCTTCGCAGAGCACCGGCTCTCGCAATCGTACGTCCTCTCCCTCCCTTCCTCCGTCATTTTGATCTCGACTTGGACTAGCCGGTCTTTCTGACGCGCGCCTTCCCCCTCGTCCAGCAGCCCTTCTCACCTCCACCTCCCTCCCTCCCTTCCTCCCTCCCTTCCTCCCTCCCTCTCCCCAGGCGAGAGACCACCACACTTTCGACATGACAGGCCTCATGCTCGCGTGTGAGGGAGGGCACGTCCCCATCGTCAGTCTTCTCCTCGAGGCAAGAGCGCCAGTGGCGGCTGTCGACGGAAACGGCAGCACCGCGCTGCTCCTGGCTTGCTTAGGGGGTCACTTGGAGGTGGGTGCTCTCCCTCCCTCCCTCCCTCCCATTCGTTTTCACTCTTTGGGCTCGAGCGGCTTCCGCCCATCAGCCCCTTCCTCCTTCCTGTCCCCCTCCTCTCCCTCCAAGAGTCACCGAGCTTCCTCGGGAAAAAAGACCAGCAGGACGCCATAAACACCGATCCACTCACCCCTCCCTGCCTCCCTCCTTAGGTCATACAACTCCTTGTGGAGATGGCTGACGCTGACATTGAATGCGCGGACAACGACGGCGACACGCCCTTGATGGTAAAGACGGAGGGAGGGAGGGAGGGAGGGAGGGAGGGAGGGAGGGAAGGAAGAAGGGGAGACGCGGCTATGAAGCTGGAATGCAAGTACTGTTCGCGGGAATCCCTCCCTCTCTTGCATCCATCTCTCTCTCTCCCTCTCAGGTGGCTGCTTCAATTAATGTCTTCCACATCAAGTGAATGCCCTATTCCTCACCCCTTACTACCTCCCTCCTTCCCTCCTTTCTCCCCCATCTTGTGCAGCTGGCAGCTTCGTGGGGTTTCGCAGACTGCGTCTCCTTCCTTCTCAGCAAGGGCGCCTCTCCTCACGCCAAAAGCAAGGGAGGGAAAACTGCTCTGCATTGGGCTGCAAGGCACGGGGAGAAGGGGGTCTGCGAGGTAGGGAGGGAGGGAGGGAGGGAGGGAGGGAGGGAACAAACGCAGCCAAGGGAGAGAAAGAAAGAAAATGGGGTAGTGACACGCACCCAGCCTTCCCTCTCCCTCCCTCCCTCCCTCCCTCCTTCCCTCCCTCCTTCCCTCCCTGCCTGCGTGTCCAGGTCCTCCTCGCCAATGGCGCCGACCCGTGCTCGGTCGACAAGGGGGGACGGACCGCTCTCTGCACGGCTCGCGTCTTCCGCCACAACCAATGCGCTCGCCTCCTGGCCGAAGCGGAGATGCGGCAGGTCTGAGACAGAGAGTATTTCCTATACTACTTGTTTCCCTCCTTCCCTCCCTCTCATCCTCACCCTACCCTACCTTCACGATGGGCACGGCCACAACCAATAAAGTACGCGAGAAAATAAGAGAGAAAGGAAGAAAGAAAAAAACAAAGGATGTAAGGCAGGAAGGGGAAAAGTGCAGCACGGCCACGAGAAAACACAGAGAAAGATACTCATGGCCTGACGACGACCTCGACACAGCAGGCCGCTGTCAAGATAGAAGGGAGGAAGGAGGGAGGGAGGGACTGTTTAAATGTGAGTACGTAGTTAAGAAAATGCTACCGCTGTAATTTTATGGGGTAAGGCGGAGGAGGGAGAGAAGGAGGGAGGAAAGGAATGAGAAGAGATCCCCGTGTGGATATGTACAAACAACGCATGATTCTGTGAAGGGGGAGGAAGGGAGGGAAGGAGGGGCAGGGAGGGAAGGAGGGGCTAGCTTAAGCAAGGAAGCATAACGAAGCAACAAGCCATTACGTCCCACCCACCTCACACACACACATAGAAAGTGGAAGGGAATATTTTTTAAATCATGTTTCTTGTTCCGTTACACTGAATTTCGGCTTCGTTTTTCTGCTTTCTCGCTTTTCGTCGTGCATCTGGTGCGTTCAATATTGGTTTATTTTCCCTTTCACGTACTTTTCTTCCCTTGTTTCCCTCCCTCTCTTCCTACCCCATCCCATCGGTCGCAATCAGCTTGACCAGCGCCCGAGCCGCAGGTGAGTCCGCGAGCTCCAGCTCGGGATTTCGCACTTTCTCCTGGCACGTGAAAGACGGAGGAAAGGAGGGAGGGAAGGAGGGAGGGAGGATGGTTGCAAAAGCCTCGTGTTGGTTTATTAGGTAATAGAAGTAGGGAAGGTGGGAAGGAGGGAAAGGAAATAAGTGCACTCACTTCAGGATGGGAGGAGGGGTGGAGGGAGGGAGGGAAGGGAGGAAAGAGAGGAAAGAGAGGGAAGGGAGGGAGGTGTACCTCTAGCAACTCGTCCACCTTCCTCTTGAGAGCATTCACCAGTGCACCTATTCTTCCCACGGCCGCGAAGCGAATCCATCCCTCTTCTTCCAGCAGGAGGGTGCCACTGGCAGCAGAGGATGGAGGGCGGGAGCTGGAGGAGGAGGAGGAGGAGATGTCATGCTGCATTCGAAGGGTATTGGCGGCCAGGAGGAGTGCGTAGGGGGAGACCTGTTGGTAGGGGAGGGATCGGAGGGAGGAAAGGATGGAGGCAGTCTCTTACACAAAAAGGAATCAAAAGAAAAACGAAAGAAAGCGGCTGGGAGGGAGAGGGAAGGGAGGCTTACCTCCGTGCAGTCTCGCACAAAGGCCCGGGTGGTTCTCATAACGTCGGAAAAAACGAGCCACGGGACGGTGTAGGCGCCTTGGGAATAGTTTATCGAGCAAGGGTGAATGTACACGCGGTCCTCCTTGTCCTTGTGGGGGAGGTAGAAGGAGGCGAGCGGCTCGACGGGTGGCTGTCAGGCAGGAACAGGGGAGGGAGGGAGGGAGGGAGGGAGGGAGGGAGGGAGGGAAGGAAGGAAGGTTGGAATAGTCGCCGATGGTCCGATTCAAACGCCTCATGTTCGAGTTCAAGATGGAAAGGGAAGGGAAGGGAAGAGAGGAAGAGGGGTACGAGAAACATCATACCTCTTTGTGCTTGTTGAAGACATAGAAAGACAGCTCACGCGCGTGGGCCTCGACTTGCACGGCACCTCCTGCTACCTTGGCATACCTAAACGGCGGCCTTACCACCTTAACTACGTTAGGATAAAGCCCTACGCCCACCGCCGCCTTGACCAGACGCCAGTAGGCTCGTCCGCCCTTCTCGTCCATGGTGGCCAGCAGTGCCCGTGCTCCATCGCTCCCTCCTTCCCTTCCTCCCCGCTCCACCCGTGTCGAGGACAGAGACGAGGGAGCGGGGGGGAATCCGAGGGAAGACATGTCTCTCCCCAGCTGTGAGATGAGCGTTTGGACCTCACACATCCTTTCGAAGGACAGTCCTACTTCCCGACACAGCGCCCTCCTTCCCTCCCTCCCTCCCTCCTTCAGGTAGGCCTCTACAGCGCGGGCGAGAAGGAGATGGTCGCTTTTTCCGAAAGAGCCGCCGATACCTGAGCGAGCGAGCGAGGGAGGGAGGGAGGGAAGGAAGGAAGGGAGGAGGGAAGGTGAAAAAGGCGTGGGTTATGTGAGAGAGATTCGAGGAGGGAGGGAGGGAGGGAGGGAGGGAGGGAGGGACGTACCAAGCAGACGGACACGCGCAGTCTCTACTTCTTGTTTGTCTTCCCGAAATTGGAGGGAGAGGAGGGGGTTTCGCACCAACATGCACGCAGCGATGGCCAAGGCGGGAGTCAGGACGCCCAGCAAGGCCCCGTAGATGAGCATGTTCCCTAGGGAAGGAGGGAGGGAGGGAGAGGGAGG
>Ga0160419_100679_pt1 | contig 19136 bp, 18 predicted proteins | sample CelAP2metagpilot_2_FD_108196 | JGI IMG/M metagenome (GOLD analysis project Ga0160419, IMG submission 108196) | Phycosphere-associated microbial communities from Cellana algal ponds in Kailua-Kona, Hawaii, USA - Cellana AP2-4-25 metagenome pilot ... | reverse complement strand
TCGGCCCAGGTGTGACGGCCAAGGACATGGCCCTGCACTGGATCGCCAAGCTGGGCACCGGCGGCGCCCAGGGCCACGCCATCGAATATGCCGGCGGGGCGGTCGAGGCGCTGTCGATGGAGGGGCGGCTGACCCTCTGCAACCTCTCCATCGAGGGCGGCGCGCGTTTTGGCATGGTGGCCCCGGACGAGATTACCTTCGCCTACCTCGAAGGCCGCCCCCATGCCCCCAAGGGCGCCGATTGGGAGAAGGCGGTGACAGACTGGCGCGCCCTGCGCAGCGATCCCGGCGCCCCCTTCGAGCGCGAGGCCCACTTCGCCGCCGAGGAGATCGCTCCCACCGTCACCTGGGGCACCTCGCCCGAGGAGGCCCTGCCGATCACCGGAAAGGTGCCCGAGGCGGCGCGCGAAACGCTTGACTACATGGCCCTCACGCCCGGCACGCCGCTCGATCAGATCGCGGTGGACCAGGTCTTCATCGGCTCCTGCACCAACGGAAGGATCGAGGATCTGCGCCTGGCCGCCAAGGTCCTCGCCGGGCGCCGCGCGCGGGTGCCGGGGCTGGTCTCGCCCGGCTCCACCCAGGTCAAGAAACAGGCCGAGGAAGAGGGCCTGGCGCGGATCTTCACCGAGGCCGGGCTAGAATGGGCCGGGGCCGGCTGCTCCATGTGCGTCGGCATGAACGGCGACCTGGTGGAAAGCGGCAAGCGCTGCGCCTCCTCCACCAACCGCAATTTCAAGGGCCGGCAGGGGCGCGGCGCCCGAACCCACCTGATGAGCCCCGCCATGGTCGCCGCCGCCGCCGTCGAGGGGCGGCTGGCCGACGTGCGCCCGCTGCTGGAGGGCCGGGCATGAGCGGCTGGACCCGGATGGAGGGCCGCGCCGTGGCGCTGGACCAGGCCAACGTGGACACGGATCAGCTGATCCCGGCGCGCTTCATGTCCCAGCCGCGCAGCGCGGGCTACGGAGACTTCCTGCTGCACGACGCCCGCCAGGACGATCCCGAACACCCCCTGAACCGCCATGCCCCCGTCGAGGTGCTGGTGACGCGGCGCAACTTCGGCAGCGGCTCGAGCCGCGAGGCCGCCGTCTATGCCCTGGTGGATTTCGGCATCCGGGCCGTCCTGGCGCCCTCCTTCGGGGACATCTTCGCCTCCAACGCGGTGAACAACGGGCTCCTGCCCGCGCGCCTGCCCGAGGCGGAGATCGCGGCCCTGATCGACAGCCTCGGCAGCGAGAGCGCCGCGGCCGAGGTGGACCTCGAAAGCGGCACCGCCCGGATCGGCGCGCGGGAGCTGACGTTTGAACTGGACCCGGTCTGGCAGCGCAAGCTGGTCAACGGCTGGGACGACATCGACCTGACGCGGGAGCATGGCGCAGAGATCGATCACTTCAGGGCCGCCCGCGCGGCGGCCCATCCGTGGGCCTGGCCCGCATCATGAAATCCCGCCCATGACGGGCAGGACAAAAGGGAGACGAACCAGATGAAACAGACCTTCTATGCAAGCCTCTTCGCGGGTGCCGCGCTGGCGGGCAGCGCCGCCGCGCAGGAGACCATCACGGCGGTCCATGCCTTCCCGGAATCGCTGATCTACACCCAGTCCTTCCTCGAATTCGTCGACAAGGTGAACGAGCGCGGCGAAGGCGTCGTGCAGATCGAGGTGCGCGGCGGGCCGGAAGCTATCGGCATGTTCCAGCAGCCCGACGCGGTGCGCGCGGGGGTGGTGGACATGGTCTATACCCCCGGCTCCTTCTACGCCGGTGCCCTGCCCGAGAAGGACGCGCTCGTCGCCTCCAACCTGACGGCGGTGGAAACCCGCGAGAACGGCGGGCTGGAGCTGATCGACGAGATCCACCAGGAAAAGATGGGCGTGAAGTACCTCGGCTGGTTCGACAGCGGCGTCTGCTACAACCTCTGGACCCGCAACGAGCCGACGCTGGATGCGGAAGGCAACCTCGATGTGTCGGGCCTGAAGCTGCGCGGCAACGCCGTCTACAACGCCTTCTTCACCGACTACCTCGGCGCCCAGGTGATCGACCTGCCGACCACCGAGGTCTACTCCGCCCTTGAGCGCGGCGTGGTGGATGCAACGGGCTGGACCCAGATCGGCCTCATCGACCTGAAGTGGAACGAGTTCCTCAACTACCGGATCGAGCCCTGCTTCTTCTCCACCGACCTTGGCGTGATCGTGAACCTCGACAAGTGGAACAGCCTCTCGGACGAGGCGCGCCAGATCGTGCAGGAGGTGGCCATCGAGCACGAGAAGGAGTCCGCCGCCAAGCTGGGCGCTAAGCGGGACGAGGACTTCGCCGCGCTGGAAGAGCAGGGCATGGAGGTCGTCACGCTCGAGGGTGAGGCCGCCGAGCGCTACCTCGCCGCCGCCGTGGAGAAGACCCACGCGCGCATGAAGTCGCTGATGGAAGAGAGCCCCCAGGGGGCAGGCAACTACGACCGCCTGATCGAACTCTTCTACGAATAATCAAGACGTTGGCGGGCGCGTGGCCGAGTGGCGGCGCGCCCGCGACCCAAGAAGGGGGCAGGGCATGGACGTGATCGGCAAGGGCTACAGGGCAGTGCTCTATGCCATGGCGGGCATCGCAGGGGCGATGCTGGTCTGGCTCATGGTGTCGGTGGTCACCTCGGTGGTGATGCGCAACGCGGGGCTGCAACCCTTCGCCTGGCTCTTCACCTCTTCCGAATACGCGATCCTCTACATGACCATGCTGGGCGCGCCCTGGCTGGTGCGCGAGAAGGGCCATGTCCACATCGAGCTGGTGACGGCGGCCCTGCCGCCCCCGGCCCGCCGCCTGGTCAGCCGCTCCGTTGCCGCCCTCTGCGTGGCGGTCTGCGCGGTCCTGGCCTGGAAGGGCGGTGAGCTCTTTCTCACCAACCTCGCGCGCAACGATCTCGACGTGCGCGCCTACTACTTTCCCAAGTGGATCCTCACCATCGCCTTTCCGATCAGCTTCGGCCTGATGGCGGTGGAGTTTTCGCGGTTCGTCTTCGGCACGGACCTCCTGCACTCGGGTGAAGCGGGGATTCACGAATAATGGAATGGTTCGAAGCCCTCGGCCTGCTGATCGGGGCGATTCTCTTTCTCATGGCCATCGGTATGCCCGTGGCCCTGGCCTTTCTCGCCGCCAACATCGTCGGCGCCTGGTTCTTCATGGGGGGCGCGCGGGGCGTCACCCTGATGCTCAACAACGGCTTCGGCGGGCTGACCAACTTCGCCCTGGTGCCGATCCCGCTCTTCCTGCTGATGGGCGAGATCTTCTTCCACACCGGCCTCGGCAAGCGCATGTTCAACGCCATCGACCGCCTGCTCGGGCGCCTCCCCGGGCGCCTCTCCTACGTGACTGTGCTGGGCGGCACGGCCTTCTCAACCCTCTCCGGTTCCTCCATGGGTTCCACCGCGCTGCTCGGCTCGCTCATGGTCCCCGAGATGACCCAGCGCGGCTACAAGAAGCACATGTCCATCGGCCCCATCCTGGGCACCGGCGGTCTGGCCATCATCATCCCGCCCTCGGCCCTTGCGGTGCTCCTGGCGACCCTGGCACGGATCGACGTCGGCGCGCTCCTGATCGCCGGCATCATCCCCGGCCTGATCCTGGCCGGGCTCTACATCCTGACCATCTTCGTCCAGACCAAGATGGACCCGACAGCGGCCCCCGCCTACGATGTCGAAAGCCTCGGCTGGGGCGAGAAGCTGGGCCTGCTCCTCCGCGACATTCTGCCGATGCTCTCGGTCATGGTGATCATCGTCATCGGCATGGTCGGCGGCCTCATCACCCCCTCAGAGGCGGCGGCCTTCGGCGCCCTCGGCGTGCTGATCCTGGCCCTGGTCTTCCGTTGCCTGACCTGGGAGGCGATGAAGAAGTCCGTGGTCGGCGCCCTGCGGGTGACGCTCATGGCCTACCTCATCGTCTTCGGCTCGGCCACCTTCAGCCAGCTCCTGGCCTTTTCCGGCGCCTCCAGCGGGTTGATCCGCTGGGCCACCTCCTTTGATCTCGCCCCCGTGGCGATGCTCCTGGTGATGTTCGCCGTGCTCCTGGTGCTGGGTATGTTCATGGAGCAGATCTCCATGATGCTCCTCACCGTGCCGATCTTCTTCCCCCTGGCCACCACCCTGGGCTTCGATCCCATCTGGTTCGGCCTGATCATCCTGCTGGCCCTGGAGATCAGCTTCACCACGCCGCCCTTCGGGCTCTTGCTCTTCGTGATGAAGGGGGTGGCGCCCAAGGACACGACGATGCGCGACATCTACGTCTCGGCGCTGCCTTACATGGGCTGTTCGATGCTGCTTGTGGTGCTGCTGATCCTCTTCCCGGCGCTGGCGCTCTGGCTGCCGGGGCTCTGAGCGGGGCACGATCGCGTGACGGGGGGTGACATGACAGATGAGTGATATACTTCACCACTGACGCAGGTTAGTCTGCCCCAGAACGCGCCCGGCATCCCGGGCCAAGCCACGAGTGACACGATGCGATTGACGACCGGAGCCTTCCTTTCCCTGCTGCTGACCCTCGGCGCGGCCCTGCCCGCCGCGGCGCAGGAGAGGTCCTTCAGCTTTGCCCTGCGCGGCGGCCTCGCCGTGACGCCGGACTACCCCGGCGCCGACGATTACGAGCTGGGCCCCGATCTGGGCTTCACCTTCGGCTCCCTCTCCTGGGGTCGGCTCAACGTGGGCCAGGGCATCGGCAACGAACCGGCCACCGGCCTCAGCTTCCGCGGCGCCTTCCGCTTCATCGGAGAGCGGGACAGCTCGGACCATGCCGAGCTTGCAGGGCTCGATGACATCGACCCGGCGGTCGAGCTGGGCTTCGGCACCGTCTACCGCGAGCGCAACTGGCAGGCCTTCGGCGAGCTGCGGCACGGCATCGGCGGCCACGAGGGCTTTACCGGCACCCTCGGCGCGGACCTGATCCTGCGCCCGACGGAACGCTTCACCCTGCTGGCCGGGCCGCGCGTGAATTTCGGCGATGACGACTACGCGGGCACCTACTTCGGGGTCACCCCGGCCGAGGCCGCCACCTCCGCCTACAGCGCCTACGATCCCGACGGCGGCGCCCTGGCGGCGGGCATCGAGGTGCAGGGCACCTACACCATCAATGACCGCTGGGCGGTCGAGGGGGCGGTCTCCTACGAGCGGCTGCTGAACGATGCCGCCGACAGCCCCATCACCCAGTCGGGCTCCGAGGACCAGTGGCGCATGCGCCTTGGCCTGAGCCGGACCTTCAACCTGCGTTTCTAAGACCCAAGAGTACCATTCCCCCCATGAACCTGTCCGACGCCATGCTGGGCCGCCGATCCATCCGCGGTTTCCAGGACAAGCCCGTGCCCCGCGACCTGCTGGAAGAGATCATCGCCCTGGCCAACCGCGCGCCCTCTTCGATGAACACCCAGCCCTGGCACTTCCACGTGCTGACGGGCGCGCCGCTGGAGAAGGTCCGCGAGGGCAACTCCACGCGCATGATGTCGGGCGTGCCGCCGGTGCGCGAGATCATTGATCACGGCGCCTACGAGGGGCCGCACCGCGAGCGCCAAGTGGAGATCGCCAAGCAGCTCTTCGCGGCCATGGGGATCGAGCGCGAGGACAAGGAGCGCCGCCAGGACTGGGTGATGCGCGGCTTCCGCCAGTTCGACGCTCCGGTCTCCGTGGTGGTGACCTTCGATAAGGCGCTGGAGGGCACGACCATCGCCTCCTTCGACCTGGGCGCCGTCACCTACGGCCTGGTCCTGGCGGCCTGGTCCAAGGGCCTCGGCGCCGTCATCAACGGCCAAGGCATCATGCAGTCCCCGGTGGTGCGCGAACACGCCAAGATCCCCGAGGACCAGGTGATCCTGACCTGCGTGGCCCTCGGCTGGCCAAACGAGGAGTTCGCCGCCAACGCCGTCGTCTCGCGCCGCCGCCCGGTGCAGGAAGTGGCGCGCTTCGTGGGCTTCGAGGAGTAGCGGCGGCGGGATTTTGCCGCCCCCCGGCGGGCCCCGCCCGGGTCCGCGATTCGGATTATTCCCGCACTGGCCTTGAAATAGGCGGAAATCGCCCGATACTCAGCCTGTCAAGTTCAGTGTGGGGTCGGGATGGAACGAAAGGTTTCTTTCGAGGCGGGTGACGTGAGCGATGCCGACGCGGTCGGCCTTTTCAGTGCATCCCGCATTGCCATGATCCTGACCAACCCTCGGCTCGACGACAACCCCATCGTCTACGTCAACCGCGCCTTCGAGAAGCTGACCGGCTATACCAGCGAAATGGCCGTGGGCCGCAACTGCCGCTTCCTGCAGGGCGATAGCCGCCAGGAGGAGAAGGCCGGGGCCCTGCGCGAGGCCATCAAGCAGCGCCAGGAGCTGGGCATCATCCTCACCAACGAGAGGGCCAACGGCGAGCCTTTCGAGAATGCCCTGCTGATCTCCCCCATCGAGGACGAAAGCACCGGCGAGGTGGCCTACTTCATTGGCCTCCAGGCCGAGGTGGGCGCCGACAAGCAGGCCGAGCGGCTGGAGGAGTTCGAGAATGTCGTCTCGGAGCTTCAGCACCGGGTGAAGAACCACCTCTCCATGATCCTCGGCCTGATCCGCATGCAGGCCCGCAAGAGCGACGAGGGCGAGGGCTACGACGATCTGGCCCGCCGCGTGGAAAGCCTGCAACTGCTCTACGAGGAGATGACCGCCGCCTCGCGCGAGCGCAACGACGGCAAGATCCAGCTTGGCGCCTACCTGGGCCGCGTGGCCAACGCCATCGCCCACCTCGACGGGCGCGCCGGGGTGCGGATGAACGTCCAGGTGGAGCCCCTGATCGTCGCCTCGGAAACCGCCGTGCGCATCGGGCTGGTGATCTCAGAGGTCCTGACGAACGCCATGCAGCACGCCTTCGTGGACCAGAACTCCGGCCTGGTGGAGCTGCGGGTGACCCGCACCGACCGGGGCGGCATGCGCGCCACGGTGAGCGACGATGGCGTCGGCCTGCCCGAGGACACCGACTGGCCCAAGAGCGACGGCCTCGGCGGGCGCATCGTCATGGGCCTTTGCGAGGGCCTGAATGCCACCCTCAACGTCACCCGTGGCGCCGTGGGCACCATCGTCACGCTGGACGTCCCCTCCGCCGACTGAGGCTAGAGCCCCTCAGCGAGGGTCAGCGCCCGATCCAGGCGGCGCTCTTGCACCGCTGCATCCTCCGATGGCCGCGAAAGGCTGCCCGCCGCCGCCAGGGCCAGGAAGAGGTCCAGCTCCTTCACGTCGATCGGGCGCAGGGCCGCGTAGCCCTCCAGCAGGGCGCCGCGCAGGGCGGCGAAGTCGGGCGCCCCGACCGCCTCCAAAAGGGCCGTGGCAAGGTCCAGCAGGCGCGGGCCCGGCCCGCCGCGCCCGAAGTCGATCAGCTGCAATTTATCGCCCGTGGCCAGGACGTTGACGCACCGCGGGTCGCCGTGGATCAGCCCCCAGTCGCGGCTCGCCCCGGCGAGCCGCCTGTCGGCCCGGGTGCGCAGGGCGGAAAGCGCCTGGCGCGCCTGCGGCGCCAACCCCGGCGCGGCCCAGAAGCGGCCCCAGGCAGGGCTCTCCCCCACCATCGCGTCCCTGTCCCAGGAAGGGCGCTGGAAGGCGGGCGGCGGCTGCCAGGCGTCGCTCACCCGGTGCAGCCGGGCCAGCAGGGCGCCGAGGTGGCGCATGTGGGCTTCGCGCGCGCCGGGGGCCAGTCCACTCAGGGGCCGCGGCGCCCCCTCGAGCCAGGTCAGCAGGTCGATGCAGATGCCCTCGATCACCTGGAGCGGCGCCCCGTCGCGGCCCAAGAGCGGGCGGGGCAGGGGCAGCCCGTGGGCTGAAAGGGCCGCCATCCACTCCAGCTCTGACAGGAGCGCCACTTCGTTGCTGTCGGCCTGGCGGTGCAGGCGCAGGGCAAAGCTGCCCTCGGGCGCCGTGACCCGGTAGATGCGGTTCTCCCGCGCCGCGACAAAGCGCGTCTCCGCCCCCCTCAGGCCGAAACGGTCCAGCGCCCGGGCGATCAGGTCTGCCATGGAAGCCCCCGGGCGGGCACCGGAACTGCCCTAGCCGCCCGCGCGGGCAGAGACGACGTGATCCCCGTCGATCCCGCCCAGGGCGTGGAACAGGCCGCTGGTGTTGTTCACTCCGAACTTGCGCAACAGCTTGGCGCGGTAGACCTCCACCGTGCGGTAGGAGATGTCGAGCTGGAGGGCGATCTCCTTGCTCGTGCGCCCCTCGGAAAGGTGGCTGAGGATCTCCCGCTCGCGCCGCGTGAGGGGCACGTAGGGGCGATCCGCCGAGAGATCGGCGAAGGACCAGACGGCCCGCGCCAGGGGCTCCTCGGGGGTGAAGGAATGGCCCCGCACCCGGCACCAGAAAAGCGTCCCGTCCTGGCGCGCCATGATGCGCTCGTCCCAGTAGGTGTTGGCCTCGCGTAGCTGCGCCACACCGCGGTCGCGGATGTTCACGAACTCCGCCTCGGAGGGGTAGAGGATGGCGAAGAGCTGGTCGCGCAGGGCCGCGCGGCTGTAGCCGAACATCTCGGCGAAGGCGATGTTGCAGTCGCGGATGGTGCGGTTCTCGGTCACCACCAGGCCGATGGGCGCGTGGAGAAAGGCCAGCTCGGCGAAGTCGCCGGTCTCGAAACAGCGGTCGATACGTATTTCCACGCTCTTGCCCCGTACTGGGATGTCCTGAATTCTCCCCCACACGTAAAGAAGGGGGGGAAGGCTTGCAACTGGCCCCTCCGCAGGGAGGATTTGAGATGAATAGATTAACGCGGCTTGGCGCCGCCATTACGACTGCCGTGGCCCTCGCCGGCGCGGCCTGGGCCGAGGACCCGATCAAGATCGCACTGGTGCACGGCCTTTCCGGCTCTGCCTTCGAGGCCTTCTCGAAGCAGGCCCAGACCGGCTTCGAGCTGGGGATCGAATATGCCACCGGCGGCACCAACGCGGTCAAGGGCCGCCCCATCGAGGTGATCATCAAGGACACCCAGTTCAAACCCGACGTGGCCCGCGCCGTCCTGGCCGAGGCCTACGGCGACGACGAGGTGCTGCTGGCCGTCGGCGCCACCTCTTCCGGCGTGACCAAGGGCATGCTGCCCATCGCCGAGGAGTACGAGAAGATCCTCATCGTCGAGCCGGCCGTGGCCGACAGCCTGACCGGCCCGGAGAGCAACCGCTACGTCTTCAAGACCTCGCGCAACTCCTCCATGGACATGCAGGCCCAGGCCCTGGCGCTGAAGCCCGACGCCGACCTTCACGTTGCCACCATCGCCGAGGACTATGCCTTTGGCCGGGACGGCATCGAGGCCTTCAAGGCCGCGCTCGAGGGCAGTGGTGCCACCGTGGTGACGGAGGAGTACGTGCCCCAGGGCACGGCGGACTTCACCGCCGCGGCGGAGCGCATGTTCAACGCCCTGAAAGACAAGGAAGGCCGCAAGGTCATCCTGATCTACATCGCCGGGGGCGGTGACGCGCCCGGCAAGATCCAGGCGCTGGACCCGGAGCGCTACGGCATCGAGATCTCCATGGGCGGGCACATCCTGCCGGTCCTGCCCACCTACAAACGTTTCCCCGGAATGGAGGGGGCCGTCTATTACTACTACGAGGCCTACGACAACCCGGTGAACCAGTGGCTCGTGGAGACCCACCAGGAGCGCTTCGACGGGCCGCCCGACTTCTTCACCGCCGGCGGCATGTCGGCCGCCCTGGCCGTGGTCAAGGCGCTGGAGGAGGCCCCCGACTACGAGACCGAGACCCTGATCGAGACCATGGAGGGCATGTCCTGGGAGACCCCGAAGGGCACCATGACCTTCCGCCCCGAGGATCACCAGGCGCTCCAGTCCATGGTGCACTTCAAGATCCGCGTGGACGATGACGTCGAGTGGGCGATCCCCGAGAAGGTCCGCATCATCGAGCCCGGGGAGATGAACATCCCCATCGGCCGCACCAACGACTGACGCCCCCCGGAGGCGGACCCGGCCCCCCTTGCGCGGGGCCGGGGCATCCCGCAGGCAAGGTATCCCCATGACAGAGCCCTCCCTGGTCACGCGTGATCTGACGATCCGCTTCGGCGGCCATGTCGCCGTCAATGCCGTCAGCTGCGCCTTCCGCCCCGGCGAAACCACGGTCATCGTGGGGCCGAACGGGGCCGGCAAGACGACCTACTTCAACCTCATCTCGGGCCAGCTTCCGGCCTACGCTGGCCAGGTCCTGAAGGGCGGCGAGGAGATCACCCGCCTCTCGCCCTCGGCCCGGGCGCAGCGCGGCCTGGGCCGGGCCTTCCAGCTCACCAACCTCTTTCCGCAGCTCACCGTGCTGGAGAACATCCGCCTTGCCGTCCAGGCCCGCGCGGGCGCCGGCTGGGAGGTGCTGCGCCGCGCCGAGGGCCGCCACGATTTGAAGGAAAAGGCGACCCGCTACCTCGAGGCCGCCCGCCTCCAGGACCGCGCCGCCATGCCCGCCGCCGCCCTGCCGCACGGCGACCAGCGCAAGCTGGAGGTGGCCCTGCTGATGGCCATGGAGCCCGACATCTACATGTTCGACGAACCCACCGCCGGCATGTCGCTGGATCAGGCCCCCGCGGTGCTGGACCTGATCGCCGAGATCAAGCGCGACCCCGGCAAGACGGTGCTCCTGGTGGAGCACAAGATGGACGTAGTGCGCGCCCTGGCCGACAGGATCATCGTCCTGCACAACGGAGAGCTCATCGCCGATGGCGCCCCCGCCGAGGTCATGGACAGCGACCTGGTGCGCGAGGTCTACCTCGGCGGCGCCCTTGAGGAGACCCCATGAGCCTGCTGGAGCTGCGCGGAATGCGCACCGACATCGGCCAGTACGCCGTCCTGCACGGGATCGACCTGGCGGTGCCCGAGGGCGGGACCTTCGTCCTGCTGGGCCGCAACGGGGCCGGCAAGACAACCACCCTGCGCTCCATCATGGGCCTCTGGCGGCCCTCGCCCGGCTCGGTGCACTTCCGGGGCACGGACATCTCCGCCCTGGCCACCGCCGACATCGCCCGCCGCGGCATCGCCTACGTGCCCGAGAACATGGGCATCTTCGGCGGCCTGACGGTGGAGGAGAACCTCATCCTCGCCACCGCCCGGGGCCGCTTTGACGGGGCCCGCCTGAAGCGCATCCAGGCGCTCTTTCCCGCGCTCGAACGCTTCTGGACAAAGCAGGCCTGGTCCCTCTCGGGCGGGCAGAAGCAGATGCTCTCGGTCGCCCGCGCCATCGTGGAGCCGCGCGACCTGATCCTCATCGACGAACCCACCAAGGGGCTGGCCCCCGCCATCGTCGCGGCCATGGCCGAGGCCTTCCGCGAGATCGCGCAGGAGACCACGATCCTGCTGGTGGAACAGAATTTCAACTTCGCACGCAGTCTGGGCAGCAACATGGCAGTGATCGACGACGGAAGGGTGGTCCACCGGGGCACCATGGCGGACTTCGCCGCCGACAAGGAGGCCCAGGGCCGTCTCCTGGGGCTTTCGGCATGAGCGGCGTGATGACACGGGCCTCCGAGACCCTGGGCCGGTTCGGCGGGGTCAACCTGCTGCCGCTCTGGATCGCCCTCGCGGCCTTCCTGCTAATCGGCGTGCCCTCCTCCTGGGTGACCCTGACGGTGGCGGGCCTGGCCATGGGCATGATGGTCTTTCTCATGGCCTCGGGCCTGAGCCTCGTCTTCGGCCTGATGGATGTGCTCAACTTCGGCCACTCCGCCTTCGTCAGCTTCGGCGCCTTCGTGGCGGCCACGGTCCTGGCGGCTCTCGGCGGCTGGCTCGACGGCGGGCCGCTCCTGGCCAGCGCCGCCCTGGCCTGCGCCCTGATCGCGGCCATCGCCTTTGGCCTGGCGGCGGGGCTCTTCTTCGAGCGGGTCATCATCAAGCCCGTCTACCGCGATCACCTGCGCCAGATCCTCATCACCATGGGGGCCCTCATCGTCTCCGAGCAGATCATCCTGGCCGTCTGGGGCGGCACTCCCGTCACCGTGCCGCGCCCCGCCTTCCTCGAGGGGGCCTGGATCATCGGCGACGTCTCGATCGAGATCTACCGCCTCTTCGCCTTCGGCCTCGGCGCCCTGGTCTTCCTCGGCCTGATCCTGCTTCTCAACCGCACCCGCATCGGCCTGCTGATCCGGGCCGGCGTGGAGAACCGCGAGATGGTGGAGAGCCTGGGCTTCAAGATCGACCGGCTCTTCATCGGGGTCTTCATGCTGGGCTCCGCGCTCGCCGCCCTCGGCGGGGCCATGTGGGCGGGCTACGAGACGCTTATCACCCCGGCCCTCGGCGGGGAGATGATGATCGTGGTCTTCATCGTGGTAATCATCGGCGGGCTCGGCTCCATCGAGGGAACGCTTCTCGGGGCCCTGATCGTCGGCCTGACGGCCAACTACGTGGGCTACCTGGCGCCCAAGCTGGCCCTGGCCTCCAACATGATCCTGATGATGGCGATCCTGATGTGGCGGCCCAGCGGCCTGCGCCCGGCGGTGAAGTGAGGAAGAGATGATGAAGGACACCTACGGGACCCTGGCCGTCAAGGCCGCCATGGCGCTGATCGCGGCCCTGCTGCTTTTCGCGCCCTTCCTCTTCCAGGACGTGCGCGCCATCGAGGTGGCGGCGCGGATCTGCATCTTCATTGTGCTGGTGGCCAGCTACGACCTGCTGATCGGCTACACCGGCATCGTCTCCTTCGCCCATACCATGTTCTTCGGCTTCGGCGCCTACGGGGCGGCCATCGCCCTGCGCCAGATGGGCCCGGGCTGGGACGCGGTGGCCCTGGGAACCCTCGCGGGCCTCGGCCTCTCGCTGGTGGTGGCCACCGTGATCGGCCTGATCAGCCTGCGGGTGAAGGCGATCTTCTTTGCCATGATCACCCTCGCCGCCGCCTCGGTCGTGCTGGTCCTGGCCTCCCAGCTCAGCCAGCTCACCGGCGGCGAGGACGGCATCACCTACCGGGTGCCCAGCCTCTTCAAGACGGCGACGAAGCTGGCCGTGGACGAGGAGGGAAAGGTCCTGCGCTGGTTCGGGGTGCGCCTCAACGGCAAGCTGGCGGCCTACTACTTCGTCTTCTTCACCTCCCTGGTGCTCTTCCTGCTGATGCTGCGCATCACCGTCTCGCCGCTCGGCACGGTGCTCAAGGCGATCCGCGAGAACGAGGCCCGGGCCGAGGCCATCGGCTACCGGGTCGTGGCCTACCGGACCTTCGTCTTCTGCCTCTCGGCCCTCGTCGCCTCCCTGGCCGGCTCGGTCTACTCGATCTGGCTCAAGTACACCGGGCCAGACACGGCCCTCTCCTTCGCCATCATGATCGACATCCTGCTGATGGTGGTGATCGGCGGCATGGGCACCATGTGGGGCGCCGTTGTCGGGGCCGTCTTGATGGTCATGGCGCAGTACTACCTGCGCGACCTGATGGGCGCCGCGAGCGAGGCCACCGCGGGCCTGCCGCTCCTGCCCGAGCTCCTGGCGCCGGACCGCTGGCTCTTCTGGCTCGGCATCCTCTTCATCCTGCTTGTCTACTTCTTCCCGCGCGGTATTGTCGGCACCCTCATGACCAGGGGAGTCCGTGCATGACGCAACCGCGCCACTCTTTCGCGCCCGTGATGGATCACGAGATCCACGTCACCGAATGGGGCAGCCGGGACAAGCCCGCGCTCCTGATGATGCACGGGCTGGCCCGCACCGGGCGCGACTTCGACGAGCTGGCCGCGGGCCTCTCGCAGGACTGGCACGTGCTCTGCCCCGACATGATCGGCCGCGGCCTCTCGAGCTGGTCGGCGAACGGCAAGGACGAGTACCGCGTCGAATACTACGCCGGCGTCACCTCGGACCTGATGGACCACTTCGGCATCGAGCGCGCCGCCTGGCTCGGCACCTCGCTCGGCGGCCAGATCGGGATGCACCTGGCCTCCAGCCTGCACGCGGACAGGATCACCTGCCTGCTGCTCAACGACATCGGCCCCGAGGTCCCCACCGCCGCCATCGAACGGGTCCTCTCCTACGCGGGCGACTCGCCCCAGTTCACCAGCTACGCGGAGGCCGAGATCTGGCTGCGCCGCGCCTATGCCACCTTCGGCCCCGCCGCCGAGGGCTTCTGGTCGCGCATGACCCGCTCCTCCCTGCGCCGCCGCGACGACGGCAAGCTCACCCTGCATTACGACCCCGGCATACTCTACCAGCTCGTGGTGGCCCCCGACGAGATGACCCGCTGGGACCGCTGGGAGCGCATCGAGGTGCCCTGCCACCTCTTCCGCGGCGGCCGCTCCGACCTCATGCCCGCCAAGGTCGCCGAACGCATGAAGCAGAGCGGCCCGAAACTCGGCGAGACCGTCCTGCCCGAATGCGGCCACGCCCCGACGCTCTCGCGCCCCGCCGACATCACCCGGGTGGGCGAGGTCCTGGCGCGGCTGGCAGGGTGAGGGGGGTTGGTGCCCTTCGGCTTTGGCTACAGAATGGAAATTTTGGACAGTAGTTCATTCCGGACGTGGCGGGTGGAAGGTTTTTTCGCCGGGGGATGCGGGCTACACCCGACCAGCCGGATGATACACCATTAATTTACCATAACTCACATTATTTCTGTTAACGCTGGGGACTGCACCACGCCGATGGCCAGCGAAGTGCAACCGCCCCCACCTCACTTCACTCCCCGTCGAACACCCGCCCGTAGGTTTCCCGCAGGTCCCGCTTCAGGATCTTGCCACTGGCGTTCTTGGGCAAAGCCTCGGCCAACTCCACATGCTTCGGCGCCTTGAAGTGGGCCAGCGTCTCGCGGCAGTAGGCCATCACGCCCTCGGCGGTGACCTCCTTGCCGGGCTTGGGGACGACGACGGCGGTGACCGCCTCGATCCACTTCGGATGGGGCACGCCGAAGACCGCCACCTCGGCCACATCCGGGTGGCGGTAGATGGCCTCCTCCACCTCGCGGCTGGCCACGTTCTCGCCGCCGGTCTTGATCATGTCCTTCTTGCGATCGACGACATAGAGGTAGCCCTCCTCATCGAAGCGCCCCAGATCGCCGCTGTGAAACCAGCCATTGCGGAAGGCCTCGGCGGTCTTTTCGGGATCCTTGTAGTATTCGGTGATCAGGTGCGGGCTGCGGTGCACGATCTCCCCGACCTCGCCCACCGGCACCGGATTGTCCGCGTCGTCCACAACCCGCGTCTCCACGTTGAGCGCGGGGCGCCCGGCGGAGCCCAGTTTGCGCATCTGCTCGTGCGGCTTCAGGATCGTGGCCAGGGGGGCCATCTCCGTCTGGCCGTAGAAGTTGAAGAGCCGCATGTTGGGCAGCCGCTCGGCCAGCTCCTCGATGATGGCGGTGGGCATAATCGAGGCGCCGTAGTAGCCCTGTTGCAGGCTGCTCAGGTTGCGCCTGTCGAAATCGGGGTGGCGCAGCAGTTGAATCCAGATCGTCGGCGGGCAGAAAAGCCGGGTTACGCCGTGAGTCTCGACGGCCTCCAGCATCTCGGCCGGATCGGCCTTGTCATGCAAGATCGAGGTGGCGCCGACGTAGAGATCGGTGCTCAGAAAGCAGTCCAGCTGGGCGCAATGGAAAAGCGGCAGGCAGTGCAGCGAGACCGCCTCCTCGCCCATCTCGCCGTCGATGATGCAGCTGGTGTACTGGGCATAAAGCGCCCCCGAGGTGAGCAGCGCCCCCTTGGGGCGGCTCTCGGTGCCGCTGGTGTACATCATCTGGATCGGGTCGTCGGCATGGACATCGTGCCACACCTCGGAGGCATCCTCGTGCTCCAGAATGTCCGCCACCGGCTGCCAGCCCTCGGGGGCCGCCACATCGGCATGGGGGATGACAAAGCGCGGCATCTCGCCCTGCCCCGCCTCCGCCAGCGCGGCATCCGCCGTCTCGCAGAGCGCATCCTCCGCGATGATCATGCCGGCCCCGGCGTGGTCGAGGATGTAGGCCACGTCGGGCGCCGTGAGCATGAAGTTGACCGGCGTGGTCACCGCCCCCAGGCGCGCCAGGGCAAAGCGCAGCACCACGAAGGCCCGGTTGTTGTGGGTGAAAAGGGCCACCCGGTCGCCCTTGGCGATCCCGCGCGCGGCAAGCCCGTTGGCGGCGCGGTTCACCGCGGCGTCCAACTCCGCGAAGGTCTCTGCCCGGCCGCGGAACACCAGCGCAACCTTGTTGGGCAGTCGGCCGGCCGAACGGCGCAGCAGGTCGGCCAGTTGCTGGCCCCGGGCGCGCCGGATGAGTTGATCAGTTTGCATTGTTTTTGCCCTCAGTCTTTCATTGCTGCCCGGCGCCAGCCGCGTCGGGCGGATCACTTGTTATCCCACCAGGTTCGGGAGCCAGAGCACCAGGCCCGGAAAGGCGCTCAGGATCGCGACGAGGATCAGGTCCATCACGATGAACCAGGCGACGCCGCGAAAGATCGCCGAGGTCTTCACCAGCTCGCCCACGACACTCTTGATGACAAAGACGTTCATGCCGATGGGCGGCGTGATCATCCCGATCTCAAGCAGCTTGGTCAGCACCACCCCGAACCAAAGGAGGCTCCAGCCGGAGGCGTCGACCACCGGCAGGATGATCGGCAGGGTCAGCAACATGGCCCCGATGGGCTCCAGGAACATGCCCATCAGCAGGTAGACGCAGACGATGCCGATCATCAGAAGAACCGGGTTCGAGGCGATCGAGAGGATGCCTTCCGACAGGAAGTTGCCCGCCCCCGAGAGGGCCAGGAACCGCGTCAGCAGGCTGGCCCCGATGGCGATGATCAGAAGCGCCGCGGTCGTCATCAGGGTTTCGCGGGCGGCCATCATGAAGCGCGAAAAGGTCATCTGCCCGCTGACGATGGCCACCAGGCAGGCCAGCGCGGCCCCGACGGCACCAGCCTCGGTCGGGGTGAAGACCCCGCCGAAGAGCCCGCCGAAGATGCCGATCATGATCAGCAGGATGGGCCAGGTCTCGCGCAGCGCCAGAAGCTTCTCGCGCAGGGTCACACTGGCGTCGCGCTCGGGCGCCAACTCCGGGTTGAGCCAGACCCGCACCAGGACCACCAGGGTATAGCCCACCGCCGTCATCAAGCCCGCCATGATCCCGCCCAGGAACAGAGCTGAGATCGAGATCTGCGCGATGACGCCATAGAGGATCAGGATGATCGAGGGCGGGATCAGGGCGCCGATCGTGCCGGCAACGGCCACCGTGCCCGTCGCCAACTCCGGGTGGTATCGGTGCTTCATCATCTCGGGGATGGCGATGCGCCCCATGGCCGCCGAACAGGCGATGGAGGAGCCCGACACCGCGGCGAACCCGGCCGAGCCGAAGATCGAGGCGATGGCCAGCCCCCCGGGCAGCCCCGACAGCCAGATGCGCGCGGCGTTGAACATGCCGCGGGTGAGCTGGGTGTGATAGCTGATGAAGCCCAGGAAGAGGAACATCGGGATCGAGCTGAGAATCCAGCTCGAGGTGAACTTGTAGGGAATGATGCTCATGGCGCCCCAGGCGACGCGCGGCCCCATCAGGGCGTAAAGCCCGGTGAAGGAGACTGCGATCAGCGCGATCCCGATGGGCACGCGCACGGCGATCAGGGCAATCAGGGTGGCCAGGCCGGTGAGACCGATCTCGATATCAGTCATTGATGAACTTCACATCCATGTCGGTCTCTTGCAGGCCGTTCCTGGCGCCGGTGAGGGTGACGATGACCCGATAGGCCGCGATCAGCGCCATGAGGGCAGCGCCCAGCGGGATCAGCCAGTAGCTCTGCCAGATTTCGATCATCGAGCTGCCCTGCTCCATGCGGGCGCCGCCTTCGGTCTTCTTCACCGCCTCGGTCCAGCCCGCGATCATCAGGATGCCGACCACGGCCACCGTCAGAATGCCCGAGAAGACGGACAGGACGCTGCGGGGACGCTCGGGCATGAGATCGGTCAGAAACTCGACAGAGATGTGAGCGCGCTTCTCTTCGGCCACGCCGATGGCGATGAAGACCAGGATGATCATGTAGTAGTTGGCCACCACGACAATCGTGCCCGGCAAGGGCGCGTTGAAGAGGTATCGGCCCAGCACATCGGCGGTGACGTGGAGCATCATCAGAACGACGCAGATCGCCCCGATCAGCGATGCCGAGCGGGACAGGAAGGACAGGGCCCTGCCGATCATGAACATGGGAAAGCCTCCGTTCGTGGGAAGGACCGGACGCCGCCCTCAGGCGGCGCCCGGCGTACCGGTCAGCTCAGCCCGGCCTACTGGCCGTAGCTGGAGACGTCGATCTTGGAAAAGATTTCGTTCCAGTAGATCTCGGCCAGCTCCTCGCCGCTGCTGACATCCTTGGTCAGCTCGGTCCACTTGGAGAGCCCCTCGGTCAGGGCCGCGGCGGCCTCTGCCCCGCCCTCGATGCCAAAGCGCTCCTTGTAGATCTCGGCAATGGCGTCCTTGTCCTTCTGGATGAACTCCCGGTTCATCTGAACCACGGCATCCGAGGCCGAGCCGTACTCGATGCCCTCACCCGGGGCGCGCTCGCGGCCTGCGCGGCCCTCCTCGACGTAGACCCAGGCGATGTCGGCGGCCAGCTTGGCGTGGGCACGCATCATCGCCTGCTTGTTTTCGTCCAACAGGCTGTTCCAGGTGTCCTTGTTCATCGTGAAGGGCACGTTGAACTGCGCCCCCGGCGCGCCGACGTAAACGTAGTCCACCACGTCGATGAAGCCGAAGTTCACGAAATCCGCCGTGTTGGACATGGTGCAATCGACAACGCCCTGACTCAGACCCTCGAGCGTTTCGTTGATCGACATGGAGACCGGCACGGCACCGACGGATTCAGCCCAGCGGGCCCAGTAGGCCCCGGCGGCGCGCAGCCGCTTGCCTTCCAGGTCGGCGACCGACTCCAGCGGCACCACACACTGCAGCGCGTAGGAGGTGGTGGAGGAGGACCCGAGGTAGACCTGGTTCTGGGCTGACATCTCCTCCATGCAGGTCGGGCAGTCGTTCATCACGTATTCCATGATGGCGCCGGTGAAGGCCAGGCTGCTCAGCTCGCCCGCATATTCCTCAAGCTCGACCAGCTCCGAGAACTCCGCCAGCATGTTCAGCGTCGGGAACTCCGCCGGGAAGTAGGCCAGCAGGTTCCCGGCCACGTCCGCGATCCCGTCGCGCAGGCCCGCGTTGATCTCCCCGAAGCTCAGCAGCGACAGCGGGAAGACCCTCACGGAG
>Ga0160419_100678_pt1 | contig 19149 bp, 18 predicted proteins | sample CelAP2metagpilot_2_FD_108196 | JGI IMG/M metagenome (GOLD analysis project Ga0160419, IMG submission 108196) | Phycosphere-associated microbial communities from Cellana algal ponds in Kailua-Kona, Hawaii, USA - Cellana AP2-4-25 metagenome pilot ... | reverse complement strand
CAGACGCTCCCAGGCGCGCAGGCGGTTGTCATAGGGCTGCATGACACTGTCGATGCCCAACAGGTTCACCCCGCGCAGCAGGAAGGGAATGACCGTCGCAGGCAGCCCCGCACCGCCCGCAAGACCAACCGCCGCCACAGAGGCCCCGTATTCCATCTGCCCCAACACCCGCGCCAGCATCGCGCCGCCGACGGCATCCACACATCCGCCCCAGGTCTCACCTTCGAGCGGGCGTTTGACCGTCTCGTTGATCTCTTCGCGCGCCACGATCTGCGTCGCACCCAAACCGGTCAGATACTCGGCCGTCTCAGGCCGCCCGGTCACGGCAGCAACCTTGTAACCCAGATTGGCCAGAATGGCTGTCGCAACCGACCCCACGCCCCCCGCAGCACCTGTCACCAACACCGGACCGCTCTTGATCCCGTGATCTTCCAGCGCCATGACCGACAGCATCGCCGTGAACCCAGCCGTGCCCACCGCCATCGCCTGACGTGTGTCCAGCCCTGCGGGCAGCGGCACCAGCCAATCGGCTTTCACCCGCGCCTTCTGGGCATACCCGCCCCAATGCGCCTCGCCCACGCGCCAGCCTGTCAAAACAACCTTGTCGCCCGGCTTGTAGCGATCATCCTCCGACGCCTCCACCGTACCGGCAAAATCAATCCCCGGCACATGCGGATAGTTCCGCACCAACCCGCCGCCGGGCCCAATGCAAAGACCGTCCTTGTAGTTCACGGTGGAATATTCCACCGCCACGGTCACCTCTCCCTCCGGCAGATCCTCCACGCCGATCTGCGTCACCGCCGCCGAGGTCTTCCCCTCATCATCCTTATTCACAACCAGCGCATTAAACATTCATCTCTCCCTCTGACGGACAACACTGCCCATCTTTTCTCCAAAAATATCCCGGGGTCCGGGGCAGAGCCCCGAAATTCCCGCCCTCTCAGCAGGCGTTACGCCCAGAAATCCTCATGCACCCGCGCATCCCGCGGGCCTTCCGGCGTCTCAACCCTCAACTCCGTGCCCGCATCCCAATGGGTCATCCGCACCATGCCAACCGCCACATTGGTCTTGAAATCCGGCGACCAGGCGGCAGAGGTCACCTGCCCCACCCGCTTGCTGCCCGCTATCAACGGCCAGGGCCGGTCACAGGACGGCACCGCATCACCGGCAATATCAATCGCGCGGATCTGCTGGACGGGGCCTTCCTTGGCCACCCTGAGCAGCGCATCGCGCCCGATACAGCCAATCGCCGTCTGCGTGTCACAAAACCGTCCCAGCCCGCATTCATGGGGCGTGTTGTCGTCGGTCATGTCATTGCCGTAGCTCAACAAACCGCTCTCGATCCGCTCGATCCCGTTGGGACAGCCCGCGCGCACGTCCAGATCCGCACCGTCTTCCATCAGCGCGTGCCACAGGGGCATGCCGATGTCGCCCCCTTCCACATAGATCTCGAACCCGCCCTGCTTGGAATAGCCTGAGCGCGCCACAACCAGATCTCGCCCCTGAAAGGAGAACATGCCAAAACGGAAGAACCGCACTTCGCGCACCGCTTCGCCAAACACCCGCGCCATCAGGTCTTCGGCCTTCGGCCCCTGCACGGCCAGCGGGCTGACGTCCGGCTCATCGACCAGCACATCCAGCCGGTAGCCATTGGCGATGCCCTTGACCCACAGCAGCAAATCACTGTCGGCGATCGAAATCCACCAGCGGTCGTCCGCCAGCTTCACCGCCACGGGATCGTTCAGCATGCCCCCGGTTTCATCCACGATGGGCACATAGAAACACCGCCCCGGCAGCATGCCGCGCAGATCGCGCGGGGTCAGCATCTGCATCAGACGCGCCGCATCGGGCCCGCGCAGCTCCACCTGCCGCTCCACGGAGACATCCCAGACCTGCACCGCCTCCTTGAGGTGGTGATAATCCTCCTCAACGCTGCGGAACACCGTCGGCAGAAGCATGTGGTTATAGACCGTGTAGGCCTTGACGCCCGCGGCTTCGACCCCTTCGGAAAAAGGCGTGCGGCGCAACCGGCGGGAGGGGGAAATCAGCGCCATCAGGCATCCTCCGGCATGAAGGGAATATCGGTATCGTCGGTTTTCACGCCCAGTGCCGTGAGGGCTGCATGGACCTGCCCGCGATGGTGGGTCTGGTGATTGAAGAAATGCGCCACGCAGATCGCGTAGGGTTTTGACATCTCACGCCCCAGCGCGCCGGAATACCAGGTCAGATCACCGCTGAACGCATCCATCTCCAGCCCCTCCGCCCAGGTCGCAACCCGTGTATCAAGCGCCGGACGGCCTTCCTTGAGGGCGGCCCAATCATAGGCGCTCCCGGTCTCCGTAAGGGGCTTTGACGGCGCAGCCCCGCCATCAAAGCGCGACATCCACATCATGTCGCCCCACATCAGATGGCTGAGCGTGGCCCGGATCGAGCCCCAGAAAAGCCCCCGGTCCGCTTCACGCGCCGCGTCGTCAAGCCCGCCCACAGCCGCGAACATCCATCCGTTTTGCCAGCCGTTGTAGCGCGCCATCAGCTGCGCATATTCCGCCGTGATCACGGCTTGGGGCCTTTCCAGTCAATCGGGCAGATCTCGGCCGATTTTCCACCGAAGTCCCAGACGCGGCCATAGTCGCGCACTTTGCTTTTAAGGCCCGTGGCCGCAATGATGTCCGGTCCCATCCAGTATTTGGAATTGCTGACCATCACCGGATGCTCCGGCGATTTGCCTGCCAGCATCTCGATTTCACCGGCGATCTTGCGGCCAATGGTGATGGCGCGGCGGTTGCCGTCGCGGGTGATCTCGACGGGCGCGCGTTCGGCGCCGATGATCTCACTCACCAGCATGGTGAAAAGGCCCGTGGTGCCGCCCGCTGCCCCTGAGAAGATCTGCAGGATGCCGTTATAGGCCTTGCCGCTGGCGCGTTCGTCCACATAGGCGGCCACTTTCCAGTTGCCCTCCCCCATGCGGCCCGGAATATCGACCAGCAAGCCCACATTCAGCCCGCCAAGGTCTTCGCCCTCATAGTGACCTTCATCAATCGCGATGGCCATCCAGGCATGGCAATGCCCCTCGGTGGGCGGGTGCGCGCCAAGGCTGACCACGCAGGGGCAGAAGACCTCGCAGGAACAGTTCAGGAACAACTCCCCCTTGATCACCCATTCCGTGGGCGTCATCTGACGGCGGCCCGGATTGGGCATGCGGCTGTCGATCCGCTGTGAGATCGGCAGCCTGTCGGCTTTGGCTTTGCGGTTTACCGCCATGATTTATCCTCCCGTTAATACCGTGATATAGGGCCAGACCGCCACGATGCCTGCGCCCGCGATCAGGGCAAAACCCATTGGTCTTGTCACGTAATGCCCCACCTGTGGCAGCTTTTCGACCACCATAAACAGCGTCGCCAGCCCCATCCACGCCAGGTTCATCACCCCGCCGGCAAACCCCAGCGCCATGAAGCCCCAGCAGCAGACCACGCAGAACGCGCCCAGCCCAAGCCCCATGCGCAGCCCGCCTGCAAAGCCGGTGCGCCACTGGCCCAGAAAATACATCATCGGGCTGTGACAGACCCCATGGCAGATTTCCTTGGTGCGGGTGAATTGGAACAATCCCACGGCCAGCAGCAACCCTGCTGCAAACCACCGTGATTTCGCGATACCCAGCATGTCAATCACGCCACCAAAAAGCAAGGCCAGCTGCACGCCGGTGATCAGCGCGGCAAAGGCCACCCACATGATCGAATAGCCTGCCAGCACGCCCAGCCACCCCGCGCGGGTGCCGTCGGCGGATACGATAAGATCCTCATAGGCGCGCAGCGTCGGCACCAGCGTGGGCAGCATCATCGCCGCCATCATCGCCGCCCACATGATGAACAAGGGCCCGAAGTTGGCCATCGGCATGTACATCGGCATGCGCGGGTCCATCCAGCGCATCCGGTCGCCCATCTCTCCGGGGCGCCCCAGCAGATCCACGTCCATATCCATGGCCATCAGATACATCATCGCCCAGGCCGCAAGGACCAGTCCGAAAAACATCAGCCAGAGAGAGGAACGGATGACAGGGTTCATGAAGGGGTCCGACTCGAGAAGTTGCCAAAGTAATGTCAGACAATTAAGCTGCGGGCAAATCCTAATTGTAAGACATATGCAACTTGACCCTTCCAGCACCGCCGATCTCTCGGCCCAGATTGCCAGCGCCATCCGGGATGCCATCATCTCAGGCAGGCTGATCGTCGATGAACGCCTGCCGTCCGAGGCGGAATTGTCCGACACGTTCAATGTCTCCCGGCCGACGGTGCGCGAAGCGCTGAAAAGGCTGGCCGCGCAATCGCTTATCCGCACCCAACGGGGTGCGACGGGCGGCGCATTTGTGAACCGGATCAGCTTTGAAGAAGCCTACAGCCAGCAGATCACCACCTCGACCCTGCTCCTGAGCATGAATGCCGTGAGCTTTGAGACCGCCCTTGAGGCGCGCTATGCGCTGGAACGCGCCTGCGCGCCTTTGGCGGCGGAACGGCGCAGCGCGGATCATCTGGCGGCGATGCGCGCGGAAATTCACCGGCAGGGTCAGCCCGGCCTGACCGATGAAGCCTTCTGTGCCTCCGACGTCGCCTTTCACCGCGCCTTGGTGGATGCCGCAGGCAACCCGGTGCTGAGCTACCAGCTGGCTGGCGCTGTCGAAGCCATGCAGCCCTTGATGAACATGATCACCTTCACCGCCCGCGACCGCGCGCGGATCGTGGCGCTGCATGGGGGTATTGCGGATGCGCTGGAACGGCAGGACGCGCAGGGCACGCACAGCGGGCTGCAAGCGCTCGAAGAGGAAACCCGGACACTGGGTCAGGACGTGATGGCGCAGCGTGCCGCACGCGCCGCAGAGGCGGACGGGTAATTAAGGCACAGCCAACGCCTGCGCGACATCACGCAAAAACACTTGTTTTGCCTAAAATCTGATTGAAATAGCCTCAAAAAGAAGGCATCAATGTGCAACGCAACGCGAATAAGAACACAGGCATTGTTGCGCTGAGGTCCCCAATGTTCGGGACACACCGGGAAAGACTTTGTTTTTCGGAACAATAATCTCTTGTTTTTTAAAAATGTTTGACTCAAGCCCGTTTTCTAAGGCATGAATATGGCTGTACGAGAAACCGGGGAAAGTTTCGTCCAATGGCCTTATCCAAAGCCAGACTGCTATCTATAGCTCTGTTTGCAAGTACCATCTGCGGCTCTGCCGTGGCGGGAACGCTCCAGCATGCCAAAGAGCCGATATACAGAAGCGAAGCGAAAGTGAACTTTCTGGAGCATGGTTTCCTTGGTGGTGAGGCCATCACCGACCAGTTCCAGTCTTCTGGCGTTTCGTTTTCCGGTCAAATGCGGTGGATCAGCCTGATCCGCAAGCGCCGCGGGGCGCAGGATGCGCTGCTAGCGAACTTCAACCGCGATACAGAGATCAACGCGGCCAACCCGTTTTCCATCAAATTCGACTATCTTGTGAAGGATGCCACCTTTGCCCTGCACGCCTATGACGCGCTGACCAAGTTCACCGCGCTGCTGCGGGGCCGTGAGGTTGGGTATTTCGAGGCGACCGTGAACGCCAACCGCGTCGAAGACAACGCCTTCGGTTTCACCGGCTTGCGGTTTGACGAGATCCTGATCGATTTCGGCGACAAGGGGTATGGCACATCTTTCGATACGCTGAACTTCAACTATTCCCGCGACCGGCGTGGCAATCTGATCGAAAGTGGTGTGCCCGCAGTACGTTACAGGTCGATCTTCAACGAACCTGAGCCTGAGGAAACCGCTGGTGAAGTGCTGTCTGCGAGTGTCGGATCCACCAACCCGGCCTCTGGCACCGCCAGCCAGGTCGGCGCGGTGAACGCGGTGCCTTTGCCTGCTGCATTCTGGATGCTGCTCGCAGGTCTGGGTGGTCTGGCTGCGACGCGCGCGCGGCGGTCACGCGGTTAACCCAATCTTTACGCTGTTGCGGGGCATTCGCAAAAGTTGACAGCTGTCAACTTTTCACAACCCTTGCGCGATCCCGCTCGGAAATCCAGCACCGCCCCTGCACGAAGCAGATTGAAACGGCGCCCGCTCTCCCCTATATCTGACATGTCCCTCGGGACTATAGACATAAACGCGCTCGTCATAAGCGGATCGGACCCGGGGGCGGTACCCGGCGACTCCACCAACATCCTTCATTTGGGGATCATGGGGTCGAAACAGGATCGACGAACGTCTAAAGGGGTTAGCTTTGTCTCGGTGAGATACCACCGTTATCGGTTCAAAACGTACAATTGCAAATGACAATCGTGCACCAGTAGCGATGGCCGCGTAAGCGACCGGAGTTATTGAAACTTTAAGTCCTAGCGCCTTGCAGCACTAGGCGGGGTTTGCAGGTACCTGGCAACAGAAACCTGCGCTTTCATTTCCTCCACCAAAGAGCGCCCTACATGATAAGGACCGTGGCCAGTCTTGCAGCTATGTTGCTCACCGGCCCATCCTACGCTGAGGACGCCATGCACATCCTGACACCCGATTGGGAATACGTGGCCGACCGGGTCATGGGCGGCGTCTCCACCGGGCAGATCGCGGCTATAGGCGACGGGGCACGCGCGGCGACGCGGCTGACCGGGACCGTCTCGCTCGACAACAACGGCGGGTTTGTGCAGATGGCGTTTGACCTGCGCGAAGATGGCGGCGTGGTGGATGCCAGCGCCTATACAGGCGTCGCGATCACCGTCCGGGGCAATGGCGAAACTTACGATCTGCGGCTACGGACTGACCAACTCACCCGTCCGTGGCAATCCTTCCGCACGGATTTCACCGCTCCCGCTGAGTGGACCACCCTGCGCGTCCCCTTCGATGCCTTCCAGTCCCACAAGACCGACGCCACGTTTGACCCCGCGCGTTTGCGCCGGATTGGCGTGCTGGCCATTGGCCGCGTGTTCGAGGCGGAGGTGAGCGTGGCGGAGATCGCGCTTTACTGACGCTTGACAGCATCCGTCCCTCGCGTAGTTTGCGGGGCATGGGGACATCCGCGAACGCCCCGTGAGGCGCCAGCCAGAGGTTCGCATGTATCCAACTAAAGGACGCATGCCATGGCAGCCCCAAATGCAATCACGACTGCACAACTCCTTCGTCTGATCGGCACACCGGAATGTCCGGTGATCGTGGATATCTCCATTGAGCCCGATTTCGCGGAGGATCCCTTTTTCATCCCCGGCGCATTTCGCCACCCGCACACCGACATCCCCGGCCTGATCACGCTGCTGGACGGACGGCCGAGTGTGGTCACCTGTCAGCAAGGCATCAAGTTGAGCCAGGGTTTGACCGCGCAGCTTCGGGTCGCGGGATTGCGCTCTGAGTATCTGGTGGGCGGCAACTACGCCTGGCGGGACCACAAGGGCGCGCCCCGCGTCCCCGCCAGCGCCCTGCCCGTCCCGGTGGATGGCACCACGCTCTGGGTCACACGCCACCGCCCGCGCGTTGACCGCATCGCCTGTCCCTGGCTGATCCGCCGGTTTGTCGATCCGACTGCCCGGTTCCTCTATGTGTCCCCCGCCGAAGTGATGGGTGTGGCCGACCGCTTTGGCGCGACCCCCTTTGACATCGAAGGCGCGACGCTCAGCCACCTGGGCGACAAATGCACCTTTGATGCGATGCTCGACACCTTTGGTCTGCATACCGAGGCGCTGGACCGTCTGGCGGGCGTGGTGCGTGCTGCGGATACGGACACCCACGCCGCGGCCCCGCAGGCGGCGGGGCTGCTCGCGCTTTCTGTTGGTCTGTCGCGGCAATACCGCGACGACAATGCGCAGCTTGAGGCGGGGCTGGCGATCTATGACGCGCTCTACCGGTGGGCGCGGGACGGCGCGGATGAGGTGCACGGCACGCCCGGTGGCCCGTTGTGAGCGTGCAGAGCTGGTCTGAGCTGACCCGCGTGTTCGGGCGCATCGGGCTGTTGTCGTTCGGCGGACCCGCCGCGCAGATTGCGTTGATGCACAAGGAGTTGGTTGAAGACCGTGCCTGGCTGTCCGAAGCCAGCTACCTGCGCGCGCTGTCTTTGTGCATGCTGTTGCCGGGGCCCGAGGCGATGCAGCTTGCCACCTACGCAGGCTGGCGGCTGCGGGGTGTTGCGGGCGGATTGCTGGCGGGGGTGTTGTTTGTCGTCCCCGGCGCGCTGGTGATTGCGCTGCTGGCGCTTGGGTATGCCTATCTGGGCCAGCTACCGCTGGTGCAGGCGGCCTTTGTCGGGATCAAGGCGGCGGTGATCGTGGTGGTGTTTCAGGCGCTGCGCAAGGTGGCGGGCAAAGCGCTCAATGGCGCGCAGGGATGGGCGCTGGCGGTGGCGTCGTTTCTGGCGCTTTTCGTGCTGGGCCTGCCCTTTCCGCTGATCATTCTGGCGGCCGCGCTTTGGGGCATGTGGGCCAGCACATCCGCGCCTGCCGATATCCCGCCCCCGCCCGGCGCGCCTGCGCAGAGCCTGCGCACCATCCTGATCTGGGGCGCGCTTTGGGCCGCACCCTTGCTGATGCTCTGGGGGTTGGGTCAGGATTTCCTGCTGCACCTGGGGTTGTTCTTTTCCAAGCTCGCCGTGGTGACCTTTGGCGGGGCCTATGCGGTTTTGGCCTATATGACGCAGACGGTGGTGCAGGAGTATGGCTGGATCACCACCGATCAGATGATCGACGCGCTGGGGCTGGCGGAGACAACGCCGGGGCCGTTGATTTTGGTGACCGAGTTTGTGGCGCTGCTGGCGGGCTTTGCGCAGGGCGGCATCAGCGGTGCCATTGCGGCAGGGCTGGTGGCACTTTGGGTGACGTTTACGCCCTGTTTTCTGTGGATCTTCCTTGCCGGCCCCTATCTGGAGCGCATATCGGCGCAGCCGCGTCTGGCAGGCGCGTTGCAGGCGATCACGGCGGCGGTGGTGGGGGTGATTGCCAATCTGTCGATCTGGTTTGCGCTGCATGTGCTGTTCCGGGACGTGCAGCCCGCGCAGGTGCTTGCCATCCCTGCCCCGGTGCTGGCCAGCTTTGATGGGGGTGCAGCGCTTCTGACCGTGGGTGCTGCGGTTCTGATGTTGGCATTGCGGCGCGGATTTGTGCTGAGCATGGGGTTTCTTGCGCTCGTCGGCATGTTGGTGGGATTGCTGTAGCCGCCCCCCTTTCCCTCCGCCGCAAATGGGGTATGGTGAGGCGTGGGAGAGCGACCGGAGACGCACATGAGCCGCGACATCGATTACGGCAATCTGATGCACGAAGCCATGCGGGGCCTGATCCGCAAGGTCCTTTTGGACGTGGCGGACCGGGGGTTGCCCGGCAACCACCATTTTTTCATCACCTTCGACACGTCGCATCCGGATGCGGAACTGGCCGATTGGCTGTCAGACCGCTATCCCGGAGAGATGACCGTGGTCATGCAGCATTGGTATGATGGGCTTGAGGTCACCGAAGAAGGGTTTTCGGTCACGCTGAACTTTGGCGACGCGCCGGAGCCTTTGTATATCCCCTATGACGCAATCCGCACCTTTGTGGATCCGTCGGTGGAGTTTGGCCTGCGGTTTGAGCAGCAGGACGGCGAAGAGAAAGAGACCGAAACCCTGATCGAGGTTTCCGCCGAGCAGGCGGAGAAGGAACCCGCCACGCTTGAGGTCGCCGAAGAGGAAGCGAAACCGGCTGAGATCGTCTCTCTCGACAGTTTTCGCAAATAGCGGCGGGGCGGCCAGAACGCGGATCGGGTCGGCGGTGATTGCACCTGCGGGGTCAGGGCGCTAAACCCACGGGCAAACGTAGCCTTTTCAGGAGCCCCCCATGGCCGATACCCGCACCGAGACCGACAGCTTTGGCCCTCTCGAAGTCCCTGCCGACAAGTATTGGGGCGCGCAGACGCAGCGGTCCATCATGAATTTCCCGATTGGCTGGGAACGCCAGCCGGTGGCGATTGTGCGGGCTTTGGGTGTGGTGAAGAAGGCCTGCGCGACGGTGAACCTTGGATTTGGCGATCTGGACGCCGCTTTGGCGCCGGCCATTCAGCAGGCGGCGCAGGAGGTCATCGATGGCAAGTTCGACGATCACTTCCCGCTGGTGGTCTGGCAGACCGGGTCGGGCACGCAGTCGAACATGAACGCCAATGAGGTGATCTCGAACCGCGCGATTGAGATTTTGGGGGGTGAGCTGGCGTCGAAATCGCCCGTGCATCCGAATGACCATTGCAACATGGGGCAATCCTCCAACGATACCTTCCCCACGGCAATGCACGTGGGCATCGGCATGATGGCGCGTGATACGCTGTTGCCGGGGCTGCGCAAGTTGCAGGCGGCGCTGGCGGCGAAGTCAGAGGAATTCAAGGACATCATCAAGATTGGCCGGACCCACACGCAGGATGCGACGCCCCTCACGCTGGGACAGGAGTTTGGCGGCTACGCGCATCAGATGACCAAAGCGATTGAGCGGGTGGAAGCGTGTTTGCCTGACATCTACGAGCTGGCGCAGGGCGGCACGGCGGTGGGCACCGGGTTGAACACCCGCAAGGGCTTTGCAGAGAAAGTGGCGGCAGAGATTGCACAGATCACCGGTCTGCCCTTTGTCACCGCGCCCAACAAGTTTGAAGCACTGGCAGCCCATGATGCGATGGTCATGTTTTCCGGCGCGTTGAAATCTGTTGCGGCGTCGATGTTCAAGATTGCCAATGGCATGCGGTTGCTGGGCTCTGGTCCACGGTCGGGTCTGGGGGAGTTGATCCTGCCGGAGAACGAGCCGGGGTCCTCGATCATGCCGGGCAAGGTGAACCCCACACAGGCCGAGGCGCTGACGATGGTCTGCGCCCATGTGATGGGCAACGATGCCGCCGTGGGCATGGCCGGTTCGCAGGGACATTTCGAGCTGAACGTCTACAACCCGATGATGAGCTATAACGTCATGCAATCCATGCAGCTTCTGGGCGATGCGGCGGGGTCGTTCACCGACAACATGGTTGTCGGCACGCAGGCCAATGAAGAACGCATCGACAAGCTGATGAAGGAAAGCCTGATGCTGGTGACAGCACTGGCACCGACGATTGGCTATGACAATGCCACCAAGGTCGCCAAGACCGCCCACAAGAACGGCACAACCCTGAAGGAAGAGGCCATTGCGCTGGGGTTTGTCGATGCAGAGACCTTTGAACGGGTCGTGCGACCCGAAAACATGATTGGACCCAAATGAGCGCCCCCATCAACCTCAACAAGGTGAAGAAAGAGCGCAACCGCGCGTCCCGCAAGGCCCGCGCTGATGAGAACGCCGTGGCCTTTGGACAGACCAAGGCCCAGAAAGAAGCGTTGAAAGCGCGGGCTGAGAAGATTGCGCGCAATCTTGAGGCGCACAAACGCGAGACATGAGCGGCCGCCCGGTCAAACACTCCGTGACGCTGAAGGGGCATCGGACGTCGGTGTCGCTGGAGGATGAGTTCTGGGCGGAGTTTCGCAGTCTGGCTGCGGAGAAAGACATGCCGATCAATGCTTTGGTGGCGCAGATTGATGCGGAACGGGGCTTGGATCTGGGGCTGGCCTCGGCGATCCGGCTCTATGTGCTGCGGGCGTTAAAGGATCGTTTGCCTTAAATGTTCTACGGTCGGGGCATGCGATTTTCTGCGTCCCCCTTGACCACCCATGAATGGATCACTGATCTGTTCAGTTCGCGTGCTGCAGCGACCGGAGGCGTTATCCGTCGAAAGAAACGCGATATCGAGCGTTATGTGGGGATGACTGAATTCGAAGATGAATTGCGCCGCCGAGGGTTTCACGCAATTGAGAACGCGGGACAGCTTGTTATCTTCTGCAATCAAGAACCCATACGCAGGGTTGTTTGATCGTTTTCTTTGAAAGAAAACGGTCGGAAATTTTCAAAATTTCCGAGTTTTCACGCCACCGACGCGGTGTAGATCTTGTCGATGTTCCCGCCGAGCGCCGCCTGAAACTCTGCATCAGACATCTTCACGTTCAACCCTTCGGTCAGCGCCCGTGAAAAGCTTGCGATCATCTTGGCATTGCGCGCCAGCCGCGCAGAAGCCTCATCGGTCGAATAGCCCCCCGACAGCGCCACAACCCGCAGCACATTGGCATGGGCCGACACGCCATCATACAAACCCACCGTTTCCGGCAGGGTCAGTTTGAGCATCACCAGTTCATCGGGTTTCAACGTCTCCAGATGCCGCGCAAGTGCGGCGGCCAGCATCTCTTCGGCGGCCGCCTTGCTCTCTGAGTGAATGTTCACCTCCGGTTCAATGATCGGCACCAGACCGGCGGCGCACACCTGACGGGCAACCTCAAACTGCTGGGCGACAACGGCCTCGACCCCGGCTTCGTTGGCCGCATGGATGACGGAGCGTTCCTTGGTGCCAAAAATGCCCTTTTCGACCGCACGGGCCAGCAGCGTATCCAGATCCGGCATCGGCTTCATCAGTTGCGCGTCGTCTGCCTGATCCTCAAGACCCTTGTCGATCTTGAGAAACGGCACCACGCCGCGATCGTTCCACAGCAGATCAGCGACCGGCTTGCCGTTGATCTCACTGTCCATGGTGCGTTCAAACAGGATCGCACCGATGATCTTGTCAGAGGTAAAGGCATCCGCCAGAATGATCCGCGCGCGCATCTCGTGCATCTTGGCAAACATCTCTGCATCGCCGGAATAGTCAGCAGGTTCAACGCCATACAGGCTCAGCGCCTTGGGCGTGGAGCCGCCGGATTGATCCAAAGCTGCGATGAACCCCTGCCCGGTTTCAACCTGTGCGCGCTGTGCCTCGTTCATAGCCATTGTGATCCACCCCTGTTCACTGATTCCGTTTGCGCCGTTTTAGGGCAATCCGCAGCGTGATGGTAGTCACCTCTCACCGCCGCTCAAGACGCAGGATGATGCCATCGGCAGACCTCACCGTCAGATGCGCCACCGGCACCGGCACCTTGCCTTCGACAGGCAAAACCCGGAAATCCCGCAACAGCCGCGACAGGATCAGGGGCCCTTCGATCATGGCAAAGCCCGCACCGGGGCAGACACGGGGGCCTGCGGAGAACGGAATGAACGCGTCGCGCATGCACTGCTTGCCATTCTCCGTCTGCCAGCGCGCGGGATCAAAGCCATCAGGGTTGTCCCACAGGCGTTCGTGGCGGTGCAGGTGCCAGGGGCTGAGCACCAGTTGCGCGCCTTTGGGTGCTGTACGGTCGCGGAAGCGTTCGGGGCATTGGGCCTCGCGCACCATCATGGGCACGGGCGGGTAGAGGCGCAGCGCCTCGCGAAAGACATCGCGGCTGAGGCGGAGTTTGGACATGACGGCGAAGTCTTCGCCCGCCATCACCTGTGCCTCTGTCGCCAGACGGTCCTGCCAGTCGGGGTTGGTCGCCATCAGGTAGAGCGTCCAGGCCAGGGCGGAGGCGCTGGTTTCATGACCTGCGAGAAAGAAGATCGCGACCTGATCGACCATTTCCTGTGCTGTGAAACGCGCGCCCGTCTCCGGATCAACTGTGGTCATGATCTTGGTCGCAAGATCATCGGGCGCGGTGCCTGCGTCGATCTCGCGCTGGCGCGCCTCCGTGAGGTCGGTGATCAGCCGCCGGATATGGGCGGCAGAGGCTTTGGTGTCCTTGCGAAAGAAACGCGGCATCCAGCGGGGCAGCGGGATAAACGCACCGAGGTTCAGCAAAGGCTGCGTGCGTTGGTAGGATTTGAAGGCTTCAAACACCGCATTGGCCTGCGGCGCTTCGATGGGAATGGAGAACAACGTGCGGAAGATCACATCGGCGGCCACATGGCTGCAAAAGGGTTCGATGTCCTGCGGGGTATCGACGGCCTGCCCTGCCCGCGCAGCGGCGGCTTCGGCGGCCTGCCACATGGCGGGGAAGGTTTCGCGCAACCGGCCCCCTTCGAATGCGGGGTCAATGATCCGCCGCTGACGCTTCCACGTCTCGCCATTGGTCAGAAAGACGGAATTGCCCAGCAGCGGACGCAGCCCTTCGCTGATGCGGTCGGATTTCGGAAAATCACCGGGCCGTTCCTTCAGCAGGGTTTTGACCAGCGCGGGCTGGTTCATCAGGAAACTGCGGAAGAAGGGTGTGCGAAACTCAGCCATCCACGCGCGGTAGAGGCGCGCGGGCTGGGCCGACAGGATGTCCTGCCGGAAAAGCTTGGTGTACTGCCACAGCGACACCTTGTCGGGGCGGCTGGGGGGTTTGGGCGGCAGCGTCATGCGGCGCGGGAGGTGAATTTGTTCACCGGGCGTTCGATGCGGGATTTCGACGGGGCACGGTCTGCGTAGCGGGTGCCGAGGGTCAGAGGGCCTGCGGTGATGCGGAAATAGTCGTAATCGCGGGGGCGGTCAAAGGCGCAGAGGTATTGGAAATGCAGGCGGAAAAAGCGCCAGCGCAGTTCTTTCCAGCGCGCGGGGCTGAGGGTCTGGGTGAAGGCGGCGGAGAAGACCAGCGGCCAGCGTTTATCCTCTGGTGCGGCACCAGAGACGGCGACGGGGTCACATAGCGCAAAGGCGCAGCCGTCACCGGGGGCGGTGACATCGACCCAGGTGAGCGCATCGCTGGAGGACAGATCATGCAGGTCGGCCCGCAGGCGGTGGGCGTCGGGCAGGAAAGAGACCATGGGCACCACCTGCCCCAGCGACAGGAACGACAACGCGGGGCCGTCTACAGGCACCCTGCCCGCGCGTATCAGATCGGCGAGGATCGACACGCCCAGATGCGCACCGGAGGAATGGCCGACGACCAGCACTTCGTCCGTGTCCTGTTGCAATGCGGAGGCAATGGTATCAGCGAAGGTCGCAATCCGCGCTTCCAGTTCGGGCGGATTGGCCCCGCGAGAGGAGGCGGAATAAGAGTAATCGTGCATCAGGTAGTAGGCGAAAAACTTGCCGTCCTTGGCTTTGAACCAGCGCAGCAGGCCCACACCGCTCAACAATCCAGCAGAAGCAGCAACGGCAGTGCCGCCAAGGGCTGCGTCCTCTGGCCCGGTGACCAGACCGATCAGCGATGAGGTCAGCGCTCCGGCGGCCAAGGACACGAGCCAGCCAAAGAGCACCGCCAGCAGCAATTGCGCGACCAGCATGCCCACCGGGTAAAGTGCGGCAATCACCGGCCCCTTGCGCAGCTTCATCAACCGCCAGAGCGCACCGGTGGAGATGTAGACCCAAGCGGTGCGGATCAGTTGCAGATAGGTGGCGGGGATCGAGGTGCTCATGCTGTCGCGCACGATGTCGGACCAGACGAGGACCTCGACATCGGACCGGGTGGTCTGCCCGTCCATCGTGGCATCCAGATGCCAGCCGTAGTTGGCCTGTTTCGGGGCAGGTTTGAGCGCGATCTCATAGCCGGAAATCTCCGCCTGGGCGGCACTTTCCGTGCGGTACAGCTCCCGGTAGCGACGGGGATGAATCGGATCATAGCCGGGGATGTAGAACACCCGGCGACGTGTCACCTGACCTTGATCCAAACTGCTCATTGCGCCCTCGTTTCATGCGGCGTTTGGGCAGAGCATAGCGATTATTGACGGCAAGAGTAAGGCGTGGCGGTGGCGGGATCAGCCCAGCGTGGCGAGGGCCGGGAAGGTCTCCAGCAGCCAGAAGGCGAAGGACGTGAAGGCCCCTGTGACCATTGCAAGGCCGACCGCGATCAGCAGGCCGCCCATCACACGCTCAATCAGCTTCATGTGGCGTTTGATGCGGTTCATCACACCCATGGCGCGGGTGATAAACATCGCAGCCAGCAGGAACGGGATGCCCAGCCCGGCGGCATAGACCCCCAGCAGCAGCGTGCCTTTGGTCACCGATGCCTCGGATGCGGCAAGGGACAGGATCGCGCCCAGTTGCGGGCCGATGCAGGGGGTCCAGCCGAAGGCAAAGGCGAGGCCGAGGACATAGGCCCCAAAGCTCGATCCACCTTTGTCGCCTGCGTCCAGACGCGCTTCCTGATCAAGGAAGGGTATGCGGAAGAGGCCCACGAAATGCAGGCCGAAGATGATGATCACCACGCCGGAAATCTGGGCGAAAAGCACCTGATTTTGCAGGAAAAACATGCCAAAGGCCGAGGCCGTGAAGCCAAGGATCAGAAAGACCGTACTGAGCCCCATGACAAAGAACAATGCGGCAATCACCGCCTTGCGGCGGGCGGAGGCTTCATTGGAGATATCCCCCAGCGACACGCCGCTCATATAGGCCAGATAGGGCGGCACAATGGGCAAGACGCAGGGCGACAGGAAGCTCAGCACGCCAGCAACCAGCGCGATGAGGATGGCAGGCAGCAGCCCTGCGTCGATCAATTCAAATCCGAACATGCCCCACGTCTAGCGATGAAATCGGGAGAGGTCACGCGACAGGTGGTCACAAGGCTGTGGACGCGGTGTAACAACTGGCCTATCTCGCGGGGCATGAGCGAACATGATCTTGATGCCACCGGGCTGCTGTGCCCCCTGCCCGTGCTGAAACTGCGCAAACGTCTGGGGCCGTTGGCGGTTGGGGATACGCTGACATTGCGGGCCGATGACCCGGCGGCGATTGTCGATGTGCCACATTTCTGCGCGCAAGCCGGGCATGATCTGGTGGAGACGCGGGATGAGGGCGCGGCGCAGGTTTACGTGGTGCGCAAGGGCGCGCGCCGCTAGACGCGCATGTTGTTCCGCGAAAAAGAAAAAGGCAGGCCCGGATGGACCTGCCTTTTCGCTTTTGTCAGTCGGCTGATTTACTTGCCGCCCAGAGACCACCAGCCGCGGCGCTTTGGCTTTTTCTCAACCGGCGCTTCGGGTTCGGGTGCTGCGGCTGCAACCGGTTCTGGCGCGGGTTCTGCAACAGGTTCCGGGGCAGGCTCTGCCACCGCTTCGGGCTCAGGTGCGGCAACAGGTTCTGGCTCTGTCTCCGGCTCTGGTTCCGGCGCGGGTGCGGGTGCAGCGGCGGCCGTCTCTTCCGCAGGTTTCGCCTTTTTGGCGCGGGTCCGCTTGGGTTTGGGCTTCTCCTCTGCCACCGGTTCCTCTGAAGGGGCATCCTCTGCCGGGGCGGCATCTGCCTTGGGCTTGCGGGTCCGGGTGCGCTTGGGCTTTGGCTTCTCTTCAACCGCCTCCTCTGCCACGGCTTCCACGGCCACGGGGGCGTCGGTTTTGGCGTCGGTGTCGGCAACCGCTTCGGCTTCCGCCTCCACTTTGGGTTTGCGGGACCGGCTGCGGCGCTTGGGCTTGGGCTTCTCTTCCGCCACAGCGTCATCGCCGTCAGAGGCAGTCTCAGCCTCGGCTGGCGCATCTGCGGCTTCAACGGGCGCGTCCGCTTCGGCCTGCTCGGACGGCTGATCGCCGTCCTGACCTTCGCCGTTGCCACGGCCCCGGCCCCGACCGCGACGCCTGCGGCGGCGGCGCTTGGGCTTGCCTTCGCCATCCTCCCCCTGCGGGTCCGGACGGTTGTCGGCGGGCGCGCTGTCTTCCTCAACCAAGGTTTCGCTTTCGTCCTCGTCGATCTGATCCATCAGCGAGGTGTCGACGGATACCACATGCGACACGGTCTGCGTGACGTTGCGCGTTGCGGTCTTGAACTTCTCCAGCGTGAAATCCGGGCTGACCAGATGCGGCTCCCCTTCGACGCGCACGGACAGGCCGTAGCGCGCTTCGATCTGGGCGATATGCTCCCGCTTCTGGTTCATCAGGAAGTTGGCGATGCCGACGGGTGCCTTGATCAGCACCTCACGGGACCGGCGGCGGGTGCCTTCTTCTTCGATGGAGCGCAGGATCGACAGGGCAAGGTTGTCATCCGAGCGGATGAGGCCGGTGCCGTGGCAGGCCTGACAGGGCTGCGTGGTGGCTTCAATCATGCCCGGGCGCAGGCGCTGACGGGACATTTCCATCAGGCCAAAGCCGGAAATCCGGCCCACCTGGATGCGGGCGCGGTCGGTCTTGAGCTTGTCCTTCATCATCTTTTCGACGGCGGTGTTGTTGCGCCGTTCGTCCATGTCGATGAAGTCGATCACGATGAGGCCCGCAAGGTCACGCAGACGCAGCTGGCGCGCCACTTCGGCCGCGGCCTCAAGGTTGGTTTTGGTCGCCGTCTGCTCAATCGAGCCTTCCTTGGTGGCCCGGCCGGAGTTCACGTCGATGGCGACAAGCGCCTCGGTCACGCCGATCACGATGTAGCCGCCGGAGGGCAGTTGCACCGTGGGGTTGAACATGCCCGACAGGTAGCTTTCGACCTGATAGCGCGCGAACAGAGGCAGCGATTCCTCGTAGCGTTTCACGTTTTTGGCGTGGGACGGCATGATCATCTTCATGAAGTCCTTGGCGATGCGGTAGCCGCGCTCGCCTTCGACAAAGACTTCGTCAATCTCACGGTTATAGAGATCGCGGATGGAGCGCTTGATCAGGTCGCCTTCTTCGTAGATTTTCGCGGGTGCTATGGATTTCAGCGTTAGCTCGCGGATCTGCTCCCACAGGCGCTGGAGGTATTCGTAGTCGCGTTTGATTTCCGCCTTGGTGCGTTTGGCCCCAGCGGTGCGCACAATCAGGCCCGCACCCTGCGGGACCTTGATTTCATTGGCAATTTCCTTGAGCTTCTTGCGGTCAGCGGCGTTGGTAATCTTGCGAGAGATGCCGCCACCACGGGCGGTGTTGGGCATCAGGACGCAGTAGCGGCCTGCCAATGACAGGTAGGTTGTGAGGGCCGCACCCTTGTTGCCACGCTCTTCCTTGACGACCTGCACCAGCAGGATCTGACGGACCTTGATGACTTCCTGGATCTTGTAGCGCCGGGGACGCGGTTTGCGCGCGGGGCGGATGTCTTCGCTGTCGTCTTCGTCCGCAACGGATTCGATGTTCTCATCCTTGGCGGAGGCATCTGGCCCGGCGTCGTCGTCATCGTCTTGATCGTCATGATCGTCGCCTTCGGTCGCATCAGGCGTCTCAACAGGGGTTTCCGCCACCCGCTCCATCGGAGAGGAGGCTTCATCCTCGGGCACGGAGACTTCGTTGCTGTCATCCTCAGAGACATCAACGGTTTCCATGCCGTCCACCTCGGTGGCGACGACGGCATCTTCGTTTGCGGCGTCCTCTGCCTTGGCTTTGGAACGGCCCCGGCCGCCGCGGGAGCGGCGTTTGGGTTTGGGTTCTTCGTCATCCTTGGCGGCCTGCGCTTCGGCATAGGCGCGCTCTTCTT
>Ga0160419_100677_pt1 | contig 19173 bp, 20 predicted proteins | sample CelAP2metagpilot_2_FD_108196 | JGI IMG/M metagenome (GOLD analysis project Ga0160419, IMG submission 108196) | Phycosphere-associated microbial communities from Cellana algal ponds in Kailua-Kona, Hawaii, USA - Cellana AP2-4-25 metagenome pilot ... | reverse complement strand
CGTGTACACAGGCTTGGTGGGGGCGGCCGTGGGGAAGGCTGTCGGAGCGTTCGTGGGGGCTGCCGTGGGAGTCGCCGTGGGGGCATTCGTAGGAGCCTCAGTGGGGGCTGCCGTGGGGGCTGCGGTGGGGGCTGCCGTGGGAGCCGCAGTGGGCGCCTCAGTAGGGGCATTCGTGGGAGCCTCAGTAGGGGCATTGGTAGGTGCCAGAGTGGGGGCATTCGTGGGCGCCTCAGTAGGGGCATTCGTGGGAGCCTCAGTAGGAGCATTCGTGGGAGCCTCAGTAGGGGCATTCGTAGGTGCCAGAGTGGGGGCATTCGTGGGCGCCTCAGTAGGGGCATTCGTAGGTGCCAGAGTGGGGGCATTCGTAGGTGCATTCGTAGGTGCCAGAGTGGGGGCATTCGTAGGTGCATCCGTGGGAGCAGGTGTGGGGGCTACTGTGGGAGTAGCGGTGGGAGCAGCCGTGGGAGTACCGGTGGGGGCAGGGGTGGGGGCTCGCGTCGGGCTATCCGTCGGTGCAGGGGTGGGGGCTCGTGTTGGGCTCTCTGTAGGCGCAGGGGTGGGGGCTCGCGTCGGTTGCCCCGTCGGGAAAGGCGTGGGGCTACCAGTCGGGTTGGCCGTAGGGAAAGGGGTGGGGCTTCCCGTCGGGCTCTCGGTCGGGAAGGGAGTGGGGACTCCTGTAGGCACTCCCGTGGGCACTCCTGTGGGGGGCTCAGTGGTATTTAATACCACAACAGTGTTGTTGGCGGGATTGTAGGCGGCCTCGGTGGGTGCAGGCGTCGGAGGAGGGGTGTAGACGGATTTGGTGGGGGCGGCCGTCGGGGGAGGGGTGTAGACGCCGTCCTCGGCGGCCAGGGCTGAGGCAGCAAACAGGGCCAGGGAGCACACGAAGCTGAACTTCATAGAATGCATAGTGCTGGTGGATGGTGGTGGCTATACTCTGTATGGTGGTGGTGTATTGGTGCGCGGGAAGGGGTCTACTTTTAGTTCCCGAGTTTAAATTTGGAGGATTCATGGGGCGTGGGCGTCGCTCGTCCATGTGCAACCTTGGGCGGCGCTAAGCTGCCCACATTGGCATTGTGCACGCATGCTTTATGACGTGTATGTAGCCTGTCGTGGGACGTAGGAGTGCTGTCTAGAGGCAAGGAATGGTTTGGGACGGCAGCACAGGCATTTGGGCCACATGGCATGGCACCCATAGGGCGGAAGGGGCTTGGACAATATTTATAGTGCCGGGGTTAAAGACGCGCGCAAGCGGACAAATAGGTGCGGGCCCTAAAGTGTTGGTTGTCATGGTTTGGCTGGCTGCGCCAATAGATGGCTATGGTAAGGGTGTGGGGCGTTTACGGGGGCTTCTGCACATCATATTCGGGGAAGCCTTAGGAAGAGCGCCGATTGAATGTAAGCAAGCACCTGAGAATAAAGGACTCCGTCCTCAACAGGGCAAGGTAGGCCATAAAGCCTGTGACATGGAGTGTGGTATTCATGCTCTTGGCGTGGAAGGCCGGGCAGTAGGGTGCTCAAGGCAGCACCAAAAACAATCAAGGAGGCCCATCAAACCAAGCATACAACACATTCAATTTTGGCGAGAGGGGAGCAGCAGGGGGGGGGCCCATGAAATCGGATTTCGCGAAAATTTCAACGGATATATTTAACCACAGAACACGTATCCCGCCGCCGCGGCCGCTGGCGTTCTTCAATCTTACCTTCATTTCTTGTACCAGAGGTGGCTTTTTGCCGGAGTTCAATGTCATCCAGAGCCACAAACATGACGCGCTCCTTTTCGCGAGAGGAAGCAACGGTGCCTTCAGAGAGTGTAAGTTACACTCTCTGTTCCACTCTTGTTCCTCCCTTCTTGCTTGCCATTGAGCTGCAAACGTCCCTCAACAAGACAACACAAAAGTATGAAGAGAGCATGTGGTCACGGAACCACAGATTGCACCGTCATGTTTATTTACATTGTTGATTTATTTGTCAGAGCGACCACGTTCAAACCATAGTCGCCACTTCTACTAGTCTTTTCAGTCAATCACCCTCCTCCATCCTTCTCATCCTCCCATTTTTCCTTCCCCTTGTTTTGATCCGCATCATCATCCAAATAATGTGGCATAATTTGCAATGGTCCCAAAGCCCGGATACCCCGCAGAGCCTGCAGTACTTTTTCCTTTAGGTGTGTGTGTTGTGCGGATGAATGTAATGGAGATAAGCACAAAGCGACGAGGCATTAGGGTATGTGCGCTATTCTCCTTTTTCCATGTGTATTATAATATAATTACATTGCTGCAGCACCGATGCCTCCCTCTTGACTCGACCTCTCAACTTTCACACCTGGAGCGCACCCACAACGGTGGGAGGAGTGTAACCGTCTCTCATTGAGCGGGCAAGCAGGATGATGGAAGGCGGTGCACCGTGCGCTAGGTTGTGTGTAGTATGGAGCGCACGGGTCAGCAGCTCACTGAAATGATGGATACGCAAGATGCTCGAAATGGAGGATGTCGTTACCTTGGCATAGAGCCTCGATGGCGTTGACTGTCCCGCTCACCATCGCCTCGATCTCACCCCACGAGCTTCGGTGCGACGGCAAGCAAGCGCAATGCCCCAGTCCTCGTACCGACTCGAGAAGCGCGGGTTCACCTTCTTGGAGCAGCTTCACGAATGAAGTGATGACAGACAAGACACTGTCCGGCCCATTGCTAGGTACGAGCAACGGAAGGAGATCCTCCGTGATGTCCCCCAGCCCCCTTTCGCCCGCCTCAACCGAAGAACGCCTCGACAAAGCCGTGGCAGCAGCGACGTCAATCAGCTCGTCCGTCAGACGGAGAAAAGTCGCCATCTATCGATGGGATCGGTGTGAGGGGGGGCAGGAAACAAAGGGCATCAATATAAAGAAGAGAAAATTGAATGGAAGAGTGTGCCTTCCAGCTTACCCTCCAACCACCAATCCCGTGGTCGAGGAGTCTATCCACCTATAGGGAGCACCTTAAAATTACTCACACTATGGGTTTCTCCCTTAACCTAGAGAGAGAGATCCACATTATAACACCAGACAATTCTGCTACAGCCCTAAGCCCCAGACCGAGCGGGCGAGCAGTCAGGGTTCTCGTGGTAACTTACTCCCTTGTGACTACTTGGCCTAGAGATCATTTGACTCTCTTTCATGCCACCCATCCGCGTGTATACCTCGCATTTAACAGTCTCGGGAGAAGGCAGTGTCTCCGACTCTGTTTGACGAAATCGAGGTGAGTTGAAATATGCCTGAACCGTTTCCCGCGCATCCATTCCTCCGCCCGCCTCCACCGCCGCCAGGAAAGGGTTTTCTGTTATGTAATAGTCCAGGCAGATGTCCAACAGCCATCCATCCATCCCCTTCGCTGCGGAACTATCATTAACAAGTGTCTCGATGCCTTCTATTGGGCATACGCGCAGCTCTAAGGTCGAAATACTGCCGGGCTCCATGTCTTGCAATGTACAGTGCAAGTCCTCGTCCAGGTAATAGACTGCAGGCAGGGTCACGCGCAGGCAGGAGCTAGCCTTTTCCACGCCTACATGAAAGTTATACAAGCCATCTGGGAGCTGTCGTGCCCACGGCGGTCGTATCCAGGCCACCTTTGTAACATGACCAGCAAAAACGGCAGGCAAGATGAATTCGGCATTCCCACCTTCGGACTCGAAGAGGACTTCATACAGCGCCTCCGGATCCCTCACAGTGGAGGCAGTTAGAGCCCGAGGCAGTGTCAAGTCGGGATGGCTGTCGAAATGGACCCATTTTAGGTTGGAGAAGGGCGTGCGCTTTGCCTGTGTGCCATGCAGTGGGATGGGGTGTGTGAGAGGCATGTAGGAGGCAACGGATTTCTCTCCACTCACCCCAATGGAATTGTAAAGATGTTCAAGGGCATCCGCATGGTCCTCCACGACATGCACCTCGAGCGGCCTGGGCGTGGTACGTTGTCTTCTTTTTCTGTTGACCGTGGCTAGAGGGCGTGTCTTGGTGGCCATGTTGATGTGTTGGTAGTTGCGTCGCCTACAGCGCCCACGGCACTTCTACGCTCGACTGGAAATTTTCGATCTAAGGTATGCATATCGTTGGAGGGACGGAGATAAATTGTTTTTGGATTGTGGCGGGGCGGCTCTGAGAGTCGATTTTTCCAAGGCCGAAGACATGTCTTGGGAAACAGCAGGAGCGTAGATGGGGAGGGAGGTTTTTCGTACCCATAACAAATTTCGGTATACTGGAGGCTCAACCAGGTCATTATCGATTTCACAATCAATCATTCCCGTGCCCGGTCCACTTTTTCTCTTCCCGCTGAATATGACACGCACCTTAGCTCCCTACCCTATCCAAGTCCCCATGTTACACACGTTACACACGTAGGGCCCGCCCTCTGTCGCTCGTTGATCAACTCAGCTCTGCACACAAAATGACACGAAGTTGGCGGGAAATTGACAGCACAAAACCCTCGCCCTGAGAAAACTAAGCGTAATTTTTTTATATTCCTTCTTTTAAGAGTACTGATGGTGCTGATGCCTCGGTGCCCCTTATACGGGTGGAGCGTCCTTAAGACCGTCTACCTTTAACCCCATGGTCCCACACGTCCCAAATATCATGCGGCAAATAGAGCGGAGCGGTAAATGACTGAGATGGTAATCCTTTTGCTTGACCTTGGCAATTTCATAAATGTGCTTCACATGAACCGAGCCCACCATCTCGTGCACCGTTTTGCCCGCACCCTTCTCCACTCCGGCGCAACGCTAGTGAGTGAGGGTGGGGCAGAAGGAATGTCAATGGATTGAGCTCGCTCCACAACGGCACAAGAGATAGGACAACAATACTTTCGCATGCACGTACCTTAAGGAACCAGGACGTGGGTGGGCTTTTGATCTTGAAAGTGAACGTCCGGTTTGAGTAGGCTGCTAAGGACACCTGTGTGACGACAGAGCAGGAATGAGGGAGCGCATGCGCATGTGTGAGATGAAAATACAGCTGAGTCGGGGGCCTGAATCTGTCCAACACATCCCCATATCGTGCACTGTCACACAGAACAAAATACCCTACGCCACAATCACTGCTGCCACCTTAGTACCTGCATGGGCGTGTTGGGGATGATGGCCGCCGTCTCGGCGTTAAAAGCCTTGCAAAACTCCATCATGTTCAGCCCGAGAGGACCTAGTGCCTGTTGGTGAGAGATGAGTTAGAATTCTGACTTGAACAATTTTACGTGTGAGATTGAAAATGAAGCAGGTCGCCTCTCTCGCTCCCTCTCCCCCTGTCCCTCTGTGTGACAGACCTGTCCGATGGCTGGCCCCGGCTTGGCCGTCCCCGCGGGCACGCGCAGCCGGACTCTCCGCAGCAGAGACATTTTGCTTTGCTATTCTCTTCTATGTTGCTGCCCAATTGTGGCGCTGCGACCGACTCGGGAATGGAAGCTCCGCGCTTTCAGTTTGCTTAGCTACCTCTCCTGTGCCCCGACAGCTCCTTGTCTGGCAAGCCGCCGGTCCAACAATGCACAGAACCGGAGACGACGAGACCAGATCCTGTTGGTTATATGTGTATGTGTATATAGATATATAGGTGAGGCGCCTGAGGCAGGGTATTGTTTGTTTGTTCGCGTATCTGGGTTTTTATGACCCATCGTGAGCGGGGAGGGGAGGTCACCATCGCCAATGCCCGTCCATCTGACGAATGAAAGTGAGATAAATCTGGCTGCGGCCTAATCAATTCAACTCATCCGAATACAACAATACAACAGGAGAATGAAATTGCTGTGGCTGTGGATGGACTCACGCGACAAGAAGCAGCTGAAGCTTGGACATCATCGGAGTGATCACTCCATCACGGCCACAAAGTCTCCCTCCTGTACTACGCGTACGCGTACGGTACGGTACGGGTGCGCGGGTACGGGTACGGGTACGATGACACCCAGTTAGTTCTTTTGAGCGTTCCTACATCTCTCTAGAATTATCGCATGCAACCTGACGTCTTCGAGGACTTGCACACGAGGGGGAGCCTTCCAACAAGAAATTGTTGTCATCCCTTATTCCCCGTCCGAGTTTTTCTAGCGACTTTGATAGGTTTTTCGACCAGGCAAAGTCCCCGGACGGCCCACACAGGGCCAGGAGGAGGGGGGGAAGGAGGATAAAAGAGGAGGTCAGCGGGAAGGCTACACATAGAGTGTCCCTATATCCTGCCGCGGTTGACCAAACCGAAGATCATGGGGACGAGCTTCCCCACGGACCATACTCCTGTACACCCAGTTAGGCCATATAATTACGTCACAAGGTCACGCCCTCAACAAGGAACTGAAGATCAGGGGCCTCACGATGTGTCCCAATTAATCAAGACGCATGATGATTTTGTGAGGTTGACAGCACTAGATAGTTGGGAGTGAGAAGAAGGATTAAGTGGGAACTTCAGCTGTCTTGAAAATAGCTCTCGCGCGGATGCTTTGATACACAGGCCGTCTCATGCGGCGCTAAGATGAGCGATTGAGCAAAACATCTATAGCTTTCAGTGGTCAGACAGATATGGTTGCATTTCCATGAAATACATTGAGCGCTTCAGTGCCAGGGCTGCAGATGAGGTCCACGGGTTAGATGGATTCTGCTGAATCTAATCCCGCACAGACCGACTAAGGGTGGGTGGGCCATTATGGGAAAACTTTGGCAGCCGTGGCATTTATAAAGTCACATGACGAGAGTTTAGTTGCTTCCCAGCAAGATGAAGCAGGTTGTATGTTTTAGAGGCGTGTGGAGGAGGAATATGCAATGCTTGACATGATGAAATCCAATCAGCTGACCGCGGCCATCGACGCTGTGGAGGCCGATACAGTCTTCGAAGTTGCTTCAAGGCTCTCTGGAAACCACAACCCACGTGACGCAGTCAGTGATACGGCAACTCGCTCACATAGTGTAAGGATGGAGACAGACATGTTGTAGAAGGGATGGGAAGAGCGAGTGGAACATGTGTGCTGTGTAAAGGTTTCAAGGGGCAAGGAAAATACAGGCAGTCAGTTAAAAAAGCAAGGCTCGTTTAGCTTGAATGATCATAGAAATGAGAACACCCGCATCAATCGATGGCGGCTAGCATTGCACAAGACATCTATCAGAACTTGTTATTTAATTGTGAAAGTCTTTTTATTGATGCTGGCCTTCGCATTGCTTTCTGGAACCTAAAAAAACAAATACGCATTTTCCTTGCACACTCCATCCCATTCTCTCGTCTCCCTCGCATCTCCTGACATGCTCATCTACAAACTCGTCTTTCCCCATATTCGCCGTTCATCGACCCCCGCCCGCGGCTCTCCTACTGTAAGAAGTGCAAATGGTCGTCTTCCTCTTGAAGATGTTCCTCTTTCAGCTTCTCTTCTTTTCCCCCTTCCCTTCCTTCTCCAAATCCCATCCTTTCGTATCTCCCTGCTCTTCCTTCTCCCCCTCCTTCCAATGCGCCCTCGGGCAGCATCCCCTTCTCCCCGTCACCAGCACTATCCGTGAGCATGAGGATTGTGGCCGCCGCGTTGAAGGACTCGGTCTTGCGGAGTACGGGCGCAATGATGGGTTGCCGTGAAGGCGGCGCCATCATCTCCTGCCGCTGCTGCTGCTGCTGCTGCTGCTGCTGCTGCTGCCCATCCCGTTGATGCGGTGATACCGCCACATTCTGCGGCGAGAAATGGTTATTGTGATGCTCCATGGCGTGCTCCAGAGCCGAAACCTGCCATTCAGGCATTGACGACCCTCCCTTAACCCCACCCACAGGGGAAGAGGAAGCAGCTGTCGTCTCTGGGACCATTTCTCCGTCTGCGGCCTCGAAGAAAGTGGACGGCAAAGACCCGCTCACCTGCAGCAGCTCCGCGAGGGCTTGGGAGGCCGCGGGCGACTCCCCTCCTTCCGCCCAGCCGGCTAGTTTCTCGACTGTGGTAATGGCATTGGCGGACAAGGGGTCTATGTCGGCCTCTGCTGGGGGGACGGGCACTGGTGAGAGCATTGTCTGCGGTGCTGCGGACGAGAGGGTGGTGCGACCCCGCTTGCTTGCGCCCCTCCCCCTCCCCCGTCCTCGGCCCTTCTCTCTCCTTCCCCGTGACGCCGAGGGCGTGGGCGGCAACTGGGTCATGAAGCCGCAGCTTGTGGGGGCTTGTGGGCCGAGCAGAGGGGTTGACGGGGGGTCGTACAGGGCTGTAGGGGACTGGTGGTGGCCCCGCACCTGGCAGCCCTCTTGCTGCTGCTGGTGCTGCTGATGCTGCGACAGCACTGGCGAGCCGAATGCTGAGGTGTTGTGGGCTCCAGGAGAGGGGAACATAGCTGAGGCTGAGGCGGCATTTGGTGAAGGACTGGAGAGAACCTGGGGGTGGAACTGCTGCTGCTGCTGCTGCTGCTGCTGCTGCTGCTGCTGCTGCTGCTGCTGCTGCTGCTGCTGCTGCTGCCGCTGCTGGGCTTGATGGTGCTGTTCGTTTTTGTGTGCAAGAGGCGCAGTTGAGGCCCCGGAAGACGCTTGAGTAAAGATGCGTTTGGTCACGCCGCTGCTGCCCTCCACCAGGGACGGAGAGACAGCTGACGGCGTGTAGCGCTGAAGCGGCTGGATGCGCAGCACCTGCGGCAAGGGCGGCACGGATGCTTGCTGTTGTTGCTGCTGCTGTTGTGACGCATTCAGCACGCCTGTCCCCTCGCCTGGAAGCGGACGCACGCCCAAGACGCGCGAGCCCTCCACGTACAGCGCCGTGCCTGTCGTGAGCGTGCGCAGCCCCCATCCGTCTCCACGGACCAAGCCGCCGCCCCACCGCTCTAGCACCAACACACGCCCGCTCGTGTCTTGCGCCAGAGTCAGCTCCGCGTATCGCCACCGGCCTCCGTCGCGCGTCGGTCGCCAGCTCAAGACGGGCTTGGGCGGGGGCGGCGAAAGGGAGCGCGGGCCCCTGGTGGAAGAGGAGCTGGAGGAGGAAACGGGGGAGAAGCCGGGGTTGGTGGAGGTGGCCAGGACAGCCCCCGAGGAGGGCGACGGAGGTACGACCAGCGGCAGGGGCTGCAGGGACACGATCGTGGAGTCGTACTGGCGCACCAGGTCCCGGTGAGTTCGGATGCGGACGATGCCGAGGAAGGTGAGGCCATGCCTGTCCGTGCACTTGAGCACCATGTGTCGGTCCTCCAGGGCGTTGGTGGATCGGAATGTTAGCGCCAGCAGCTCTTCTAGCAGTCGCTGCCGGTCCTCGGGCGCGACCAACCCTGCCAGCAGGAAGGCAAAGGGCAACTTCTCGCCCCACAGTCGCTCAAGCGCCTCCTTGGCTCCCATGAAGGTCTCCTCGAAGCGGCCGTTGGCCGTGACGCGCTCCACGCCCTCCTTCATGTCCGACACATGCAGTGCCACTGCCGAGGTCCAGTCGTCCAGGACGGCCAAGAAGGGATGCACGGGGGGCAAGGGCGTGGGCGCCTGTGTAGCCCGCTGCAGTGGCGTCTCCGGCCCCCCGCCCAGCGCGGCCTCTTTCAAAGCCACTTCCGAGAGCGCTGTCAGGCCCATGAATTTCTCGAGCAGCCCCCGTGAGCGGTCCGTGCCCCAGCAACTCTGCATCAGAAACCAGTGCTGGAGCACGCGGGTTACCACGTCTTCCCGCAGCACGCCCTCTGCACCCCACCGCCGAAAGATGCTCTCGGCCAGAGTCGCCACTTGAGAGCCCAGGAGCTGCTGTTGGTGCTTATACTGTTGCTGCCGTGCTGCCACTGCCGCTGCCGTCGCCGCTGCCAATACTTGCGCATTTTTTTCTACTACCGACACCACAGGACCATGCCCACCATCTGCTCCCTCATCCATTCCCACTCCCGGCGGGTTTCCCATTCCCAGGGCGGCACCGGGGATTTGCTTGGCACCCCCGAGCTTCCGGACCCTCTTCTTCCCAACACCGGAGGCTGCGGCAGTTGCCGGCACAGCGGTCGCAGCAGTCGTGGGATCGCTGGAGGATGAGGCTGCGGGACTTGGAGTCATAATGGTGGAGACAGCGCCGTCGCTCAAACCCCCACCAACCTGCTGCTGGTCCTGATTGTGGTGCGGCGAGTGCAGGATGGGCACCTGGGAATACAACTGCTCCTGCTCTTGCTCTTGCTGTTGCTGCTCCTGCACGTGATAGGGAAGATGCACACCGCTGCTTTGTCCGTACATGAGGCGCGAGCTTTGCGACGAGACGTCTATATGCACAACACGTTCTCTGCGAAATCCTACTTCTCCCGCCCCCCTCCTTGTGCCCTAGGTCCTCGCTTCCCAGTCCTGTCCACCGCCTGCCCGAGGACGAACTGACCCTACGACACCTGTGGTGTGTTATGTGGTGGAGGTTGTGAATGGACGTTCCCCGGTGTTATCATTGACAAACTTTCTACTGGCTGCAAGACGCAAGACGGCAATAGGGGAGGGGAAAAACCTCCCGAGGTCGCATGAACGATTACAATATCAAAAGCTTATATTTCCAAGAGGCGGAAAGGTGGCGCGATGGGCAAATATGGAGATTTTTTACATCCTCCTCTGCCGGGTAAGGCCGCTCTCGCGTGTGACGCTGCGCCGCTTGCTTCTTGTTCCTCTTCTCGCGCTCCTATCTTGCACAAGGCAAGCCGGAACTGATGAGGAAAACCTCACCCAAAGCACTGAGAGAAGGCGTAGCGAGACTTCTTGCGTACTCTACGTATCGTCAGTTTAAAGCGTGTATACTGTCGAGTCAGAGGGCTTTGAATGGAGGACATGGGCTAGCACGTTTCCACCAGTGGCGATGACGACTGAGCCTATGACGGAGCACGAGCGATCAAGTTCTCTATGTCGCTGGTTCGCTTAGTTAGTACGTGCTCTTCTTCCACGAAAAACACCTTTTACAACGCGGTCAACGGGCACACACGACCAAGATATGATAACAAGCACACACGACCAAGATATGATGACAAGAAAGGTTATAAAGAAAGGAAGGTGTTAAAATCATAAGACATGTGCAGTCCTCAGCTTCGACCTGTTTTCCTTGTCCCGGCCCTAACTATACCCGCATGACCTGCAACCACGGTAGTGTATACGCAGGGCGAAGAGAGGAAATTGGTGAAATAGATCTTAAAAGGCATACACTTGTCAGGGTCGCACAGACCCCGAGATGGTTCATGTTCTTGAGGTCCTTCCCCATGGTGTCCGATACGTTGCACTGTGCTGGCCTGCTTCGCCAACGCTGTACCCTACAGAAACATGTGAAGTCAAAAAGAATGTGTGTGAGCCCAAAAAAATACATTGATAGTGATCGATAATACTGTTTTCCTTCCGTAATCTTTTAAATAGACTTTTGTATCTTACAATCTTAACTCATGTCCCATTTGGCCCAACAAGAGCCTCCGGTCCAGGCCAGTGTCCGAGCAATGCAAGGGTCACACTGTTCCTGGAATTTTCCGTCCTTTCCATCCTGTTCATATCCTCTATAATCCGCCTCAGCGTGATCCTCGAGATCGCATTCGAGTGATACATGGGCCGCAATGACTGTCGTGCCGCAAGAATCCTTCAGCAAACCACTCCCGCACCGACGCTGGCTGGTTTCCTTCACCTTTCCGGGGCTTGATATCAATACCGGCAAATCTTACCCCGAAATAGACCAAGTAAACACACACTTTTGGATGGTCGAGAGCGCGACGACCAGACAAAGAAGAGTGGTTTGATGGGACCGGGAGAGTAGGGCTTAATCTTGCCATCGTCCAGGTCATGAATCCTCGCAGCGATGATACTTAAGAATGCGACTCTACATGCATCATGACTGCGTTTGTGTGGGGGCATAAATAGATAGTGTGAATAGAGCGAAGGCTTTATGGGCCAGGCAAATCCGAGGATGAAAGTTATGAGCGGTTCGAACCTGCCCTTGTCGTTGCCGGGCCTGTCGTCAGCCACGCGACCCGACAGGGTCGATATGCGTAAAAAGAACGCAACAAGTCCTGCATGCATATCATTAACATTTGCTTGCTTTCTACTTTGTGGTGCAGTCTGTGGACGTGGATGGGTTTGCGTTTTTGTCTTTTCTCATCTGCGTGGACAACTTTAGCAGAGAAGCAGATCCCACGTCGCCGCCCTTTGTTCTTACTCATCTATTTACCTCATACATATATTGATATCACGTACAATCCAACAAAACATCCACAGGGAAGCAGCGCGTCCGCGGCCTTCACTTATTTGTTTCTTGGTGCAAACGTCAGTCTAGGCTTTCCCTCATATCGTCAAAATCCACGGCTCACGATGTATCCGCGGTACCACAAAATAAGGATGCTTTCCTTCTTGACCTTCATGGTGACCGCCAATGCTTTTACCTTTCCTTCGTTCCTCGACACACCGGCGGAAGGGTAAGTGAATGATGGCATGAGTAAGATGGAGGTTTGGGTTTTCCATTTGGGAAGCGCGGGTACTCGGCAGTGGTATGAGCGGTGAAGTATAAATCCACCCCATGCGACCGATTTAACAACGACACCTAAGAGGGGATCCGTGCATATTGTCACGTATTTTTACAATACACACAGGCTTGTGCAGAAACAGTCAGGCGCGGTGGAGCGGGGCAGTAGGAGAAGTCGTGGCACACTCTTTGCGACGGCCGGGAACGGACGGGCTACAGTCTCGCAGACGGCCGGCCTGGCCAACATCCAGGTAGCCAAGCAATGGGTACAGTCGGGATGTGGCCTAGAGGATCCCAGCCTTATGGCGGACGACTTCAAGTTTTTAGATCCCTTGCGCGGGACACAAAGTAAGAAGGCTTATTTGGCTGGCTTGGAGAAGCTTGACTTGCAGTCGGCTTTCCCCGACCTGGATTTGCGGGCGCACGACTTCCGTGTGGATCGAGACGACCCAACAAAAGTCTGGTTCACCACTCGGGTGCTGGGCACGCACAAGTACCCCTTGACACTTGGCGGGGAGGAGATCGCCCCCACGGGCATTAAGATGCAGCTGCCGCCTGAGAGCAATTGCGTGAATATCGTGGGGGGCAAGGTTGTGCGGGCGGTGGGTGGAGGGATCGTTTTGGATCGCTCTGTCGGGAACTCGCGGGGCTTGGGGGGCGTGTACGGTGTCGCCGCCGCTTTGGGCCGGCCCGTGAGCGCCTTTAAGCACACGCCGCCCCAGAAGGTTTTCCAGGATTTCTTCGGGCGCACATTCAAGCCCTCAACGGAGGCGCCCCCCGTTTTCTCCCCCCTCCCCGAGGCGGTCATGGTGGGGCTGGCCAAGGGCTTGTTGGCGTCTGACTTCGGAGCTGCCGACCCAGGCCTGCTAGCGAAAGACTTTAAGTTCGTTGGCCCCTTGGTCGGGCCTCTGCCCCGGGACACTTTCGTCAAGGCGTTCTCCTCTTTCAACCTCAGGCGTGCTTTCCCCGACATCAACAACGAGGCCTACGACTTCCGTGTGGACCCCTATGACCCCGCCCGGGTCTGGTTCACCGTCAAGTCCCAGGGCACCTTCACGGGGGCATTCGGGGAGGGCAGGAACTCGTTGCCGCCGAATGGAGGCAAGTACCGGAGTGGCCCGGAGGGGATCTCGGTGACTTTTAACGCGCAAGGCCAGTGCGTGAAGCTGACCGTGGGCGTACTGATGGACCCGGAGGAAGGGGACACAGGGGGCTTGGGCGGTGTCTTCGGGGTCTTGTTTGCCGTGGGCACGCCATTGCCGCCCTTCGTAACCAGGCCTTTCCCCCAGCACCTCCGACACTGGAAGAACTACGTCATCGACGTCATCACCAGCCCCTTCTCCGGCAGCAGCAGCAGCAGCAGCAGCGACAAGCCTGCAGCAGCAACAGCAGCAGTTAAAGAAGTTTCGGAAGCCCCGAAGCCCAAGGCGATCGCTGAAGCGCTGAAGAAGTCTGCGGCTCCCCCTCCTCCTCCCCCTGCCGCCAAGGTCCAGGCCGTCAAACCATTGGTGGCATCCAAATCCAAGCCCACTCCTCCGGTCGTGAAGAAGGTCACCCCTCCTCCTCCCTCTCCTCCTCGTTCTCCTGCAGCGAAAAAGGCTGCTCCTCCCGCTGCCTCAAAGGTGCAGGTCGCTCCTAAACCTGCCGCCACCATCACCACCACCACCACCACCAGTAGCAGTAGCAGTAGCAGCAATCCTTTCAGGAGTTTCTTCGGCGGCGACGAGGCGAAGGCAGTATCCCCCAAACCAGCCGCTAAGCCAGCAGCTTCTCCAGCCCCTAGAGCTACTGCTAGCAGCAAGGCCTCCGTGTCGACCTTCAAGGGCATCCCCTCCAAGCCCACCCCCAAGCCCGCAGTGAAGAAGGCCACTCCTCCCCCTCCTCCCGTCAAGAAAGCACCAGCACCAGCAGCCGTCACAAAGGTAGCAGCACCATCAAAACCCAGCGGTGGCGGATTCAGTCTTTTCGGTGGGGGCAACAAAAAGGAAGACACCAAGCCGGCGGCCAAGGGCCCTCCTACTCCTCCTCCTGCCAAGGTGGGGCCCAAGCCGAGCATACAGTCGCAGTCGAGTCGACCAAAGGTGACGGGGATGGGCAAGAAGAAGTGAGGAAGCACTGAGGGAGAGTTTCAGAGAAAATAGGTGAAGTAGGTAGAGGAAGAGGAGGTTAAAGAGGTAGAGGGGGATGGCCGAGGAATCAGGCAAAGGAGGAGGCGTGAGGTTGATCATCATTCTTTGTGTTTGTTGTGTATGTAGTGGGTATCTCCGTGGGTGTGGTGCTGAGAGCACCTCAGCTACACCTCCTCGGCTGCCACCGCACTTTGTGTATCTACATATATGGAGAAAAGCCGAAAACCAACAAGCAAGGATGCGGTCTTGTCGGTCTCACTGCCGAGGCAAGCCAGGCGTGGAGAAGAGGGGGATGAAGGGGAAGGTGATGAGAGAGTGAGGCGGTCGGTTGAGGAGGGACATCGTAGGTGCTTACCTCTTTTGAGGAGATTCAAGGGAGGGGGCCGAGCGGGCCAGAGACGGTATCTCTCTCTCTCTCTCTCTCTCTCTCTCTCTGTGTGTATGTGTGTGTGTGTTTTGTTTTGTTTTTTTAAATATGTTTTGGGTGTGAATTAGCAGTGTGTGCTTTTTGGTCTGGTTGTATGGGATGAGTAAGAGGTAGAGTTAGTAAGAGAAAGGAAGGAAGACGAAGGAGTGGGCTGGCCTCCTGCTCCAGGCAGGCAAGGGCAGGAGACAGAAGAGATGGAGAGAAGGGGGGAGGCAGAAAGGGACCGAGGAGGCAGAAAGATGTGAAGAAAGAGAGCTAGGGGAATATTCTTTTTGAGACACAACCACAATTTTGCGAGATGCATGTCCCTCCTTCTCCTTCTACTTCCCCTTCTCCTTTCAGCTTGACGGAACGGACTGGCTCCTTAGCGGTCAGATAGGTAGGCTCAGGCTGCCCTTTAGATTACGGGCCGCAAGTGGAACAATAACCAACTAAATAAAACGAAAACAATGCCGAAGAGTAAACAATTTTGTCCGTTGATTTATACACATGACTACTCACTTCCTTACTTCAACCTTCACTTTCTCTCACGGTAAGGTTTCCTCCTCTCCCTTCCTCTTCTTCGCCGTCGCCTGCATAGCGCTCATGGCCTGCTTCAAGCTCTTCTGGAGCTCCCCTGGGGATAGCGCCTGCTTCTTCACCCCTTGAGCATCCACCACGGCAATCGTGACATTCCCGCCCGAATGGGTGTCCCTCCCACCTGCCAAGGCCAAGGCCCGTTTCACCATCTCCTCGCACTCCTCCCGCGACACGCTCGTGTGCGCCAAAGGCTTGCCTGCCTCCTCCGCCTGGGGATAGTGCATGTCCATGAAGCCCACAATGTACGTCGCCCCGCTCCCAGCCACGGCGTAATCTCTCGCCTCCAGTACCGTGCCCCCCGCGAGGACCTGGTGGATGCGCGGGCCTTCCCCTGGACTCCAACCCGCGGCCAAGGCGTCCGTGTCCATACCAATCTGGGTGTTGTCATTACTCCGTTGTTCCTTTTCCTCCAGCGGTCCCACGCCCACCCGCAGGAGGATACGGAGCAAGGCCGCGGCGTGCTGGCTGGTGGGGAGGCGTTGATGCTGGATTTGGAAGAAGCGGAGTCGGGCCACGAGTTCCTGGCTGAGACGCTGCACGATGGCCGTCCGGCCTGAGCAGGCTAGGACTACGTGTTCGCTCACTTGTAGCACCTTGTCTGTAAACCGGTCGAGCACGTAACGACCATCTGGGAGAAGAGAGGGGGGTAGGGGGTAGGGGGGAAAGCGGTGAAGAGGAGGGTGACGGGGGAGGAAGGGAGTTCATTCCATAAAGACTTACTCTTGACGGAGCGCGAGTCCGCGCCGACAATGACACCGTCCCTGTACTTGGCTGCCACCATGGTCGTGCCAGTCGACACAACACTATGGTCCTGCCTAGTCCCAGCAGCAGGGGGTTCGTCGTCAATGAGACCCAAGCTGGAGCCCGCAGAGGAGAAGTATTCGTGCCCCGGAAAGGAGATGGCCACGGCCAAGAGGGGGAAAAGGACGAGAGGGAGGACAAGCATGGAGAGGCCTAGGCATTGTCTTCTTGGGTGGCCGGGCATCGTGATACTGCTGTGTGTATTTGTGTCGGCAAAGGGCAGCGTTTTGAGTCGATGATGACATCAGAGAATGAGGGGACATTTGTCCATTCTATATTGGTATCGTGCTCTTTTGGAGGCCACTCAATTTTTCTTACCATCTTTTTCTTCCGCCTACACCTCACACACAGTCTACAGGCAAGCGGGCCAGGGGCCCTGCAATCTTGGAGAGGCGGAGAACGGCACACACGGTCTCGCAACGCAACAGCAAACGCAACAATCGCCAGCAACCTCAACCGGGCCAGGTACTGGTATGCGCCTGTTCCTCTTGGGCCTCCTCGTTTGTCTGTGCGGTGGAGCTGCCAGCATGGCCAAGGCCGCTCCCGCCTTTGCAACCTTCACGACGCTTGCCTCGCGGCAAAGAATAAATGTGCCGGCCAGCTCGTCAAGCCTCATGCGCCGGAGCAGCAGCCTCCTCCCACCTCTCCAGCTTCAGCCTTCCCCTGTCGAGGTGCTCAATATCATGTTTGACGATGACTCCCAGAAAATGTGCGTGTTTGTTAAAAGGGATGATAAGCTGGACTTAATGGGTGCCGGCATTTACGGTAACAAAGCACGCAAACTCTGGGCCTTGGCTTCTTCTTCCTCCTCTTCCTCCGCCCCGTTTCCGTCAGTGTGCGTTAGCTGGGGAGGGCCCCAAAGCAACGCACTCTTGGCACTGGCAGGCTTGGTGTGTGGGGTGTGGGAAAAGAAGTTGGTGTACTACACTAAAAGCATTCCGGAATGGCTGAAAGCCCGGCCCTTGGGCAACTACCAAAGGGCGCTTGAGTTGGGCGTGGATTTCCGGGAGCTATCCGCGGCCGAGTATCGAGCCCTCTTCAGCACTGAGAGTGAAGGGGGAGGAGGGGGAGCAAGAAGAGGAGCAGTAGAGAGAAGAGAAGGCGGAGGAGGAAAAGAAAGAACGATGACGCTGACGGTGACCCTGAAAGATTTGCTTATTAGTCAGGAGGATGGCTCCAATGAAGAGAGGGGGGAAGAAGGCCATGATGTCCTGCTTGTCCCTCAAGGGGCAGCGTTCCAAGGCGCGGAGGAGGGGCTGCGGCTTCTGGCGGTCGAGATAAAGGACTGGTGGGGATTGGAGAAGAGCAAGATGGAGGCTGGGATGGCAAACGGCGCCTCTCTCGCGGTCGTGCTCCCGGCGGGCACAGGGACCACGGCTTTGTACCTGGCGAAGCACTTACGGAGAATGGCGAGGGAGAATGGACAGGGGAATGGGGAGATAATGGTATATGCGGTGCCCTGCGTGGGAGACGGCGAGTACTTGAAGTCCCAAATGGCTCGTCTGTCGTCATCAGGAGGAAGGGAGGGAGGGAACATGGAAGAAGAGGATTACGTCCCTCATGTACTGGAAGGCTCCGTACCCCACGTGTTTGGCAAGCCCGAGCACGGCCTTTTAGTCATATGGCAGGAACTAAAAGAGGAGCACGGTCTGGAGCTGGACCTGCTATATGGACCTCATGCTTGGCGGGCGATGAGGGAGAACTGGGGGGTCCTGGCCGCGAGGCATCGGTCCGTGTTGTACATCCACACGGGGGGCATGGAGGGGCTGGCTAGTCAGCTGGCACGGTACCGGCGTTTGGGGATGCTTAAATGAGTAGGCAAGTGTATGATTTGTAACATCTCTTTAATTAAATGGAAAGAAAAGGCGTTAGATAAATAAATGGATGTAGTATTGTCTTCAACCAGACCGAGCAGGAAGAGATAAGCTTCGGCAACGTCCTGTCACTTCCCTCGTCTGATTTTGTTGATCTCTTGTGACCTTAATCACAGCTAGGAAATATTCCAAATATTTGATTCCTTCCTCTACCAAATTTCTTTAAACCACCACAGAAAACGAAATCTATCATACCAAAACGGGCCGTAGTTGCGCCTCTCCCGCCTCCTTAATGTCGCCTACATTCACAAGCCCGCCAATTCCCAAGGGGTCGACTTTCTGCATCTCTACTTCCTTAAAGGTTACTTTACCCTCCGACAAAACCGTCGCCCCATCCTCCCGCACGTGGTTAAAGCGAAAATCCAACCGCCTGCCTGGAATGCCCGTCCCCCCGAACACTGGCCGCATTTCTTTCCTCTTCTCCCCGTCCTCCCCTACCACATCGGCCAAACACTCGTCCAGCACAGGCAGAGTCATGTACAAGTAGGGAAACAGCGGCTCGGCAAATAGGCCCCATATCCACAGGCCCCATTGCCTATCGTCTTTATCCTCGCTGAGAGTCCATGCTGGGGAGGGAGTCAGTGCAAAACCCTTGTCATCCGTGTCGATAAGTGCCCGTTGGTCCCGCTCTACAAAGATCCGGCCTTGCGGCGGCTCGTAACCGGGCTCTGCGACGAATCGAAGCCGGAGATCTGCTTGAATGTCCGCGTATCCCTCTTTTTTTATGACGACAGAAAGGTCCCAGGGCATGCTCGAATCGAGCGTTGGCTTCTTGATGCCGGTACTGGGAGAGGAGGAGGGGGCAGCCGGGAGGCTGGTTCTAAGGGGCCGGAAGTTGGTGGTAAGGGGTACGACAAAGGCATGGGTGCATAGGAAGATGCATAAGTATGCCAACAAGACTCTAGCTACGGTAGAGGTGGTTGTGAAAAACATGATAATGTTGCCGATGCCTCTGGTCACTGCAGCAGGTGAGTCAGGGGGAAGAGGGCGACGGG
>Ga0160419_100676_pt1 | contig 19190 bp, 3 predicted proteins | sample CelAP2metagpilot_2_FD_108196 | JGI IMG/M metagenome (GOLD analysis project Ga0160419, IMG submission 108196) | Phycosphere-associated microbial communities from Cellana algal ponds in Kailua-Kona, Hawaii, USA - Cellana AP2-4-25 metagenome pilot ... | reverse complement strand
GACGGCCGACAAGAGAGGGACGGGGGGGAGGGGGAGGGGGGGGGGGGAGGGCGGGGGGGGGGGGGGAGAGGGGGAGGGGGGGAGGGAGGGAGGGAGGGAGGGAGGGAGGGAGGGAGGGAGAATACGTCGCACGTCAGACAGCTTGTGTGAACAAGCGCGTTGGCTTCACTGACAGAGGCCATGATTCCAGGAGGGTTCGTGGACAGAGGTAACACCCCCCCCGAGGGGAAGGAAATACAACGGTCGCATTCCTGGAACAGATGGCCCCCTCGTTGGGGTTGTCTTTCATCATCCCGCACCACGTTCTCTTCTTTTCCTTCTCCTCCTCATTATTTTCGTAGGCTTCGATATCAACTTCTTTCTCTTCATCTTGTTTTAAAATTCCTTTTTCTTCAATTTTAAAATTCATTTTTCTTCCTTCGTGCTACCCCTCCCTCCCTCCCTCCCTCCGTACCTTCCGGAAGGCCCCTACTGATTTCAGGGTGCCAAAGACGAGGGCCAGGAGAGCCAAGGCTGGCATGCAGGCAGGATCCTCACTGATGGCGTCTGGGTAAGGGAGGGAGGGAGGGACGAAGGGAGGCATGGCTTTGTCAGTCCACGTATTATGAACAACCCAGCTTGCTGCCTCGAAATGCTTCACTTGGCTTATCGCCCCCAAAACTCCATTCTCTCCTCCTTCCTTCGCTCCTTTCCTCCCTCCTTCTCTCTTCCTTTCCTATCTTACCGCGCATGATCGGCCCCCCTCCTGCCCCGTTTCCTCCGTTCCCTCCACTGCCCTTCTTTCCTTCCTCCTCCCCATCCTCCTCCTTCTGCTCCCCTCGCTTCACCCCCACCATCGAGCATAAGGCGTGAATAGCGGCCCCGTGCGGATAGAGGCAGAGGAAAAGGGAGTCGAGGAGACTCGCGCCCTCGTACCATGCCACCTGTGGTGGAGAAGGGAGATGAAGAACATAAGCATCAAACAAGCCTACACAGGATTTCTTCCTGCTGTTGATAGCTTCTCATGCACCTCAAGACAATTTTTGCCACACTCCCTCCCTCCCTCCCTCCCTCCCTTCCTCCTTCCCTTCCTTCTTCCCTTACCTCGTACGCTAGCATGCCCCCAACAATCCTGGCAGCCTGCGTGAGAGACACTTGGATGGGCAGCTCCCCACGGGCCAGGCGGGAGGAGACGCATTCCACAGGCTGTGTTGGTTCAAGTGTACAAAGTGGGCAAATTAGCTCAAAGGTAGGATGAATGAAATCACTGGGTCTTTACAGCGGCCACTCATTACTGCTAAGGATGCGCTCTCTTTCTCCCTATACTTCCACCCTACCTCGAGCAAGGATTCGTCCATCTTGGGGTCCATCAGTTCCAAGGCGCTCATCGACTCGAACAAGGAAAAGGACGGCGCACAAATCATTTCGCCCGTACCCAGCGAACTGGCGGCAGCGCGGCATTCCTATTCATCGGAGTGGAGGGGTAGGCGAGGGGATATGGGGTTGGAGAAGGGGATGGTCAGGGGCAAGACGCATGGGAGAGAAGAAAGAACTAGAACGGCAAGGCGCTGTCAGCAGTCACAATAAACCCTTTCCTATCTAGTTCATATCGAGGAGGAGATTTCACTCGATGCGTGGGCGTGGTGCACGCGGCTAAGAGACATCGGAGGCTACTGCATGGTGACCGTAGACGTACCTCTGTGATGTCTTTCCAAACCGCGCTGCCGCTGCCGCTACCTTTGCCGTCCGTCACAATATCTTGCGTCCCGGCCTCCATGGCCACGCAGCACTGTGTGTGTGCGAGGGTTGTATTAGATTGCGTAAGCCACAAGTCAAAGCATGATGCGTCCGTTGCTTTGCTTCGCCGCCTCCACCATCCAGTCGACCTCACCACGCTTGTGACCACAAACTCTCAAAGTACCACGCTCCATTCACCCAAGAACATCCACAGACACGAGGTAAAGAGCACCGTTCAAGAGTAGAATGGATTTGTGGCCTGTGGCACTTTTTGGGAGTTGTCTCCCCCTCCATTTTTTAATGGTTGGATAGCTAGTATCTGTCTGGCCATATGCGCCAATATTTACCACCAACCCTTCCACCAACACTATACGCATTTATCTACAGTGTTGAAACCTACCAGAAAGGGCCACGGCAATGGACACATCATCTAAAGCCCATGCATCGCCCTTCTGGAGAGCCTGCCAACACTTTTTACGCACTCTTGAGTCGTCGACCTCCTCTCCCTCTGCCTCTGCATATTGGCGTGCCGCTATGACGCGGGCCCTACAACCAGGAGGAGGACAAGAGACAACTCGCGCTGCAACAATCGCCGCTGAGGCCTTGGGAGAGCTGCTGCTTCGGGACGACGAAGCCTCTCCACGCATCGAAACCCTGTTTCGCCCAGTCCTTCTGGACCTGGTGGCCTGGCTTGTCTCTACCTTTCACCACGACACTGCCGCCTCCGCTGACCAGGAGGTAGAAGAAGACGACCAAAGCAATCGTCGTCTACGTCTTCTTCTCCTCCTTGGGCGTCTACTCCCTCGGGGCCGGCACCTGCGACCGGTCGTCCATGACTACTTACATGGCGTCAGCCACCAGCCCCGTCGCCTGCCTCCCCTGGAGCTCGAGGGCGTGCTACCCGCGCTACACACATGCATTTCTTCCTGCCTCCCCACTAACAGCAACAAGAACGACACTGACGAGGACATGGCGACGCTACAGGCCATCCTGCTGCCTCGTTTGCGGGCTGTGCTTCTCACGGCCATGAAAGCAGACACGACGACGGGCACCACCCCGACCAACCGGAGCCTTATTTTCTGGGCCGCTCAATGCATTGCCCTCCTTTCTCACCTCTCCGAGAAGGAATCACAAACATTTTACGAGTCTCTTGGCCTTTACACTTCCTCCTCTGAAACCAACTGTGGCAGCAGCTGCTGCTGCAGCACGGTTGAGGCAGAGGCCTGCGCTCGCACCGCCCTAGCACCCTACCAAAGCCATCCTTCCCCCTCTTCTTTCGACTTGTCATTACCCGCCGATTCAAACAATGAAGTAGAAGAGTCACCGGAAGAGAGTGTCTCTCTTGATGTCGCCCGCGACTATCATCCTCTGGCCGAGGACCGCCTAGTCAATATCCAAGGCATCCTCCTCCCCAAGCGCCCCTCCTCCCTCCCTTTCTCCGCCTCGTTCTCGTCCTCAAGGCGCCGCCAGCGACAAGGCCACCCACGTCTGATCCTTACCCCTTCCACTCGTGCTGCCTGCCGTGCCCTTGCCGTTGAGCTCTCTGCCAGCAGCAGCAGCAGCAGCAGTACCCCTCGCCCGCTCCTCCTCGCCGGCCCCGGGGGCTGCGGGAAGTCACTCCTCCTCCGCTTCCTCGCTCATGCCACTAACAACGCGGACATGCTCGAAATGCATTTAGACGACCAAGCAGACGCGAAAGCCTTGCTTGGCGCTGTGGTGTGTGGAGAGACTCCGGGTGAGTTTCTCTGGCGGGCAGGCCCCCTGACCCTCGCAATAGAACGAGGCCAATGGGTGTGCATCGAGGACGTTGACCGGGCCCCTGTAGAGGTGCTTGCGGCCTTAAGCCCTCTATTAGAGACGGGGCAGCTGACCTTGCCTGGACGAGCGACCCCGATCCAGGCCCATGCGAATTTCCGGCTGTTCGGGACCGTGACAACGTCGGACTCTTCCTCGCTGAAGCCGCTGTTGGGTGGTTTGGCGGCTTTGGCGGGCCCGTGGGTGTATGTGCGTGTAAAGGGCCTGGAGGAGGAGGAAGTGAGCGAGGTCGTGAGGGGCGTGTGTCCAGGGTTGCCTTCGCTGGTGTATTCGCTGCTGCTGCAGACATTCGCTGCGCTTCCGCCTCAAATAAGAAGACGGCGCGTTTCGCCGTTAAGGGATATCATTAAGGTGGGACGGCGCTTAGCTTCCAGCATGTCTTCCCTCCTTCCTTCCTCCTCCCTTATGGAGACTGGGGGGAAGGAGAAAGAAGGAGGGGAGGCGTATATCACGGAGGCGCAGCGACTTGAGGTCCTGTCCCATCTTTTGGATGTGGTGGGAGGAGGGGAGGGAGGGACGGAGGGCGGAGAAGGCAGCATAGCATATGGCGTGCTGACACGGTTGTGGAACGTGCGAGTCGAGCGATTGGAGGAGGCATGTTTGAGACATCGGCCGGCTTGGGGCCACGTGGCGGTGACAGTGAAGAAGGGAGGGACGGAGGAAGTGGAAGGAGGGAAGCGTGACGAGAACGTGCAACGTGTCGTCCTACGGATTGGCCGTGCGGTTCTTCCTTGTCTTCATTTTAAGTCTTTGGGGCTTGGGGGTAGAAGTTTTGACCTAGAGGACTCTCGGAAAAGAAGCGGCAGCTGTAGCAACGACCCATCTTCAATCTCTTCCTTTTCCTCCTCCTCCTCCTCCTCCTCCTCCTCCTCTTTCGTCTGGACAAACCACGCATTGCGCGCCCTCGAACGGGTCGCGGTGGCTGCGGGGGCCCATGAACCCGTCCTTCTCATAGGAGAGACAGGCTGTGGGAAAACAACCATGATCCAGGCCTTGGCGCGAGAGACGGGGCAGACCCTTGTCGTCCAGAACCTCTCTTTACAAAGCGACGGTGCGGATTTGGTAGGAGGCTTTCGGCCGGTGGAGCTCGCACAGGCGGCTCGACGACTGTACACTGAATTGTTACCTGCGTTTGAGGCTTTATTTTCACGGAAGAAGAACGCGAGGTTCCTGGATGCCCTGGCCATGGCCGTGCAAGGACAGAAGTGGAAGAGGCTCGCGGAGGGGATGAAACGGGCGTTGGCTTCGGCGGAGGAAAAATTGAAGAAAGAGGAAATGGAGGGGGAGGAGGGAGAAAAAGAGGGAGGGGGGGAGGGAGAGAACCTACGGGCTCGATGGGCAAATCTGGCCGTGGCTGTTCATCGTTTTGACCGGCGGGTGTCGGCGTCGTCCTCCTCGTCCTCGTCCTCGTCCTCGATGATGATGGCATTTGAGTTTGTTGAGGGGCTGCTGGTCAAGGCTGTAAGGGAAGGCCACTGGGTGCTGCTCGACGAGATCAACCTTGCCTCTGCCGAGGTCCTGCAACGCCTTACTCCCCTCCTCGACCACGAGAGTGGAAGGGAGGGAGGAAGCGAGGGTGGGGGGGGAGGAGGAGGTTCCCTGGTCCTGACGGAGAAGGGAGACGTGGCCCCTGTGCCTCGTCACCCGAATTTCCGGTTGTTTGCAGCCATGAACCCTGCTAATGATGCGGGGAAGAAGGATCTCCCTCCCTCACTCCGCGCCCGTTTCACCGAGGTGGAAGTGAGTGAGTTGACCGATCCCCAAGACCTGAGGGCGGTGGTCCGGCAGGCATGGGGAGAGGGGGGAGAAGGAGGAGGAGGGGGGATTGACCCAAGCGATCTTGTCAAGCTCTATTTAAGATGTCGGACGCTAGCAGAGACGGTGCTTGTAGATGGGGCGGGGCAACGGCCTCGGTACTCCCTTCGGACCCTCACCCGAGCCCTGGCGGCGGCACGGGCGTTAACAGCAGCGCCGCAGCACTTCCCACCATTGCGGGCTTTACTGGAAGGATTTGCATTGGCCTTTGAGACACAGCTGCAAGAAGCGTGTCGACCCGTCCTCCATCGGGAGCTCCTCGCTGCCCTCTCCTCGTCTATCCTCTCCTCCTCTTCTGCCACCTCTCACAGGGCCCTTCCCGGCCTTTCTGACAAGGAGCTCGAGCAACCAAGCCGTCGACATCCCTCCTCTTCCTCCTCCTCGTCTTCTTCCTGGGAACTCGTCTCCGGCCCTTTCTGGCTCCCCTCCGGCCCCCTCCCTCTCCGGGACTGGAGTAAGGAAGAGGGGGGAGGAGGACGCGGCACCAAGCGCTTTGTCCCTACCCCCTCAGCGCAGTTAGCTCTCCGTGCCCTCGCGCGCGCAGTGGCAGGAGGGCAGGGCGCGCCCATTCTTCTCCAGGGGCCGACGAGCGCGGGGAAAACGACGCTGGTGGAGTACCTGGCGGGAAGGACGGGGCATGTCTGCGTGAGGATAAACAACCACGAGCACACGGACGTGAGCGAATACACGGGCAGCTATGGCACTGACCCCGAGACAGGCCAGCTCAAGTACCGGGATGGGCTGCTGGTCAAAGCACTGAGGGAGGGCGCTTGGCTAATCCTCGATGAGCTCAATCTCGCCCCTCCAGAAGTGTTGGAAGGGTTGAATCGCCTTTTGGACGACAATCGGGAGCTACTCGTGCCGGAGACGCAGGAGGTGGTTGTTCCTCACCCTGCCTTTCGACTTTTCGCCACGCAGAACCCACCCGGAGGGGCGTATGGTGGCCGGAAACCCTTGTCTCGGGCGTTTCGGAACCGGTTTTTGGAGATAGATCTCGGCGCGATCCCTACGCCGGAGATGGAGCAGATCCTGCACGAGAGGATAGGAATGGCTCCTTCCCACTGCCGAATGCTTGTGGGGGTAATGGCGGCGCTGCAGGGCAAGAGAACGCGGTCGGGGGTGTTTGCGGGGAGGGAGGGTTTTGTGACGCCAAGAGACTTGTTGCGATGGGCGAGCAGGAAGCCGAGCAACAGACAGGAAATTGCCGAGGAGGGGTTCATGCTCTTGGGTGAGCGACTGCGGAGGGAGGAGGAGAAGGAAGAGGTCAGGCTTGTGTTGGAAGCGGCGTGTAAGGTTACATTGGATCCGGCGACACTTTATTTGCCTTCTTCCCAGTCGTCCCTCGCTTTCTCGTCCTTGTCCTCGTCTTCGTCCTTCACGGCGGACCCTGCGGCTATCGGGGCTTGGTTGGCTCCCTACGTGGAGGGCGTGGGGGAGGAAGCGTCGGAGGGCAGGAGGGAGGAAGTGGTCCGACAAGCCATGACAGGCATGGCGATGACTCCCTCTCTTGCTCGACTTCTCAAGTTGGTGGGGAGGTGTGTGGCACATGAAGAGCCTGTTTTACTCGTGGGAGAGACGGGGGCTGGCAAGACAGCAGTGTGTGAGGTGTTTGCTCGTTTGAGGCAGTCGCCTTTGCATGCGGTGGGGTGTCATGCCAACACTGAAACAGCCGATTTGCTTGGATCCCTGCGGCCGTTGAGGGGCCGGGGAGTGATACGGGAGGACATCAAGGGGAAGATGAAGAAGATGGTAGAGGTACTGGGGGAGGGAGGAAATGAGGGGCAAGACATGGTCTTGTCCGTGTTGCCTGACCCGGAGAAACCGCGAGCGGTTCAGGCATGGTTTGAAGCGGTCTTGGCTGTGGCGGCCAAGCGTCAAGAAAGAGAAGACGAAGGAATGGAGGAAGGGATGGAAGACGGAGCGGAAGAAGGGGAAGGGCCAGAAGATAATCAGCCTCAGACCCCCACCGCTATCTCTACCACCATCCCATCCTCGACCTCCTCCCCATCCTCGACCTCCTCCTCCCGCACACGAAAGCGCAAGCGCGCCATTTCAAATGCTGCTACCAACGGCCTCCCTTTCTCATCACCCCCTCTTCCTTCTCCTTCATCTCTTCCTTCTTCATCGCATGCTGCCTCCCTTGCCCTCCTCTCCTCCCTCGGCCACGCTGCCATTGCACTTTCCCAAAAACTGTCCTCCACATTGTTTGAGTGGGTTGATGGCCCTTTGGTAACAGCCATGAAAGAGGGGCACGTGATACTTTTGGACGAGATCTCCCTTGCCGAAGACGCAGTGCTCGAACGTCTCAATTCCGTTTTGGAGCCTGGCCGATCCTTGACATTGGCAGAGAAGGGAGGGGGGAAGGAGGGAGGGGAAGAGAGCGGGGAGGATGGTTCGCACTTGGTCGCCGCGCCGGGATTTCGGCTGTTGGCGACTATGAATCCGGGGGGCGATTATGGGAAAAGGGAGCTATCGCCGGCCTTGCGCTCACGTTTTACTGAGATTTGGGTCCCTCCTCTTCGGGCGAGAGAGGACGTCTCAGCCGTGGTCTTGTCAGTGCTGAGCCCTCCTTCCCTCCCTCCCTCCCTGGGCTTGGCGTCGCTGGCGAATCCGATGCTAGACTTTGTGGATTGGTTGAGGAAGGGAGAAGGGAGAAGGGCAGGAATGATGGGAGGGGGAGCATTGGCGGCGCCCGCGATCTCGCTCCGGGATTTGTTGACGTGGGCGGGATTTGTGGTCAGCATGACCACGACAAGTGCAGCAGTTCTGCCAGCAGCAGCAGCAGCAACAGCAACGTTGGAGAGGCAAGAAGAAGCTGCAGCAACAATGTCGACGACGAGGAACCGGAAAGGGAGGAGAAGGAATAATATTGGAAGCAGCGACAGCAGCATTAGCATGCCAAATGCCAGCAGCAACAACAAAAAGAATGAGGGTTACCAGCCTGCAGTCATGTCTCTCCCGGAGGCCTTCGTCCACGGTGCGGAGCTTGTCTTCCTGGACGGTCTCGGTCTAGGGGCATCCTCTTCCACCTCCTCCTCATCAATCGATGCCTTCCGCTCCCGCGCACGTCAGCACCTCCTCACCCTCCTCCCCTCCCCTTCCCACCACGCCGCCGCGCTACAAGCCTGGGCTTCCCTCGCCCGTGATTTCCCTCCCTCCCTCCATATTTCCAACCCCCACACGTTTGGCATGAACTGTTTTCTTATCCCCCGCGGGCCCCTCCCACATATCGATCCGCATTTCGTCCTCAATGCTCCCACCACGGCCAGCAATCTCCTACGGGTCCTACGTGCGCTGCAGATGCCCCGTCCTATTCTTTTGGAAGGGTCGCCGGGGGTGGGGAAGTCGACGTTGGTGGAAGCGCTGGCTCGAGCCAGTGGATACGCCTTAACCAGAATCAATTTGAGCGAACAGACGGACCTGAGTGATCTGTTGGGGGCCGATCTCCCCGTTGCTTCCTCTTCGTCTTCTTCAGGGACGGAGGGGGAAGAGAGGGAGGACGAGGAGAAACACCTGGTGGTGGAGGAGGAGGGAGAGGATAGCGGGCCTGCATTTGCGTGGCAAGACGGGCCGTTGCTCGCGGCGTTGCAGGAAGGAAAATGGGTGTTATTGGATGAGCTTAACCTGGCCACGCAGGCAGTGCTTGAGGGCTTGAACTCTCTCCTCGACCACCGACACGAAGTGTACCTACCGGAACTCGGGCGGTCGTTTCCGTGTGCCCCTGGTTTCCGGGTATTCGCGGCTCAGAATCCTCTGGGACAAGGAGGAGGGAGGAAAGGTCTCCCACAGAGTTTTTTGAATCGATTTACAAAGGTTGTGGTGGATCCACTGCGAGAGGAGGATTTAAGGTTGATTTCTGCGGCAAAGACGAGGGAGGGCGAGAAAAAGGGAGAGGAGGACGAGATGGAGGTGGTGCGTCAAGACGAGGAGAAAAAAGGAAGGAAGGAGGGCTTGGTTAGGGCTATGGTGGCGTTTAACCAGCGGGTGTCGGAGGAGGTTGTGGGACGGGGGCTGTATGGGAGGAAGGGCGGGCCTTGGGAATTCAACCTTCGTGACATCTTTCGATGGACTGAGCTGGCAGAGACAGAGCGAGGGGTGAATCTTGGAAAGGAGGGAGAGAAAGCGTATGCACACGTCTTAGGGACGATGGAGACGATTTATGCGGCGCGAATGCGCGACTCGAAGGACCGAATGTTCATGCGACAGACCTTACGAGAGGTTATGGTTGCCCATGGCCTTCTCTCCTCCCTCCCTCCCTCCTCCCCCCCCCCTCCTCCCGAGATTATCCTCTCCCCCTCTTTCCTGCGCATTGGCCCCATCCTCCTTCCTCGTGCCCCTACCGGCGCGTTGAACGACCTAGAATGCCGCTCTTCCCTCGCTTTCCTTCTTTCTACTCCTCACCTCTGGCGACCCCTGTTATCTGTCGCTCGCTGCGTGCGTCAGGCGTGGCCCTGCCTGCTGGTGAGTGCAGGTGGCGGCGACGGCAGCAGCAGCAGCAGCAGTCAACTACCGAATAGCAGTGCTCAAATGGTGCGTGCGCTGGCGAAGCTCCTAGGAGGGCGCGAGGGCGGGAGGAAGGGAGGGGTGGTGTTAGAAGAGCTGCCACTGACGCCAGCGACGGACGTTTCGGAATTGCTGGGTTCATTTGAGCAGAAGGACCAGAGCCAGGAGTGGGAGGCGTGGAGACGGCGTGTGGCATCTCTTCGGACGGGGGTGACCAGAACCTTGCTGCTGGCTTTAGCGAAGGCCGCGAGGGAAGGCGCTGAGGGAGGGATGTATCTTGCAGCTATTGTTGAGGCGTTGAGTGGACTAGAGTCGGCAGGAGTGGCGGCTATGACAGCTACCGGATCGGCGACGGCTGGGAAGAGCAGTGGCGGTAGTAGTACGTCGGTAATGGAGGAGGTGGAGAAAACACAGCGATCTTTGTTGATGGTCTTGGAACGAGCCATTGCTGCTCTCCCCTCCACGACCTCTTCGTCTTCCTCCTCCTTCTGCTCGGAGCTCCGCCACCTCCAACAGCACATTCCGCCCTTCCCCTCCTTCTCCCCTTCCTACTCGTCCTCCTCTTCCTTGAAGCAAATGAAAGGCCGCTTTGTCTGGGTTGATGGCCCCCTTGTCAATGCCCTCGAGCGCGGCCACTGGCTCCTCCTCAGCAACGCCAACCTCTGCCCCGCCTCCGTCCTCGATCGTCTAAATGCCCTTCTTGAACCCAATGGCTCGCTGCTACTCAGCGAAGCAGGCACCAACTCTTCTCCCTCCAACTCTTCCTCCCTCCCGCCCTCCCCGCGTGTGTTGCGCCCCCATCCGAATTTTCGATTGTTTTTGTCTATGGACCCGGCAGTGGGGGAGGTCTCCAGGGCGATGAGGAACCGATGCGTGGAGGTAGCAGTGATGGAGGGAGATGAGGAGGGAGGGGAGGAGGGAGGAGGGGAGAGAAGGATGGCGCTGGCTGGGCCACTGACTCTGGCGGTAGCACGGGTTTTGGGACGGGGAGAAGGGAAAGAGGGAGGTTTGATTTTGGCGGCGGGGATGGTGGAAGCGCATGCGGCGCTGATGGAGCTGGTGCAGCGGAAGGAAGGAAAGAAAAGGAAAACTAGGGGAAAGGAGGCAGCATCAGCAGCAGCAGCAGCAGCAGCAGCAGCAGCCACCTTTAATAATTTTGCCGGCGTGGAAGATTCGACCGCGTTATGGCGACACCAAGGTGCACTGTTGCGATGGGGGGAGGTGACGGGCTGTCTGCTAGAGCAGGGGCATGTCCGGAGCGAGGCGCTGACTGAGGCCCATGCCCGGACGTATAGTGGCCTTTTCCCTCCTCACATCCCATTATCTCTCTTTTACGACTCAAGCGCGGCTTGGATGCGTTTGCTTGATGAGAACTGTTGTATAAGCAGACCTAATCATGGTATCAGCAACAGCGTTAGTAGTAGCAGCAGCGGCAACAGCGGCAGTAGTAACAGCATTTGCTTAACCTTTGTAGACGCCGAGGCAGGGACAATGACGCGTGATCTGCATCTACTAGTGGCCTTGAAGGAACTGCTACTCCCCCTCCTCTTCCCATTGAAGAGCAGTAATGATGATAAAGACGGGACAGACGTAGCTCGCCGCATTTGCTTAAGTTTGGAACTTGGAAAGCTACGAGAGGGCCAGGAGAAGCAGGGAAGGAAGGAAGGCAGCAATGTCCCGTCTTTTCTCTCTTGTGCTACCAGTATCCCCAATGGCATTTGTTTATTGCTGGAACTTTGCCTGCGAGTGCTTCGGCGTGCCTGTCCGGTTGCCACGCGTCTAACTCCGCGAGTGGAGGCACTGCAAGCCCTCCTCCGCTCCTTCGACAGCGCGTCTCTCCCTCCCTCTGGACTGGGGTCTGGTGCGATTGTTCCTCTCTCTCACGGCCATCAGGTGTCTCTTGCTCTCGGTCATGCAACGGATATTCTTCGATCTTGTCCCATGGTGGCCAAGGCCCTACAGCTCGGCCTGGCGCTTGCCTCATCATTATCGTCTTCTTCCAGCCCTTTTTCTGTATTGGAATGGCCATTGGACCACCAAGAGATGGAGGAGCTGTGGGAAGCCCATCTCATCGTCACGGGGGGAAGAAGGGAGAGAGGAAAGGAAAACAGGAGGGAATGGCGTATATTCCAGGCGACAGCAGCAGCAGCGCGCGTAGGGACACTGGCTCGCCTGCCCCAGCGCGTACGGGAAGCGGAAGCGTTTGGGTTCTACACTGGTCAGCGAGGCCAGTTACAGCACCGGCAGGATTTGACCTGGATGGAGGTGGCTATTTTGATGGGAGCGGCAGCAACTGCAGCTGCAGGGCAAGGGGAAGAGAGAAGAGCAGGAGGAGGAGCAGCTGTGGCAGCGGCTGAAGAGCTTTTGCCGGGAGGTTTGGAAGCTTACCCGATGTTGCCACTCTTGCCCATCCTCTTCCAATCTTTTGACAGCGTGATGGTAGAAATGTCATTGGCGGAAGAGGAAAGGGTAGAAACGAGTGAGAACGAGAGACAGGACAAAACGGTGCAGCAGCAGAAGCAGATGAAGTTGCTGTGGCGCCGACGTGACGATATGTGGGGTGCATTAGATCGGGTGGTGGCACTTAAACTGTCTCCTTCGAATCCTCCCTTCTCTTCCTCCTCCTCGTTGCCGCAACTGGCTCCTTTTCCCTGGCCGCGTTTCTTGGCCTCCTGGCCCCGCTTTGCTAAGACTGTCCGTGGGGCCGTGTCTCTTCTTCATTTTTCTTCTTCGCAGCAACAGCAACAGCAACAGCAACAGCTCCTCCATCTTCTGGAGCGGGTGGGGAACGATATTGAACGTGCGTGTGGCGGCGGCAGTGTACTTGGCCTGAAGGATCGATTGTGGAAACGCGGCGGACATCCAGCCGTCTGCTTCCAAGGGGAGCAAGCCAGAGCCCTGGGAGCTCTGCATCTTCTAGGTCAGTCCCTCACCTCCGCCTCCGCCCCCTCCTTCGACCTGGTCCTCCGTGAGGGCAGCCCTATCGTGGCCGTGCCCGAGTCCGTCCGACAGGAAGTGCTCCAAGCCCTCTGTACCTTACATTGGGCCTTCACGGACGAATACCGTCCTTCCCTTGCTTCTTCCCACTCTTTATCCTTCTCGTCCGCATCAGAGGTGATGCTTTTGGGCTTGCCGGCGTCGTTTCAGGAGAGGGTGCGGGTGCTGTGTGCGGCAGCAAAGGAAGAGGTGGATGAGAAGAGTATTGATGTCTCTCTTGCTGCAGGGGATGACAATGAGAGTGACGATGAGGAAGCCGATGAAGTGAATAATGAGGAAGGGAGGGAGAGAGGACAAGGAGGTTGGAAGAAAAGGTACATGGTGTTGTTGGTGGAGAATGATAGGATTGTGACGTGGGCGCAGGTGCAGCTCGGACGCCTGCTTCTCCCTTGGGCGGCTCAGCAGGAGATGAGGATCATTTACGCCTTGGAAAAAGCCTTGATGCTTGTGATGGAGAAGGAAGGGGGGATGAAGGAAGGGATGGCGGGCGAGGCTGCGTGTAAGACGTTCAAAATGGTCCTGGCCACGGTGAGTGGAGCTGTGGTGCAGGCGCGGGCGTTGTTGCAGCTGTGTGTGCGACACCAAGTCCGCGATGTCTCTCATCTTCGCCCCTATCAAACCCTCGTCTGGCTCTGGGAGGCCAACTTTTCAGCTAGAGGAGCAGAACTTACAGGAGACGGAGAAACAAGAACAGGTGGCGTTATTCTGGAGCTTCATCCACTCGGGCACTTGATTGCATCCCTCCTCCCCACCCTCCGCACCAATCTCCACCACGCCCTCTGGCAGGGACTAGGACGGGACGGCCACTGGGGCCTGGTTGCAGGGGAAGAAGAGAATCCCTCTTCCTTCCCCCTTCCTATCGCTCCCTCCCTCGTTCCTTTGGGACCATCTGACCCCTCGTGGGTGCTGGCTGCGCCGGTGTCTCGTCTTGTTTGGTCACTGCTGCGGGTAGGAGGTGGAGATCGAGGTTCGGTGGGTCTGACAACCCTGGAGGGAGGGAAACAACGCCAACAGCAACTTCAGGAGGCAGTGAGGTTGCTATCGTTGGTGAGACGGCAACAAATGGAGCAGGTGCAGCAGGAGCAGAAGCAGGAAGAGTTGGTGGCGATGGGAGGTGGGAGGGAAGTAGGCAAGGTCGACATAGACGACGAGGAAGGGAGGCACATTCAGCATGCATTGCTGTACATGATTGGTGCGTATGAGGGGACATTTGCCTCAGATGATTGGCAAGCCCTCCATCGTCTCCTCTTTCAAGGATCTCCCTCGGACTCACCCTCCGTCGAGGCTTGGTTAGAGCAGATAGCCCTGCTGTCCTCTCGCTCAAAGGATCATCGTTTCGCCTCTGCCGCGACCACGTTGCTGCAGCCCGCACTTCGGGCCATGGCTGCTATCATCTCACCTTATTCTTCCTCCTCTCCCTCTTCCTCGTCTTCAGTCCCTCTCTCTTTCCACTTGGCGGGTCTGGCGTGGGTACGTCTAGGCCTGCTTCGTTTCCATCTGCTCGTCCCTTCTCGGCCAGTGGATCCAGGAGAAGCACCGCTAGCCAAGCAATCCCTTGTGAAAGAACGTTTGATTGTCTTGGAGACTGAAGCTGCAGCTCGCTCATGGGGCGCACGGTTGGAGAGAGGAGTTGTGGGGGGAGAGGGGGGGGGAGGGCGTCTAGAGGAGTTGAAGCAGGAGATGGCGGAGCTTCGGGAGGAAAGCGTGCGTTTGGGACTCCTGGCGGTGCAGAGGCCGCGAGAGGAAGGAAAGGAGGGAGGGGGAAGATTTGTGTCATTGCGAGCGGAAATGCTGGAGGCGGTGAAGGGGCTACTGTCTCCGACGCGCTTGAATGCGATGATTGAGGCACTTGCTGTCACCGCCGACAGCAGCAGCAGCGGTCTAAGAAAGCAGGCCAGTGGCAGTAGCACGCTACGAAAGGCAGCACGTGTCCAGGCTTTGGCCCGAGCACACGCACAGGTAGCAGCGTGGCAAGCCGCAGTCGGAAGCTTGATCCAGCGGTTGCGGGTGCGTTATCCTTACCACCTTGATGTGCTAAACCCCTTGCTTGCAGCGTTGGGGGATGTGAGGTATGGACTTGCTCTGGCCATGTCGGCCGCCACGGTAGCAGTGTCTGTACGGAATGCAGAGAGGGAGGCATACCACCCTGTCCAAGCCTTAGCGCAGTTCCCTTTCCCCGTTGTAAGCGAGGAGGTGAAGGAGCACAACGATGACACAACTTGCCTAGCGGGTGCATTGGCTCCTTCCTCCCTTCCGGCCAAGCTACATGTTCCTGCCCTAATTGCCCGTCTTTGTCGCTTGGAAGTGCAATGGCACGCCACGCATGCTCCTGATGTCCGCACGCGTCTCCGTGCGGAAGTTGAAGCTTTGTTGAGTCAGTTAAGCGAGGTGTGGGTGGCTGCAGAGGAGAAGGCGAAGGAGGAAAGGGCCAAGAGGGAGAGTATCTTTCGACAGCGGGAGGAAGAGGAGGCGATGAGGGAAGGAGAAGATGCGGCAGCTATCGCAGCGGTGGCCCGCGAAGAGGCTGCTGAGCTCCAGCGGTTCTTCCCTGGTGAGGAAGGGGGGGAGGAACTGCCTGAGGGTGGATTTGCTGGGTCTGCGGATGGTGGCATCAGTGGCAGCAGTAGCAGCAGTTGTAGTGCCTTGGGATTGACAGACGAGCAAGTTTCGGTCATTGTTGGGGCGTGGTCTCGGCTGGCGGTGGGTGATGGTAGCAGCAGTAGCATCAGCAGCGACAGTTTTGCGCAGTATCACTCGGTGATGCGACGGCTGGCCTTCCGTCTCTCCTACTCCTTGGCCTCGACCTTGACTATGCCCGCAGATCTTGACGGCCCCGCCTCCCCAAGCAGTAGCAGCGGTGAGGGTGGATGGCAGGGGGCACTGGTCCTCGCTCCGGGCCTGGATGATGCGTTGGAGGGATCCCATCTACTTGCTCTGTCCATTGCTGTCGAGGGTCTAGGTGCTGCCGTCCCATCGGTTCTTGTGGCTACATCTACGCTGCGCAATGGGAGGAAGAAGAAGAGAATGGTGAACAAGAGCTGGATGAAAGAGGAGGAGGAAGAAGCGGAGGACGAGGCGGGATTAGGGTTGGAAGGTTTGCTTCGGGCCGGCCTCGTCGAAGAGGCGGAAGGCAGCACCACCAATATTGGAAGTCGCCGTCTTTACGACTTTCATCACGACCCCGCCCCCATTTCGGAGGTTGCTTTAGTCCTTCCTGTCCTCCACCCACTTCTCACACGCCTCGGCTCCCTCTTAAAGCAGTGGCCGGGACACGCCGGTTTGGTGCAAGCAACCCGAGCGGCTGATAAAGTTCGTCACCTTGGCGTGCGCTCCTCTCTCTCCCGCCTCCTCCTTGCTTTGGAAGCCGCCCTGGCAGCAGCGCAGGAATGGGAGGCCTACGCGAGCAAGGCCGCGAGTCTGAGTGTAGAGATGGCTGCTGTGGCTACGCTTGTGATTCGATGGAGAAAGATCGAGTTGGAGACATGGCCAGACCTGCTGGCATTGCAGGAGAGGCAGGCGGCGAGTAAAGCGGTGAGGTATTGGTTGCACTTGCATCGGTTGACACGGCAAGCTTTGGGGGTGGGAGGGGGAGAGCGAGGAGAGAAGGAAAGGGAAGAAGGAGGAGCAGAAGCTACTGCTCCTCCTTTTGCCCCTTCCATATCGTCCTCGTCGTCGTGGTTGCTGTATGAGCTCCAGCAGCAGCAGCAGCAGCAGCAGCAGCAGCTTTCTTCTTTCCCCCCTTCTGCCCCTACCATCACGGCCGATCTTCGCGCCTTATTCGATGCTCTGGACTTGCTTATGCGGGGAAGTCCCTTGGGAGAGTACGAGGCGCGTCTCTCCCTCCTTCGGGCCTTCGCCCTCGAGTTCGTGGGACGATTTCAACAAGGGGAATTGCAGGAGGGAGGGAGGGAGGAAGGAGGGCTGGCGGCCTATGTAGTGTCGATTGGGAGGATGTTGGCGCTGTTGGTGAATTACTACCAGCAACTGTTGCCCCGCGTTCGAGAAGTCTTGAAGGCCAAACGAGGGCCGCTAGAGAAGAAGCTGCAGGAGGAGGCGAAGCTTTGTCGATGGGACGATCAGACTTACCATGCCCTTAAGGAAAGCACGACCATGTCACACAAGCGCCTGGTGAGGGTGTTGAGGGAGCATCGATTAGGGTTAGAGGCACCGGTGGGATCTCTGCTAGAGAAGGAGATGGAGGAGGGCAGGAGTGAAGGGGGGTGGACGGATGGCCCGGGAGGAAAAAATACCCAACTCCCCGCTTTAAAGAAAGTGTTTGGGGTGGTGGAGGCGATGAAGGATCATGGGCACGGGGAGCTCTCGCCGTCTCCTCTGTTGGTTGTGAAGAAGGAGGGGGAGGAGGAGGAGGAGATGGTGCAGGAAGGGCTGATGGAAAAGGAGAGGAAACTGCGGGTGAGGAAGGGGAGGAAGGGGAAGAAGGGAAAGAAGGACGAGAGCCAGCTGATGGAAAGGCAATGGGAGGAAGAAGAGGACGACGACGTGACCTGGCTGGGCCATCCTCTGCCAGCTCCTTCCTCCCCTCCTGCTTTCAGCAAGCTCCCCCACCCGATCCCATCCTCCTCCTCCTACCTGAATCGGCTGCCAAAGCTGGTCTCGCGGATGACAACGGTGCTACTGCGGCATGTGTATGCCCCTGATGCCTGCCGGCAGGGAGGAGGAATGAAACTCTGGGTCGAGAGCGAGGCGGTTGCTCACGCTGTCTTCGCACGCATGCGGGCCTTGCAGCAGCAGGAACAACGATCAAGAGTAGAAGGAGGAGGAGAAGGAGTAGAAGGAAGGAAGGAAGGGGGAAAGGCCAAGGGAGGATCCACCAAATCAGCGAAACAAAAAGCCGTTTTGGACTTACTGCAGGAGCTTCGTCGACAGGGCTGTGCCACAGGCACCTCTCTTGCCGCCCGCCTCCTCCGTGACCCCATCGCACTCGCCCACGCCCCCACACCCTTCGTCCTTGAAGGCCTCTTCCCCCCTCCGTCCCTCCCTCCCTCTCACCTCCTCTTTTCGCCCAAGGTCCACACTGGATGGAGCAAGGCCCAAACGTACTACATGCGGGGGCTGCTCGAACTCACCGGCCTCCGGGCTGACCTCCTCAACCGCCCTCCTCACCGCGACGTCCCGCCGACACAAGCTCAAACGATGCTCCGGCTTGCCGAGGGTCTTTCCACCATGGCCACTCAGCAGCGAGCGCTGCTCTTCGAGGTCGTTTCATGGGTAGAGAAGCTCCAGAGGGCGGTTGGATGGATGGGGAAGGTGGGGGGAGAGGAAGAGGAGGAGGGAGGAAGGGTGCTGCCGGCACAAGGTGGGCTGAGAATAGCGCTGACGAGACAGGCGGCGCTTTTGGAGGCAGCGGGGGAGGGACTGGGGCAGGTGCATGTTCTGGTAGCCACCGTAGCTGGAGCGAGAAAGGAGGAGACTTCATCTGTCTCTTCCTTTTCCTCCTCTTCGTCTCCTTCAATTGGGCTTCTCCCCTCCTTGTTCTCGTCGTGGGAGCAGCGCCTTCGGGCCCTGGCAGTGGAGATGCGGCAGGCCTTGACCAGCGCAATTCTCACTTACCATGAGGAGGTATTGAGGGAGGAAGGGGTGCGTCTCGCAGCTGAGGCAGCAGCAAACCTGAGCAGCAGCCAGGTGATCCTTGCTGCCCTTGCCCCGCCACGGGTGCTTGCGCCTGTGCTGACGGCGTTGGCGGCGGTTGGGCGTGTGGAGAGGGGGAGGGAGGGAGGGAGGACGAGAAAGGGAGGGAGGGAGGATGTGAAGGTGGCGTTGGAGGGTGTGGCTGAGGCTTGCCTCTTGTCAGTACAGGGACTGACGGCTCACCGCCCTTCTCCTCTCAAAAAGGAGAAGGATGATGAGGAGGAGGAGGAGGAGGAGAGGGAAGAGGAGGAGGAAAGGGATGAGACGCTGTTAGGTGCATTGACGCAAGGCGTGGCCGAAATCAAGGGGCTTAAATTGGGCCTACTCCACGCCCGGGTGCAAAAATTGCATGCTGCCCTCCTTCCTTCCCTCGACGATCTTGGGAAGAGCGAGGAAGAGGAGGAGGAGCTCGACGTGCCCACTCTTGTGCATGTGCACCGACTGCTGTCGTTGGTACTGGCGGGAGCGGGGCGGGTGGTGGGGGAGCTAATAATGGGAAATAAAGGCACGTGTAAGCTGACCTATGTCTGTTTGCGTGTATTTAGATCCCTGCTGTCTCAGGGGTTGTGTGGTGATGGGAAGGAGGGGGGGGGGGGGGAGGGTGGGGAGGGGGGGGAGGGGGGGGAGGGGGGGGGGGGGGGGAGATTTAGGGCAGGGGGGGGGGGAAGCGGGTGTGGGCGGGGGCGGGGAAGGAG
>Ga0160419_100674_pt1 | contig 19229 bp, 26 predicted proteins | sample CelAP2metagpilot_2_FD_108196 | JGI IMG/M metagenome (GOLD analysis project Ga0160419, IMG submission 108196) | Phycosphere-associated microbial communities from Cellana algal ponds in Kailua-Kona, Hawaii, USA - Cellana AP2-4-25 metagenome pilot ... | reverse complement strand
GAAAGTTTGCCACCCCCCTCAGCCCCCAAAGACCCCCTCCTTCAATCCCCCCCCCTCCCTTGCCCCCCCCCCCCCCCCCCCCCCCCCCCCCCCCTTGCCCTCCCGTAGCCACCACCGCCCCCATGATCCTCCTCCGTCATAGCACGACTGCCATCGGCAGCGCTTTTATCAGACCCTCTACCGCGCCTTGGCTGGCGGGAACCCGGCGTCGTTTCGCTGCAGGTAGGCGCAATAAGGGAGGGAGAGATGGGTGGGGAGGAAACAGATAGTAAGAGACCACGAAGGCAAAATGAAATGAGGCAGGGGAGAAATAGAGGATAGGAAGAATGCTTTTACGCATATAACAACGGCCCCTTGTACTACTGCCACTCCACTCAATCAATGGAATGGGAGCGTTAAAGGAAACCAATCAAAGAGCCCAGAGGAATCGATATCTCATCGACTGGACGTGAAGGAGGGCTGCACACGCACCACACCCTGTCGGAATGGTAAAATGCCTTTCCTTGCGTCTGTAGTCGTGCTGCGAGGAGGGGGTAAAACAAAGATAGCTCCCTCCTGGCGCCGCTCCCTGTGGTCCTAACATCATATTGATCATTTTCCCGATTTAGCTCTTTTTGTGGTTGTGTGCATCTTCGGAGCTAAAGCTCACCCTCCTCCTCCTCGCCCTCCCTCCCACTTTTTTCCCCTTACAAAGGTGCTGGCCACCAAGTGACCATGAAGCTAAAAGCCGGCATCGTAGGCCTACCGAACGTGGGCAAGTCCACCCTCTTCAACGCCCTGACGGGCGGCGCCACCGCGCAGGCAGCGAAGTACGTCCATTCACGCTCCAAGGGAGGGAAGGAGAAAGGGAGGGAGGGAGGGAGGGAGGGAGGAGGAGTGGGGAGTTTGATGACTCATGCATTTGCTTGCACTCCTCTGTGACTTGACAGCTTCCCTTTTTGCACCATCGAGCCGAACGTGGGCATCGCCGAGGTAAGAGGATCTGAAGAGGAAGGAAACAAAGGTGATAAAATGTTGTAAAGAAGAGAGGTGGGTACCTTAGTTTTATCTCTCTACTGATCTCGCCTCATCTCCCTCCCCCTTCTCTCTCCCTCCCTCTTCCCAAGGTGCCCGATCCCCGCCTCCTGGCCCTGGCCGGCATCGCCAAGAGCGAGTCCGTCTCGCCGGCCGTGCTGGAGTTCGTGGACATCGCGGGGCTGGTAAAGGGAGCCTCTCAAGGCGAGGGGCTGGGCAACAAATTCCTGGCGAATATTCGCGAATGCGATGCCATCGTCCAGGTAGCTTTCATTTCCCTCCCTCCCTCCCTCCCGTTTTTCCTCTCCTTCCCCATCGATGGTCTTTGATATCCTTCTTCGGTGTTATAGCAAGCATGCACATTTTTTTCGCTCTCTGCTCTCTGCTCCACATCACCGCGGCGACTTGTGGGCATTCATCCTCCCTCCCTGGTGTCCCTCACTTCCTCCCTCCCCTCGCTGCTTCCCTCCCTCCCCCCGCACTCAGGTCATCCGCTGCTTCGAGGATGACGATGTCATTCACGTCTCGGGCTCAGTGGACCCGGAGCGAGACATGGAGATAATTAACCTGGAGCTCGCCCTCTCCGACTTGTCGCAAGTAGAAAAGGTAACCACGCTCTCTCTCACCTCTCGTCCCCCCCTTCCTCCTTTCCTCCCTCCCTTCCTCCCGATTTCTCTCTCGACGCACTCGGGGCACGACATGAATTTAGCTTGCCTTTCGCGGATGGTTGCAAGTAGAACGCGCAGAAGTCTTGTGCTCTCTCTCCCCGTCCCCCCCACCCTAACAGCAGTGATAGCCTGCCCTCACGGGCAAGGCCGTCGCAAAATCCGAACGCCGCGACCCCCGAAACTAATAATCCCCCCTACCCCCTTCCCTCCCTCCCTTTTCAGCGGCTACAACGCGCTCTCAAAGACAAAACAGTCACCCAACCCGAGCGCGACGGCCTCCAGAAGGTGTACGATGCCCTGGCAGACGGCAAGCCAGCCAGGGACATCCTTCCGACGCTCTCGGAGGACGAGCTAGCGGACGTGGGGCGCCTCGGTCTGCTCACAGGCAAGGAAGTGGGGAGGGATGGAGGGAAGGAGGGAAGGAGAAAAGGAGGGAAAGAGGGAGGGAGGGAAGGAGGGAGGGAGAGACGGGTTGGGCGTCGCACAACCGACCACGCGGCATCGTAAGCCGCCACGTCCTCACCCTCCCTCCCCTTGCCCTTGCCTTTCCCAGGCATGAAAGTCATCTACGCCGCCAATGTGGGTGATAGCGAGCTGGCCACCGGCAATAAATATGTGGAAAAAGTGCGCGAGGTCGCTGAGAGAGACGGAGCAGGTGTCGTCATCGTCTCTGCGCAGGTGGAGTCGGAGCTGGTCGAGCTGCCCTTGGAGGATCGGAAGGAGTTTTTAGAGTCTCTGGGGGTGCAGGAGGAGGCATGCGGCCTCCGGGCGCTGGTGAAGGAGACCTACTCTCTGCTGGGGCTACAGACATACTTCACGTGCGGGCCTAAGGAGACCCGGGCGTGGACGATCAAGAAGGGGAGCACGGCACCGCAAGGTGGGGAGGAGGGGTGGTGGGGATGAAAGAAGGAAAGGATGATGTGTCGGTCGCGAAGGAGGACAAGGATTAAGCGGGAGGCTCGTCAATCCAGTATTCCTCACTCGTACTCGTACCCTCCCTCTTTCCCTCCTTTCCCCAAAATAGCCGCGGGCGTCATCCACTCTGACTTTGAAAAAGGCTTTATCCGTGCCGAGACGATGTCCTTCGAGGATCTGGTGGCATTGGGAAGCGAGAAAGCAGTCAAGGACGCGGGCAAGCTCCGATCCGAGGGGAAGGATTATGTTTGCAAGGAAGGAGACGTCATGCTTTTCCGCTTCAACGTTTGAGAAGGGGCAGGGAGGGAGGGATGGAAGGAGAGAGGGAGGGAGGGAGGGATACAAAACAAAAGAACCAAAAATGACGACTGACTTTGTTGTTCGATGGTTCTAATAGTCTCGTCGGGAAGGGAAACAGGTGGTAGCCTCGCTGTTCGTTATGCGCGTGATGAGAATGGTGTAGAGGCTTACCAGGAGGGACAAAAGGATCAATAAGTGAGAGAAGGTAGATGGAAACTAGCCAAGGGACCGCCACTTCCTCTCACAAAAGGCATCCACAGTCACACAGTCGTCATTTCGTCTGTTAATTACATCGTATATTTACACCCACTCTCAATTCGCAAGTCTTATATGTCTGTCTCTCCTTTCCTTTCTCCCTCTCACCTCCATTACATCACGCCTATTCGTCCTCATCCTCTCTCGCACTCTCAAGCAAAGTCACCCCGGCCCAACTCCTTTCCCGCAACCAAAGACGACTCACTCTTCCGCCTCCCCTTCCCACGATCCTTCCCCCCTCCATTCCTCCCCTCCTTTCCCCTCCCCCCCCAAATGCTCCTCTCCGCCTCGTCTGCCAGCAAACCCACCTGCGACTCCGCCCTACCAAACTCCAACGACACCGGCGACATGTCCCCAACCACCTGCACCTTCCTTCCTCCAACCCTTTCCCTCTCCCTTGCTGTCTCCCTTTCTCCTGCTGACAACGACAAGGATCGCACCTTGCCCGACAACGCAATCTCCCTCATTGGACTCCCTCCTCCCTCCCCCTTCCCCCGTCCATCTCGTGAGGACAAGCTGGCAGCCATCATCGCCGCAGCCGTGGATCGCCTATACAGGGCATAAGTAGAGGCAGACTTGATGCTGGCCCGATAGGCCGCAAGCTCTCCAAAATAGCACACCGGAAAAAACAGGCCCGAGCTGCCTTCCCCAGCTCCGTCCAAATACACCCCTCCTGCTACCTCGGTTGAGGCCACGTTGAGGATGAATTCCAAGGAGAGCCCACCGAGGGCACAGAGCCAGTTGGAGAGCAACGGGTGGGAGGGGAGGAAGTGGTCATCCAGAAGGTTCCAGAAGAACACCCACAACAGATTGGCGGCGACGAAGGCCCAAAGGTAGAGGAAGAGCTCGGCAAGGTACTTACTGGAGAGGAACGGAGGGACGGCACACAGGGCATTGTTTTTCCACCTCTCCGAGGGTGGGTGGTCGGTGAGAGGGGCTTCGGTGAGACTGTGAGAAGCAGGAGGAGAGGTAGTAGAAGGAACGGGCTGCAGAACACCGCTGGTCGTGCCGTTGGTGCTGCCCGCCCCCACATCACTGACGCTCTGCCTCCCCGGACTCCCGCTCCCACCGTCGCTACTCATACTACCACCCTTCTCCAGCACGTTCCTCCCCTTTGCCCTGCTGCTGCTGCTGCTGCTGCTGCTGCTGCTGCTGCTGTTGTTACTGTTTCCTCCCCGGGGGAAAGACGCGTCCACCCACCCCGCCAGTACAAACTGAGCGGCGTAGCACCCCACAGCCACGCCCATCGAGGCCGCCACGTGCACCAGTTCCGCCCGCATCGTCGTGCCCTGCCATTTCAGGGGCAGCCATGTGTAGAGCCCGTACCAGGAGAAGATGGCAAACACGTCGGGCACCCACTGGGTGGCCAGGATGTCGAGGACGTGCAACACCAACGCCCTCGTCTTCCCCTCCCTGCCACTCCCGCTGCTCCTGCTGCCACGGCTTTTGTGAGTGAGTTGCGAGGAGCGATGGCTTCGGCCTTTGCCCATACCCTTGTAGTCCGTGTGGTCGGTGCGGTCGGTTTGAAAACGGAGGGAGGTGTCGAGGACGATCTCGCATTGGAAGTCCAGCGAGACAGAGAAGAGCGGGCCCCAGACTGCGCCGTTCATCTGCCGCATCGCAATCAGGCCTGCCAGCCCCACGCAGGTGATGGCCCAAAGGCCTCTTTGATCGTAGCTACAAGAGAGGGAGGGCGGGAGGGGGGGAAGGAAGGATGGGAGGATGACCAAACCGATGTACTCAATCATGTACCTCTGATGCATGAGCACCTATCTACCCTCCCTCCTGCATCCTCCCTCCGTACCTGCAAGGGTCGTCCACATTGTCCGATTTGCAGAAGATACCATCCAAGGCGTCCCAGACCCCCGTCCAGTGCATAACCGAGGCCAGCATCCGCACGAGCAGCACCAGCCGCTTCACCCCTCCATAAATGTAACTCTCTCTCTGGGAGGAAATCCGCCGGGACCACCGTCGGAGGCGAGGGTAGGAAAGAAAGGCCAGGACGTTGGTCATAATGGCAACCAGCATGAGGGTGAGCACGCGGAGCGGCCGGTTATTGGGATAGACGTAGTGGTCCAGAAGGTTCCAGGCGCCCCGCCACCAGGTGATGGAGAGGGTGACGAACACCAGGAGGGACATCAGGTAGTCGCCCCCGGTCCAGGCCAACCGCTCCCACGTCGTCCATAACGGCGGGGACTTACTGCTCAGTAAGGATGCATGCAATAGGCTCTGGCGATCCTGTCCCAAATGCTCCTGTTGCTCCGGCTGCGCCTCGCGGGAGTCCAAGCCCTCCACAGCCGCCTCTGTCTCGCCCGAGCTGCTCATCCGTGCGGTATTTCTCCCTTCTTCCCCCTCCTCCTTGCCCCCGACTGTGCCTACCCCTTGAGTCTCGTGGTGGAAGCTCACGCCTCGGCCTGTGCTGCTACCGATGCCCGGCCCCAATGACACCCTTTCATTTCTTCCTCCTCCTCCTTCGCCGTGGGGCTGACGACGCCGCGCAAAAGAAGGGATCGATCGGCCGAAAGAGAAAGAGGATGAAGACGAGGGTACCACATTACTACGACCTGCAATCGTGGCAGAGCGCGTCCAAGCCCGCGAAGCCCGTCTTGACATGAGCCCCTGGATTTCGTCGATGGCCGTGGACAGAGATTTTCCCCGATGAAGGTGAAAGCTCCCGTCCTCGTCCACTTCTCCTTCCATTGTGGTGGGCAGTACCACACTAAGCCCTCCCGAGGCTGTCTGACGCAGGGCCCAGAGGGCGTGCTGGGACTCAAGGGCGGGAGAGGAAGGGTACTGCCGCGTGTTGAACCGCCAGTTGCTGTACTGCCGGAGGTTAGCCAGTCGTGTCTCGAGCTCTTGTGCCGCGGCCTCCATAGCCCACCGGTCTGTGGTGGCCGTGGTGATTTTGATCGCTTGTTCCTCCTGATATGAACATTCTGATTGGTCGCTCTCGCTGCCGCCGCCGTCGTCGTCGTCGAGGCCTTCGTCGTCCTCATCGTAGTAGTAGGGAGTCGGGGAGGAGGGAGGCAGAGGAGATTGGAGGGGTGGCACGGTATGTGTAGTTGGAGACACTGGCCAGGAAGAAGAGGAGTTGCACTGCTTTTCAATGTCATCGTCGTCCATGACTGTGTGCTACGGCTTGATCTTCGTTATCCAGTGCTACTGCTCTGCTGAGACAGGAGCCCGGCACGCAGACGAAGCGACAACGCTTGAAGAGCAAGAAGAGAAGAAGGAGACTCGGACCAGCACCCGTGGCTGCCTCTTGGCCCGTGTACTGTACTCCCTCCTACCATGTGTGAATGCGGTGAGGGTTTTGGGGTGAGTGGTAGCGCCGCATGTGCAGGGGAAAGAGAGGAAAAGTAGTACGACGCTCGCTCCCATAACCGACACCCACCAGTGCGCGAAAACGCCGAAAACGCTTCAACGGGCCCTCATGAACGGGTTAATCAAGTTCACTCCCGCTCCGACTGCCTGCTGCGAGGCACCGGCCAACAAGACGGTGTTACGATATAATCAATCGATAGCTAGAGTGTATGAATGACTCGCTGATACGTGTCCATCCCTAACCATCCACAGTTACCCTCGTTTGATAACTTCATGGATACGAACCAACCACCCACCAAATATTTCCAGTAATCAAGATGCTTGATCAGGGTCTATACCTCACAAAAGAGTCTGAATAAAGATGAAAAGTAATGACCAAACAACTGAATAAAAGCGCGCGACGGCATGATTTTTCTCCAGACTGGCCTGGGTGGCTGCAACGGCATCATCCTATTTTTGCGGACGAAAAATGCACACACGTCGTCGCTTGAATCTTTTATGTCCCATCGCAGCAGCGGCAGACGGAGTACTACTAAAGTCCTAACATTGGCTTGTCGCGCCCTCATTTCTCTTCTTTTCCCTCCTCCTACAGAACTACACCTTATTGTCTGCCTTGTGACCATGGATGTTGCTGAGGGGAAGCAGTCAAAAGACAGCCTCCCCATTGAAGACGACCGTAACCCGATAATGATAATAAGGAGCGGCGGCTGCAGCAGTAGTAGCTGCAGTAGCAGTAGTGGATGTAATGGTGGTCACACTGTCACCAACAACACCGACTCACGAGAAGGAAGCTCCGACATTCCTTCCCCTTCTCACTGTTCTCCACCGCCGCGTCGTCTCATTGTGGATATCAGGCAGAATTCTTACCACCACTACCAAAATAAACAAGACGAAGAGGAGGAAGATGAGCAAGAGGAGGGTGGAATGGAGGAAGGTAGAACATTAAGAGCAAGTTCTAGATGTGATGGAGAAGAAGAAAGAAGGGAATCAAGACTAGGCGGATTGTATCGATCACAAAGTGAAGGAACGCTCACTATGAGAAAAGGTCGCTCCTTTTTCAGCATAGGGGTTGGGGCACCCTCCCCTCGCCGCAGCAGCAGCAGAGGAGCCAACGTTGAAAGAGGGACAGCCATGCCCTCTCCTCGCTCCCGACTTCCTCGTCTTTCCCCACGGGCGATTTCGATGCTCTCGCCGCGCAACCTGTTGAGGAAGAAGCCGAGACCGATGGCGCTGAAGACGGAGGGTGAGGGTAACGAGATTTGGAGGGAGGGAGGGAGGGAGAAGGACAATAAAAGCTGGTTCGATGAATTGATAACGCATTTTATCAATAACCGTTTCTCTTCCCCTCCCTTCCTCCCTCCCTCCCTCCTTTCTTCCTAGGCTCTGCTTTCGACGGAATCCCTTCCCCTCCGGCCCTGCAATCCCAACGCACGAAGCTCATCTGCGAGAACAACAGCTACTATCGGTAAGAGCCAGGATCAGAGGGAAGGAAGAGAACGATAGACAGGTAGATGATGTACCACTTTCAGCACCATCTTACCTCTCCTTTCCCCTTTCCCTCCTCCCTCCCTCCATGTCGCATCCCTAGGTGGGCCGAGGAAGAAGCCCGCTACACAGACCCCCACCAGCTCGTCTCCCCCTGGTCCTCTCTCAACATCGCCATGCCTCTCAGTGCCTTTTTCTTCCAGCTTACATCTACCTTCTTCTCTGTCCCCATAGCCTACTACGTCATCAAGAACCTGGGAATGAATGCTGCCGCTACCAACGTCGCGCAGCAAATGACAGTGAGTGTCCTTCCCTCCTTCCCTTCCTTCCTCCCTCCCTCCCTCGCCTCGCCATTCCTTTTTTCCGGAACTCAAAATCCAAACGATCAATTCTATCCTCCCTCTCACCACATGCCCACACTCTTCCCACAGCGACTCCCACAAGCCTTCCAAATCCCCATCGGGCTCCTCACGGACTGTGTGCCCATTCGAAAGCGGCGTCGGAAGGTAAGGAGGGAGAATGGGAGGCAAAGGGAACGGAAGACAGGTTAGAACGGGAAGGCAGCAGGAAGAAAAAGAAAGATAAGAAGGTGAAATAGAAGGAAAGAGGTAAGAGCGTTTGGAGAGAGGGAGGGGCCGAGGTTTAAAATCAACACGTGCCGCGTGACGATAATGTGTTTCTCCACCGTTCATATTTCCTCAACGCCCCGTCCTCTCTTCCTCCTCTCCTCCCTCAGCACTACATTCTCATCGGATGGCTCCTTCACATTGGAGCCATGACAGCCCTCGCCGTCGTGGGCGAGCCAGACATCACCTCCCTCGTAGGACTGGTGTGTGCTATCCCTCCATCCGGCTCTTCCCCTAACCCCTTACACTTTTTACGTGGCACTCATTACCTCTCCCTGTCTCAATCCGCGCTTTCAGATCTTCCTCTCCTTCACGGGCGGACAAATCATGGACCTGGCCCAGCGCGCCCTCATCATCCAGCGGTCACGCCACGAGAGGGAGGACCAGAAGGGCGTGCTGATGGTCACAGTAAACCTCGGCTGGACCTGGGGCAACATGATTGGTGAGTTCTTCTATTTATCTATCTTCGTCTCTTCCTTCTTCTCTCCCACATTTCTCCTTTATCCAGTGGTCCTTCCGTTTCACATCAGAAAACATTACACTAGATGGCATACGTAACACTCTCCCCCTCTCCCTCCGCCCTTTCGCCCTCCTTCTCTGTCTATTCAGGCTATATCTTGGGGACATTCAGCTACGAAAGCAATTTTAACAACGGCGGGGGCATGAGCATAGGTCGGTAGCGAGGAAGGGAGAGAGACAGGGTGGGAGGAATGACGAAGCCTTGGGCTCCGAAAGATGTATTCATTCATGCTCCTCCCCTCGCTTCCTTCCTTTATCTCTCCCTCCCCCCCTCATGCCAGGCAATATTGCGACATTTAATGCCTGTGTTGGGGCTGCCTTCTTGCCCTTCCTCGTCACGCTTTACGACACCAAGGTCAATGCAGTAAGTGAAAGGGTGGGGGCGGGGCAAAGGATGGATGAAAATAGGGAGCAAGAGGAAGGGCCTCCGATGGATTGTACGTGTTGGCTGTACACTCCAGCGGACCCGAGAGCAGGAGAAAGGAGGGAAAGATAAGGCTAGTGTACAGCATAGGCTGATCTCTGGCTAAGCCCGATTAGTCGTCTATTCATATCTCCCTCCCTCCCTCCCTCCCTCCCCTCATCTCTCCCCCGAAACCCCTTCCCCAGATCTCTAAGACCCGCCCCATGGGCGAGGAGATGGCGGATGTTTGGGCCATGGTGCAGCGGAAGAGTGTCTTGATGCCCATGCTCTTCGTGGGGGTAAAGAGGGAGGAAGAGAGGGAGGGGGGGAGGCAGGGAGAAAGGAGGAGACAAATGATGGGGGGGAGGCAGGGAGAAAGGAGGAGACAAATGATTGGGTAGATGATGAGACATGATATTTCTGCCTTTCCTGTCCTTTGAATGGCTCGTCAATCTATCTCTTTTTTCTCATAACTTGCATCCGTCCCATCTCGCTGTCTTCCCTCCAGAACTTCCGGTTCCAGACACATTCGAGCTCTCCTTCCTTTCTCCCCTTCTCCTTCCTTTCTCCCCTTCTCCCTCCTTCCATCCTGTCATCCTTCCATCCTGTCATCCTTCCATCCTTCCCTCAACCTTCAGAAGGCAGATATATGTACACATATAAAGATAGACAGACAGATAGATAGATAAAAAGATATATTTATATCTAGACATATTTTGGGTTCGCTCTTTGATTCAAACAACTCACATCTTCCGTCCCTATCTGCCTACCTCCCCTAATCCCTTGCACGATGCAGATCTTCCAAGTCTTCTGGGTGCCCAACAGCGTTTGGACCATCTTCCTCGTCGAGGGCCTGCACTTTACCGAATGGAACATCGGGCTGATGGGCTTGCTTGGGAGCATTTTAGGTATTTGGGTAATGGGAGCGGGAGGGAAGGTTCTAGTTGTTGTTCAAGGTCACGACTCATCCCACTCACTCCTCCTTCCCTATCTCCCCCCCCCGCCTTGAGGTGCCTGCGGTGCATCCATGTATCGGCTTTGCTTCATGCACGTCAGCTGGAGGAAAATCTTTGTATTTACCTCCCTCATTATGGCGGGGATGAACTGCCTAACCCTTCTCTTGGTCTTCAGGGTGAACAAGACGGTAGGTACTCCTGCATCTCTTCCTTTCTCCCTCTCTTTTGCCTTTCTCTTTCCTACGGACTAGCCGCCATAAGTGTTTTCTCTTCGTACTCTTTCTCCCTTCCTCTCCTTGTCTCCCGCATACCTTTACTTCTTCGCACGGTCTTTTCCATCGTTGTCAAAAACGCGTGTTTTCTCCCTCCCTCAATTCAGCCCTTCCTTAGTAATGGGGTATCTATCTCCTACCACTCTATTGCCTTTTTTTGGTTGCTCCTATGGAAAATAATGCACTCTCTCATCATCCCTTCCTCTCTTTCTCTTCCCTCTCCAGTGGGGCATCTCGGACTACTTCTTCGCATCGGGCGACAACCTAGTCGAGTCCCTGGTGGACGGCTTCCATATCATGCCTATCAGTAAGAAAGGAAGGGAGCCAAGGGAAAAGTGTGCTTCCTTTTAAGATTTTCAAAAAAATAGGAGAGAAGAGGGGAATGAGGGATGGAGGGAAGATTATGGAAATTTAAATTCTCTCTTTTACTCGGTGGATCTTTTGGGAGATTGATATTGATCCTTGTTAGCCTAATAGAACACCGTAACATTCGATGCGGCGTGTGTACCCATCGACATTTCAGGACGGAAAATACTGTGGATAGGACGGGAGGGTGACGTGCTAGTGAATTTCTCACGGTCCATTATGCAGGCCAATATCACATTACCTCGTCAATGGGACTATGTCTTAGGAAAAACTAGTACAGGCCGCATAGCAACCCTACTTACGTGACTGTATATATAAATGATACTTGAATCTGATGAAAATCCTTATCCATGCGAAATGAACTCATAAGCCAAGCCAAGGAATTATGACCAGCGTATTTCAAATGTGGGGCTGTCATGCGCTCCGAATGTAGGCAGCCTAGGTGGTCCTTTTTCGCTCTGCCTCCAAGAGCCTCTCCCTCCCTCATCGCTAAACTCCTCTCCCTCTATCCCTTACTCATTCTCTCCCTTCCTCAGGCATAATGTACATGGGTCTCTGCCCCGGCGGGGCGGAGGGGACAGCGCTCGCCGCTATTCAGACTTTTGCCTCGTTGGCCGTAATGATGAGTAGCAATATAGGTAGGCTTACATGGGATTAGCAGTGGAGGGAAGGTAAAATGGAGGGATGGACAGTAAGTAATGGCTTCTTCCCAAATCTGTCCCTCGTTGTCTGTACGACGTTGCCTTAAGGACTAAATCTTTTAGCATGTAGTTGAGACAAAGGAGAGAGAGGGTAGATTGGGAAACAATAATGTTTCATAGACAAACTCACATAGTCATGAGACTTCGTCCTTCCCTTCCCCCTCCCCCTCTTCCCTTCTTTTTCTCCTTTCCCCCTTCCGCCAGGTCTCCTTTTTCTTCGCATCTGGGACGTCGATGGCGGAACTATTGCGGCCGGTAAGTCTTTCTTCCCCCTTCTTCCTTCCTTCCTCTCCATCGCCCCTCTTTCTTTCCATGCCTTCTGCAACTTAGATTCACTTTTTCCTCCCCTTCTATCGGTAGGCAACTTCGAAGGCGTATGGAAAATCACCCTGCTCTGCGGCCTGTTTCAGCTCGTGGGCGTCTTCTTCGTGAAGCTATTGCCGCGCAACGCGAAGCACCAAGAAATCCTGCAGTCATTCGATCGGAACATAGTGTGGGGTGGAATCTGCTTCATCGCTTTTGTTATCCTTGCCTTCATTCTAACCATCGGTCTAAATGTGACATATATGGTGCACGGCGACCTCGTATCCTGAGCCTCACCATTTCTCTGGCTGCTTGACTGCGGATAGGAAAGAGATACATAAGAGCAGTATTCATGTTGAGCTTAATAGGCCAACATCTCAACTGTGGTCTAGAGAAAAAATGGTTTGTTAATAGCTTGTGTTTGTATCTATTAAGGTGTGAGATTCATGTTGTGCATAGAACTATGAGTCTCAGGCTGAAATATAGCCAGTGCTTCATGAATGTAGACAAGTTGGGTTCGTCCAAGGGCACAGAGGCCTTGGAAGACGTCAAACCCCATAAGGAGGAGTATGTGAATAGGTTGCATGGCCCGGGCGGGCGTATTTTGGTGCTCAAAATATGATAGAAGGAGATGTCTTTATGCCGGTGACAAGGCTCGTTACAGTGATTAAAACCCCAAAAAAGTAAAAAGAGCAAAAAACTTTTATAACTTTCTGTATAGTCAGTGAGGGATTTAGCAATTGCTGGGGGAGTAGGTACATAGAGCAGGATGGAGTAAAGCAAAGCAGGATGAGGGTTGAGAAGAGGATGAAGCGAAAGCGGATGTGGTTAAGGAGGCGGAGGGACGGAAGGAAGACATAGAACAGAGAGAAGAGATGAAGATACCTCTTAAACGGAGGACATAGAGACAAGGAACATTAAGGGAAATAGAATGAAGGTAATAAGATAGAGGAAGCAAATAACCTGTTGCCCACGGTTGCAGTCTCCATTATTAGCTCTTTTCCATGTATGGGACACATGTTCGCATAATTTAATGGACCATGCAGGGAAGGAATTAGATATCTTCAGCACATATCGGCAATTGAATGGGGATATATCGATGCTGCAGATATAGTAGAGTAGATGAGAGAATCTATCCCTCATGTGTCCAGCGATTCTATAGAAAATTCTCGAATTTCTAGCACCGGAATTCTGATCATCTGTGATGATTGCTTGGGGCTCTGGAAAAAGTGGTTCAGAATGATACAAGATATAAAAATGTTGATCATAGTGCTTTCATCGAGGGAGAATCAGAGGAACTATCTCCCGTATGTTACCCTTTGCCTTTCGTTTTGTTTGAGTTCAAGAAATGAGTCAGAGCTCTAGACCATGGCAAATAGCAAAGTGCCAAGAGAAATTTTCTACGCGTTTGTTGGATTATTTAGTTCATTGCTATTCTCGATTTGATTGAATACATTACTATAATGTTCTCGACCAAGATGTCAAGAGGTATATAATATCAAAGGCGATAGTGGGGGACAAAATGAATATATATGTACATATACTCATATATGAATACCTACAAATTGCTGCTCAAGGTCTCATAATCTGTCTTCCTTTTTCAATACCTAGATCTCCACGTTCCAGGTAGCAAGTGCACTAGTCAGTCTTTTCAACTCTTTTACTAGCAATTTCCAAATCGACATAAAAGACTTGGGAGAAGGTGAACAAGGCCGGGATATTTCTTATCGCTGCTTTCAAGTATCGTTTACGTCCTGTCAATTTATAGTTGCAATGTTATAAGCTGAGAGGTGAATGAAGTTAATAAATATTCTTCTGGGAGTAGGAAAGAAAGTAATAAATTAGATAAGGACCGATGGTCACCTTTCCTCTCTTACTCATTCCTTGACTTCCATGTCTCACTTTTGAGTCCTGCCCTAAATCCTCCAAAAACATACATGCAGGTAATTATTTTCCTTACCGTCCAAGGGGATGTCTCTGGGTACTGTCCAGCGGACCTCAGAAATACCGTCATCGTCAAAGGATTCAATGCTCGCCACAATAGGACCAGACAGCTTCAATCCTTCCATAAGCTTCAAGTCGATCTTGGAGCCTCTGGGGAAATTTTGTACATACACCACGTATGTTTCACCCGCAGAAAGGAATTTCACGGGCTCGATAGATACACCATCTGCAATCCACACATCAGGTCCTAGAGTAATCGTTGTTGACGGCTTAAAGGCAGGCATTTTTTCCATCGAAGGGACCCTGTGCTCCCCTTTTTCCTTGATGGTTATGCCACAGGGCTGCAGATCCGTGGAAGGGTCAGCATTTTCAAGGATCGTACTTTCAAGGTCAGAAGGATCCTCCACAAAGCCGTCCATGAGATCCAAGATATGCTGTTCTACCTCGGGATCACTGGCCACCAGGCGAATGTCATACTTGGTCCATCCTTGGCAGTCTTGATTCCACTCCGGTGAGACGCCCATCTTAAGGTCATCCATTGCCGTGTCACCAAGCGCGAACGCATCAACTGCAGCATGGATGTTGCCGTCGCTCACCGTAATCTGATACTCGTTCTTGTTACTGTCCATTAGGATGTAACCCTTGATAATATTCTTGATGTACTCTGCGCTCAGACAATTGCTATTGATGCTACTGTCGTCCGTTTCGGGATCCGAGGAATGACAGTAGACGACTAATTCGTGCCATAAGATCCATGTATTTGCCATGATAGGGTTCCCTTCCTTGTCTACCTTCCCCATACTTCTATCCACATGAGGAGGCAGAATATTGGTGGCCGTCGCATTTTGAGCTTTCTCGTATATGGTGGCCGGGTTGTGCGAAGATCCGCAGACATCTTTGATTTCACACTGGTCAGGGCCGCCCACGTGATCAGCCGTATTACCAGGGCCGACATTGCAGAGGAAGCAAGCCGAATTATTGGCAGAGATTAAACCAGGTGTCTCAATAGATTCGCCATCGTCCATGTTTACCAGTCCTTCAAAGAGGATTCTGGGATATCCACCTAGATGCTCTCTCATCTTGCGACCCCTGAATTTGCTGGGATGCGGGGGTGTTACCCATTGCTTGTTAATGATGGTACTTTGAAGGACAACTATTTTATTCTCAATGCTAGGATCCAAGCCGCCCGCGCCATCAACGATGCTAGAAAGCCAGGAGCCTTGATGTGTGTTGTATCGTATCGGGTATATTGATTGTTATACTCGTCATTGCATTTTAGAAGTGGACAGATTCTTTACGATTTTTTAGGTGGCTTACCCATTGTGGTGGATACATTGTTTATATCCTCGGCTTTTACAGCACGCCTCTGGACTAATTCCCTCTGCCTTCCAAAGGTCGGGGAAGGTGTTTTGGGCGCTTGTGACGCACTAATCTTCGTGACTGTACGACTAGTTTTGTTGAAGATATAACGTGTCGCACCGCCCTTGAACAAAACCATATTCTGGCCTCTGGCTCCAGAAGACCTTACACCCACTCCGGCTACTGTATAAGTATATGGCGTGCTAGGATTCCATTGTAAGAATCTTACTGATAAAGAGTAAGTGCGGATGAAAACTGCACCGCCAAAACCCATGAAAAGCGTATTTCCAGCCCCCACAAAAGAATTGATGAGCTGAAAGCTGAATCGGGTATTGTTAATGTTTGTATGCCTGTTGGTATGAGCAATTACAGAGGTAAAACATGTAAATTTCTTATGGAAAAGTCCTATTACATTTCATAATATCAACCTGAATAAGTAGAAGCGCAAGAGAAAGATATGGCGAGCAAGGATATTGAGATTCTTGACACTTACCATCCAGCGCCTTGGAAGAGATCACTTGCCACGCCAGCATTGAATCGTATCATCTGAGCACTAAATTGAGAATTGAAGGAATTGGTAGACGTTCCTGCTCCAACAAAAGTGGTAAGTCCAGCACCATTCGAGGATACCGTGAGAGATGTTCCAAAGTTTGGGACGGCTTGGACAAAATTCGTGCCGGATCCTACATAATTACTTGCGCCAGCACCGAAAAAGGCCCCATTAATAGTATAGCTGGTGTCAGCTCCACCATGCCGATTGTTCACTCCCGTCAATGTGGCATGACTTGTTCCGGCACCACCTACGATTTTACAGCCGATGGCACTGCCTTTTACGAGGCCAATCATGATGGAGACTCCCGCAACTGTGAGGATGTAAGAGTGTGATTGAGTGGAGTGTGTTCAGTGAGAAGGGAAAGTATGATTTTTGTTGTGTCGATGCAAGGATGAATCGTTCTCATACATACATATATACCATACATCATCTTTTTTATTCCAATCTTACCGGTTCCGAACTGCCCAACAATAAATCTGAAAAGCATTCCTTTGACTGCTGTATTTCCATATCCAATCGTAATCAGCGTTCCAGAGACTGAGCATTCGATATCAACGAAGATAAAAAGGTGAGGTCACTATTTCACTCTAGTTTTGAGGTCGAACGAGTAGGTCGATGTTATTTGCGCTCACTTACATGTTCCAATATTGGCCATTATCCCAGACTGGCATTCCAGAAAATTTGCGCCGATGTTGTTGCCACCCACAAATGTTAGAGTTCCACCCATTACTAAGGCTATAGTGCCAGATATAAAGTAGTTGACACTCCACAAGCTCGCCGATGCAGTGCTGTAGCTTATAAGTGTGCACACGCCAGCAACTACATTGATATCACGTCCTAATACCATTGCATTTAGAACTCCATTGCCAAAAGGACGGAAGCGTATCGAACGACCTGTAGTTTGTATGTCGGCAGGGACAATCCATACTTATGCTGCATGAGGTGAATAACTTCATAATTAAAACTTACATGCTGTGAGAGTGAGGGTTCCACCTAGAACCAAAAACAGCTGACCACATTGACGGTTACGGGCAGATGGTGTCCGGATTTTCCGTTGTATCTCATCGAGAAAACTAGGAAGCGTGTTATTGCGTTCGCGGAACATACACCTGTTTAGACATAAAATGTGTTTGGAGTAAATCAATGTCTGCAATATGTTTGTAAATATCCATAAGTGTGACATGTTGTACCTGATTATCTGCATAAATAGATGTAAGAGTCTTTCGAGTCTTTCCATCCTTCATTGCTCCTTATATCCCCCACCCACGAATTCCATTCCACAATCATATAACACTTGCGACTTACGAGGTTGCTGTAAATTTCCCACCAACTTGCACACGGGCAATGCTACCAACCAGAAGGTTGATCTCGTTTCCATTCAGACCTAAATTTCGACCGAAGCCCCGCACCATGTTAACGTTACGAGCCTCCAAATGTCCACCAGGAAGTACTTGTAAGATAAATAGAAATCAAGAAGTGAGATTCAGACATGGCTTTCGACTCGTCCGAGAAAACACCGTCAACATAATCCCACGGACTTACTATCAAAAAGGCGCTCGACACGGTTTGTGGAGTTCAACATGGGAGCATAAATGGGTCGACCGATGATGAGCTTGGATTTGGTCACATTCATCACCGTGTGAATGGAATAAGGAGTAAATCGATCGTTCGTCAGGATAATCACTTCACAGGAACTTTCGTCGCCGCTAACCATGTTTATCACTTCCTCTCCAGTCATGGCAAAACACACCACACGACCTTGCGTGTAGGCGAAATTCCCGTTCCTGAAAGCTGTTGTCCATGTAGGCACTGTGACAGCATTTGGTGGGAGTATCACAGGCATGGGGTCGAACATGGGGACAGCTCCAATTCCACCTTCACCAAACCAATATTCGTAGCTGAAAATAGAATGCTCACCGCCAAGTCCTGTTCGAGCGGGAGCTCTCTCACCCCTCGTTGTTACTTTGGTCGTTGTTCTCGACGAGCCTTTCGCAACCGTGACAGCATGGGTATTCAGAGTAGGTACTAGAGACCCTTCACTAAAGCCTTCCGTCACCATGAAGTACGTCACAGCATCCACGGGAATGGGAACCCGTTTCTTCTTTTCCACAGCTCGTTTCCCAAAGATGCTGCCAAACATAGCCCCCAAAACCAGGACACCTGCCGCAAGCCATAGCAAGACGGACCTCTTCATATGACGGGAAGGTGACAGTGATTGCTTTCCACATGTTTTCATCGAATGACCAGTAACCGCGCCTTTCAGTGATCCCTCGAGAGCAGAAGCGTTCTTGCACTAACTCCATTGACCACATTTAATACTATTTGCACCGATATGCTCCTTGGTTGTGACTTGCATTACGACTGTGTGTATGAGTGCGCGTTGGTATTGCAGAAGAAAATTGGAATTTAGGGTTAGGTTTAGTACGTGTGTACGTATATATATATCATGCACTGTCCTCTTCAATGATCTGATACTGCAAATAGATTCATGTAATGAAAAAGGAGGTACATATCATGGTACATGTGGGTCATAAAAATCTTTGCAGTGATCGCTGGCACACGAGGACAGCGTCCCGTCAGATGCAAGAGCTCCTTCACTTCACACCCAGCAACCTGCAAGCATCCGGTCAGCTACAGCGCATGCTGCTTAATGACATGCTTGATCATTGCCATGCTGTGTCAGGGAGTGGGAAGAGAGGAGAGATTAAGGTTGGTGGTTGTTAGCTGGTTTATGGTGAAGGCCGTTTCCTACCGTTTCCGGTTCGTTTCCTTGCAACCAAAGGCACAGTGTCTCATTTTCCCATGTATCCGGCAGACCCGGGGTTCAGACCCACGTGAAAGGGTGACCCAGGTCTGAGCCACCAGCCTGGGTGCCCAATGGACCCGGGGACCCGGAGGACTGACAGCCAGCCCAAGTCGATCGGGGTAGACAATCGGACTCTGTGCCTACACACCCATTTAAAATGTAATAACCTTACGGTGCTCTTTATCCCCACTCCCTATCATCATCCAAAGAAATAATCGTACAAATCGTTGAAGCAGCAACTGCTTATCCCGTTTGGGCATTTGCGGGCTGGGTGGGTAGATCAGAAGCCCTTGCTTCTGACCGGGTGCTTTCCTCGTGCAGGATGTCGTTCCGGCGATGAAGATTTGTGCTCCTTTTCGACGGCTCTAGGGTTAGGGTTAGGGTTAGGGTTAGGGTTAGGGTTAGGGTTAGGGTTAGGGTTAGGGTTAGGGTTAGGGTTAGGGTTAGGGTTAGGGTTAGG
>Ga0160419_100671_pt1 | contig 19276 bp, 20 predicted proteins | sample CelAP2metagpilot_2_FD_108196 | JGI IMG/M metagenome (GOLD analysis project Ga0160419, IMG submission 108196) | Phycosphere-associated microbial communities from Cellana algal ponds in Kailua-Kona, Hawaii, USA - Cellana AP2-4-25 metagenome pilot ... | reverse complement strand
TAGTAGATTCTGTTTTAGCAGACGAAGAAAAAGAAAAAATGGACAAGTTATTTAGCAAACTATCTTAAGTTAAATAACCACACTAATACTTAAAAAGCCTTCATAATATTGAAGGCTTTTTTATTTTTAAGACAATTTTATCAAAAATAAATTAAGGGTTTAGTAATTTATACGTCTAAAGATGAAAAAGAAATTGACTTATGAAACGACTAATTCCTATCCTATTACTAACATTACTGTTTAGCTGTAATAATCAAGCACAAACAAACCCAAAGCAAGAAGCTGTAAAAAACGCTAAGCCTGTTGAAGTTCCTTTAGAAAATGGATTAGCAAAAGCATATTTTGCTAGTGGTTGTTTTTGGTGTGTGGAAGCTATTTACGAAAGTGTTAAAGGTGTAGATGAAGTGATTAGTGGTTATTCTGGCGGACATACACAAAACCCAACTTACGAGAAAAGTAATACAGGATTAACAGGTCATGCAGAAGCTGTAGAAGTTATTTATGATCCTAAAGTAGTTAGTTTTTCAACCTTGGTAGATGTATATTTTGCATCTCAAAACCCAACACAAGTTAATGGACAAGGACCTGATCGCGGATCTCAATACCGTTCTATTATTTTTTATCAAAATAATGCCCAAAAGAAAATAATAGAAGAGAAAAAATCTGCTTTAGCAAAACAATTAAACACTACAATTGCTGCCGAAGTCTATCCGTTTCAAAAATTTTGGAAAGCAGAAGACTATCACCAAAATTATGAGAAGTTACATCCTGAAAATCCGTATATACTAAACGTTTCTATACCGCGTTTAAAAAAGTTTCAAGCTAAAATGCCTGAAGTTTTAAAGGAAAAGCATTAAATTTTCCTCATGAAAAATCACAGTGAAAGACAAATAACTAGAATAATATATTCTTCTTGGGATTTTCAACAAGCATTATCTTCAATCACCTTTCTTATAGAAGAATGTGATTTTGAAAAGAAATATAATAAAATTGAATTACGAAAATTTAGATGTTTTGAATCGAATTTTATTATTTCTATGTCTAGACCATTTCAAAAAAGCAGAGGAGAAACAACTCTAAGTCTTAAAACTTTTAAATCAAATATTACTAGAGAAGAACAAAAATTAATTGATAGAATCCTAACTATTAGAAACAAAATAATTGCTCACTCAGATGAAAGTGAAATGTATTTTAAAAGTGATTTAATCTCAATTGATAAAAGCTTAGAATTTCCTATAATAAAATTCAAGGAAACATTAAATTTTGAAAAAGAAGAGTATATTCGAATTGAGAGTCTTTTAAAAAAATTCTTATATAATATTTCAAAATTTCTATTTACATATTCAAAAGAAAATCCTGATCTATTCAAGAAATTTAAAACACCTAAAAGCCTATAACTCTTTTAAACTTTCCTAGCCTTTATCTCAAAAATTAAAGGATACAATTTATCTTTAGTAACGTACATTTCAGATTTAGTTTGTTCTAAATTTGGAAGTACGTTATAAGGACTTTCATCATACTCGTTTAAATAATCAATACGTAAACCAGCTTCGGTTAATGCGTTGATGACTTCGCTTAAACCATGGTTCCAACCGTATTCTTTACTTATCATTTTAGAATCAGTATCTGCGTAAGTCCCTTCGTATTCTTCATAAATAGCTTCATCTTGCATGTAACCGTATTTCATTTTTGGTTGTCCGTCTAAATAATCAAACATCCAAACTATTGGATGAAACTCGACCATATAAAATGTACCTCCATCTTTTAAACGCTCAGCAATCATTTTTCCCCAAGGTTTTAAATCGGGCAACCAACCTATTACGCCATAACTGGTAAAAACAATATCAAACTGTTCTTTTACATGTTGCGATGTGTCTAAAACATTACAACACACAAAATTGGCATCTAAATTTAATTGATTGTTTAATTGTTGCGCCAGCTTAACACCTTCGTCACTTAAATCTACTCCTGTGCACTTTGCGCCTAACCTGCTCCAACTTAAGGTGTCTTGACCAAAATGACATTGCAAATGCAATAACGACTTACCTTTTACGTCTGGCAAAGCGTTTAACTCATAAGTGTTAAGAGAGTTTTCACCATTTATAAATGCTTCTAATTTGTAAAAATCACTATTTGCGTGTGCTTTTACTTTTTCATTCCAAGTAGCTTTGTTTGTACTAAAGGCGTCGTTTAAGTCTTTCATTTTTGTAAAATATTGATACTAAATTTCATCTAAATTAAACTAAAAAAGTGATTCCGAATTTCAATTACGTAACTTTACAAAAAAACTTATGAGATTACTTTACACAATTTCAATCCTTTCACTTTTACTTTTTAGTTGTAAAAACGAAACTAAACCAGCCCAAAAAGAAGAAACAAAACCACTAACAACTGCTGAAAAAATTGCAAATAATTACGGTTTAAAACACTTTAAAGACATTACCGAAATTGATTTCACCTTTAATGTAGATAGAGATAGCTCGCATTTTGAACGCTCTTGGATTTGGAAACCAAAATCTAACGAAGTCACCTTAATTACCACAAAAGATACGATTACTTATAATCGTAAATCTGTTGACAGCACAAACATAAAAGCCGACCAAGCATTTATAAATGATAAATTTTGGCTGCTGGCACCTTTTCAGTTAATCTGGGATAAAAGCGCTACAATAAGTGAAGTTTCAAAAGAAAATACGCCAATTAGCAATGTTGAATCCAACAAAATAACGTTAACCTATCCAGATAAAGGCGGTTACACACCAGGCGATGCTTACGATTTTTATTTTAATGATAATTACCAAATCACAGAATGGGTTTTTAGACAAGGTAACAGCAAGGATCCTTCTATGATTAATACTTGGGAAGATTATCAAAATTTTAATGGATTAAACCTTAGTTTAACACATAAAAACAAAGAAGGTAATTTTAAACTTTACTTTACAAATATTAAGGTTGTTAAATAAATATTAAACCCAAACTACTTAACATCCAACCACAAAAAACAACACGTATATATAGCATAATAAGGTTAAAATCCCGCGTTATGCGTCTATATATATTCAAAGCGCTTCATTAAAAAAATGAAGCGCTTTATTTTTGATTTATTATCCTTATTTTTATACTCAGATTACAAAAATCAACTAAAACTAAAAGCACATTGTCTGACTATAAAAAAGGTCTTGATTACGCAAAAACACAAGACCAAAACGATTCTTTAGCGCAATACCGCAGTCAATTTCATATTCCAAAAGACAAAGACGGAAATGATTGGTTATACTTTACAGGAAACTCGCTTGGACTACAACCAAAAAGCACGCAAAAATACATTCAACAAGAGTTAAACGATTGGGCAAACCTTGGTGTAGAAGGTCATTTTGATGCCAAAAACCCATGGATGCCGTATCACGAATTCTTGACTGAAAGCATGGCAAAAATCGTAGGCGCAAAACCTATTGAAGTTGTAGTGATGAATACGCTAACCACTAATCTACACTTGCTAATGGTTAGTTTTTATCAACCAACAAAAACCAAATACAAAATTGTAATTGAAAGTGATGCCTTTCCGTCAGATCGATATGCTGTGCAAACACAACTAGATTTTCATGGTTTTGATGCTAATGAAGGTTTAATTGAATGGAAACCTCGTGAAGGCGAAGAATTACTAAACATTGAAGATTTAGAAAACATTTTAGACCAACAAGGTGATGAAATTGCTTTACTTTTAATTGGTGGCGTTAATTATTACACAGGTCAATATTTAGATATAAAGCGTATTGCCGAATTAGGTCACGCCAAAAACTGTATGGTTGGTATCGATTTAGCGCATGGAGCAGGAAATATCCAACCAGAATTACATAATTCTGGAGTCGATTTTGCAGCTTGGTGTACTTACAAATATTTAAATTCTGGACCAGGTAGTTTAGGCGGACTTTTTGTTCACGAAAAACACGCGCACAATAAAGATTTAAAGCGTTTTTCTGGTTGGTGGAGTCACAATAAAGACACGCGTTTTAATATGCGTCAACCATTAGACGTTACACCTGGCGCCGAAGGTTGGCAACTTAGTAATCCACCAATTTTATCTATGGCTGCCATAAAAGCGTCATTAGATATGTTTAACGAGGTTGGTATGGAAGCGTTACGCAAAAAATCAGAACAACTAACTGGTTATTTTGAATTTTTAATTAATGAATTAAACAACGATAAAATAAAAATAATCACACCAACAGATCCAAAACAACGTGGTTGCCAATTATCGATTCAAGTTAAAGATGCCGATAAAAGTTTACATCACAAATTAACCGAAGCTAATATAATTACAGATTGGCGTGAACCTGATGTAATACGTTGTGCACCAGTACCGCTTTACAACAGTTTTGAAGATCTATTTAGAATGGTTGAAAAGTTGAAAGAAATTTTAAATTAAACAGTCACCTCGAGCGCAGTCGAGAGGTTAAAAAAAGGTCTCGACTGCGCTCGACCAGACAACTAACATAATGAAACAAAAAGAAAATATATTAATCATTGGCGCAGGTTTATGCGGTTCACTTTTAGCACTACGTTTAGCACAAAGAGGTTACAACGTTAATGTTTATGAAAGCAGACCAGATCTACGCACAACAGACATTTCCGCAGGAAAATCAATCAACCTTGCCTTATCAGATCGCGGTTTTAAAGCCTTACGTTTAGCTAATGTTGAAGATAAAGCGCGTGAAATTTGCATCCCTATGAAAGGCCGATTAATACATGATATTGAAGGCAACACCTTTGCGTCCAACTATTCTGGTCGTGATAACGAATACATCAACTCAATTTCAAGAGGCGATTTAAACGGCATGTTATTAACTGAAGCCGATAAATATGACAATCTAACCATTCATTTTAATACAGAATGTACTAATGTGGATTTAGAAACCAACACCGCATTTTTTATAGACCAACCTACTAAAAAAGGTTTCAATGTATCGGCAGATGTTATTTTTGGTACAGATGGTGCAGGTTCAGAATTAAGAAAAAGCTACTTTTTACAGCGTAAATTCTTGTTTAGTTTTTCTCAAAATTTCTTAACGCACGGTTATAAAGAGTTAGAAATTCCTGCAGCAACAGACGGAAATCATCAAATCAGCAAAGACTATTTACACATTTGGCCAAGAGGCGAATACATGCTTATCGCTTTAGCTAATTTAGACGGCAGTTTTACGGTAACCTTATTTTTAGGACATGAAGAAGGTACTTATAATTTCAAAGATTTGGATACTGAAGACAAAATAAAAGCCTTTTTCCAAGAGCAATTTCCGGATGCTTTAGCGCTAATTCCGAATATTGCTGAAGAATTTGCAAACAATCCAACAGGTGCGTTAGGGACCATAAAATGTTCACCTTGGCATTATCAAGGCAACACTTTAATTTTAGGTGATGCTGCACATGCTGTTGTTCCGTTTTATGGTCAAGGAATGAATGCCTCTTTTGAAGATGTTGCGGTTTTAGATAGCATTATCGATAAACATGAAGGCGATTGGGAAACCATTTTTAAAACTTACCAATCGGTTAGAAAAGCAGATGCAGATGCTATTGGCGAATTAGCAGAAGAGAACTATTATGAAATGCGAGATCATGTTGCTAATCCAATTTTCAAGAAAAAACGCCAGCTAGAAATGCAATTAGAAAAACATTATCCAGAGCAATATTTTTCAAAATATTCGATGGTCACATTCAATGAAAATATTGGCTATCATGAAGCTATGACCAAAGGTCGTGCGCAAGACAAAGCAATTTTAAACATGATTACAGATAACGAGATTGATTTAAATGATGACCTTTCGGTTTTATTAAAAACAGTACAAGAAAAAACTAACGACATTATTGATGATGACAACGTTGCAAAAACGATGCATCATTAAGATAAAAATATTATGAATACAAACGAAGGAACTAAAGTAACACCAAGAGGCGCATATCCACACGTAAAAGTGGTAGGCGATTTCATTTTCGTTTCAGGAACCAGTTCAAGACGAGCAGACAACACAATTGCTGGTGTAGAACTTATTGACGAAATGAACACCAAAAAATTAGATATCGAAGTACAGACTAGAGAAGTTTTAAAAAACATCGATAAAAATTTACAAACAGTTGGTTCAAGTCTAAAAGACGTTGTTGATGTGACCACTTTTTTAGTAAACATGAACGATTTTGCGGGTTATAACAAAGCCTACGCTGAGTTTTTTAAAAAAGCTACTGGACCAACAAGAACAACTGTTGCTGTACACCAATTACCACATCCAGATTTATTGGTTGAGATTAAGGTGATGGCGTACAAAAGAAAAGAGTAAAGAGAAGAGAACAGAGAGAAAAGACAAAAACTCTATTTTCTATATTCTTTTCTCTATTATCTGTGAATAAAATGAACATCAAAAACTACATAAACGGCGAATTTACCAATCCAAAAAGTAATCAGTGGATTGACAACTACAATCCTTCAAATGGAGAAGTCTATGGACAAATCCCAAACTCATCAAAAGAAGACGTAGAACAAGCTTATCAAAGTGCTAAATCTGCTTTTCCAAGTTGGAGTCAAACTACTTTAGAAGAACGTAGCAGAATTCTAATTAAGATTTCAGAATTATTAGAAGCCAATTTAGACCGTTTTGCAGAAGCCGAAAGTAAGGACAACGGAAAACCAATAAATCTTGCCAAAATGGTAGATATACCAAGAGCAGCAAGTAATTTCAGGTTTTTTGGTAATGCCATTACACAATTTGCAAGCGAAAGCCACGAAAGCGTTGGTCAAAACGCTGTAAATTATACACTACGCCAACCTATTGGTGTTGTAGGCTGCATTAGTCCTTGGAATTTACCGTTGTATCTTTTCACTTGGAAAATAGCACCAGCAATTGCCGCAGGTAATTGCGTCGTTGCCAAACCAAGCGAAGTTACACCAATGACAGCTTATTTGTTAGGCGAAATTTGCAACGAAGCTGGTTTACCTAAAGGCGTTTTAAATATTGTTCACGGTTTAGGCACTACGACTGGTCAAGCTATTGTAGAGCATCCAAGCATCAAAGCCATTAGTTTTACTGGCGGAACAGCAACTGGAGCACATATTGCCAAAGTTGCCGCACCAATGTTTAAAAAATTGTCTTTAGAGTTAGGTGGGAAAAACCCAAATATCATCTTTGCCGATTGTGATTATGACGACATGTTGAACACAACCGTACGTTCGTCATTTGCCAATCAAGGTCAAATTTGTTTATGCGGAAGCCGAATTTTTGTAGAAGAAACTATTTATGACAAATTTAAAGCTGACTTTGTAGAAAAAGTAAAAGGTTTAAAAGTTGGTCATCCTTCTGAAACAGAAACCAATATTGGTGCTCTAGTTTCAAAACCGCATCTTGAAAAAGTGAAAAGCTACATCGAAATTGCTAAAGAAGAAGGCGCAACTATTTTATGTGGCGGAAACGAAGTTACTGTTAAAGGTTATGAAAACGGTTACTATTTACAACCAACAATTATCGAAGTAAAAACAGACGATTGTCGCGTAAACCAAGAAGAAATTTTTGGTCCAGTAGTTACTATTATGCCATTTAAAACTGAAGACGACGTGTTAAACATGGCTAACAAAGTAAAATACGGATTATCAGCAATACTTTGGACGAATAACCTAAAACGCACGATGAGAATGAGCAACCAATTACAAGCAGGTATTGTTTGGGTAAATACTTGGATGATGCGCGATTTACGTACACCTTTTGGTGGTGTTAAAGAAAGTGGCGTTGGTCGCGAAGGTGGATTTGAAGCTTTACGCTTTTTTACTGAAGCTAAAAATGTATGTATAAAGTATTGACCGTTTGTTGTCATGCTGAATTTATTTCAGCATCTCAAACAAACCTATATAAAGTAAAAGATCCTGAAACAAGTTCAGGATGACAAATAATTTCAAAAAGATTCCTGCCTACGCAGGAAGTTATTATGGACTTAAAACTAAACAATAAATACGCACTAGTGTGTGGTAGCACAGCAGGAATTGGTAAAGCAACTGCGTTAGCTTTAGCTGAAGAAGGTGCAAATATCACACTAGTAGCAAGAAACGAAGACAAATTAAAAGCTGTTTTAGCCGAATTACCAAAACACAGAAATCACGATTATATCGTAGCCGATTTTTCTAATCCGATGGAATTAAAAGAAAAAGTGGAAAGCTACATCAAAAACAATCACGGATTTCATGTCTTGGTAAACAATACTGGCGGACCAGCTGGCGGACCAGTTTTTAATGCAAAAATTGAAGAATTTGAAAGCGCTTTTACGCAGCATTTAAAATGTAATCATGTATTAGTACAAGCTGTTGTTCCGTTTATGAAAGATGAAAATTATGGACGTATTATTAATGTCATTTCTACATCTGTAAAACAGCCATTAGATGGACTTGGTGTAAGCAATACCATTCGAGGTGCTGTAGCTAACTGGAGTAAAACCCTAGCTAACGAGCTTGGACAATTTGGCATTACCGTTAACAATGTTTTACCTGGTGCAACAGGAACAGAACGTTTAACCGAAATCATTAAAAACAAAAGCGCTAAAACTGGTAAAACTGAAGAAGAGTCTTCTAACGCCATGAAAAGTGCTGTACCAGCAAAACGTTTTGCAAAACCAGAAGAATTAGCTGCTGCAATCACCTTTTTAGCAAGCGAAAAAGCGAGTTATATAAACGGAATTAACCTTCCGGTTGATGGTGGAAGAACAAAAAGTTTATAAGCCTAATATTTCAAAAATATTATTCTTAATTTTATTGAATTGATGAATCTGCGTTAAGGATTGAAGCGACATCCTTTTTTACGTCAGTTTGAGTGTTTTGCGAAGCATGAGCAAAATGTATCGAAAACAAGTAAAAAAGATATAGCGTAAAGCCTGACCCGATAGGGTAACGCCCAAAATATTATACTATGAGCAAATTATATCCTCCTATTAATTTTAAAGCATGGATTGAAGAACACCGTCATTTATTAAAACCACCTGTTGGCAACAAAGTGGTTTGGAAAGATGGCGATTTTATTGTGATGGTTGTTGGCGGACCAAATAGCCGCAAGGACTATCATTATAACGAAACACCTGAATTTTTCTATCAAGTTGAAGGTGATATTACTTTAAAAGTTATTGATAACGGTGAACCAAAAGACATCCACATAAAAGAAGGTGAAATCTTTTTGTTACCACCAAAAGTTCCGCATTCACCTCAACGTGGAGCAAACACTGTTGGATTGGTGATAGAATATCCTCGTGAAGAAGGTGTACAAGATGCCTTACTTTGGTTCTGCGAAAATTGTACAACTAAATTATACGAAGAAGATTTTACTTTAGATAATATCGAAACTGATATGCCTAAAATTTTTGATAAGTATTACGGTGATAAAGAAAAGCGTACCTGCCCTAATTGTGGCGAAGTTATGCAACCACCAAAGAAAGTTCAGTTAGAAGACTAACTTTCATTTAGAGCTAAGCAAAGAATTTAAATCATAACTAATTCTAAAATAAAAGATTCCTGCTTTTGCAGGAATGACAGAAAATGGAAAAACGCAAACTAAGAATTAACGGTCATTCACATTTATTACCTTATCCAGAAGAAATTCCTCAATTTATGAAAGATAAAGGTATTTTTTGGGTAGACAAAGACCGTAAATACATGCTTCAAAAAGATTGGAATAGACCCATTACAGACTCTAGTTTTTTCTTAAACGAAAAATTAGAATGGATGGAGCGCAACAAAATAGACCATGCAGTTGTGCTAAACTTATCCCAGTTATATGGTAATGGTTTACGTGTTGAAGAAATGAAGCAAGCGTTACGTTTTCAAAATGATTTTAATGCAAAAATCCAACATGAAAACCCAAGTAAGTTTACTACAGGATTTGTGGTACATCCAGGATTTGTACGTGGTGCTTGTTGGGAAATTGAACGTTGTGTAGAAGAATTAGGTATGCGCTTATTGTGTTTACCTACACATTACATGGATACTATTGGGACATGGCGTTGCATTTTTGATGAAGAAAACGAACCTATTTTTGAATTAGCCAATAAGTATAATTTAGCTGTTGAAATTCACCCGTACGATGGTGAAAAGTTTATCAAATTAGAAAACACGTCGTGGCGATTTCATCTTATTTGGATGTTAGCACAATGTGCAGATGCCTATCACTTTTTAACCCTAAACGGATACCAAGATAAGTATCCAAATATGCGAACTTGTTTTGCGCACGGCGGACAATTGGCACAAATTAACTTAGGACGACGCATACAAGGTTTTGATGGTAGACCAGATTTATTTGAAGGAAAAAGTCACCCAAGAAAAGCAGTAGCACATCCAAATATTTTCTTTGACACATTGGTACACGATACTGGCGGACTTCATCTTTTAATTAAAAATCAAACGTCTAAACAGGTTTTAATGGGATTAGATGACCCTTATCCTTTAGGTGAAATGGAAAGTGTCAAACAAAGTTCTTATCCTGGAAAGATTTTAGATTTAGCTATAGAAAGAGATATCATTAATGAAGACGAACGAGATGCAATTTGGGAAGACAATGTAATACGTTGGCTTTGCGGAAATGATCAAGCTGAAAAAGATAAAATATATAAGCGAATTTTAGGATAATGTATTTTTTACCAGAAAAATTGGACGACTATGTTGTGGCTCATTCTGAAGAAGAACCAGAATTACTACAGCAACTTACTAGAGAAACCTACCAAAAAATTTTACAGCCTATTATGCTATCTGGACCTTATCAAGGTCGTGTGTTAAGCATGATTTCTAAATTAGCACGTCCAAAAACTATTTTAGAATTAGGTACTTTTACAGGCTATGCAACACTTTGTTTAGCTGAAGGGTTAGATAAAGATGGTCAAATACATACTATAGATATTAATGAAGAATTGCATGATTTTCAACGTAAATATTTTGACAAATCGGCTTATGGAGATCAAATCATTCAGCATACAGGAAGTGCTTTAGATATTATTCCTGAATTAGATATAACGTTTGATTTAGTCTTTATTGACGCAGACAAACCTAATTACGTTAATTACTTTCATTTAATTATTGAAAAGCTAAATCCTGGCGGAATTATTCTATCCGATAACGTATTATGGCACGGAAAAGTAGTAGAGCCTTTAAACGAAAAAGACATATCTACTAAAGCTGTTTTAGAATTTAATACACTTTTAAAAGAAGACCATCGTATTGAGACAGTATTATTACCTATACGAGATGGATTAACCATTAGTAGGAAAAAATAGATTTTAGAAAGAACTAAAAAAACCTCTTCAAATTGAAGAGGTTTTTTATTATAAAATTATTTTAGATTACTGAACAGCTTGCAATGCATCTATCATACCATAACCAAAACTAGAGTGTTTGTTAGGATATAAATGTGCAGATTGTTTAAGTTTTGATAACACTTGACTTCTACTCCAACTTGGATATTTAGACCAAACTAATGCGGCTATACCAGCTGTTGTTGCTGTAGCTACAGAAGATCCGCCTGTATATTGTCTCTGACCATTATAAAATCCTAAAACTGGCGGATGTTTGCTTGTATTGTTATCGCCTTCCATTACGATAGTAAAATCTATTTTATCACCTTCGTGACACACATCACAAGTTTCATAATAAGCACCATCTGTAATACCTGTTACTGCAACTGTTTCGCTCATAGTTGCCGGAAAAATAACACCGTACCAATTAGTAAAGTTTGTAGATGTCCCTCCAGCTGCAAATATTAATTTTCCTTTACTGTACGCGTATTTAACAGCATCTTTTATATTACCAATTGACCAAGGATAACCTATTGACATCGATATTATTTTAACATCACTTCTGTTTCCTAATTGGGTTAAAGCATCACTTACACCTTTACGCTCATGGTAATCATTTAAAACAACATCTTCTGTTGCTCTGTAAGCAACAAGATTAGCATTGTAGGCAACACCAACTGGCATACCATTATCGTTACGCGGTGCAGCAATAGTCGATCCCATTTGTGTACCGTGACCACATTTATCATGAGGACCATCGTAATTGCTACTCCACCACCAAGAAGAATCTATAAATGTTCCATATTTTTGAACAAAACGACCATTTGAATATCCGTCGTTAAATCCAGAACTATTTAATAATGTTTGAGATTGAGATACACCTGTATCTATCAATCCAACTGTAATACCAGATCCTGTTGAATAATTCCAAGCTTGCGGAATATTGTGCTCGTAAAAATGCCAAGATACTTGCGCATTATTTGGAGCTATTGTAGTGTAGTGTGCAGAATTAATAGTTTCTCCATTTTTAGAGCAACCTGAATCTGACAAAGAACGTTGACTACTCGTGTTGGTAGAATAATATTGATTATATCCGTTAGGCTCTAAATACCTAACACCATTGATTGATTTTAAGCGTTTTATTGTTTCAAAATTTTCAACCTGAACATCAACAACATTAATAATATCGTGCTCTACCAATGTTTTTTCACTTCGTTTGTATCCTTCTGTAGCTTCTACAATTTGAAGAATATTTTCTAGATTTTGTTTTAATCTTTCTGACTTTACTTCACTAAAAAATTCACCTTCTTGGCCATAACCTATCGTTAGAATATTGTTACCGTGTTTAACAGCACTCCATAGCGTATGAGCAGATACTTGACTCCAATCAAAATCACCTATTGTTTCTAGACTTTGTGTAATTATACTATTAATTTCTTGTACAGTTAAGGGTTCTTTTGCTTGTTCTTCTTGTAATGTTTGGTTATCAAACACTTCTTCATCTTGACAAGATTGCACAAAAATAAAGGCTAGACAAAGCATGGCTAGCTTAACGTGAAAAGTTTTCATAATTTTCGGTTTAAGGGTTAATAGTCTAAATATATAAATATTTAACAATTATTAAGTGTTAAAATTATGAATTTATCAAAATATAAAAACAAATATTTATAAGACTGTAATTTGCGTTAGCGATAGAAGTGGTATCCTTTTTTTGCTTCCATATAAGGCAAAAAAAGATATAACGGATAGCGCGACCCTTGTGGTAACGCCCAAAAAATTATTATTTATTACGTTTTATTGAACCTGTAAACTGTTCTAAATCGTCTTTTACTTTATTAAGCTCGTCATTAACATCTTTAGTAATGCTAGTATCTATACCGTTATTTTCGGCAGATTTTGTTATTTCGTGCTTAATATCGTTAGTTGCGTCTTTAAGTGTACGCATACCTTTACCTAGTCCTTTAGCTATATCTGGAATGTTTTTAGCGCCAAAAAGCATAACAACCACCAAGAGTATAAAAAACACTTCTGGCGTACTGATAAATAATATATGTGAAGCTAAAATCATATTGCAAATATACTAAGTTGTTTGTTTAGTCCTTAAAAATAAACCTCCAAAATTTGAGCATCTTCAGACTTTAACATTACTTCTTTTATAGACGCTGGTAAAAGAATAGTTTCGCCTGCATTTAAGTTGTAATCTTTTTGTTGATGTTGAATAATGGCTTGACCAGAAACACACATATAAATAACAAATGAATCTGTGTTACTATAATCTTTTACCAATTCGCCTTTAACAGGTAAAAAGTTAGTTTTGAAATATGGCGAATGTATTAATGTATTTGAAGTATTTGTCTCTTTTTGATAATCGGTTTTATAACGCTCTTCTACGTTAAAATCTAATACTTCTGTAGCTTGTTCTGTATGTAATTCTCTTGTTTTACCAGTGGTTTTGTCTACACGATCATAATCATATACTCGGTAAGTAACGTCTGATGTTTGTTGAATTTCGGCAAGCATTACTCCTGCTCCAATTGCATGAATACGTCCTGTTGGAATATAAAACGCATCTCCTTTTTTAACATTTTCATGATGCATGACTTCTAAAAGAGTTTTGTCTTCTAGATGCTCTTTAAATTGAGTTTTGTCAATTTCTTTTTCAAAACCAACAATGATGTTAGCTTCTTCATCTGCTTGCATGATATACCACATTTCATTTTTCCCAAAAGAATTGTGGTGCGTTTTTGCATATTCATTATTTGGATGCACTTGAATTGAAAGTGGTGTCTTTGCATCTATAAACTTAATAAGTAACGGAAAGGCTTCTCCAAACTGTTTATAAACACTTTCGCCAAGAAATTCTCCTTTAAACTCTTGTATTAACTGCTTTAATGTGTAACCTTTAAATGATCCATCTTCAACAATGGTTTCATCATTTGGTACGTCTGAGATTTCCCAAGATTCACCAATAGAATCGCCATTATAGTCTTTATTTAAAACGGTTTTTAATTTATTTCCGCCCCAAATTCTATACTTAAATAAAGATTGAAATTTTAATGGAGTTAACATTTGCTATTATTTACTGCAAAAATAAAATTTTTATTGACTAATCTACTGTTTTACAGCATTCTGTTTTTAGTGTAAATTTTAGTATTTTTACCTAACAGCAAACTAAAGTAAAATGAGCTTAAAAAATATAGAAACTAATCCAATTTTAGACCGCTTACCAAAGCACTTAACGCAATTTATAAAACCTCAAAATTACGAGGATTACAGTGCAATTGATCAAGCTGTTTGGCGTTATGCAATGCGTAAAAATGTAGATTATTTAAGTCAAGTAGCGCATAACTCTTACTTAGAAGGTTTAAAACAAACAGGAATTAGTATTGACGCTATACCAAATATGTATGGTATGAATCGTATTTTAAAAGAAATTGGTTGGGCTGCTGTTGCTGTTGATGGTTTTATCCCACCAAATGCTTTTATGGAATTTCAAGCTTATAATGTTTTAGTAATTGCTAGTGATATTAGACAGTTAGAACATATTGAATATACGCCTGCTCCAGATATTATTCATGAAGGCGCAGGACATGCTCCAATTATTGCAAATCCTGAATATGCTGAATATTTAAGACGTTTTGGAGAAATTGGTTGCAAAGCCATAAGTAGCGCAAAAGATTACGAATTATATGATGCTGTAAGACATCTTTCTATAATAAAAGAAGCGCCAAATACGCCGCAAGACGAGATTGATAAAGCTGAAAAAAAAGTTGAAGACTTACAACAAAATATGGGCAAACCAAGCGAAATGGCTTTAATAAGAAATTTACATTGGTGGACTGTAGAATACGGTTTAATCGGCACGATTGAACAGCCAAAAATTTACGGAGCAGGATTACTATCTTCTATTGGAGAAAGTGCTTGGTGCATGACCGATAAGGTAAAAAAACTACCGTATACTATTGAAGCAACTTTTCAGGATTTTGATATTACAAAACCACAACCACAATTATTTGTCACACCAGATTTTGCACACTTAAGTTTAGTTTTAGAAGAATTTGCAAATACTATGGCATTACGTACTGGCGGCGCTAGCGCAGTAAATAAATTAATAGAAAGCAACGCACTAGGTACAATAGAATTAAGTACAGGTTTACAAATTTCGGGAGTATTTACTAATGTTATAGAAACTAACGGAAAAGTACATTACATCCAAACCACTGGTAAAACCGCATTGGCTAATCGTGATAAAGAATTAGTAGGACATAGTATTTTAGAGCATCCCGAAGGTTTTGGATCTCCAATAGGAAAATTAAAGGGTATTAATCTTGCTATTGAAGATATGTCGCCAAGAGATTTGCGCGCTTACGATATTTATGAAGGCGAAACTGTAACGCTAGAATTTGAAGGTGATATTACCGTTACCGGCGAAATCATTACAGGAACAAGAAACCTTCAAGGAAAAATTATATTAATAAGCTTTAAAAACTGTACAGTAAAACATAATGACACTGTTTTATTTAAACCAGAATGGGGACAATATGATATGGCTGTTGGCAAAGAAGTTATTTCTGGTTATTCTGGACCTGCAGATTTACATAGTTTCGATTTGATTTCTCATAAAATTAGTAGCAATACCATTCACGAAGAAAAATCTTCTGAAAAACTTGAGCTTATTTCACTATATAAACAAGTAAGAGATTATAGAGAAGGTACTAATAAAACCATTTCTAGAACTAAAGTTTTAGAGCAGTTACAAGACAAATTTCCTAAAGATTGGTTATTACCTGTTGAGTTATACGAATTAGCTTTTAAAGGAAATGAAAAAGAACTATGTGCTTCTATTTTAGAACATTTAGAAACCATCAAACAAAACCGACCAGAAATTGGTCATTTAATTGATGACGGTATTAAAATTGTAAATGAAGAAGCTGTTTTAAGTTAAGCCTATTTGTAACTAGCTAATTTCTCTTTAGTAAAATGACTTAGCACCAAATTCCCGCTAATTTTTGCGCGTTCTTTAAGTAATGCGTCCCAATTTTCGGTGTTTTGCCAAAGTACTTTTTTAAGCTCTGATAATGCTTCAGGATTGTAACTTGCTAATTTATTTGCTAGGTTATTTACTTCATCATCTAAAGCTTCTACGGTATCAAAAACATTAGCGTAAAGCCCTTTTTCTTTTGCAAATTCTGCTGAAAAAAAGTTTTCGGCATCAATAGTCATTTGCGAAAATGCGGTTGCTCCTATTTTTTTAGAAACTGCAGGTTCGATTACAAACGGACCTATTCCAATACTAATTTCACTTAATTTAATAGCTGCATATTTGGTTGCTAAACAATAATCTGTTGCACTAGCCAAACCGACACCGCCACCAACAGCTTTACCTTGTACACGACCAATAATAATTTTTCCGCAGGTACGCATGGCGTTTATGACATTTGCAAACCCTGAAAAAAACTGCTCACCTTCATCTAAATTATTAATAGCTACTAGTTCTTTAAAGCTTGCTCCTGCACAAAATGTACGGTCACCACCACTTTTTAAAACAATTACTTTTACAGTTTCGTCTTTACCTGTGTTGGTGATTACTTGCGCTAATTCTTTTAAAATTGGGCTTGGCATAGCATTGTGTTCTGGTGTAAAAAACTCGATAAATGCTATATTATTTTTGGTGGTTTGCTTAACGTAAGGCTGAGCCATAAATTGCTGTTTTAAATTTGCTTTGTTACAAATTTAAGCCTTTAAATCTTATCTTAAAACAGAAGTAACAATTGTTACTAAAAACAGCACCGTGTTTTGTATTTTTGTATCAAACAAAACACTATTTATTTAAAATATATTATGGGAATTTTCAGCTTTCTTTTTGGTAATAAAAATGAAAAAATTAAAGACTTTCAAAATAGAGGTGCTATAATTTTGGACGTTAGGTCTAAAGCCGAATATGATTCTGGTGCAATACCTGGTTCTAAACACATACCATTACCAAGTATACAAAGTAAAGTTGCCGAAATTAAAAAATGGAACAAACCTGTAATTACTTGTTGTGCTAGTGGTATGCGATCTGGTAGCGCTGCTGCAATTTTACGCAATAATGGCGTAGAGGTTTTAAATGGTGGCGGCTGGCAAAGCCTTGCTAGTAAACTATAATTTTAGATTACTTAAATCTTCTAGTTTATCTATTGTTTTTTGATTATACTGCAAAGTCCAACCTAAACTATTAGTTAAAATATAGAATTTAGACAACTCGCTAATTAATCTATTTTCGGCATTAGATTTTAGATTTGATGCATTGATCTTTTTAGTAATTTGCTGTTTTACCTTTTTGTTGATAGCGTTATAATCTTCTGCTTCAAAAGGATTTAAAAAATCTGCTTGTACATCATAATACTCTAACTCGGGGAAAATTTTTATTTCCTGTTCTGGTATTTTTGTAATGGTTAGTGTTTTATTTTCTTCGTCTAAATTAAACTCAATTTTACTTAAATCGTAAGCAACTGTAACTTCTGCATTAACAACAACTAATGCTTTTTTTTCGACTTCAATTAAATCTCCAAATACTGCTTTACTATTTTTATAGCTAAAAACTTCACTAAAATTACCTTCGGTAACAACTAGCTTACTTACGTTTTTTATTTGTTTTTCTATTAATGCAGAATGTTCTTGTATTAGAGTTTCTTCTTTATTAGAACATTTGTTTACAATAAACACAACCATTAAGGTCATACATATTGCTACTATTATTTTTCTCATAATTTAAAAGTAAAGAAAAAAGCATCAATGTCTATAATAAACATAAGATGCTTTTTTTATATAAAGATTAATAGCTCTATAAAACTAGAACTATACGCCTGATTTTAAATAAATTAATTGTTATGAAATTGATAATAAAAAAACACCAGATTTGCGTAAACTTTTGGTTGGTTTAGTAATCTGGTGTTAATAATGAAATATGATTAATAGCCTTATAAAATTATAACTATCTCTGAATCATCAACTTTTTTTTCGACCAAAAGGATAAAATTTAGTTTAACATACTGTTTGTAATCAATATCCTACAAGGTTGACGATTTTATTTAATCTTTTCTATATCAAATTGTTACGCCTTGCTTTTTGTACGGCTTCTAATTTTGAATGTACTTGTAATTTTGAATAAATATTTTCTATATGTTTTCTTACTGTAGACGGTGACAAAAACAAATTATCTGCAATAACTTTATAGCTTAATCCTTTTGATAATTGTTCTAAAACCTCAACTTCTCTGTTGGTTAAATTAATTTCTTCTTTTGAAACATTTTCAAAATCTACTGGATTACGAAGTAACTTTAATGTTTTTAATGCAATGGAAGGATTCATAGCTGCACCACCATTTAAAGTATCTACAACACCGTTAAACAACTCATGCGGATTGACATCTTTTAATAAGTAACCATCTGCTCCTGCTTTTATGGCGTTAAAAATATTCTCGTCATTATCAAAAACCGTTAGCATAATTATTTTTATTTGTGGATACTTTTGTTTTACTGCCAACGTAGTTTCTATACCATTTAAAACAGGCATTTCTATATCCATTAAAAGCGCGTCTAAATTATGGTCTTGTTCTAGCTTTTCTAATAAATCTGCTCCATTATTGGCTGTAAATTTCACTTGAATTTCTTCAAAAAAAGAAAGTTTCTCTTTTATGGATGAAATTAAAAAACTGTTATCGTCTATAATGGCTATTTTCATTAGTTTTATTTTTAATTAATTTGAAATTTCCTTTAGTAAATCAACTTGTCTCTTGATAAGATTAAGCTTAAAATTTAACAACTTATAGTTATAATCTTTAGCAGTAAAAAGTTTAGTGTTTTTCTCATTTTCAAAATTTAAGTTAGTATTCAAACTATTTATAATATAATTATGACGCTGATTTTCTTTTTTTATAAATTGAAAATGCCAGATTAAAATAAATACTAAAGTTAACGTAAATAAAATTATT